>Ga0268276_1003999_pt1 | contig 10767 bp, 15 predicted proteins | sample saktaG_4_FD_190145 | JGI IMG/M metagenome (GOLD analysis project Ga0268276, IMG submission 190145) | Saline water microbial communities from Sakinaw Lake, British Columbia, Canada - sak_2010_1_5_45m | ecosystem: Environmental > Aquatic > Non-marine Saline and Alkaline > Saline ...
TGGCTTATTTGTGAGTTTTCAAATATAAGTTTTAAATCTGCTCCACCCTGTTTTTGGTTCAACATTTCAGTACTCAAAGAATCCAAAGTCAAGGTGAAAAACTCACAGTGAATTCTATCCTTGGCTTTGCTTAATTCTTCCAAATATTTTTCTTCACAACCATCTTCAGGACAAAAATATAATTGGATTGCCCCTTTTTGAGAAATTGTTTTTTCCCCTTTATCAAAATTGCCTGAATACAACTCTTTTATTTCTGTTTCAGCAATACTTGTTAATCCTTTATCTTTTATCAAAATAAAATTATCATAATTTTTTGTTTTATTAAAATTTTTACTACCAATAAGCAGGTAGTCATCTAGAACACAAATCTTACTATGCATGTACCCTGAACCAGTATCTAATTTTATTAGTCCTTTTGAATTTAGATAATTTATATCATCCAAAACCACAGGGTCCAACTTAGTATAATTTGCATAGAATTGATCATTATCACTAACAATAATTACCTCTTTATTTAAATCAAAGAGTTTTCTTGCTTTATCCCAAAACCAGTCATATTCTATATCATATATTGCGCAGAGCATTTTGTTCAAGTCATCAGGAAATAATTTATTCATGTCCCCACAGTCTTCTGGGCAAAAGTAAATCTGCATTCCTTCTATTGCTTGGGTACTTACAATAGAATCAGAGCCAAAATTTGAATCAGAATCAGACCAGGCAGCTACATTGTCTGCCTTATAATAGATTGAAACAAACAGAGCCACAAGGATAACAATAAAAAGGACAATCGCTTTATTAATAAAACCAGATTTTTTTTTCATATACCTATAGGGCTAAAAAATAATAAATACCCTGTGGTTTTTATATAATGAAGGTTATTTTATGAAGATTTGTTTTGTATGTGATGCTTATTACCCTTCAATTGATGGAGCCTCAACCTCTATTAGAAGTTTTAAAAATGAATTAGAAAAAAGAGGGCACCAAGTATATGTTATTTGCCCAAGATACCCACATTATAAGGACTCAGAAAAAGATATTATTAGACTAAAGTCCCACAAAGTGCCTTATGGCGCAGGATATAGACTAGCATTCCCCATAACAGCAAACAATAAGATTTTCAAAAAAGAAAAATTTGATATTGTTCATTTGCATTCTTTTTTTACTGTGGGTCAAAATGCTCAAAAGCAAGCCAAAAAATTAAATATACCAGTAGTTGGAACCTACCACACCCAATTTGTAGACTACGTTCCAGGATATTATAAAATATTTACCAAATTATTACAAAAAATTGCAACGAGAATAATTAAAAATTTCTATGGTTCCTGCGATATTACTTTAGCACCTAGTCCACAAAGTAAAAAAATTCTTCGAGATTATGGAGTAAAATCTAAAATTGTTGTGTTACCCACCGGTATAAAAACAGATGAATTCAAAGATGGAGTTGCAAGTAGATTCCGCAAAAAATATAACCTAAAAAACGAGAAACTTCTTCTTTTTGTTGGAAGAGTAGGGCATGAAAAAAACATTTCATTTTTAATAAAAACATTAAAAATCATTCTTAATTCTTACCCTAATGTAAAATTAGCTATTGTGGGAGACGGAGTTGCAAAAAACTATTTAAAACAATTATGCAAAAAAGAAAAGCTAAAAGATAAAGTTATATTTACTGGATTCTTAACAAAACGCGATCTTGCAGACGCTTATGCAGCAAGTGATATTTTTACATTTGCGTCCTTAACAGATACACAAGGGTTAGTTTTACTTGAAGCAATGAGCACAGGTAAGCCAGCTGTAGCAATAAAAGCATATGGGGTAATAGATGTAATGAAAGAAGAAAAAGGGGGGTTCCTTTCAAAAAACAACATTAATGATTTTGCGAAAAAAACATTAATATTATTAAAAAATAATAAAATATATTTAAAAAAACAAAAGGGAGCTCTAGAAAGAGCAAAAGAAATGTCCATAGAAAATAAAACTGATGAATTATTAGAAGTTTATAATTCTCTTATCAATAAAAAGTAAATAATATGAAATAAAAATTATTTAATCTTTATCCCTTAATTGTTTCTTTATTTTAGATAGCTTATATTTACTGAATCTAGCCTTTGTTTGGGTTTTACAACACTTTCCTCAATGGTTGGTCTTTCTTTGCCTAGAACATACTGCAAATAGCCCTGCCAAGCAATCATAAGTCCATTATCTCCACAGTATTGCATTTCAGGAAAAGCAACTTTGATTCCTCTATCCTTACACATTATTTCTGCCATATTTTTTAAGGTCTTAGATGCTGCAACCCCACCAACAACAAGAAGTTCTTTTTTTTGAGTGTATGCCAAAGCCCTTTCTGAAACTTCTAACAGCATAGAAAACAAGTTATGTAGAAATGAATGCGCAATATCCTCTGTTTTTTCCTTTCCAATCTTATTTCTTGAAGCAGTAAGTAACCCAGAAAAAGCCAAATCCATTCCTTTTACAGTATAAGGCAATTCAATATAATTTCCTTTAGGATATGTTGAATCTAATATAGGACCGCCAGGGAACCCATACCCTAAATATCGACCCAGATGATCTATTGCATTTCCAATACCCATATCAAGAGTTTCCCCAAATACCCTATAATACCCATTTTTAAAGGCGATTATCTGGGTATTTGCTCCGGAAGCAAATATTACCAAAGGATCCTTTAGTCCAGTAACTAGTTTACCTATTTCTATGTGTGCTATGCAGTGGTTTATTCCAATAAGAGGGATATTATGCTTTAATGATAAAGCCCGTCCCATAACAGCCCCACAAGTAAGGCATTGCCCAAAACCAGGACCTTGGGAAAAAGATATTAAATCAATATCTTCAATTTTTAACTCTGCTTTAGAAAGGGCACGATTTAGTATTTCATAGCTTACCTGAAAATTATGCTCTGCTATTTCCCGTGGCAAAAAACCTCTGCCTTCAGTTTTCAGAGAGTCTTTTTCATTTGCCAGAATTTTTCCTTTATCTGTTATTATGCCTACACCAAAAGTGTGTGCTGTGCTTTCTATTCCCAAAATATGCATTACATCACCGCAATTATTGCAAGTAGCACAACTAATATGTTATAAATTATATGCCCATAAAAATTAATGAATAAATCATTATTTTTCTTATAATAATATGCCAGCACAAGACCTAAAACAAAGGCCCCACCTATTTCAACCCATGAACCATAACCATAATGCAACAAAGCAAAAGCAAGAGTTGAAAAAATCACTCCTAATCTTGGAACTAAAAAAGACCTAAAGAAAAATTCTTCAAGGAAAACCCCTACAACAAGAGTAACAAAGAAATAAAATATTTTCCCAAGTTGTATATAACTTAAGATAGTATCACTTACTTTTCCAAGATCATTATATTGTGGAAAAAATAAATACACAATAAGATTTATAATAATTGAAACAACAAATAAAATTACAAATAGTAAAATTCCTTTGTAAAAACTCTTATAATTTATTTTATTTATACCAAAAAAAGTTTTGAAATCTTTAAAAAAAGTATCTGTTTTATGATAGTGCCAATGAATAGCAAAGTACATTATAGGCAAAAATAAAAATATTAAATTTAACCACATAAAAATACCTATTTAATAAAAATAGGAATAAATAATAATAGAATGGATTTCAGGCTTTTTGTTTCCATTCAGTATAATTACATTTTCCGCAAGAAAGTCTATCTTTATGGTTTGCCAAGAATACTCCTGACCCACATTTAGGGCAGAATTTATGACTTCTTACTACTTTGTCTTCTTCTACTTTATAGAATGCTGACTTTTTTCCTTTTACTTTCTTTACTACTTCTTTTTTCTTATCATCTTTTCCTTTTGCTGGGGCTGCTGCCATAATAAATCACCTTTAATATTTTATCATTTTAGTTCATATCAAATTGCTTTTACTTTTTACCTTTCTTCTTTTCTGCTGATTTTTTCTTTACTACTTTTGGAACTTCAACACCAAATAATTTATTTCTTCTTATTTTATTTTTCTTAGATTCTATTTTTTCTAACTCTTCTACATTATCATATACTTTTACATATACTTTTACTTCGGACATACCAAAAGTAGTGTTGATTTTATCAATTATTACTTTTTTGTCATCAAAGCCCATTTTTGCAGAAATTTGTTTTAATAAGTCTTCTCTTTTTGGAGTTTTATCTACATCGTCTACCCCTATTAAGTACTCTCTTCTACCTAAAAGTCTATTATCTGATTCTCTTATTGTTTTAAACTTCATAATATCATCCTCTCCATTCAGTCCTATTCTTTAAAAAATTTTATCCAATTCTTAATGCATACTTTCCTGGTTTAGTTATTCCTAAAATACCAGCTACCTGGGATTTTTCTACATCAATTATAAGTACATACCCTTGCCAAAAAGTGGTAAACTTTTTATTATTACAAGCGGGGCAAACATCAATTATTTCCTCACTTATATAACCACATGCTTTACATGATAAATCTCTTTTAACCATTCTATCATCTCATCCTAACTTATTAAATTATAATTATTTATTTCTTCTTTCCCTTACTTACTTTTGCAGGCTTTTCAGTTTCTGCTGTTGCGGATGCTTTTTTTGGTTTCTTTTCTTTATCCTCAGATCCTTCTTCACCATCTTTTTTAGACTTTAAAATCCAATCCATTTTTCCTAATCCTTTTTGTCTCATAGTTAAACCAATTTTTGTTTGCACAACATCACTGCTACTACTACAATTTATTAGCTTAGCAAAAACAATATCATCTAATGATAAAGATAGTTTTGTATCTCTACCTATAAATCCTCTATTCTTAGCATCATAATTAATAAAATCATCCATCAACTGTGATACGTGAACCAATCCATCAAAAGGACCAAGCCCTAAAAATACTCCAAATTCTACTAAATCTTTTATTTGTGCTTCATATACTGCGCCAATTTCAGGAGTAAATACCAATGTTTTATAATTTACTGCAATATAAGCAGCACTATCTCCCAAAGGTACTTTAGCTTCGCCCATATTTAACACATCTACAATACAAATTATTACACCGTGTTTTTCATCTATTTTTCCTTCGGCTTCGTTACCTAATATCTTTTTTACACTATCTTTAATATTATTCCCAAAGCTAGCTGCGGGTATTCTTATTACTTTTGCCATATCAACTATATAAAACATCTTTCCACCCAAAATTTAGTTCCTTACTATTCCTTGTTTATTAAAAGAGTACACTATTACTCCTTTTTTTATTAAACTTTTTTTAAGTTCTTTGTCATTAGTAAAAAATACCTTGTACTTATCTACTAATTTAAGTATTACTTCATCAGCAAAGCTACTTTCGTCTTTACCTAATATAATATTGTATAAAGATAATAACTTAAATATTAACTTTTTCGCTATTTCGTATTTTCTTGATTTTTCAGCCAGTTTATCTAGTTCTTTTATTACTGCACCAGGTATGTAAATTTGCTTTACATTCAATTCTTCAAAAGGATCACATTTTGTTTCATAAATCCCCAGTAATACACTAGTATCTACTACTATTGTATCATAAACATTTTCCATATCCATAAAGATGCCAGCCGTTCTGGAAATTTCTACTTATTGCCACATTTTGTTCTTTTTGCACTATTGCTTTTAATCGCAAATTAACCTTTATTTTATTTTTTTGTATTGCACTAACAACACCTAAATTTGTGCTTGTTCCAATAGTTAAAACCAAAGGTTCATTAATAAAAATATCTTTATCAAATTTCATTAATTCTCTTTCTAAAGAGGTTACTTCTAATTCTATTTGGGATACCGGTTCAGGTAATTTCCCATTAGCGCCAACTACTTTTCCTTTCATTGAATCATTAAATGTCATTGCTGAATCTAATTCAGTAGCAACAGCAACTAATCCACCAGGTCTAGCAATTTCTAATTCTCCTTTCTCTGTTCTTAAGCTAGTTACTTTAGTAATCAATTTTCCCCCATCCACAGGAGATATTTCAATTTCATCTCCCACTTTTAGAAGTCCTTTTACTATTGTACCACCTAAAACTCCACCTTTTAATTCGCTAATATCTGCGCCGGGTTTATTTACATCAAAAGATCTTACAACCCACATAAATAAATCTGCTTTTTCATCACGTTTAGGAGTTTTTATTACTTCTTCCATTGCCTGAATTAATCCAGATTTATTTAAACCCATATTTGCAGAAATCGGTATTATCGGGGTGTTTTCATAGCCCACTTCTTTTAAAAATCCTTTTATTTGCTTATAATTTATTAAAGCTTTCTCTTTATCTACCAAATCAACTTTATTTTGTACAACAACAACATTCTTTACCCCAGCCATATTAATTGCCAGAAGGTGTTCTTTTGTTCGCGGTTGAGGGCATTCTTCATTTGCCGCTATAATTAATAAAGCCCCATCCATAACTGTTGAACCACTTAGCATAGTTGCCATTAGTGTTTCGTGACCTGGAGCATCAACAAAAGAAACTCTTCGTAAAAATGTTGCTTTGCCACCACAACTACATTTTTCATCAGTACCATAACTATTACATTTAGGGCAAAGATAAAAACTAGTATCAGCAAAACCTAATCTAATAGATATTCCTCTTTTAAGTTCTTCAGAATGAGTATCGGTCCATTTGCCAGACAGCATTTTAGTTACACTGGTTTTACCATGATCAACGTGACCAATTAGTCCAATATTAACTACTGCTTGCTTGTCTCCCAAATTATCCATGAATTAATCACTTATTTCCATTATTCTTCTTTCTTCTCTTCCTTTGGCTTAGCATATTTTTCTTCTAAGTTATCTTCTTTTAAATCTATAATTTTTATATTAATTTGAGCTATTCTCTCATCAACAAACATACCATGTAAAGTTGTTCTCTTCTTTTGTCCCTTTCTTGTACTATCTTTAAATCCAAACCCTGGGTTTAGTAATGCTTTTTTATATCCCTGAACATTCAAAAAAGATGCAAGAGGCACTCCTTCCTTAGTTGAACCGCCAGTAATTATTCCTTTACCTTTGATTCCAATAAGTTCTAATGATACTTCATCTCCAATTTTATTTCCAACATATACATCAGTATCTACTTTTACAGTATATGTTTTTGATGTTTTTGGGTTTCCTAAATTCACAATCATATTTATCACCAATCAAAATTCTTTCAAAACTCCAATATTTTTTTACTTACTACCTCTATTTTATTTAATAAATCTCCAGGTAAATATATTTTGAATTCTTCTATGTCTTTTTCTCTAAAATAAGAGAGTACTTCTTTATTTAAATCAATTTTGTCTGCATTTCCGTTTTCTATAGATATAGCAATTTCTTGCCCTTCAGAAGCAAAATCTATTGTTTTTCCATTATCTTGGATTTGCTTTACTATTCCTAGCTCTTTATCACCAATAGCAACCCTTGTGCCGGGATAAAGTTTACCAGATAAAATCTTGACTCCACAAACTAAAGGTTTGTTCCTTTTAAATATATGCTCAGGAAATATTTTAAAAGAGACTGGATGCCCCACCTTTTTTACAAGGTCATCAAAGTTCTTTTTTTCCTTGTTTTTTATGAAGTCTTTGTAAGTATCAATTATATTGTAAACTACAGACCCAGAAAACAGATTTACGTCCTTACATTTAATTAAATCAGCAGCATTATCCAAAACAGACACATTAAATCCAATTATTGCTCTATCTTTCCAATCACAAGCCACTGACGCAAGCATAACATCATCTTTAGTTATATGCCCTACTTCTGATTTTAAAACCTCTATATTATCCTTCTTCAATAAGGCTTCCAATGCTTCCATTGACCCGATAGTATCCGCTTTAACAATTATACCTTTCTGTCTACAAGCCACTTCGCATTTTTCTTCATCACAAATGGCATCCACAACTTCAAGTAAGTCCCCAGCCATAACATTATCAAGCTTTAGGGCAATTATTCTTATTCCCGATGCAGCGGTTGCCTCATCAACAAAATCAAAATCAACTTTTTTCTGCATTATTTCTTCCAATTCCTTTGGTTTCTGCATATTCTTTACTTTTGTGTAGATTGTACCAGACTTACCACTTAGACAAATTATATCATTTCTTTTTATTATTCCATCAGTAATTATTACATCAATTACCTTACCCATTCCTTTTGCTTCTTTTACTTCCAGAACAAAACCTTTTGCTTTACCTTCAACATTCAGAGCAAGTTTTTTCTCCAAATATTTCTGAGATATTGCTGCCAAGAACAAGAGCAAATACTCTATTCCTTGCCCTGTTTTTGCACTTACAGGTAACAATATTACTTCTTTTGTAAAATCTGTGATTTTATCAAACCGCTCTACAGGGTATCCTTGTTCATAAAGAGTACCTAAAATAGTGTAAAATCTATTATTAAAATCTTTTGCAAAAGAAGTATTTCCTTCATCTACTTCTTTCATTATTTCTGAAACTTTTAGGGTTTTATCCCAGCCAGAAATCATGTCTGATTTAGTTAAAGCAACTATAAAAGGGGTTTTATTCTCTTTTAGGTATTTTATTACCTCTAAGGTTTGTGGTTGACAACCTTGCATTATATCAATGATAAGCACAGCAATATCTGCAAGACCGCACCCTCTTTGTCTAAGGGTAAAAAAAGCTTCGTGGCCAGGGGTATCAATAAATAATAACCCAGGTATTTTAATATCAAATTTGAATTTATCAATAAGAGGGCCTGAAAAGGAGTTAATTACACTAATAGGGACATCAGTAGCACCAATGTGTTGGGTTATTCTACCTGCCTCCTTAAGAGCGACTGTACTTCCTCTTATGGAGTCTAGTAGAGTTGTTTTACCATGGTCAACATGGCCTGCAACAACCACTATTGGTTCTCTGATCATAAAATCGCCTTGATTTCGGGTCCCTATTTTTTAACCCATTTTATCTTATTAGGGTTCCTTTTTAAGTTTAATTTGTTCTTTTCGCATTTTGAACTACAAAAGAAAAATATAGTTCCATCGTTTTTTACAAACTCTACTCCGGTACCTTCCCTCAAATCTTTATTACAGAATGAACATTTCATAGTTTATCACCTAGCTCTTATTTCCTTCGCTTCCTTCTGCACATTTAGCAAAATAAGCACGTCCCCTTTCTGTACCGGGCCTTTAACATTTCTTCTTTTTACACGCCCTTTTTCAGGACCATCTAGAACTCTACAAAGAACCTGTGTGATTTCCCCACTTACTCCAGTTCTTTTTATTAGTTCCACTATTTCTGCGGGTGTTCCCATTTCATCAGCCATAACAGACACCTCACTTCACTAGCTCAGACAATTGTTTCTTTAATTGGTCCAAGTCTTTAGCTAAACTTCCATCATCAGTTACTGCAATACAAGATGCAGAGATTTTCAATCCTGATGCTTCTCCTAAATCTTTCTTTGTTGTAACATAAGCAAATGACACTTTCTTTTCTTTACATAAAACAGGTAAATGCATCAAAAGTTCTTCAGGGCTAACATCTTCTGCCATAACTACAAATTTTGCTTGTCCTCTTTCAACTATTTTTGTTACTTCATTTACTCCTGCTTTTATTTTTCCACCTTTTGAAATCTTAGAAAGTAATGATTTTACCTTTTCATAAGTTTCTTGTGGAGTTTCAAATTTTACATATTGCGCCATAACTACACCTCCCTACTACCAGTTCATAGGCAAAATAAGATAATATATATTATATAAGTAAGCTTTTTAAACTAAGCCCTTAGAAAAAAAACAATTAAGAAAACTTATTCGTAGTTAGATTAAACTATTTTCCTTGTGTCCAGCAGGAATCAAAATAATGTTTAAGCATAGTTACTAATCCATCGTTGTTTTCAACAACAGATACTTGATATTGTTGGTCACTATCAGGGTTTAGTCTAAAGATCGCCTTTTTTCCATCAATTATATAGGCAAGCATGTTATGATTGTATTCTCTTCCTTCTCCACCTATTTCCCAAATATGCTTTTTATGATCTGCGTGAGCTACTATCTTTACATTGATATTCTTCTCTACTGCTTTTTTTAGCCTATCTTTTAGTTCTTTTTCCCCAATTTCTGAGCCAGAAAGCGCAGCAATATTTAGGTTTGCGTTTGCTAATTCCTCATTTAAAAGTCTTAAAAAGTTCTTTTTATCCAGATTAATTATTTTATTTTGTAGAGGCATTTCGTTTGCTTTAAACATTTCCTTCATCAAGCCCATATTAACTTTTATACTGTTAAACTCTTTTTCTTTGGTTTCTACAAGGTTATCCAGTACTAAATCAACATTTCTTATTCTATACTTCTTTGGTTTATTTTCAATTTGGATAACATAATCCTTATCCATTAGTTCTTTCATTACATCGTATATCCTTGTTTTTGGAACACCAGCTATATTTTCTATTTCTGAGATAGTACTTACCTTATTCTTCATTAAAGCATACAGAACTTTAGCCTGATACTCTGTTAAGCCTAAATACTTTAGATTACTTACGTGTTCAACAAACATAAATCCCACTCTCTGTACGACTATATATATAAAAGACAGCATATATATAAAAGATTATGTTTTGAGTCACAAAGTTACTGGGCTTTTAAAAAAAGCCTAAGTTGGCAAAAGTGTATGTCTTTGACTACGTCAAGCGAGCATACTTACGAGCCTTTTAAAAAAAGGCACCGTCTGCCAAAATTGTATGTCTTTGACTACGTCAAGCGAGCATACTTACGAGCCTTTTAAAAAAAGGCAAAAATAGGGGATTTCTGTTATTCTACTTTAA
>Ga0268276_1004001_pt1 | contig 10765 bp, 11 predicted proteins | sample saktaG_4_FD_190145 | JGI IMG/M metagenome (GOLD analysis project Ga0268276, IMG submission 190145) | Saline water microbial communities from Sakinaw Lake, British Columbia, Canada - sak_2010_1_5_45m | ecosystem: Environmental > Aquatic > Non-marine Saline and Alkaline > Saline ...
AGAACACGGGTGGAGAGAGGAACTCACGAAAATTAAAGTCATATTCTGCAAACTAAACGCAATCGGATTATGTGATGACGCGTTATTAAAAACGATTAAGGAGTTTAAGAAACCCAAAAGGCGCGGTCGGATCTACAAAGAAGTATCCCGAGAACAGTTAGCGACTCTTTTAAAATTCATAGATTCTGATAGATCCGAATATTACGGAGCATCCTATCTTGTGTTTCGCTATGGATGGCGGAGGGGTCAAGCATTGACTCTGAAGGCAAAGAACATCAAGTGGCAGGGATTAAGGCCTACTTCATTGATTTGTGAGCCACAGGACACAAAGACTAAAGAACCGTTCATTTTAAGCGACATAGACCCGGAACTGGCTAATATACTCAAAGGCTACCATATGGAGGCCAAGAAGCGCAACACAGCGTGGTTATTCCCCAACAGATCCGGAGATAAGCTCCACGCAGGCCATTACACAGAGTATATCAAAGAGGTGTCAAAGAAGGTGCTTGGTGTAGAGTTAAAGCCTCACGATTTCAGGCATTCTCTTATAACTTGGCTGAAATCAAGGAACTACTCTGATCGGGACATTATGGCCATTACCGGGCATAGGGATATAAATTCGCTCAATATATACTCCCACGCTACGAGCGCGAGCGTTAAACAGATAATTGATGATACAAGACTATTTGGCAAATAACGATATGGAGGTTAAAATGGTGGTGAAACTTGGTGGTAATAGACGCCCTTACCCGACGATAACTGACTTACAATCCGGATGGGGACGCCAAAACAAAAAGGGGTCAGGCGCTTTTTATATAGGCACCTGGCCCCTTTTGCTTGAATGAGCTGTGTCCGGCGTGGTATATTACCAGAGATGAGCAGAATATATATCAAGAATGGCCGCATCATATTGAGGGACCGCCTCGCGGATGGCCTGACGATAACGATCGATGGCGGCAGGATCACGGCTATTACCAGTAAGATACCGCCCAGGAAGGGTTCTTTTATAATAGACGCCAAAGGATGCTTCGTCTCTCCCGGATTTATAGATTGCCACATACACGGAGAGCCCGAGCAGATATTCTTTAATGAAGCCAAGCACGGCACTACGGCGTTTGTGATCGCCGAATCCTTGGCGCCGTTAAATCATATCTATAAAAGAGCCGAAGGCATAAAAGATTTTATTAAGACGCATCCTTTTGGGCCCAATGTCCTGGGGCTGCGTCTCGAAGGGCCGTATATAAGCAAGGCCAAAGCGGGAGCTCAAGACGCCGCCTGCATAAGAAAGCCCGACGCTAAAGAGCTCTCCGCTATGATCTCCAGGCTCTCCCCCATCTTAAAGATAATGACAATAGCGCCCGAGCTCAAGAACGCAAAGCCGCTCATAAAGTTACTGCGCAAGCATAGGGTCATCGCTTCGATAGGCCATTCGGACGCGACGTATGAATCAGCGGTCGAAGGCATTGACGCCGGGATAGACCATGCCACCCACACATTTAATGCCATGAGCGGGATCGACAGACGCGAACCCGGAGTAGTTGGAGCGGTGCTTCTGGATGACAGAGTTACTGTCGAGATAATACTGGATCTTGTGCATGTGCACAGGGCGCTCTTTCGACTACTGTTAAAATCCAAAAAAAGAGATAAGGTTATAGTGGTCACGGACTCACTCGTGTCAGCTCCACCCCAAGATACGAAGGCTTCCGGCGGGGCGTATCGCTTTAGCGACGGGAGGCTCGCGGGCTCGTCGCTCACCATGATAGGCGCGTTAAAAAATGCCGTAAAAAGCGCTAACCTATCATTACAGGAAGCGCTGGCCACTATCACGCTGAACCCCGCGAAACTTTTGGGCATCGAAAAGACGAAGGGCTCGCTAGCTGCGGGCAAGGATGCCGACATAACGGTATTCAGTAAAGAATTTGACGTGAAGATGACGATGATTCGTGGTAGAATAGCTTTTATTAAGGGGAAGATATGTGCGGGATAGTAGGATATATAGGCGATAGAGAGGCTCAAAACATATTACTGAAGAGCCTTTCAAGGCTGGAGTACAGAGGCTATGATTCCGCCGGGCTTGCCATAATTAAAGGCAGGAAGCTTCAGCTCGTCAAGAAGAAGGGCAAGCTCAATATACTCGCCGCGGATCTTAAGGCGTGCTCTCTCGGGGGCTCTATGGGCATAGGACATACCAGGTGGGCAACCCATGGTGTGCCCAGCGATACCAACGCGCATCCGCACCTCGACTGCAAAGGCAAGATAGCGGTAGCCCATAACGGCATCATAGAAAATTACCTCGAATTAAAAGAGAAGCTGCAAAAAGAGGGCCACAAATTCGTCTCCGAGACGGACACCGAAGTAATCGCCCATCTGATCGAGAAATTTTATTCCGGAGACATAGCCGAAGCCGTCCGTAAGGCCGTCAAGGCCCTGCGCGGCTCTTATGCCATAGCCGTTATTCACAAGGATGAGCCCCTAAAGCTGGTCGGCGCCAGATGCGATTCGCCGTTGATAGTAGGGATAGGCAAGGGCGAAAATTTTCTCGCCAGCGATGTCCCGGCCGTCCTGGACCACACCAAAGAAGTCATCTATCTTGAGAATCATGAGCTCGTCGTGATGGCCAAGGACCACATTACGATCCGCGATCTTCGGGGCCGCACAATAAATAGAAAGCCGGTAAAGATAAATTGGGACATAAGCCAGGCGGAAAAGGGCGGCTACAAGCATTTCATGCTAAAGGAGATATTTGAGCAGGCCCACATAGTAGGCAATATACTTGATGAGCGGTGCAAAGATGGAAAGATATCCTTCCATGAGCTTAAGATAAGCGATGGCGAACTGAAGAAGATAAAAAGAATAGCCATAGTCGCCTGCGGTACCGCTTACCACGCGGGGCTCACCGGAAAATATATGCTCGAAGAGTACGCCAAGATCCCTTGCTGGGTCGATGTTTCGAGCGAGTTCAGATATCGTGATCCTATCGTAGACAAAGAGACTCTCATGATAGTGATCTCTCAGTCGGGCGAGACGGCCGATACTCTCGCCGCGCAGAGAGAAGCCAAGCGGCATGGCGCGAAGGTCCTGGCCGTCTGTAATGTTCTCGGCAGCTCCATAGCGAGAGAGGCCGACGGCGTTATCTACACGCACGCGGGGCCGGAGATAGCGGTCGCTTCGACCAAAGCCTACACCGCCCAGCTGACGGTATTCTATCTGCTGACTTTTTATCTTGCCAGGCTAAGGAAGACGGTCGCGCCGGCTAAGCTCGGAGCCCTCTTAAAAGGATTGACGCGCATTCCGGCGCTTATGGGAGAGCTGCTCGATGAATACAAGCCGGAATATAATCTGCTCGCGGCATATGCCGAAGGGTTTAAGAAATATTATCACGAAAAACACAACAAGACATTTTTTCTGTATCTGGCGAGAAATATAAATTATCCCAATGCCCTCGAAGGCGCTCTGAAGTTAAAGGAGATAGCGTATATCAGCGCGGAAGGCTATCCCGCCGGAGAGATGAAGCATGGCCCGATAGCTCTGATCGACGAGAACCCGTGGGTGGTATGCATCGCCGTCAAGAGCAAGACTTACGATAAGATGATATCGAACATCCAGGAGATAAAGGCGCGTAACGGTATCGTCATCGCCATATCTACCGAGGGTGACAAAGAGATATTGCATCACAATATTAACTATCTGATAGAGATACCAAGGGCAGAGGAGCTCTTCTCGCCGCTATTGGTGGCGATACCTCTGCAGTTATTGGCGTATTACGTTGGGCGCGCATTCGGATATGACATAGACCAGCCGCGCAATCTGGCAAAATCGGTAACGGTAGAATAATATGCCCGGAACCTTATATGTAGTAGCTACGCCGATCGGCAATCTCGGAGACATCACTCTGCGCGCAATAGAGACGCTTAAAACCGTAGACCTGATAGCCGCAGAAGACACCCGCCACACCAATATCCTCCTGGAAAAGTACGGCATAAAGACCCGCATGACGAGCTACTTCGAGTACAATAAGATACAAAAGGGAGATTACCTGCTTAAGCTCTTGAACGAAGGCAGGTCCGTGGCCCTGGTGTCAGATGCGGGCACACCCGGAATATCCGATCCAGGCTACAATATAATAAGGCTCTGCATAGATAATAAGATATCCATAGTGCCCATACCGGGGCCATCCGGGGTAATAGCGGCTCTTACCGTTTCCGGCAAACCTACAGACGAGTTCATATTCGCAGGGTTTCTGTCGCCCAAGCCCATAAAGAGAAAGAACCAACTGAAGAAGCTATATGATGAGAAGAGAACGATCATCCTATACGAGTCTGTGCATAGGATAGAGAAGCTCTTGAGCGACATCTTAGAGGTATGCGGAGATACGGAAATCGTTGTGGCAAGAGAGGTTACAAAGATATTCGAAGAGATAAGGCGCGAGAAGGTAAGTATCTCTATAGAGCACTTTAAGACACATAAGCCTAAGGGTGAATTCGTCGTTATAATTTAAATATTGACAAAGAGGATGCTTTATGGTACCATCTGACCATAACATTAACCTTTTAAAGCCGGAACAGAGAGTCCGGGAAAGGCATAAAAATGGAAGTAAAGAGAACCCACGCATCAGTTCTGTATAAGCCGTGGGACTTTTTTTGCCCTTTTGAGGTGTATATATGCAATTAAAAGAGAGATCAAAGATACTGGATAAAGAAGCCATAGAGAAAGCCTTAAAAAGGATGGCTCACGAGATCATTGAGAATACAAAGACGACCGATGAGACGGTATTGATCGGCATAAAGAACCGGGGCGCTCATATCGCCGAAAAGCTCGCGGATCATATAAGGGCGATCTCAGGGCGCCGTCCTCTGGTGGGAGCTCTCGACATCACTCTATATAGAGACGATCTTACTCAGGCGTCGGAGCAGCCGGTGGTCCACGCCACCGAGATAACCTTCGATATTGAGAATAAAAGAATAGTGCTTGTGGATGATGTCCTCTTCACCGGCAGAACCATACGATGCGCGCTCGATGCGCTGATAGATTTTGGCAGGCCAAAGCTTATACAGCTGGCGGTACTTGTCGACAGGGGCCACAGGGAGCTGCCTATAAGGGCGGACTACGTGGGCAAGAATATTCCTACCGCCGTGAATGAGGTCGTAGAGGTGCGGTTGTCGGAATCCGACGGTAAAGATGAAGTGGTGCTCTGCGAAAAGATCGATTAAATATGGCTAATGAAAAGAAGATAGTCTGGACCAAAAAAGACCTTCTAGGGCTGGAGTACCTTTCGCGCGAGGAGATCGAACATATATTGTATACGGCCGCGAGCTTCAAGGAGGTCACGACCCGGCAAATAAAGAAGGTGCCGGCTCTGCGCGGCAAGACGGTCGTAAATCTATTCTACGAGCCGTCGACGAGGACTAGAATATCATTTGAGCTCGCCGCCAAACGCCTCTCCGCCGACGTTATAAATGTGGGGGTAGAGTCTTCGAGCGTGCGTAAAGGCGAGACGCTCATCGACACAGGCAAGAATATAGAGGCCTTAAAGATAGATATCATCGTGGTCCGTCATGACTGCTCGGGCGCGCCCAATATCCTCGCGCGCTCGGTAAAGGCGAGCGTGGTCAACGCTGGCGACGGGTGGCACGAGCATCCTACGCAGGCTCTCCTCGATATCTTCACACTAAGATCGAAGCTCGGCAGGATCGAAGGACTCGACGTCAGCATAATAGGCGACATCGCGCATTCGAGGGTCGCCCGCTCCAATATCTGGGGGTTGACCAAGCTCGGCGCAAAAGTTACTGTCTGCGCCCCGAAGTCGCTTATACCCGAGGGCATCGAGAAGATGGGCGTTAAAGTGACGAATGATCTTGATGAAGCTATAAGAGAAGCAGACGCCATAAATGTATTAAGGATGCAGCTCGAGCGTGACACATCAGGCGTATTCCCGACAAAGATAGATTTCTTCAGGCAATACGGGATCTCCGAGGAGAGATTGAAGATATGCAAGAAGGATATAGTGGTAATGCATCCCGGCCCGATAAATAGAGGCGTCGAGATGTCGAGCCAGGTTGCCGACGGCCAGAATTCGGTGATCCTGGAGCAGGTCACCAATGGCATAGCGGTGAGGATGGCGGTTTTGTATCTGGTGGCGCACGTGAAAAGGTAGCGCAAAAAAGGGGTCAGGCGCTTTTTTAAAAAAGGTGCCAGGCCCCCACTAAAAAAGCGCCTGACCCCTTTTAAGAGGTGGTATGAAATATCTGATCAAGAACGGCAGAGTGATCGACCCGGCGAATAAGATCGACGACATCCTAGATATCCTGATCTGGGACGGCAAGATCGAAAAGATAGGTAAGCTCTTAAGCGATAAGGCCCAGCTGATAGACGCCAAGGGCATGATAGTCGCTCCCGGCCTCGTTGACATGCACACGCATCTAAGAGAGCCCGGCAGAGAAGATGAGGAGACCATTCTCACCGGCACGCTCGCCGCCATAAAGGGCGGGTTCACGAGCGTAGCCTGCATGCCCAACACCGAGCCGCCGCTGGATAACCCGGCCATAATAAGATCTCTCAAAGATCTGATCAAGAAGAATGCCAAGGCAAATGTATTTATCATAGGGTCGATCACAGAAGGCCGCGCCGGTAAGCGAGCGACCGATCTCCACAAGATGAAGAAGGCGGGGGCCGTCGCGGTATCCGACGACGGATCTTCGGTGGATGACGAAGCGGTCATGTTGAGCGCTCTCGAGCAGTCCAGGGAAGAGGCGCTTCTCATAATAGGGCATTGTGAAGATCGTAAGCTATCCGCGAGCGGTGTGATGAATCACGGATTTACGGCGACCAAGCTGGGGCTAAAAGGGATATCATCGGAAAGCGAATACGAGCGCGTGAAGCGTGATATCGAGTTGGCGAAGAGGGCCTCAGCGCGGATCCATATAGCGCACGTGAGCACCAAAGAGTCGGTGGATATTATGCGCCGCGCTCGAGGCGAAGGTGTAAAGGTCACGGCAGAGACGGCGCCGCACTATCTCACACTAACCGAGGAGTGCTGTGCCGCATACGATACCTACACAAAGATGAATCCTCCTCTGAGATCCGAGGAAGACGTCGAGGAGCTAAAGAGAGGCCTGAAGGACGGCACCATAGATGCTATAGCTACCGACCATGCTCCGCACACGGATAGCGAGAAGGATGTCGAGTTCGATTTTGCGCCGTTCGGTATAATAGGCCTGGAGACCGCCTTAAGTCTCTGTGCGATGGAGCTCGTCGAGAAGAAGATCCTCTCCTGGCCGGAACTCATAACAAAGATGTCGGTAAATCCCGCAAACATATTAGGTATAGAGAGAGGCAGCCTGAAGGCAGGGTCTGTAGCCGACGTAGTTATTATCGATCCCGATAAGGAGTACACATATACAAAAGATTCCATAGTGTCGAGGTCTAAGAATTCACCATTTATAAACTGGGTGCTAAAAGGCAAGGTCGCGAAGGTCTTCGTCGGCGGCCGCCTTGCTTCGGACAGCGGATAAAATATGAAACAATTAAAGGTAAAGGTAATAGAGAATAGGCGCCTCGCCCGGGGTTTTTATAAGATGCGGCTCTCCTCGGCGTATCTTGCGAAACACTCCAGGCCGGGTCAGTTCGTCGAGGTCAAGTGCTCTTGTGACGGAGAAGCTCTCTTACGGCGGCCTTTGGGCGTGCATAGAATATGGAGTGGCGGCATAGAGGTTCTCTATGAGGTCGTCGGAAAAGGGACCAAGGCACTGTCGTCCGGGAAGAGGGGCGACTCACTCGATGTGATAGGCCCTCTCGGCAAAGGATTTACGCTCTCCGCAGGTGTAAAGCCTGCGCTAATAGTAGCGGGAGGCATGGGCGTGGCCCCATTGTTATGTTTGGCCGAGAAGTTGGCCGCGGGGAAAATCAGGCCATATGTGATGATCGGGGCTAAGACCGCATCTCGTATTTTATGTGAAAAAGAGTTTAAAAAATTGGGATGCTTTGTCACGGTTGCTACCGAAGATGGTTCTAAGGGAAGCAAAGGCCTTGTTACAGATCTTTTACGCAATACGCCTGCCTGCCGGCGAGGCGGGCAATACGCAATACGCAATACGATATACGCTTGCGGTCCCCACCCAATGCTTAAAGCTGTCAGCCACATAGCGGATTCTTCAGGCATCCCGTGCCAGGTATCCATGGAAGAGCGCATGGCATGCGGAGTTGGAGTATGCATGGGCTGTCCCGTGAAAGTTCATAAAACATCAACGCAATACGCAATACTCAATACACAATACGAGTATAAGATGGTCTGTAAGGACGGCCCGGTCTTCGACGCGAAGGAGATAGCATGGTGAGCCTGGCGACAAAGATAGGTAAGGTGCGGCTTAAGAATCCGGTGATGGCGGCGTCCGGTACATTCGGGGCCGAATACGGAGAGCTCATCGACATAAACTCGCTCGGGGCGTATATTACAAAGACGATCACGCTTAACGCGCGCATCGGGAATCCTCCTCCCAGAGTTTGCGAAACGCCGGCGGGGATGTTGAATGCGATCGGCCTGGAGAACGGAGGGCTCGACGACTTCATAAAGAATAAGATCCCGGGCTTGAACAGAATAAAGATACCGCTGATAGTGAGTATCGCCGGCGATGACGCGGCGGAGTTTAAAGAATTGGCGCGCGCTCTCGACAGGGTCAAAAGAATAGCGGCTCTGGAGATAAACCTTTCCTGCCCGAACGTGAAGCACGGGAAGAGGGATTTTCTTATCGCCCAGGACGAAGAGGCGACATACGAGATCATGGCGGCTGTACGCAGGTCTACGGCACTTACGATCATCGCGAAGCTCTCGCCGAATGTTACGGATATTAAAAAAATAGCAAAGGCCGCCGAAAGCGCCGGAGCGGACGCCGTGTCGCTCATAAATACGCTTGTGGGAATGGCCGTTGATGTCGGTACGCAGAGACCTGTGCTCGGTAACATTACAGGCGGATTAAGCGGCCCTGCCATAAAGCCGGTGGCGCTGCGAATGGTGCGCGAAGCATACAATAGCACCAAAATACCGGTGATCGGTATCGGTGGGATCATGGACTATAAGGATGCTATAGAGTTTATGCTCTGCGGCGCCAGCGCGGTGCAGGTGGGCACGGCGAATTTCGTCGATCCATCCGCTTCGATCGAGATAATCGGCGGGATAAAGAGCTATATGGCGAAGAAGAACATAAGAGAGATCAAAGAATTGGTGGGAGCGCTTAAGATATGACAGTTAAAGACCGGCTGATAGTCGCCCTGGATGTAGATACGAAAGAGAAGGCCCTCGCCCTGGTAGAGATGCTTAAGGCCGAGGTGGGGATCTTTAAGATAGGCAGTGAGCTATTCACATCGTGCGGCCCGGATATCGTGGCGGCCGTCAAAGCAAAAGGCTGCGGCATATTTCTGGACCTGAAATTCCACGACATACCCAATACCGCGGCAAGAGCAGCCGCTGCGGCGGTCCGGCTAGGAGTCTCCATACTGAATGTTCATGCTTTGGGCGGATATGAGATGATGAAAAAGTGCAGAGATGCCGTCGCTCTGGAGGCGAAAGCGTTAAAAATACCGAAGCCGAAGATAATAGCCGTGACGATCCTGACGAGCATGGATGAAAATAGCTTGAAGAAGGTAGGCATAGATGATAATATGGAAACGCAGGTCTTGAAGCTCGCAAAACTTGCGAAAGATGCCTCGCTCGACGGGGTTGTGGGCTCTCCTGCCGAAGTTAAGCTGATAAGAAGAGAGCTGGGAGAAGAGTTTATCATAGTCACCCCCGGTGTGCGCCCCGCATGGGCGGCGTCGAATGACCCTTCGGCAGGCTCAGGGTCAATCCTGAGTTTACCGAAGGATGATCAAAAGCGGATCGCCACACCTAAAGAGGCTGTTTTTAACGGAGCAACGTACATCGTGGTGGGCCGGCCTATAATAGAGGCCGAGGATCCTCTGGCCGCGGCAAAAAGAGTCTTGGAAGAGATGGGATGATGACAGAAAAGGAAGTCATAGAAACATTCGAAAAATCAGGCGCTCTGTTAAAAGGGCACTTTAAGCTTTCGAGCGGACTGCATAGCGAAAAATATCTGCAATGCGCTCTCGTCCTGCAACACCCCGACATAGCCGAAAGGCTCGCAAAGGCTCTCGCAAATAATTTCTCCGCCGAACAAATAGACGTTGTGATAGGGCCGGCCATTGGTGGAGTGACTCTCGCATATGAAACGGCCCGCGCTCTGGGCGTACGGGGATTATTTACCGAGCGGCATCCTTCGACAGGCTCAGGATTACAGGACGGAAAGATGGTATTGCGGCGCGGATTCTCTATATCGAAGGGCGAAAAAGTGCTGGTAGTCGAGGACGTGGTTACGACGGGCGGCTCGACGAAAGAAGTGATAGACCTGGTAAGATCATTTGGCGGGGATGTTGTGGGAGTGGGCAGCATAATAGACAGATCGAGCGGCGCCGGGATAGATTTCGGCGCTCCATTTAAGCCTCTCGCCAGGGTGGCAGTCGAGACGTTCGCCGAAGAGAAGTGCCCGCTCTGCAAAAAAGGAACGCCAATAACTAAGCCGGGCTCAAGGAGATAAAACAATGGCAGAAGAGATAAAAGAACTCATAGAGAAGATCCGCTCTGAGGGCGTAAGGGCCGGCCTGGATAAGGCAAAGGCTATAGAGCTCGACGCCTTAAAAAGAGCGCGACAGATCGTCGATGATGCCGAGGCCGAGTCCAAGAGGATGGTGAGAGAGGCGCGCGCCTCTATATCGA
>Ga0268276_1004002_pt1 | contig 10765 bp, 8 predicted proteins | sample saktaG_4_FD_190145 | JGI IMG/M metagenome (GOLD analysis project Ga0268276, IMG submission 190145) | Saline water microbial communities from Sakinaw Lake, British Columbia, Canada - sak_2010_1_5_45m | ecosystem: Environmental > Aquatic > Non-marine Saline and Alkaline > Saline ...
AAAGCAGTCGTGCACTTCAGCGACGTCAACGTCTTTCGGCGTGATGCCGGCTTGCTTGAACGCGTCGCGCGCAGCGACTTTAGTTGCCGCGAGTTCCGAGAGCGAGCGGCGGGAAGCGAGCGCGAGCGTGTCGCTGGCTTGTGCGCTGGCGGCGATTTCGATTGGTTGTTCCGAGTAGATTTTCGCGACTTCGTGCGCTGCGAGGATTGCAACCGCGGCGCCGTCCGTAATCGGCGAGCAGTCGAAGAGTTTGAGCGGTGACGAGACGACGGTCGACTTCATTACTTGCTCGACGGTGATTTCTTTCTGGTATTGCGCGTAAGGATTGTGCACGGCGTTCTTGTGGTTTTTGACGGCGACGGCAGCCATTTGTTCTTCCGTCGTGCCGTACTCGTGCATGTGCCTTCGCGCCATCAACGCGTAAATGCTTGGAAACGTGGCGCCGTTGAACAACTCCCATTCTTGGTCGCCTGCGCCGCCGAGCGCTGTCGCGACGTCTTCGGTTGAAACGTCAGTCATTTTCTCGATTCCGCCGACTGCTACGATGTCGTAAGCCCCGCTCGCGACTGCGAAGTACGCGGCGCGCAGCGCTACGCCTCCGCTCGCGCAAGCGGCTTCGCAGCGAATCGCGGGAATCGGGTTTAAGCCGAGTTGGTCCGCGAGGAGCGCGCCAACATGTTCTTGTCCTACGAGGCGGCCGCTGCTCATCGAGGCGCCGAACAACGCCTGGATTTTTTCGCCTTCGAGCTTGGCGTCCGCCAGCGCGCGGGCGCCCGCTTCAACGGCTAGTTCTCGAAAGCTTTTTTCCCAGTGTTCGCCGAACTTCGTTAAGCCGACTCCGATGACTGAGACTTTCCTCATTTTAAATCACGAATAATTGCAATCAATCGCAAAACCATCGTCACATGCTCTTGAGTTTCCTGCGGTGTTTGACGTAAACCGCGTAATCCACGTACGTCTTGTTTTCGTTAATCAAATCCCAAACGCGTTTCACGGGCCTGCGCCCTTCTTCCAAAATCGCGTCCGTTACGGTGAGTGCGAACGCGTCGCTTCCCGCTCCGCTTCCGTACGAGACGGCGAGGATGCGTTGCCCCGGGCGGGCTTCGTCTAGAACCGCGCACAAGCCTATCATGGTTGCGGCGCTGTAAGTGTTGCCGATGAACGGAGTCACGAGTCCGGTGGCGATTTTCTCGCGCGGAACGCCGAGCATTGCGCCGGCTTCCAACGGAAATTTTCCGTTCGGTTGGTGGAAGACGGCGTAATCGAAATCGCTTGCTTTGAAACCCGTTTTCGCGAACAACGCGTTCGCGCCGCCCACGACGTGTTTGAAGTACGCGGGTTTTCCCGTGAAGCGTCCTCCGTGGCGCGGGAATTCTTCGTGTTGGCGGCGCCAAAAGTCGGGTGTGTCCGTCGTGTACGATGTCGTGCCGTCGATTGTGGCGATTGCGTCTCGCGCTCCGACTATGAACGCGCCTGCTCCGCAGCCCGTGCTGAATTCGAGCGCGTCGCCCGGTCTGCCTTGGCTCGTGTCGCTTCCGACGGCTAAGCCGTACTCGATCATTCCGCTTGCGACCATTCCCATGCACGCTTGCACGCCGGCGGTGCCCGCCTTGCAGGCGAACTCGAGGTCTGCCGCGGTCAAGTTCGGCGTTGCGCTCAACGCTTCAGCGACGATGCTGGCAGTTGGTTTTACTGCGTAAGGTTTGCTTTCGCTTCCAACGTAAATCGCGCCGATTTTTTGAGCGTCGATGCGCGCGCTGGCGACTGCTTTGCGTGACGCCGCTACGGCGAGCGTGCACGAGTCTTCATCGAGGGAAGCGACTGCTTTCTCCTGTACGCCTAAGCCGGCGGCTATTTGTTCGCCGTTTTTGCCCCACACGCGCGCGATTTCTGTTACGCGCACGCGCATGCGCGGTATGCTTGCTCCGTAACCCGCGATTCCGGTTTTGTTAACGTTCATGCTTCCATTTCACTTTAACTGTAAATCGAAGAGAGGATTATGCGGCGATAGTTTTTTAAAACCATCGCTGAAAAACGTTGATAACTTCGGCAGGCGACGATTACTTGGGTGGTTCGGCGTTTGTTTTAGAGTTTCTTTTACAGCAACCGTTATTTGATCAATGCGTTGCCCGCCTTCCTTTTTCTTCGCTGGGCGTCGATGGAAGCAAATCATTTAAACGGCCGCCTCCTTGAATCTCTCTCTCTCTGAGTTTCTCGCTTAAGTGATTTTCATGGCTGAAAAACCGTCAAGCAAAAAGTCGTCGGCGTTTCCCGAGTTCTACAAGAAGGCGCCCGCGGAGCGGCTCGCGCTAGTGAAGGAGTTCGCGGGGCTCAACGACGAGGAAGCGAAAGCGCTGGGCAACTGGGGCGCGCTCGGGGAAGCGACTGCGAAAGGAATGATTGAGAACACCGTGGGTACGACGGCGCTGCCGCTTGGTTTCGCCACGAATTTTCTGATTAACGGAAAAGATTTTCTCGTGCCGTTCGCGCTTGAAGAACCGAGCGTTGTGGCTGCGGCGAGCAACGCCGCGAAACTGTGCCGGCCGAGCGGCGGCTTTCGTTGCGAGTGCGACGATTCCGTCATGATAGGGCAAATGCAGTTCGTGAACGCGCGTTCCGCGTTGGCCGCGGTGAAGAAAGTGAATGCCGCGCGCGACAAGCTGCGCGTCATGGCGAACGAGTGCGACAAGACGATGTGCGAACGCGGCGGCGGATGCCGCGACGTGCGGGCGCGGGCGTTGGAGACGCAACGCGGGGAAATGTTGATTGTTGAAATCTTCGTTGACGTCAGGGACGCGATGGGCGCGAACGCCGTCAATTCGATGTGCGAGCGTTTGGCGCCGGGAATCGCGGAGCTCGTCGGCGGGGAAGCGCGTTTGCGCATTATTTCTAATCTCGCGACGCGGCGTCTCGCGCGCGCGAAAGCCGTGTGGAAGGCGCGCGATCTCGAAGCGAGTTTTGCCGCGGCTGGCAGCGACTTCAAGTTGTCGGGAAAAGAAATCGTTGAGCGAATTCTTGACGGTTGGGCGTTCGCCGCAGCGGACGCCCACAGGGCGTGCACTCACAACAAGGGGATAATGAACGGGGTTGACGCCGTCTGCGTCGCTTGCGGCCAGGATTGGCGCGCGATGGAAGCTGGGGCGCACGCTTATGCTTCGCTTTCAGGAAAGTACTCGCCGTTGACGCGTTTCGAGGCGACGGACAAAGGCGACTTAGTAGGGTTCATCGAGATTCCGGTGCAAGTCGGCATCGTCGGCGGAGCGAGTCGGACGCATCCGACTGCGCGCGCGTGCTTGAAGGTTTTAGGCGTCGCGTCTGGCCGGGAGTTCGGTGAAGTGCTTGCGGCCGTCGGGCTCGCCCAGAATTTTGCGGCGTTGCGCGCTCTCGCTACTGAAGGAATCAACAAGGGGCACATGGCGTTGCACGCGCGGAACATCGCGATTCTCGCTGGCGCGGCAGGCGACGAAATCGAACTCGTTGCGTCGCGGCTCGTTGACGCGAAGTGCGTGAAAGTCGACAAGGCGCGCGAGCTGCTGGAACAGATTCGCGGTTGACGCGCCCTCCCGTAATATTCGTTAATTCGTTTTTTCGTTTTCTGGCTCATCACGCGGTCGGCGTAGTGCTCGGCGTCGCGCTTGCGGCGGCACTCGCGGCAACGCTTGCAGTGGCGTTTGCGGTTGCAGTCGGCGCAACGCTTGGTGCGACGCTTGCGGTAACGGTCGGTGTTGCGGTTGCCGTCTGAGCCTTACACCCGGCCAGCGACGGTTTAGCCGCGCAAATCCATTTCACGATGTTTTCTTCGCTTACGGCGTTGAAGACGTAACGACAGTTCGCGACGAACATGGGTGTCGTTGAGATGTGGTAGCGTGCGGCGAGCATTTCGTCGGCAACGCTTTTGTCCTGTCCTTGCGTTTCAACGCAGAGTTGCGCGTCGCTCTTGTTCACGCCGAGAAAGTTCAGGTTTTCGATCGCGGCGCGAATCGGGATGCAGTGGCTCGTTTCCTGCACCGAAATCCCGAATTTTGCGAGGGCGTTTGGCAGGGTTTCTTCAACCACGTTCTTGAAGTTTTCGTTGCTCGCCGGGTTTGCGGCGGTTCCGTTTGCGGCCGTCAACCGCTTGCAGTGCTCGCACGTTTCCGAGTAAAAGTATTGCAGTGTTGTCACGTTCGAGAGGCACGGCGCCGTGAGCATTTCCGTGTTTCCGCGCGGCGTCAAAACTAAGCCGCCTTGCGCGTTGTAGAAGTCGAAGCCGCCCGTCATTTCCCATTCGGTCATCGTGTTTTGTAGGTATTTGCCAGCCGGTTCTTTGGCCAGGTCAACGCCGCTGGCGTAGAAAGCGGGAACCCGGTCTATTCCGAGTTGGAGTGTTTCATCGCTTTTTCCGCTGACGTCGATGCGTTCTAGCGTGATTCCCTGACTTTTCAAGCCAGGTTCGATATTGTCAAGCAGCAAAAGCAATTTGTCGTTATTGCAGAATGCGCAGTCGGAATCGTAGTATACGGAGAGCGTGACCGTCAAGTCGGCGAGCCGCGTATTGAGTTGTTTTTGGAACGAGTCCAAAAGGGTTTGTTGCGCGGCGAGTTTCGCATCCGCCGCGTTTTGTTTTTCCTCGTTTTGCGTTATGCGTTTGTCGAAGCTCGAGAACTGGCCGCCTTGAGTTGCGGCGTAGCCTATTGCGGCGAGCGCGATTACGAGCGCTATTACCGCCACGTAAAAAGTCGTATTAGTCGAATCGTTTTTCTTTGCGTGTTCTTCTTCAGCCATTCGCCAAATCACCTATTTCTCGCGTTTTGTTTTGAAAGCGTTGCGGCGCGGTATAAAAACAGTTTTTTTCAGCGCTCGCGCGTTTTTAATTCATCGCTTTTCTTGAAGCCGCGGGTTGCGCGGGGGTGTTTCCGCGTCTGAGTTCGCGTTGCGCTTGCGCGGAGTATAATTGTTTTTGCTAAGGTATTTAAATGCGTTGAGGCAACTAATACACCTGCCTTTTTTTGCGTGAACATTAAAAAAAACAAAACCAAAAGTTCAATGAACTGAGCGTTCCCGGAAGGCGGGGGGACGCGCATGAGGTGAGAGTGTATGGCGAAGAGTTACGTAAAGTTTCAAATGCCTAGCGGGCTTCCCGCGAAAGTGCTGGCTGCAATTGAAGCGGCTCAAGCGACTGGGCTCGTGCGCAAGGGAATCAACGAGGCGACGAAGGCGGTAGAGCGAGGCGATGCGAAGCTCGTCGTAATCGCGGAAGACGTGGACCCTGAAGAGATCGTCGCGCACATTCCTGGAATTTGCGCGGACAAGCGCGTTCCGCTCGCGTTCGTCGCGGACAAGAAATCCTTAGGCAAAGCCGCGGGCCTCGGCGTGGGAACGAGCGCGGTCGCGATCGTAAAGCCGGGCAACGCGGAGAGCGCGTTGAAAGAGATTTTCCCGTTGCTTCCTTCTAGTTCCGGCGCAGCGCCGAGTGAAGCGGTGAAACCAGCGAAGGCGAAGGCTGAAAAAGCGGAGAAGAAGGTTGCCGCGAAGAAAGCCAGGAAGCCGAAAGCTGAAAAAGCTGAGACGGCTGAGAAAGCCGTTAAGGCGGAGAAAGCTGAAAAAACCGAAAAGGCTGTAAAGGCCGAAACGGTTGAAGCGGCTGGAGCGGCTGAAAAGAAGGAGTGAGTTGAGCGGATTTTTTTCTCGGCGCGCCGCGCTTGAAAGCGCGGCGGCCACTCGTTTTTTTCAAAAGGTGATTTTGTTTGGGCGGCACTAAAAAGATTGCAAGCATAGAAAAAAAACAGGCGAAGGACGCCGCGTCGCAAGCGGGCGAGAAAAAAGTTTTCGGTCCCGCCGAGAGCGTTGAAGGTTATCCCGCGGAAGTCGTTACCGTTATCGGGCGCACGGGCGTTTTCGGGGAAGTTAACCAAGTGCTCGTGAAGGTTCTTGACGGCAGGGACAAGGGCCGCGTGATCAGGCGCAACGTGAAGGGCCCGGTTCGCAAGAACGACGTGTTGTTGCTTTTGGAGACGGAGCGCGAGGCGCGGCCGTTGAAGTCGAAGAAGCGCGAACTCAAGAAGTGAGGAGTCCGGAAATAGAGAAATCGGGAAGTAAACAAAATTTTTGATTCGTTTTAACGAGGTAGTGGCAAAATGGTTGAATGCGTTTTTTGCGGTCGGACGGTCGTTGAGGGAAGCGGTTTCACCGTTTTCAAGAAGGACGGGAGCGCACAGTATTTTTGTTCGCGCAAGTGCTTGAAGAACGCGGAAATGAAGCGCCATCCTCGCAACTTCAAGTGGACTACGGCGGGAGCGAAAGCGGCGAAGGCTTAATCGTAATTTTTTTGAATCGTTGAATCGTTGAATCGGGACGGGATGCGTTTTGCTGGGAAAGCTGGATTTCGAAGCGCTGCAAGCCAAGTGTCTGGCAGCGTGGGATGCTTCCGGCGTTTACTCTTTCGATGCGAAAAGCAAGAAACCGGTTTATTCCATTGATTCGCCTCCGCCTTTCACGAGCGGCGCGCTTCACATGGGCCACATGCTTTCTTATGCTTATTTCGATTTCGCGGCGCGCTACAAACGAATGCGCGGCTTCGAAGTGTTTTATCCTCAGGGTTGGGACTGCCAAGGTTTTCCGACGGAGGTAAAGGTGCGCGCGAAGTTTCCGCGGGCGTCGCGCGAAGAATTCCTGGCGCACGCGCACGATTTTACTGAAGCGAACATCGCGAAAATGAAGAGCCAGATGCGTGCGATGGGTTTTTCTCCTGACTGGAATTTCGAGTACAAGACGATGAGCGACGATTACCACCGCCGCGTCCAGTACTCGCTCCTCAAAATGTTTAACGACGGCTTGGTGTATCGCGCGAAGCACCCCGTGTTGTGGTGCCCAAAGTGCGCTAGTGCGATTGCGAAAGCGGAGACGGAGGACAAAGAGCGCGAAACGCGCTTGAACTTCGTTTTTTTCCGCGTAGCGTCGCCGAGCCCGAAATCCAAGAACAAGTTTCTTGCCGGAGAGAAAGTCACGATTGCGACGACGCGGCCTGAATTCTTGCACGCTTGCGTTGCAGTAGCCGTTCACCCGGAAGACGTTCGTTACTCCGAGCTCGTCGGAGCGGAAATCGAAGTTCCGTTGTTCAAGCAAAAAGTGAAAGTAATCGCCGACCGCGACGTCGACGCCGCGTTCGGAACAGGAATCGTCATGATTTGCACTTTCGGAGACAGGCAAGACGTCGTGTGGGCTTACCGCCTCGGCTTGCGCGTCATCGAGGCGTTGGACGAATGCGGGCGGCTCATCAACGCGGGCGTTTACGACGGAATGAAGGCGAAAGACGCGCGCGCGAAAATCCTTGAGGCGTTGCGCACTGGCGAGTTGTTCGAGCGAGAGGAAGCGTTGAAGCAAAGCGTGAAAGTCCACGACCGTTGCGGCAGCGACGTGGAATTTCTCCCGTCGTTCCAGTGGTTCATCCGCTTGAAGGGCGCGGGCGAAGACGTCGTGCGCGCGGGGCGCGAAATGAAGTGGGTTCCTGCGTTTACGTTGCAATATCTCGTTGATTGGGCGCAAGGACTCGAGTGGGACTGGGTTATCAGCAGGCAAAACGTTTTCGGTACTCCGCTTCCGTTTTGGTACTGCGAGAAATGCGGCGAAATTCATGTTCCAGAGGAAAAGCGGCTTCCCGTCGATCCCACGAAAGAAAAACACGGCGGAAAATGCGGGAAGTGCGGCGGCGGCCTCGTCGGCGAAACAAGCGTTTGCGATTGTTGGGTTGACTCGAGTATTACTCCGCTTGTAATCGCTCGTTGGCCCGACGACGAAGCTTTCTTCTCCAAAGTATATCCCGCCACGCTGCGTCCGCAAGGGCTTGAAATCATTCGCACGTGGGCGTTTTACACTATTTACCGTTGCTTGAAACTTACCGGCAAAGCGCCGTTCCGCGAACTATTGATCAACGGTTCCGTTCTTGGAACGGACGGCAAGAAAATGAGCAAGAGCGCTGGCAACTACGAAGACCCGGAGGCGCTTCTCAAGCGTTATCCTGCTGATGCGCTGCGGCAATGGGCCGCTCTCAGCGGCGCGTTCGCGAAAGACCGTCCTTTTTCGTATAAGGACGTTGATTTCGCGAAGTCGTTTTTGAACAAGTTGTGGAACGCTGCGAAGTTCGTTGAAACCTCAACTCAGGATTTCGACAAACGCAAGAACCCTGAGAAAAACGGGAAACTCGAACTCGTCGACCAATGGCTGCTCGCGAAGTGCGATGCTTGCGTCGCGGAAGCGACTCGCGCGTGGGAGGAATACGATTACTTCGCCGCGATTAACGCCGTACACCAGTTTTTCTGGAAGGATTTCTGCGACGCGTATCTCGAAGACGTGAAATACCGCATTTACGCGGACGCGGGTTCGGGCGTTAGCGCGGAATCGCGTGAGGCAGCGCAGTACGCGTTGCGCACCGCCCTCGAAAAAACGCTGCTTTTGCTTGCGCCGTTCGCTTGCTTTACTTGCGAAGAAATTTATTCCTCGCTTTACGCGAAAAACGCTGAAAGCGTTCACGCGCAAGCTTGGCCGGAGGCGGAGCGCAAGAAAGACGAGCGAGTGGAAAGCATCGTCGGCGCAATGCACGCGGTCATCGGCGAAATACGGAAATTCAAAGCCGGCAACGGTTTGGCGTTGAACGCGCCGCTGCCTGTCGTAACGGTGCGTTGCAGCGAGGCGAAGGCGCGCGACTTGGGGGACGTGATTGACGAGATTAAGGCGGTGGCGAAAGTGGGTAACGTGGTAGTCGAGAAAATGAAAGCTAAAGAAAAAGTCGGGGAAGGCGTTTCGGAGGGTTTAATAGTGGAGTGCAGCAAATAATTCAATCTCCCCTTTTTAGCTTTAATTTAGCTTTAATTATGTTTAAATCAAGTTAACGATTCGAGTAATTGAATTTTACGGAGTTGGTTAGGTAAAATGGCTCGCATGCACACTAGAAAAAAAGGCCGCAGCGGTTCGAGGAAGCCTCTCGTGAAAAGCATCGGTTGGGTGCGTTCTTCGAAAGAAGAAATAATCGCGCTTGTTGAACGTTTGGCGAAGGAAGGCAAGCCGGAAGCGCAAATCGGGCTCGCTTTGCGCGACGAGTTCGGCGTCCCGAGCGTGAAATCTATTACGGGGAAGACGGTTTCCCAGATTCTTGCCGAAAAGAATTTGACGCCGAAATATCCGTCGACGTTGATTGACTTGATTCGCAAGGCCGTTTCGTTGAGGAAACACCTTGAAGCGAATCACCGTGACACACAGAACAAGAAGAAGTTGAGTGATACGGAGTCGAAGGTGAAGCGTCTCGCCGCGTACTACCGCAGGAACGGCAAATTGCCGATTGGTTGGAAGTATTCGCCTGAGGAAGCGGCGTTGCTCGTGAAATAAAAAAAGCGTTTTAGCGTTTTCAAAAAAGGTGAAGAAAAAGAATGGCTGACAAGAAGAAAGTAATCGATACTTGGAAACTGAAGACTTGGTATTCCGTTCTCGCCCCGAAATTTTTGGGGGAAGTGGAATTAGCTAAAACGCCTGCGAGCGATGAAGACAAGCTGTTGAACCGCGTGATTATTCTTCCGTTGAAGGAGGTTACGCGCGACATCGCGCACATTTACACGAACATCAAGCTCCGCGTTTTTGAGATTAAGGGGAAGACGGCGTTCACGAAGTTCATCGGCCACGAAGTTTCGCGCGAGTATCTAAGCACTCTCGTTCGCCGCCATCGCGATGCCCTGCACTGCGTTTACCCGGTTAAGTCGAAGGACGGAGTCGAGTTCACGATTAAAGTGCTCGTCGTTACGGCGGTGCCGTGCAGTAACACGCAGAAGACGTCGCTTCGCAACGCCTTGAAGAAGGAGCTCGTCGCGAAGGTTGCCGCTACTGATTTCGGTCGTTTCATCAACGAGGCGTTGTACGGTCGCTTGGGCGCGGAGTTGTCGCAGAAGTTGAAGCGTATCGCGCCGATTCGCCGCATTGAAATCAAGAAGACTCAGTTGAAGGAAGAGTTCGATACTGACGCCGTCGAGAAAATCGAGGGTGAAAGTGAAAGCGAAGGCGCGGAAGAAGCGAAACCCGCTTAATCGCGTTGAACTGCGGTCTCACGCGAACCCGCTTAAGCAAAGCCGCTGAGGTCGAGTTGCGTTGTTTTCAGTCGTTTAGCGGTAATCCACTTGTGGCGGACGAACTCTTGAAGCGCTTCATCGTGAATGTGCTGTTTGAGGAAAGCAATCGTTCGCTCGTCGTGGCTGTAACCGTTGCCGAAGTCGTGTCCTAACTTGCGTTTTATTTCCTCTATTTCGAAATCCCTGGTTACTTTCGCGAGAATCGATGCTGCGCCGACTACGGGGTAGTGAAAATCCGCTTTGTGTTCGCAAACGAGCGTCGCGTTCTTCGGAAACTTCGTGTATTTTCGCATTCGCGTCGCGTATTTTGCGGCAATCGGGTCGGGCGTGTCGACGTAAATCGTTTTCACGTTGCGCGCACCGACTTTCTTGACTACTTGCGCGATCGCGCTTGCCATCGCTTTCGCTTCGATTTCGTTGAGGCTCGTTCGCTTGCTCATCGACGTCGTTAATTCCGCGGCGCTGAGCACCACGAGCGCGTGCGGGTGTTTTTTGATGCTTTTCGCAAGCGTTTCGCGTTGTTCCGGCGTCAAGAGCTTTGAATCCTTCACGCCTGCAGTGCGCAAGCCGCATTCTTCGTCGTGGGGGCACGCGAAAGCGCAAATGACCATGGGACCTAAGACGGGGCCTATCGGCAACAAAGAAACGCCGTGGCGCTTCTCAGTTTCTGCCGG
>Ga0268276_1004005_pt1 | contig 10763 bp, 10 predicted proteins | sample saktaG_4_FD_190145 | JGI IMG/M metagenome (GOLD analysis project Ga0268276, IMG submission 190145) | Saline water microbial communities from Sakinaw Lake, British Columbia, Canada - sak_2010_1_5_45m | ecosystem: Environmental > Aquatic > Non-marine Saline and Alkaline > Saline ...
ATAATCTTTAATTAAGGGTAATGCAGGATCTTCTGCAAGGATAAATTAATCCGCGAGCTGGAGGATGCCGAAGATGATCTTCCCCGGCTGGCTGGCGGAATCTATGCTCCAAGTGAGCTTCTTTCTCTTCCCATCGGCGTCCCTATCGTGGACGGAGATAGTAAATCCCACACATCTATCCTTATCGGGCAAGAAGTTATTTATGGCGTCAAAAGGTATCTGGACTTCCACTGTGTAGCCATCTTTGGTAAGCTTGGCCGCGTAAGATATATCTTCAGGAGCTTTTTGAGCGTAACCCCACGCCCAGGCCTGCGGGATCTTTTCGGGGCCGTATGGAGCTATACCAAGCTGGTAATCATAAGAGTTCCTGTCGAAATAATAACCGTCATTATTGGTATCAAAAAATATCTCTACACAGTCATCCTTGTAGATCATATCCCTCTTTTCGGTAGCGACTAAACTATTGTCCTTGATACGGCCCGTTATATAGAGGTTCTTATCGTCGCGGCCGAGATAGAATATTGCGCTCAGATCCGAATCATCTCTCACACTGCCTATGGACATCTCTATATTCCTATTATTTTTAGCCGTAAGAAAGATCTCCGTATATCCGCTATCTGCCCAGTCTGAGTAGTCACCGTCTATGGTTATCTTTTTATTGAGCCTTTTTACGCTGATCCTGTCATTTGGGTTGCCCGTACAGGCCGCTAAAGCGGTCGGCTCATCTAGGGAACCCGGAACAAATCCTGCCGCATCAAGGCCTCTCTTTACATAATTGTTTTGCATAAAATATTTCCATATGAGCCCTGTCCGGTAATTCTCTATCATGAGAAGTGTCAGCCCCTGGTCGATGGAGATATAGTATTCGCATGCCCATTTACGGTCTATATTGAACGCGTCCGTGAGGCCGTATTGTTTAACGGCGGCGCTGACCCTGTTATACATCGATTCGTATTCGGCGATCGCAGATTTTGGAACGAGCGGTATAGAGCCGGCTACAGCATAAGGCGCGACGGTTCCGTTCTGCTTATTTCTGCCGGGCCTGGCCCCGAAATTCCTGTATCCATCAGGAGACAGAGAGGCGCTTAAACCCCAGAAGCCTTCTCTGTAGGTTGCAAAAGAGTCGGAGTTATCCAGGCAGTATTTTCTGTTGGCCTTAGCGGCCTTGATGGCGTTTTGCCAGTAATCGGCGTACTTGTCGTGCTTATCGCGCAGGTCGAGCCATGCCAGCGGAAACTGGTATTGGAATAATCCGCCGTCGGACACATATATTAATTTATAACCCCCGTATTGCGATACGGGCCTGGTGAATGAATCCCAGCACTCTTTTGGTATGGGGTGGGTAGGCGATCCCATGGCCAGTATATAGCAGATGATGCCCTCGGAGAATGAATCGATGCGTCCGGAGAAATCTTTTTCCGGCTTCCAGGACATCTGCAGGGTCCGCTCGTTATTCAGGAACCACTTCCAGTTAGTCTTCTTAAATAGTTCATCGGCAAGCGCGCTCACCTCGGTGCCTTTAAAATATTCGCCGGCTGTGATGGCGCCCGCGAGAAATAACGCCGTGTCTATACAGCTGACCTCGCTTGACCACATGCGGGAGCCGTTGTTTACATTAAAGTAATGGTAGGTAAAGCCATTGAAGTTCTCCATCTTTTTAAATGTGGTGAGGATCTTCAGACATATTTTATACGCATCGCTTTTTGAGATCCATCCGCGCTCGACACCTATTACCATGGCCGAAAGCGTGAATCCTGAAGCGGCATTTGTGGCGGGTGATCCCGGCTCTGTCGTATTGAGCGTCAAGCCGGTATCCTTATCTGTCTCATTGACAAAGTAATCGAATGCCTGTCTCTCGACCTTGTCGAGAAACTTATCGTAATCGGCCGCCAGGAGAGGGGAAGGCAAGAGGCAAAGCATAAAAGATAAAACCAGGGCGTGAGCGATTATTTTTTTAAACATAAGCGAGCATTATATTACAGTTTCTTTATATTTCCATAACTATTTTTAATATATCCTGGTAGGACTTTGTCTCTCTTGTGATGCGGGCACGGAGATCCGAGGCGCCGGGGATACTCTTCAGATACCAGATGGCGACTTTTCGCATAAATCCGGTCTTGCCGAATGCGCTTATGGATTTGTACTTGTCGATATAGTCCAGATGTTTTTTTAGAGCACTCTTTTTTTCAGCAAAAGATATCTCTTTAGGCGGCCTTCCGGTCTTAAGATACTCCTCGATCTCTTTGAATATCCACGGATTGCCAAGCCCGCCTCTTGCCACCATAACACCGTCGCAGCCGGTCTTATCGAGCATCAGCTTAGCGGACTCGCCCGAGAATATGTCTCCGGAGCCAAAGACCGGGATACGCACAGCATCTTTTACTTTTTTTATCGCGCCGTAATCAACGCTTCCGGAGTAACCCTGGCTTTTCAGCCGTCCGTGTACAAATATGGCCGATACGCCTATATTCTCGCAGCGCTTCACCATCTCAACTATGTGATCGTCATCTTTCTTGCTGAAGCCTGTGCGTATCTTCATTGTGATGGGAAGAGGCAACTCCTTAATGAGAATTTGCAAAATACTATAAAGCCTGGGCGTGTCACGCAATAGATGAGCGCCCGAATTTTTCTTGATGACTTTTTTCGCGGGACATGCGCAGTTGATATCGAGGAACGATACCTTTACCAGATCGAGAAGCCTCTCGGCCGCTTTAAGCATTCCCGATGGGTCTGAGCCCAGGAGCTGTACGGCTATGGGCAGATCCCTCTCATCCGTCTTGAGATTACCGTAAGTTTCGTGGCGTTTATGAATAAGAGAGTTCATATCGACCATCTCATAGAAACAGAGCTTCGCGCCGTGTTCGCGGGCGATGAGGCGGAAGGGCAGGTCGGTGCATCCTGCCATGGGAGCCATAATCACTTTTGGTAGTGTAAGCACAGGGGTATTATATTAGAGTATTAGCTATTGCGCAAATATTACTTTATGTATATAATCATTACCTTATGAAGATAGGAATGATCGGATTACCACAGACAGGGAAGAAGGCGCTATTCGAGCTTCTCACCGGCCATAAGCCGTCCGAGAACGAAGTCGTCTCGGGCAAGCCGATAAATGGAGTGGCCGAGATACGCGACAGCCGGTTTGACGCGCTCGTCGCTATGTATAAGCCGAAGAAAGAAGTGAGGGCCAGGATAGAGCTGGAGCTTCTGCCTAAGATAGAGAAGGACGCGATATCAAAAGGCGACATATTTACGGATATAGCCGAGGTCGATGCGCTATGCCATGTGGTGCGCGCGTTTAAAGACGATTCGATATATCATGTCAGCGGTTCTGTCGATCCGAAGCGCGATATCGACGATATAAACTCAGAACTGCTGCTCCACGACCTCATATTCATCGATAAACGTTTCGAGAGGCTGGATAAGAAGATAAAACAGACAAAAGAAGAGGCGTCCATAAAAGAGAAGGACCTTCTGGTCAGATTAAAGGCCCATCTCGATAAGGAGATGCCGTTAAGAACGCTTGAGATCTCCGCAGATGATAATAAGTTGTTAACGAGCTACCCATTCCTTACCCGCAAAGAGATGATAATAGCCCTGAATGTGTCTGAGGATCAGCTTAAGAATAAGCCTTCGATCGAATGTGAGAATATAATGCAGGTCTCAGCCAAGGTTGAGGCCGAAATAGCGGCCCTGGAATCTGAAGAGGAGAGGAAGGAGTTCCTTACCGATCTTGGCATAACGGAGCCGGCAATGAATATACTGACCCGTCTTTGCTTGAAGACGCTCAATTTAATATCTTTCTTTACGGTCGGCCAGGATGAGGTGCGTCAGTGGAATGTAAGGGCAGGCTCTACGGCCGCTGAAGCAGCCGGCGTAATACATTCCGATCTTCAAAAGGGGTTCATAAGGGCGGAACTCATTAAGTTGAATGATTTAAAGGAGTTAGGCAGTGAAGATGCTGTCAAAGCTCAGGGCAAGTTCTATCTTAAGGGCAAGGACTATATAGTAGAAGACGGCGATATTCTCTCAATCAGGTTCAACGTATAACCAAAAGGGGTCAGGCACATACCCAAAAAGCGCCTGACCCCTTTTACTTATTCCAAATATTTCATTCCTAACACTTGACAAAATAAAAACATAGTGTATACTTACAAACGCCCCTATAATAAGGGGTATGCCCTTGTACTAAGATGTATGAGGGCGTATTAGTCTATACCACTATAGTATAACTAATACCAAATGAGAAGGTGGTGGGATACTTATGCCAGAAGAAAATGTTTTTACGGTCCAGGAAGTGGCCACGTATCTTAGGATGAAGCCTGTTACCATATACAAGCATGCTAAAGCAGGTAAGCTTCCGTGTTTTAAGGTAGGGGCCAACTGGCGGTTTAAGAAGTCTACCATAGACAGGTGGATTTCTGCGCAAGAAGACAAAGATAATAACGGAAGTAAATAACCTCGTAATCAGTGACATTACGGGGTTTTTTGTTTACTGTTGCACGGCGGAGGCAAGCATCTGCCGTAGTGCTTAAGTTATAGGGGTCGATATGTTACTAAAAGATAAGGTCGCAATTGTTACAGGCGGTACGCGGGGCATAGGCAGGGCGATCGTTTTTGAATTAATTCAGAACGGCGCTAAAGTCTTATTTACATACCTAAAGAGCGATGAATCTGCGGGAATAATACTGGATGAGATAAAAGAGTTAAATGGCGAGGCCGTGGCTGTCAAAGCAGACGTGCGTCTGTATGAAGAGGCAGAGAAGGCCATTGAAGAGACTTTGAATAAATTCGGAAAGATTGACATTCTGGTTAATAACGCAGGCATAGTAAAGGACAAGGCGCTCATGATGATGGATCCGGCCGAATGGCTGGATGTTATTAATACCAATCTCACCGGCTACTTTAATATGTCGAAAGCCTGCATTGTCTCAATGATGAAGCGGAGGAGCGGTGTTATTGTAAACGTATCTTCCATATCGGGTGTGGTTGGCATGCCTCGCCAGACAAATTATTCAGCCTCAAAAGCAGGGGAGTTAGGGCTTACAAAATCTCTAGCCAAGGAAGTGGCGCCTTATGGCATAAGGGTAAATGCTGTCGCGCTCGGCTTTATCGACACTGATATGACCAAAGATATGAAGCAAAAAGATAAATTGATAGGTCTGATACCTCTTGGCCGATTTGGCAAACCGGAGGAGATAGCGAAAGCGGTCATTTTTTTAGCAAGCGAAAGATCAAATTATATAACGGGCCAGGTTATTAAGATCGATGGCGGGTTAGCGATATGAGAGGAACAGAATTTTGACTTCAGCAAAAAAGAGAATCGTTATAACGGGCGTAGGCGTTATATCGCCCATAGGTATAGGTAAGGAACAATACTGGCAGGGCCTATCAGAGGGTAGGTCAGGTTTTAGGCCCATTACCTTATTTGACACCGCCCGTTTTAAAATAAAAACAGGCGGTGAAATTACCGATTTCGACCCCGTCTTATTTCTGGGGAAGAAAGGCTTACGGGATTTGGACAGAAGCACCAAGCTGCTTAGCGCGGCAGCAAAATTAGCGTTGGAAGACGCGCATTTGGGAATAAATGAAAAAAATACGGATGAAATAGGTATTTCGGCGGGGACAACTTTCGGAAGCATCAACAGCATAAGTAATTTTGATAAGGAGGCGCTGACCGAGGGGCCCCGCATGGTAAATCCGTCAGGTTTTCCCAATACTGTTATAAGTTCTCCGGCAAGCCGTGCAGCTATCCGGTTCGGCATAAAAGGGTTTAATTCTACCATAGCGACGGGCATGTGTTCCGCGTTGGATGCCGTAGATTACGCCGTAAATTTTATACGTTCGGACAGGGCGAAGGCCGTTATAGCCGGATCCGTTGAAGAGATGTGCGAACAGCTCTTTCTCGCTCTATCCAGGCTCAACTGGCTGTCAGGCCTTGACAATGATGAAGATCCTGTCTCTTGTCCTTTTGACAGGCGAAGGAACGGCATAATCTTCTCCGAAGGTGCAAGCGCAATTATTTTAGAAGAATTAGATTATGCAAGAGAGAGGGGCGCCGATATATACGGAGAAATACTCGGTATAGGTACCTCTTTCGATTCATATAGAGCGGTAAAGTATAATCCCAAAGGAACCGGTATGAAAGAAGCAATGAAACTGGCTCTGTCAGACGCCGTTTTAAAGGCGGAAGATATCGATTATATATGCGCGAACGCGAATTCTACAAAAGATGCGGATCTTATAGAGACCTCCGCTATTAAGGAAGTGTTCGGGGAGCATGCTTACAAGATACCGGTTACTTCCGTAAAATCAATGATCGGAGAGACGTTCAGCGCCTCCGGGGGGCTGGCGACGATAGCTACTATAGGCGCATTGAACAGGGGCTTCGTTCCGCCGACCATAAATTATAAAGAAAAAGATGAAAGATGCGACTTAAACTACTTGCCCAATATATCCAAAGAAGCGGATATCGGTAAGGCTATGATAAATAGCTTCGATTTTTTCGGCAATTGCACCGTCTTGATCGTGGGTAAACCGGAGAGTAAAAAATGAAATTAAATTTTGAAGACATAAAAAAGCTAATACCGCAAAGGTATCCCTATATCATGATCGACAGGGTTACCGAACTAGACCCGGGTAAGAGCGTAGTGGCAATAAAGAACGTCACAGGAAATGAAGAATATTTTCTGGGCCATTTTCCGGATGTAGCGATAATGCCGGGAACGGTAATTATAGAAGCGATGGCTCAGGCCGCCATCATTATTGTCGCTTCATACGATAGAAAAAAACGGAAGAGTAAGAAAAAACCGCTCTATTATTTAGGCTCGGTCAAAGCAAGATTTTATAAGCCCGTATATCCCGGGGACCAACTAAAGATTGAAGTCAAAGCCGATAAATTGTTGGAAAAAGGCGGTTATGCCAGCGCCAGAGCGTTCGTTGGCAAAGAATTAGTCTCCGAGGGAACAATAGTTTATATTAAAAAATGACAAAAAAAAGAGTAGTTGTTACGGGTATAGGAGTGATCTCTTCGATAGGCATAGGCAAAGATGCCTTCTGGGATAGTCTTATCAAGGGCAAGTCCGGCGTCAGTAAAATAACCGCTTATGATACTTCCGAGCATGCTACTCATAATGGGGGCGAGGTAAGAGGTTTTGATCCGGAGAGTTACATAAATAAGAGAAAGATTCGGTTTATGGGAAGGACGTCGCAATTTGCGATCGCGGCGGCAAAATTGGCCATTTCAGACGCCGGCGCGGAAATCGACATGCTTAAAACATCCATTGCGGTCGGAACTACCATGGGAGAGGCATGCCAGTTGGAAAAGATGGATAAACTTTGGCTGGGTTCCGGTGATGCAAGCATAGATAAGGAGCTGTTCTTTCAGTATTTAACGAATTCTATATCAGCCAATCTGGCTATCGAGCTGGGAGCGTCCGGCTCCAATCGTATATTCGGGAATGCCTGCGCTGCCGGCAACTACGCTATCGGTTATGGATATGATGTTGTTAAAAACGGCAAGGCCGATGTTGCTATTGTCGGAGGAGCGGATTCTTTTTCCCGGATCGCTTTCACAGGCTTTAATCAATTTGCCGCGGTAGCTCCCGACAAGTGCCAACCTTTTGATAAAAATAGAAAAGGAATTATAGTTGGTGAGGGGGCCGGTATTCTGATCCTGGAGAGCCTTGAAAATGCAAAAAAAAGAGAAGCCGATATCTATGGTGAAATTTTAGGATATGGACTTAGCTGCGACGCTTACAATATGACCAACCCGCAGACCGACGGAATCGTTAAGTGTATGGAAAGTGCGCTTAGAGACGCGGGGACAGATCCTGACGAGATAGATTATATAAGCACTCACGGAACAGGCACCATTCTTAATGATAAGGCGGAATGCGCGGCAATTAAAAGAGTGTTTGGTGATAGATATAAAAAGATACCCGCAAATTCCATTAAATCCATGCTGGGCCATACTATGGCAGGAGCCAGCGCGCTTGAAGCCATATCATGCTGCCTGACGTTGAAAGAGGGTATTATTCCTCCTACGATAAATTATGAAGCACCGGATCCGGAATGCGACATAGATTGCGTGCCTAATAGAGCCAGAGAACATAATGTGGATATCGCGCTTAATAATTCCTACGCTTTCGGAGGCAATAATGCCTGTCTCGTCTTTAAACGAGTCAATAAAAGGAGATAATTTATGACTGAACATACGATCAAGGATATGGAAGAAGAGATAAAGAGGATAATCGCCGAAGTCATTGAAGAGGATCCGAGCAAGCTCGGAGCCGATGTTAATTTTTTTGATGATCTGGGGGTAGATTCCATAAAAGCCATAGAGATAACAGTGGCCTTAGAGAAGAAGCTTGGCATAGTGATCCGCGATAATCAGATTCCAAGAATTGGTACGGTAGGAGAGGCGCTGGCCTTGGTAAAGAATCTAATGGAAAAGAAGAATAAATGAAAGATAAGAGAATAGTTATAACCGGGATAGGCCCGGTGACTCCTATAGGAGTAGGTAAAAAAGAGTTATGGCAGGGCGTTCTTTCTAAAAAGACGAATGTCAGGCAGGAGAAGTGTCTGATCGGCAGGGAGACGTGGGACATATTCTATAAACATAAAATAGAGAATTTCGATATTGGGGCATTTGGGTTAAAAGATGACGATATAGAGTACATGAAGGACTGGAAGAAAGACGCAGAAGCCATAGATCTATACTACTTGGCCGCAGCCATAAAACTTGCTTTGGATGATAGCGCCCTGGAATATACACAAAACGATAATGAATTAAGTCTGGTTGTGGCTCATGAAAATCCCGGATTAGAGCCTTTTTTGGCAAACATTTTCGAGAAGCTTGCTTTTTTCATGAAAGGCAAGCCGGATATGACCAGAAAGGAATTAACCGATAAGCTATATAACGCCTGCTCGCGGGCCGGTTATGAAACACAGGCTTTTATGCTCTTATTTCACGCGGCAAAGATATTTAATATCCATCGTTATTCTCTCTTTGTAAATAACGCGTGCGCTTCCGGCTTATATGCCATAGAGGCTGCGAGTGAATTGATAAAATGCGGCAGAAGTTCCATCGCGATCGTAGCGGCATCAGATCACCCCGATATCTATAAGTATCTCTGGTTTAAAGAATTGAATATGTATGACAAAAGCGGCGTGCTAAGGCCATTTGATAAGAACGCCGACGGATTTGTTTTTGGGGACGGAGGGTCTGCGATTGTATTGGAAGACCTGGAGCACGCAAAGAAAAGAGATGCTCATATTTATGCGGAGTATTTAGGCGGTGGTTTTTCGCTTGAGGGTTGGAAGGTGACCACCCCAAAAATAGGAGATGATTTTTATCAAAAGACCATACTGGAGGCATTAAGCAGAAGTAAGAAAAATAAAGAAGAGATAGACGTAGTTTGTGCTCACGGGGTAGGAAACAGAACTATAGATTATTATGAAGCGAAAGCGATCACGGATATTTTTGGCAAAAGGCCCGCGAAACCGCTTATAACCGCTTTTAAGCCGTATATAGGCCACAACTTAGGCGGGAACGCTTTAATCGAGACGATCATTTTGTTGCTCGCCATGGAAAACAATATAGTACCCCCTACCTTGAACACAAACACGGTTGATCCGCGTTTTAATATTGATATAGTCAAAGAAAAGAGAGCGATTCCCATAAACATTGCGCTGAAGATATGTTGTGCGTTTGCGGGTTACAATGCCGCGGCGATATTTAAGAAAGAGATAAAATGATCAGATTAAACTTGTTTGCCGTAGGAGGCCTTGTATTAACCGTGAGTTGCCTTGCGGTAATGCTGGTCAATATCGTATTTGGCAGAAAAAAGGTTAATTTAATATGGAGCCTGTTTAATTTAAGCGTAGCCATCTGGGGTTTCGGCGCATTTATGGTAGGGATCTCCAAGAACCCGCAAAACGTTCTATTATGGTGGAAAGTAAACCATATAGGCGTAATATGGATGCCGGTATTTATTTTGCATACGGTTTATTTACTGACAAGCAAGGTCAACAAGAAGATACTGATCTTCGCTTATATTCAGGCGACATTTTTCCAATTAATAGAGTTTTTACCCACAGTCTTGTTCTTTAAAGACCTGCGATTAGTATTTTCCTCGCTTCATTATGTAACGTTGGGAATACTATACCATCCGTTTTTTTTGCTATGGATTTCTTTGGTTGTATACGCGCATGTATGCGTGTACAGGGAATATGTTACTTCTGTAGGTTTGAAAAAGCTGTCTCTTTTGTATTTTCTTGTAGGATCGGTCTTAGGATTTTCAGGCGGGTTTACCAATTTCTTAATCGGTTATAAGGTCGATATCCTTCCATACGGAAACTTCACTATCCCAATTTATTGCATCATGGTGACTTACGCAATTATCAGGCACCATCTCATGGATATAGAGATAGTAATAAAGAAGACGCTTGTCTTTGCGGGTCTGCTTGCATCGGTATTCGCGATACTTGTTTTGCCGACACTGTTGATTCAGGAATATGTTTTTAGAAGCGCAGGCGCTAGTGGAAGGCTTATAGGCTCGGCTCTAAGCGGCATTATAATTATCCTGTCGCTAAGACGAATGGAGAATTTCCTGATAAACGTTACTGATAGACACCTTTTTCAGAAGAAGTATGATTACAGGGAATTGCTGAGAACTTTCACGTCCGAAGTCTTAACAGTCGTTAATCTGGATAAGCTTGTAAATTTGACCGTAGATAAGCTCACGGATATAGTGAAGGTT
>Ga0268276_1004007_pt1 | contig 10761 bp, 6 predicted proteins | sample saktaG_4_FD_190145 | JGI IMG/M metagenome (GOLD analysis project Ga0268276, IMG submission 190145) | Saline water microbial communities from Sakinaw Lake, British Columbia, Canada - sak_2010_1_5_45m | ecosystem: Environmental > Aquatic > Non-marine Saline and Alkaline > Saline ...
CACTTCGGTGTCATCTCATTTGACGCAACCTAAGAGGATTCCCAGGAAAGTTTCCTGAGTTTCGGTGTCGTTTTCATTTGACGCAACAGGCTCCACCCCAATCGCTCCTTGACTTACGCGGTTCAAGCCTTATAAGATAAAAGTCGATTCCGCAGGAAACGGAAGACGGTGAGAATCCGTCGCGGACGCGCCGCTGTAACCGGTGATAAAGCCTGCCAGAGCCACTGATGCCATTGAGCGTCAGGAAGGCAATGGCGCTGTAAAGGCCCGGAAGCCAGAAGACGAACCAACGGAATTGACAGGATCCTTACGCGCGATGAGGGCCGAGCCATTCTTTAAGATGTCCATGCCGGTTGCGTTGCTGTGCTTTATTGTGGCCAGCGGCTGCAACATGGACGAATCCATGCCGAGCACGGTTGCGGCCGATCTTGCCCTAACTGAGTCTCCCCAGCGTGTGGTTTGCGGCTCGCCTGCCGTGGCCGAGATAGTCTTCGCGCTGGGTTGCGGCGACCGCGTGGTCGGCGTCAGCGACTATACCGTCTTCCCGCCCGAAGCCTGCCGCAAACCACGCGTCGGCGGTCTGGTCAACCCCAACCGGGAACGGCTGCTGGCCTTGTGCGCTGACTGCATCATAACTCAAGGCAGGCATGAAACTTTGGCGGCCTTCGCCGGCAAGCATGCCATTCGTTTGCATAATGTCTGTCTGGACCGGTTGTCGGACATCCTCGGCGCTGTCGGAGCCATTGCGCAGACGCTGGACGTTGAAGAGCGAGGCGCGGCACTGCAGAAAGAGATCAGATGCGCTCTGGACGCGGTTGCATCCCGGCGCTTGGCCGCGCCGCCACGCCGCACGCTGCTGCTCCTTGGACGCATGCCCGGCGACCTGACGGGTCTGACCACGGTCGGGCCCGGCACTTTTCTTGACGAGCTTCTACGGCACGCTGGCGGCTCCAACGTGTTCGCAGACGCGACAGGCGCCTATCCGCAGGTATCAAAGGAAACACTGCTGGTGCGTCAGCCTGAAGTCGTATTGGAACTGCATCCCGGGGGTCTGACGGATAAAGCCAAGACACGGCTGCGCGCCGACTGGACGGCTTTAGCCGATATCCCCGCCGTGAAACAGTCGCGCGTTTACTGCCTCACCAATGATTTTCTACTGGTGCCCGGCCCGCGCGTGGGACAGATCGCGCAAGCGTTCGCTGACGCCGTCAACGCGGAGGCGCCTCATGAATGACGGCCGCGGCATCAAGCTCGAAAACGCCTGTTTCAGATATGCGGAGAATGGCTGGTCGCTCGAAATTCCCGAACTAAGGCTCGGCACGCAAAGCCTCACTTGCATCGTGGGTCCTAACGGGGCAGGCAAAAGTACGCTCTTGCGTTTGGCGGCCGGCATCCTTAAGCCGGATACCGGGATTGTGCGTCTGGGCGGACAAAACCTTTGCGGCATGCCGCGTCGCATGATCGCGCGGCAGATCGGCTTTCTGCCGCAGGAGACCCCGCCGCTTTTTGACTACACCGTAGAGATGGTGGCGCGGATGGGCCGTTACGCATACGCCGGATGGCTTGGCGATTTAGATGTCGAGGGGCGGCAAGCCGTGGACGCGGCTTTGGCGGCAGTGGGACTGCAAGCGATGCGTGAGCGTCCGCTTTCGCGGCTTTCCGGCGGTGAACGGCGGCAGGCCCTGATCGCGGCCGTGTTGGCGCAAACCCCGGGCACCCTGTTGCTAGACGAGCCCACAGCGGCGCTGGATATCCACCACGCCGTTTCTGTAATGCGCCTGCTGGCCGACCTCGGCGAGAGCGGCCGGGCGGTGGTCATCGTCACGCACGACCTGAACCTCGCCGCCATGTTCGCCGAACGGCTGCTCGTGCTTGTCAATGGGCGCGTCATCGCCGACGGCCAGCCCGGCCAAGTCGTATGCAATAAAGTGCTGCGGCAGGTTTACGGCAATGATGTGCTGGTGGTCGATCACCCCGAGACCGGCGGGCCGCTGGTCGTCGCGCAACGGCAGGCTGACGCGGCAGAGAGGAGGGATCATGCCTAGCAGAATGCGCCGCTCGGTCTGGACTCTAGCCGTCTTTTTCGCCGTCTTCTTTTCGGTCTTGGCACTTCTGCCTTGGATCGGCGCCGAGCACCTGGAGTGGACTGAAATCATCGCCTATGTGCTCGACGGCCAGCGCACGGCCCACGGCCTGATCCTGATCCACCAGCGCATACCCCGCATCCTGTTGGCGTTGCTGGTCGGCGGTGCCTTGTCACTCACCGGAGCCACTTTGCAGGTGCTGTTCCGGAATCCGCTGGCAGAACCCTGGACGTTAGGCGTGGCCGGCGGCGCGGCGGTCGGAGCCTTCCTGCCGCAGGTGTTTCCTGCTCTGGGGTCTGTCTGCGGGCCGTTGAACGCCACGCAGTTTCTGTCGTTGCTAGGCGCTGGCGGGGCAATGGCGGTTGTCTGGACCTTTGCCCGTCGCGCGGGCACCATGACCACGCATGCGTTGCTTTTGGCAGGCGTCACGCTCAGCATCGTTTGCGGCGGCGTGGTCATGCTGCTGGTATATTTCATCGCGCCGTTCAAGGTTGCGTCGTTCCACCGCTGGATGATGGGCGGTCTGGACGTCATAGGCTACCGCGAACTGCTTTCCATGCTGGTCCTCGGCCTGCCGGGAATGTTGATGCTCGCCAGTCAGGCACGCGAGTATAATCATCTGGCGTTCAGCGAAGAGATGGCATCGGGGCACGGTGTGGACGTGGCGCGCGTCAAGCGGCTGACCTTCCTGGGCGCGGGACTGACCACTGCCGCGTGCGTGGCCGTGGCCGGCCCGATCGGCTTTGTCGGCATGATTGTCCCGCACATCGTGCGCCGCCTGATTGGCTTCGATTATCGGCTCGTGCTTCCCTGCTCTTTTCTGCTAGGCGGGGCGGTGCTGGCCATTTGCGACGGCATCGCGCGCACCGTGATCGCACCCACCGAGATCCCCGTGGGCATCATCACCGCCGTGATCGGCGGCCCGGCCTTCCTGTTCCTGCTCGGCAAACGGACGACTTAAAACTGTGACAAAACACGCACTGCGTACCCGCGAGGCTTATCGCATGAACAATGGGTAATGAAGGGAGTATTCCATTGTTTCAATCTCGTTGCCAACACAAATCTGGTCAGGAAATGCATGGTAAAGCTGGAAGGTGTGTGACATAATCAATGCATCCTTTGTGAAAGGTTTATCTGTGAACACAATCAAAGTCGGCTTTTTCAGCGTCGGGCTTGACACCTATTGGGGTCAGTTCAAAGGGCTCAAAAAAAATCTGCTGGGCTACCACGCGCAGATTCGGCAAGAACTCAAGGGGTATGGCGCAAAAGTCATCGACGGAGGACTGGTGGACACGCCGGAGAAGGCGCGTATCGCGGGCAAGTTTTTCCGGGCCGAAGGCGCGGAAATCGTTTTCCTCTTCATTTCGACGTATGCGCTCTCCTCCACCGTGCTTCCGGTGGTGCAGGAGGCGGGCCTTCCCGTGGTCGTGCTCAACATCCAGCCGGTGGCACAACTGGATTACGAGAAATTCAATGCGCTGGGCGACCGCGGCCTCATGACCGGCATCTGGCTGGAGCACTGCCAGGCGTGCAGCGCTCCGGAGATCGCCTGCGCCTTCAACCGCGCGGGAATCGACTATCATCTCGTGACCGGCTATCTGCAGGATCCGGAGGTGTGGCGCGAAGTTCGCGACTGGGTGGACGCGGCCCGGGTACGAGCGGGCATGCGCGAGAACCGCCTGGGCGTGCTGGGCCATTACTATGGCGGCATGCTGGACGTTTACACCGATTTTACCCAGCAGTCGGCCGTGTTCGGCACGCATATCGAATTGCTTGAAATGTGCGAGCTGCACGCGTTGCGGGAGGCGGTCACAAAGCAACAGATGAACAAGAAGCTCGCCGCGTTCAACCAGAGCTTCGAGGTCTCGCCTTCCTGCGAGCCTGCGGAACTGGAGCGTGCGGCCCGCACGGCGGTGGCGCTGGACGCGCTGGTCAAAAAACACGGTCTCGGTTCGATGGCCTATTACTACGAGGGGCAGCCGGGCAACGCGTACGAAAACATCGTGACCTCGGTGATCGCGGGCAACACGCTGCTCACCGGCCGCCATGTGCCGGTGGCGGGCGAGTGCGAGGTCAAAAACGCGCAGGCCATGAAGATCCTGGATCTCTTTGGCGCGGGCGGGTCTTTTTCCGAGTTCTATCTGGCGGACTTCAAGGACGACGTGGTCTATCTCGGCCACGACGGTCCGGCGCACTTCGCGATCGCCGAAGGGCCGGTGGGGCTGGTGCCCGTGCCGGTTTATCACGGCAAGCCGGGCAAGGGCCTCTCGATCCAGATGACGGTCAAACACGGACCCGTGACGCTGCTTTCGGTGGTGCAGCGCGGCGATGGCAAACTGATGCTGCTGGTGGCCGAGGGCGAGTCGGTGCCGGGACCGGTGCTTCAGATCGGCAACACCAACAGTCGCTACCACTTCTCCTTAGGCGCCAAGGCGTTTATGAACGCGTGGAGCAAGGCCGGACCGGCGCATCACTGCGCGATCGGCGTCGGACACATCGCGGGCAAGCTTGAGAAGCTTGCGGCACTGTCGGGGTTGGATGTCAACCGAATGTGCTAAAAAAAGCAATTCTCAATATGGCGTCGCACGCCATGCAAGGAGGTCTAATGGGTGGTCTTGTTTTTAATGCGTTGGCAACTGATCCGATGAACAGCGATGTGGTGGTTCGTCAGCGCTGGCCGTGGCGCCGGCTGGTGAACATCGACTATGTCCTTTCCTGCGACGATGGTTCAGGCGAGGTAAAAACCATGTCTGCGCGACATGCAGGGGGATTCATGATGATCAGGCGAATAGTTGTCGCGGTGGTATTGGGGTTGGCAGGGTATGATGCGGCGTTGGCCGGATTCTGGAAATCAGACTGTGTTCCGACTCGCCTTCGCTGCGAGTACCGTGAGAATCCGCTCGGTATCGACGTGGCGAAGCCGCGGCTGAGCTGGAGCATAGAGAACAGAGGGCAGACGTCGGGGGACAGAGGGCAGAGGCAGACCGCCTATCAGGTGCTGGTGGCGAGTTCGGCGGTGCTGCTCAAAAAAGACAAGGGCGATTTGTGGGACAGCGGCAAAATGGTCTCGGATCAAAGCATCCAGATGGAGTATCACGGCAAACCGCTAGAAGCGCGAAGAGCTTGCCACTGGAAAGTGCGCGTGTGGGACAGGGACGGGAAGGCTTCGGAGTGGAGCGTCCCCGCCGGATGGTCGATGGGACTGCTCGAGGCCGAGGACTGGCAGGCGAAGTGGATCAAGCCTACGTGTCATGAGACTTCGCCCTGGCTGCGCAAGGTGTTCGCTCTGGATGCCGTGCCCGGGCGGGCGACGGCCTTTGTGAATGTGATCGGCTATTACGAATTGTATGTGAACGGACAGAAGGTGGGCGACGATGTTCTCGCTCCGGCGGTGTCGGACAACAAGAAACGCTCGCTCTACAACACGTACGACATCGGCGCGTTCCTGCATTCGGGCGCCAACTGCATTGGCCTGTGGCTAGGTCAAGGCTGGGCCAAGACCGGGGCGGTCGCCCGGGTCCAACTCGAAATATCCGTCGGCGGACAGAGAATGACGACGGGGACTGACCGCACATGGGTCTGCGCTCCCAGCACGCACACCTTGCTTGGCAAATGGAGTTGGAACAACTTCGGCGGCGAACGCATGGATGCCCGTCGCGAGATCATCGGCTGGAGCGAAGCCGGCTGCGCGACCGGCGAATGGACCCCCGTTGAGGAGATCGCGGCGCCGGGAGGCGTGGTGACGGCGCAGTCGTGCCCACCAAACCGTATCGGTCAGGTTATTCCTATGGCGGATTGTACAGCCTTGGGCCCCCATACTTGGGAACTGGATTTCGGCACCAACCTGACCGGCTGGCTGCGGCTTCGCCTGCCGCGGCTGGAGTCCGGCCAACAAGTGGTGATGCGCTATGCCGACAAGCGGTTCCAGACCCCAGAGGGTGATCAGACGCCCGCGGGACCCATCAAGGCAACCTCGCTGTGGAAGCTAAAGACGGCTAGTGGCGAGGTCGGTTACCAGACGTTTAACCAGATCGACGAATTCATTTCCGCCGGAAAAACGGGGGAACGGTTTTGCTCCAAATTCAACTACCACGGCTTCCGTTATGTCATCATCGAGGGACTGCCGGTCCGGCCGTCGCCCGGCGATGCGGAGGCGTTGCTGATCGAATCGGATCTCGAACCCGCCGACGGGTTCGCGTGCTCCAACGCCCTGTTCAACCGCATCCATCAGGTCAACCTGTGGACGCTCCGCTGTCTCAATCTCGGCGGCTACATGGTGGACTGTCCCCACCGTGAACGGTTGGGATATGGTGACGGCCAGGTGGGCATCGAATCGCTGGTCATGAGTCGGGATGTGGCGGCCTTTTACGGGAAGTGGGCCGAGGATTGGTTGGATGGGCAGGATCCGTCTACCGGTAATTTGCCGCACACCGCACCGAACTGCGGGGGCGGCGGCGGACCTGGATGGGGAGGCGCGGGGTGCGTGTTGCCTTGGAAACTCTATCTTTATTATGGCGACCGTCGCCTTCTTGATCACGCCTACGAGCCGATGCGTAAATATACCGATTTTCTTGAGCATTGCTGTACAAATAACATTCTGCGATCCTATGGGGGTAAATGGGACTTTATCGGCGACTGGGTTCCTCCCGGACGCGGGATGGACACCACAAACTGGCCGGCGAAGCCCGCCGCCGAATTGTTTAATAACGGTTACCGCGTCTATCTCATGGAACAGCTCGCCCGGGCAGCGGACGTTCTCAACCGTGCGGATGAGGCGCAGCGCTTGAGAGCCAGGATCAAGGAAATCACGCCGCTCATCCACGCCGCATTCTACGATGCAAAGAAAGAACTTTATGTGCTCGACGAACAAGCCTATCAACTGATGCCGCTGATGACCGGCATTGTCCCCGATGCCTTGCATGGAGCCGTTTTCAAGAAACTCGAAGAACTCATCCGGGAGAAAAACAAGGGGCATCTCGACACTGGTATGCTTGGCACCTATTTTCTCATTCAATACCTGCAGGACGTCGGGCGCGACGATCTGCTGTATGGGATCATGAATCAGACCACCTACCCGGGCTGGGGCTACATGCTGTCGCAGGGGGCAACCACCTTCTGGGAACAGTGGAACGGGTATTGGTCCCTAATTCACTCCTGCTTCACCAGCCCGGGGGGCTGGTTCCATCAGGGCTTGGCCGGCATCCGTCCCGATCCGTCCGACCCCGGCTTCAAGAAAATCATCGTCAAGCCCGCGGTTGTCGGCGATCTGACGTGGGTCAAAGCGCACTACGATTCGCTGTATGGCCGCATTGTGAGTAACTGGAAAATTGAAACGGCCAAGTTGACCATGGAGGTCACGATTCCCGTCAACACCACCGCGACCGTGTATGTTCCGGCCAAAGACGCTGTCGGGGTGACCGAGTCAGGCAAATCCGTTTCCAAAGCCAAGGGCGTCCATTTTCTGCGCATGGAAAACGGTGCTGCCGTGTATGAGGTTGAGTCAGGACACTATCGTTTTACGTCCGACAGATGAAGTGGCTCATTGGAAAAACAGGAGGGCAGCCCAAATTCAGGCAACGGGTCAAACCCGTTGAACAGTGAAGAAAGAACATGATGAAAAAACACGGGATGGTGTTGTTTGCGGCCGGGCTTAGTCTGGCAGTCGGGTGCGGGTCAACGATGATCAGAGAGGCGCGGGCGAACACGCGCAACTCGGACATTACTGTCGCGTGCTACTACTTCGGCCAGTTTCACCCCAACGATCCGAAGATAATGGCGAAGAAGATCGACGCGGCGGCTGACCACGGTGTCGACGTCTTCATTTTCGACTGGTACCACTATGACGACGGGCCGTTTCTGGAACGCCCGATCGACAACGGTTTTCTGAAGGCGAAAAATAACCATCGGATTAAGTTCGCTTTAATGTGGGCGAACCACGACTGGCAGAAAAACCTGTTCCCCTACAAGAAAGGCGATCCTCGGAAAATATTGTATCCCGGTAAGGTGAGCCCGGAAAATTTTGAGACCGCGTTGCGGCTGATCAAGGAACGCTCACTGTCATACCCATTGATGATCGCGCTCCAGGAATACGGATGCCCGTTGCCCTCGGTCATGCCGATCACGCCCAGATGGATCGCCAGCGGATCTTTCACCAATACCTGTGTCATGTCTTCTCCCGTCTCCAAATCAGTCCGTCAATACCCGTTTTGCGGTTCGGAAACACCACGCTCACGGCCAGAGCCGTCACGAGACAAGTCACGATCCCGATCGCCCCGTAGAGCAGCAGATGCGGTTTCCATGCCAGCGAGGCCAGATCCAAACCGACGCACACCACGTAGTTCGCGGCAAGCCCGGCCAGCGCCGCCACCGCGCCCACACGCCGCGTGAAGATGCCGAGCATGAACAGGCAGGCAAGCCCGCTCGTCAGGATGCCGATGAACTTCAGGAACTGGTCATAAACCGCGCGAAGGTCCATGTTTGCTAGCGTCAGTGCCCCGGCCATGCCCGCCAGTCCGACCACGATCGTAAAGACTTGTCCGATGCGGACCTGCGTTTGATCCGGCGTGTTTTCCCGCAGGCGCACAAAAAAGTCACTTGTGATTGCAGTGGCACACGAGTTGAGATTCGCCGCCAGCGTGGTCATGGTCGCCGCGAACAGTCCCGCCATCACCAGTCCTGCAACGCCGACGGGCAGGTCGTTCGCCATGAACATCGGCAGGATCGAATCGGCTTTGGGCATCGTCACCGCAAGCCGCTCGGGATGGCTCCGGTAAAATGTGAACAACGCCGTACCGATACCGAAAACAACAAAAGTCATCGCGGCAAAGGGCACGCTTAGCCAAAGGCTCTTACCCGCTTCACTCAGGTTCTTAGTTGTCATATAGCGCTGGATCACGCACTGGTCGCTGGTATAGGTAATGAGGCACTCGACATATCCGCCGATCAGCACCACCCAGATGACCGGGTGCGAGAAGTCGAACGAGAAGTCGAACGCCTTCAGCTTTCCGGCATGGCCCGCGATTTCAAAGAAGCCGGCCAATCCGCCGTCCGTCCCGGCGACCAGCCATGTGAAGAGGAGCAGCTGTCCGCCGACCAGCACCAGGCACTGCATGACGTCACTCCAGATCACCGCCTCGATCCCGCCCGTCGCGCTGTACAGGATCGTCAGCAGGCACACGACGATGATGCAGGTGTTCACATCTACGCCGCTGGCCGCCGACACCACGAGCGCGGGGAGGTACGCCACCACAGACACACGCGCCACCATGAACACAATGAACGCCAGACTCGCGAAAAGCCGGCAGGCCAGATTGAAACGCAGTTCCAGATATTCATAAGCGCAGGTCAGGTTCAGCTTCCGGAAGAAGGGCAGGTAACAGCCGATCACCAAAGGCGGGATCAGCGCGATACAAAAAATTTTGGGCGCGTACCGCCAGTCCGAAATGTAGGTCAGCGCGGGCACGGCGAGGAACGTAATCGAACTCGACATCGCCGCAACGATGCTGATCCCCGCCGCCCACCAGGGGATATGCCCGCCACCTTTGAAAAACTCGTCCGCGCTCTTCTTCTTGCGCATGAACCACCAGCCAATGAACGCCAGCCCGCAAAAGTAGGTGCCCATCACCACCCAGTTGAGCGGATGAAACGTCCGGTGCCGGACAAACCGACCGACCGCACAGACCGGTGTGCGGAGGCCTGCCTGAATTTCTCCCGACGCGAGCAGGATGCTCCCGTCCGCACGTTTCACCACCGCACCCCCGACCACCGGCGGGAAAGGCACCTCGCCCAGCACAAACCAGCAGTCCGTCACCGTGTGGTAGGCCAGCACCTGCCGGTTCCAGCGGTTGCTCTCCGGCGTGACCGACTGGCACGCGATCCGCTGCGCCTCCAGCGCCTCACCCTTGAGCGTGGCGACCTTGCGTTGGTTATTGTCAAAATATGCCGCGTCGAGTCCGCCGAAAAACAGCACGTGCTGGTCGCCGACACTCACGCACTTCGCCCCGATCAGTGGCCATGCGGGCACGGCGAAATTTGAGGTCGGAGGTCGGAGGCCGGAGGTCCGTGTTCCGACTTCCGGCTTCACCACCACTGGCGATATCGGCCGCCAGAGACCCCCGGCGACAGTCTGCGCAAGGTCGTACGCGAAGCCGTCGGACAGCGAGTATAATTCGTCGGACCTGTCACCTGATTGGGTAGGGACGGTTCCCCGAGGCGTCCGCGGACGGTTCGGGGAACCGTCCCTGCCGGAGGAAGCCACCTTCTTCGCGTACCCGCCGATCACATAAAGCAACGTCCGCTTCTGGTCTCCATTCTGCACAAAGGCCATGGCCAGCGACCGGCCTTTCACCCCGGGCAGCGCCGGCAGAGGGCGCCATTCCGGTCGCGGCGCCTCCAGGTCGAGCGTCCAGACATCGCTCGGCAAGGCGTCCGCATACTCGCCGCCCGCCACATACACGCGGTTGTCCCTGGCCGCAGCCGAGCCCATGCTCACGCCGCACGGAAAATCGGGCAAGGCCGTTTCGACCGCCTGTCCACGCACCGCGTCCCAGGTCAGCAGGAAAGTCCGCGAGGAGCTAGAGCCGTCCCTGCTGCCGCCCACGCACACGACCCCCCGCGGCGTTGTGGCCGACATGCCTTCTGCGACCGGTTGCGACAACAGCCCGGCCCGCACCCAGTT
>Ga0268276_1004008_pt1 | contig 10759 bp, 12 predicted proteins | sample saktaG_4_FD_190145 | JGI IMG/M metagenome (GOLD analysis project Ga0268276, IMG submission 190145) | Saline water microbial communities from Sakinaw Lake, British Columbia, Canada - sak_2010_1_5_45m | ecosystem: Environmental > Aquatic > Non-marine Saline and Alkaline > Saline ...
GTTCGGGGCAGACGAAAGTTTACGCGTTTGATTTGTCGTCGTATGGTGTGCCAGACAGCGTCGGTGTTTCGCCGATTTTTGTTGCTAAGAGTGGGAAGGAGAAAGAGGGCTCGGTGACGTCGGAAGTTGAGATTTCTGCGGGGAGGATTGGGGAGGTGCCGTTGGTTGTTTATGAATTGGGGAGAGATTATTTTGGAGACAGTTCTTGTTTGGAAATTTTGAGTTCTGGTAATTCTAATGGCGACGGTGTTTATATTATTAATCCCGATAGGAAGAATTCATTTCAGGTTTATTGTGATATGACGACGGATGGTGGGGGGTGGACGTTGGTAAATGCCCATATGGCATCTACCGGTCAGTATAGACTTCTTGATAATACAGAAGCAAATGGTAACCCCTTGCTATATCAAACATATAATTTGAATTTATTGAAGAAAGAAAGTATTAGTGCGGTTTCATCTGAATCACTTATTAAGCGTAGCGTGGGCTCTTGGATAAAGGTAAATCATGCTTTATTTGATGATAATTTAATTGGGGCTGGTAATCAGCATATTCATTATCAGGTTGTTGTGACAGCTAGTGATGGTACATCGGTTTCGAATTGTCAGATGGGTTATAGTAATTTTAATAGTGTTGGTGGTGGTGATTATGGCATAACTACTTCAGGGCATGTCTTTGATCACCATAGTACGAGTTATTATCATTTGAATAGCGGTTGTGATTATATGTATTTTTATAATTATGGTACTACATATAATGTGAACTCTGCATTGGGGAGTTGGTCAATAACAACTGCTTGTAGTTCTAATGATATCGGTATGGGTGCTTGGTATGCCGCTATGAGATAATTTTGGTTTAAAATTTTAGAAGAAGGTTTAAATAATTCTTTTTGTTGTTTTATTTATGAATAAGAAGGGGATGGGGCATTTTGAGGTAGTAATATCTTTTGTGTTTTTTGTGGGATTTGTGTTTTTTCTTTTTTTGATTCTTGGGACGAATGGAGATTCGCGAATTTCTGGTGCAGTTATTTCTGGGCTTTATGGTTCTTTTGAGGAGAAAGTTTATACAAATTTGTCTGAAGTTTTTTTGCGGACGAATTATGTGGGGACGAGTGATTGTTTTTATGTTGAGTTGCCCGGGAAAGTTTTTAGTTACGCTTTGGGTGGTGGTGATAGTTATGTTAAGGATTTGAGAGGAGGCGTTGTTAATTCGGGGCTTGAAGGAAATGGGAATTTAAATCTTGGTGTCGGGGAGAATTTTTTTAAGGTTATGATTTCACCAGAGTTTGATGACGAGGAAATTGATGGATGCGAGGTTTTGAGTAGTTATAAAATGGGGGCGGTTAATGAGAGGCGGGTTGTTTCTTATAATGCTTTGGCGAGCATGGCAAGTGAGTATTATGGTGATTATGAAGGAGTTAAGAAGGATTTGGGCGTGCCGGATATTTTTGATTTTGCGATTGTTCCTGAAAGTTTGACGGCTGTTAAGATGGAGCCACAGAGTGGGATTCCTGATTCGGTTGATGTTTTTGCGAAGGATTATGTCGTTGAGATTTTGTATGCGAATGGAACAGTGATTAATGAAAGGTTTACATTTAAGGTTTGGTAATTAGTTTTTAGTCGTTAGTCGTTAGTAGGTATTGCGTGGTTAGTCCGCGTTTGCGGGTGGAGACAATTAGTTTGCAGATTTGGATTAGTTGTTGAGGGGAATTTGACAATTGGTTCGCGGATTTGTGCGGATTCGGAATTGGTTGTTGAAGGTATGAGTGAAGCATAACACGGACGGGCACGGAAAACACAAAAGACACGGATTTGATGTCGGAGAGTGAGAAGGGGTGATTGGCTAACAGATTATATGGATTTACACAGCGTTCTACTTATTTATTTTAAATTGGTTGGTGGTTAATTTTTTTTTGCGAGAATTTAAATAGTTTGTTCTGGTTTGGTGTTTATGAGGAATAAGAGAGGGTGGATTAGGATTTTGGAGGCGACGATTGCGGTTATGATTGTTGCGGGAGTTTTGATTGTTGCTTATGCAAAGCAGGTTGATAATGGAGTTGGTCCGGCTGATTATTTTTATAATTTACAGAGTCAAATTTTAATGGATATTTCTGCGAGTAGTGATTTGAGGTTGTTGGTCTTGGAGGATGATGAGGCGGGATTAAGTTCATTTGTCGATGGTAAGATTCCGAGTGCGTTTGGATATTATCTTCGTGTTTGTGAGTTGGGCGATATTAATGATTTTTGTAAAATAGATGATGTGGTGGTTGTTGCGGAGATTAAAGATAAGAATGTTTTTGTGAACGAGATTATTATTTCGGCTGATTTGGGAGATGGGAATAATGCGAAGTATGAGCCGAAAAAAGTTAGATTGTTTGTTTGGGAATATTAGCTGTTATCTGTTAGTCGTTAGGATGTTGCGGAAGGTTTATTAGTTTTGTTTTGGTTTTTATTGTATGCCGTTTGATATTGTTATTGGAAGAGATGAGGGGGATAAGAAGTTGTTTGGAGATAGGGGGCTGGCTTTTATTGGGAAGAGTTTTGTGACGATGGGGAATTATGTGTCGTTATCGAATCCGATTTTTATGGATGTGGCGCGTTCGCATGTTATTTTGATTTCTGGAAAAAGAGGTTCTGGGAAAAGTTATACGATTGGGACGATGGCGGAGGCGTTGTCTGATTTGGGGGTTGAGGAGTCGGGAAATATAGCGTCGGTGATTTTTGATACGATGGGAATTTTTTGGACGATGAAATATAAAAATGAGAAGGATGGGGATTTGTTGGATGAGTGGGGGCTGGGGGCGAAGAATGTGCCCGTGAAAGTTTTTGCGCCATTTGGTTATTACCAGAAGTATCGTGATAAGGGGATTGGTGTTGATGCCGAATTTGCGATTAAGATTAGTGAGTTGTCGTCGACAGATTGGGTGACTTTATTTGAGTTAAAGTTTACAGATGCAATTGCGGTTTTGATTGAGTCGGTGATTGGTCAACTTCGCGAGTCGCTTGTTACTGGTCGCTTGTCGCATTTTGGGTTTGATGATATTTATGATTTGATTAAGCGGGCGGAGAATGTTTCGCAGGAGGTTAAGAATTCGACGATGGCTTTGTTTGATGCGACGAGGAGCTGGAAAGTTTTTGATGAAGAGAAGGGAACGAGTGTTCGAGATTTGGTTAGTGCGGGGACGACGACGGTTGTAGATTTGTCGATGTATGCTTCGCTGGGTTCGTTTAATGTTCGGGCTTTGATAATTGGATTGATTTCTAAGAAAATTTTTAACGAAAGGATGGAGGCGAGGAAAAATGAAGAGATTCAAGCGGTGCAACACGGGGTTGATTATATGAGGTATCGGGTTCGGCGCGAGATGCCGTTGGTTTGGATTTTTGTTGACGAGGCGCACGAGTTTTTGCCGAGGGATGGGTGGACGCCGGCGACGGATGCGTTAGTTCAGTTATTGAGAGAGGGGAGGCAGCCGGGGGTTTCGATGGTTTTGGCGACGCAGCAACCTGGGAAGATTCATAGCGACGCGATGACGCAGGCGGATATTGTTATTTCTCATCGGGTTACAGCGAAGTTGGACGTCGAGGCGTTGAATGATATTACGCAGAGTTATTTGTATGAAAATATTTCGGCGAAATTGAATGAGTTGCCGAAACTTAAAGGGAGTGCGATCATTTTGGATGATAATTCTGAGAGGATTTATCCGATGAGAGTTCGTCCGAGGTTTAGTTGGCACGGGGGAGAGGCGCCGACATCGATAAAAAAATTGTAGATTTTTTATCTATGTGTTGTTCGTTGTTTGTAATTCGTTGCTCGGTGCAGGTTTGGGGCTTTGTTTGTTGAGTAATTAAATTTATAAAAGGAGTTTGAGAGTTAGTTGTATGGATGATTGTGATTTTAGGGATAATCCTCAAGGATTTTTAGATGGGCTTATTGCTAATCCTATTGATGTTGTGACGGAGGATGGAGCTACTTTTGTTTATAGTGCCGTACGTTCGGCGTTGGGGAGATTAGATGAAGCAGATGTGAGGGGTTATGTTTCCAAATTGAAGAATGCTGGTTATGATGTTAAGTGGGATTTTCCCGTTCATCGAGATTTAGATACTTTGAGTTGAGCTTGTCAACGGTATTCATAAGGTTTTATATCGCCAGCTTTTCGGATTGAGATTTTTCTGATTTTGTTTTTGGTGTCTTTTTTTATTTCGTTTAAAACTTTTTCTTTTGTGCCGAAGCCGTGGTAGAAATCGACGGAACCTAAGGTTCCCTACAAGTAGCCTCCTCAGTTTGCGAAGCTACGCTTCGTATTTAATGCAAACTAAAATTTCTTGACGCGTCCGTCCATTGCTACGCAACGGACAACCTGACGCTAAAATTTTAATTTGCCGACTTGGCGATTATTTATTTGACTTTGAATTGAGCTTGCCATCGGTATTCGTAAGGTTTTATGTCGCCGGCTTTTCTTATTTTTATTTTTCCGATTTTATTTATAGTGTCTTTTCTTATTTCGTTTAAAACTTTTTCTTTTGTGCCGAAGCCGTGGTAGAAAATTGTTGTGCCTTTTTTTGAGAGTTTGAGTGCGGTTTTTAGGAAGGTGTCGTTGAGGTTGGGGCGGGGCATCAAAATAAAATCAAAATTTTTGATTTTATTCGCTTTTCGCTTTTCGCTTTTCGCTTTTCGCAGTTTGTTGGCGTCGCCGGGGATTAGTGTTATGTATTTTTGGAGTTTGTTTAGGATGATGTTTTTTTTGGCTTCTTTTATTGCTTCTGTGTTGAGTTCGTTTGCGATTATTTTAAAGTTGGTAATTTTTTTTGAGAGCAAATGTTTGGCGATAACGATTGGGTATGGGGCGATGCCGGCGAAAAGTATTAGGATGTTGGAAGTAATACTTTTCGCGCTTTTCGCTTTTGATATTAGTTTTGCGATTTCGTCTGCGACCATTTTTCTTTCGTTTGAAAGTCGTGGAGAGAAGTAGGATTTGTCGACGTCGAATTTAAATGTGCAGTTATTTTCTTTGTAGGTTGCTTGTTTTGTTTTTATGCCGGCGAGATGTTTTGTTTTTGCGGTTCTTAATCTTCCTTGAATTTTTTCTGTTTTTTCGAGGACGGTTGTAACTTGTTTATTTTGTTTTAGGAATTTTCGGGCTTTGAGTTTTTTTGTTATCCAGAAAGTTCGTCGGGGGAATTTTAGGATTGCGATGTTGCCCAACAAATCCTGAGGGATTTTGTTAGAACGGCTTCGCTTGTAGAACGGCTTCGCTTGTAGAACGGCTTCGCTTGTAGAATGGTGGATGTTTTGTAGATTTCGCTGGATGGGTTTGTAAGATTTTGTTGAGGTCATTTTAATTTTTTGTTTAAGTCCTTTTGGAATGATTTATTTATGTCGACTTATTTTTATCATAATGGATAGAGTTTCCAAAGATATAAAAATGTTAGTTATTTGAGATTGGTATGAAGATAAAGGGGAGTGAGACGGAGAAGAATTTGTTGAAGGCGTTTGCGGGGGAGTCACAGGCGAGGAATCGTTATACTTATTTTGCGTCGGTGGCGAGGAAGGAAGGGTTTGAGCAGATTGCTGGGATTTTTTTGGAGACGGCGGATAATGAAAGAGAGCATGCTGAGATTTTTTTTAAGTATTTGGAGGGCGGGGATTTGCAAATTGATGCGAGTTATCCGGCGGGAAGGATTGGAACGACGAAGGAAAATTTGTTGGCGGCGGCGGATGGTGAGAAGATGGAGTGGTCGGAGTTGTATCCGAAGTTTGAGAAGGTTGCGAGGAAGGAAGGGTTTGAGGATGTTGCTAATTCGTTTAAGGAAGTTGGGGAAGTTGAGGAGTATCATGAGAGGCGGTATAGGAAATTGTTGAAGAATGTTGAGGGTGGGAAGGTTTTTATGAGGGATAAGGTTGTGAAATGGAAGTGTAGGAATTGTGGTTATGTTCACGAGGGGAAAGATGCGCCCGATGTTTGTCCGGCGTGTAAGCACGAGAAGAAGTATTATGAGATTTGGGTGGAGAGCTATTAGAAGGTTTTATAAAGTTTCGGTGCTTGTTTGGGTTTAGTAATATGACGACGAAAAGGCAGATTTGGAAGTGTAATGTTTGTGGTAATATTGTCGAGGTTTTGCACGAGGGGGCGGATTCTTTGGTTTGTTGTGGGCAACCGATGGTTTTGCAGGTTGAGCATAGAGTTGAGGACGAGGGGAAAGAGAAACATGTGCCGGTGATTGATGGGATGAAGGTTGCGGTTGGGAGTGTTGCGCATCCGATGGAGGAGAAGCATTATATTGAATGGATTGAAGGAATGTCGGAGAATGGTGAGACGGCAAAGGTTTTTTTGAAGCCGGATGATTTGCCGGAGGCGGAGTTTTGTTTTAGAGTTATTTATGCGAGGGCTTATTGTAATATTCACGGGTTGTGGGTTTCTGGCGGTTGATAGTTTAATTTTATAAAAGAAGAAGTTGTTTGTTTAGTATGGGATTGGTTGAGCAGATTTTTGATTTGAAGAAAAGTTCGGTGGCGGTGGTTGTGGCTGGGCGGATGAAAGAGTTTGAGGAGTTTGGGAAGAAGCGGGAGGACGAGGTTTTTGGGGAGTTGTGTTTTTGTTTGATGACTGCGAATTTTTCGGCGGAGAAGTGTATTGATATTCAGAAAAAGATGGGGCGGGATTTTGGGATTTTGTCTGAGAAAGAATTGGCTGGCGAGTTGAAGAAGCACGGGCATCGGTTTCCGAATACGAGGGCGAATTATATTTTTGAGGCGAGGAATTGTGAGGCCGATTTGTGTAGTTTGGTTGGGAATGGGAAGCAGCGACGGGAAAAGTTGGTTGAGTCGGTGAAAGGATTGGGGATGAAGGAGGCGAGCCATTTTTTGCGGAATGTTGGATTCAAGGATGTTGCGATTGTCGATTTTCATATTATTGATTTGTTGAATCGGGAAGGGTTGATTAGTTTTGATAAGTCTAAGGGATTAAGTAGGAAGGAGTATTTGGAAATTGAGAAAGTGTTGGAGGATTTGGCGAGGAAGGTTGGGTTGAATTTGGCTGAGTTGGATTTGTATTTGTGGTATATGGAAACGGGGAAGATTTTGAAATAGGAAGGTTTTAAAGTTTGGATGTTATGTTGTTTTATGTCTTATGAGTTTTTGGAACATACCGCTGATGTGAAATTTAGGGCGGAAGGTTTGAGTGTTGAGGGAATGTTTGTCGAGGCGGTTAGTGCTTTGAATGAAACGATTTACGGGGAGATGAAAGTTTTGGAGCGGATTGAGAAGAGTTTTGAAGTTGAGGGAAAAGATTGGGAGAGTTTGTTGTATAATTTTTTGGAGGAGTTTTTGTATTTGCTTGATGCTGAGAGTTTTTTGGTTTCTTCTGTGAAAAAGATTGAGATTGATGGGTTTAAATTGAAATGTGTTGTCGTCGGTGATGATGCGGATAATTATAAATTTACGAGTGATGTGAAGGCGGTGACGTATTCGGAGATGAGGGTTTTTAGGGAAGAGAATAATAGCACACGGACTAACACGGACCAACACGGACTTGAGAAAGGTGGCGTTAAGATGTGGGTTTGTGAAGTTGTGTTGGATGTGTAAGAACACTAAGTTTTCTTACCAACTTTCTCAATTAGCGAAACTTCGTTTCGTATTTGATGCAAATAAATTTTTCTTATCTCTCAATTTGCATTCTCGAAGGATAGCTGGGATTTTTTCGAGAAAGCGAATTGCTCAACGGCGCCGTCCATTGCTTCGCAACAGACAACCTGCGCCTAAAAAATTTATTTGCGGGGAGGGGAATTGGAACAGGGAGGGGAAATTGGAGAGCTTTGCTCTCGTATCTTGGCGGCTTTGCCGCCCCGCGCGGATTTGGGGTTTGGGTGTGGATTAGAAATGTTTTTAATTGAGATAAATTTGAAAAATTTTCTGATTGCGTTTGGGAGATTTTCGTCGAGAATGGGACGAAGGTGCGATTATCTCCATAGAAACCACCACGAGATGAGCGCGAGGATTATCCATAGGATGTAACCTGAGGGTATTATTTTTTTATTATTAATTTTTATCCAAGGATAGTAGTTTGAGAAGTCGGTGTAGAGTTCTTTGAATTTCACGACTGGGTTTGTGATGTACCAGAAGATGTCTTCGATAATTAGTCCGGAGAGGTAGGCGCTGGTTAGAATTCCGAATAGTCGTGTGTTCCAGCCGTAAATTATTAACGGGAGGGAGATTAACATTGGCAGCATAATTGCGAAGAGGAAAAAATGGTAGCCGGTGAATTTGTATTTGCCGATTTTTATTTTCCAACCGACTTTATTTTTGTCCCACGCGTTTCTGCCTTCGACGTAACTTTCGGAAAAAGAAAGGGCAATCATTGCGAGATAAATCCATAGGAAAATAAATAATGTGTTCATTTGGTTGTAATTCAATCATATTTATAAAAACTCTTGTCTTGTTGCTGGAATGAAGTTGAAGAAAGTTTCGGATTGTGTTTGGGAAATTCCCGTCGAGGGCGAGATGTTGGTGCCGGGTCGGATTTTTGCGAGCGAGAAGTTGGTTGAAGATATTCGGGATGATAAAAGTTTGGAGCAGGTTGCGAATGTTGCGAGGTTGCCCGGGATTATCGGGGCGAGTTTTGCGATGCCGGATGTTCATCAGGGTTATGGGTTTCCGATTGGTGGGGTTGCGGCGTTTGATTTGGGAAGTGGGGTTATTAGTCCGGGTGGAGTGGGGTTTGATATTAATTGTGGGGTTCGGGTTTTGTCGACGAATATTGATGAGAAAGATTTTATGACGAAGAGGAAAGAGATTTTGCATTCGATTTTTAGAGCTGTGCCGTCGGGAGTTGGGCGTGGACGTAGATTTGACATTTGGTCAAATCGCAGGTCGCAGGTCGCAGGTCGCAAATCGCAACGTGAGGAGTTGGATGAGGTTTTGAAGAATGGCGCGGAGTGGGCGGTGAAGAAAGGTTTTGGCGTCGCTGAGGATTTGGAAAAGTGCGAGGAGGGTGGGAAAATGGTTGGGGCTGAGCCGAAGTTTGTTAGCGAGAGAGCGAAGAGTCGGGGGCTTGGACAACTTGGGACGCTTGGTGCGGGGAATCATTTTTTGGAGATACAGAGAGTTGATGAGATTTATGACGAGAAGGTTGCGAAAGTTTTTGGGATTAAGAAGGGGAAAATTTTGATTATGATTCATTGTGGCTCGAGGGGACTTGGACATCAGGTTGCGAGTGATTATGTTAAGAAGTTTGAGGAGAAGTACGGGTTTCCGGAGTTTGATAGGGAGTTGGTTAGTGCGCCGATTGGAAGTAAACTTGGGAAGGAATATTTTGGGGCGATGGCGTGCGCGGTTAATTTTGCTTTTTGTAATCGGCAGTTGATTATGAATGATGTGCGAGAGGAGTTCAGGAAATATTTTCCCGACGCTGAGATTGATTTGATTTATGATGTTTGCCACAACGTTGCGAAGATTGAAGAGCATGTTGTTAATGGTAAGAAGAAAAAGGTTTTGGTTATGAGGAAAGGGGCGACGAGGAGTTTTCCTGGGCAGCCGGTTATAATTCCCGGTTCGATGGGGACTGCTTCTTATATTTTGGTTGGGACGAAGAAGGCGATGGAAATTTCTTTTGGCTCGACGGCGCACGGGGCTGGTCGGGTTATGGGTCGGGGCGAGGCGTGGAAAAATTTTACTGAAGACGGGATTAAAAAAGATTTGAAGAGTAATGATATTGAGTTTGAGGCGGGGAGTCGGAAGGGAATTGTTGAGGAGGCGCCCGGGGCTTACAAGGATGTGGATGAAGTCGTTCGCGTGTCGGATGAATTGGGGATTGGGAAGTTGGTTGCGAAGCTGAAACCGTTGGCGGTTATGAAGGGGTAGTTTGGAGTTTATTTTGAGCACAGAGAAGGGGTATTGTTAATTAATTTTAAAAATTAAATTCTTTCGCAGACGCAACAGGTAGACCACGAATTACTTCCTGAACTTGCGGAACAAGGAAGTGTATCAACTTGGGAAGGGCTTATTGAACACGAAGTATCTGGACCGATTTTACTAATAAGATTTGAACCAGTGGGACAACTACACGATCCAAAATTTTCACACCGACCAAATGTTTTAATAGAATATTGTCCTGTAGGATAGGTTTGACCATCAAGGCAATTAACCTGCGATATCCCCCATGGGCAAGCATCTAAAATTTCTTCAATAGAGGGAAGAGAAGTATCTTCATTTGAAATCCTGCAACAAACTTGCCCGAAAAAATCTCTTTTGTCATCATATTTTTTAAACATTGCTTTCAAGTAAAATCCATCTTTACAGAAACTTGTTGTAGTGTCTGAAGGCAAATAAATATAACAATCTTTTGTTCCCCAATTATTTGAGGAACCCCCTGAATTTTTCAAATCATTTAATGCATCATTTAGTAATTTTGTTTCGCCATCAACAGTAACTTGGATTTCGTTTCCGCTATGCCCGATGACTGACGGATTACTTCCTCCGAAAGCAAAAGCGTAGCCAACGACGGCAAAAACAAGAAGAAAAGCACTAAGGAATATTGCCCTTTTTTTCCTAATTTTAATTTTTACCATCTTTTGTGAGGTTGACAGGAAATGTGTATTTAAATAGTTTTTGTTTATTTTGGTTTTGAGGATAAAATTAAATTGTCTTATATGGATGACAGTGAATTTTATTTTTGTTAAGAAATATTTATAAACTTGTTTTTTCTGTGTGGGGAATGAAAAGGTGGTTTATATTTTTTGGTTTGTTTTTTTGTATTTTTTTGATT
>Ga0268276_1004009_pt1 | contig 10758 bp, 9 predicted proteins | sample saktaG_4_FD_190145 | JGI IMG/M metagenome (GOLD analysis project Ga0268276, IMG submission 190145) | Saline water microbial communities from Sakinaw Lake, British Columbia, Canada - sak_2010_1_5_45m | ecosystem: Environmental > Aquatic > Non-marine Saline and Alkaline > Saline ...
CGCTCCTTTGTCAATTGCGTATTGAATCGTGGGAAGAGCACGCCGTATACGCGTATCGTCTTTGATCACGCCTTCTGCGTCCAAAGGCACGTTAAAATCAAACCGAAACAAAACTCTTTTATTATAAAGATCTAGCTGCGTGATGCTTTTCACAGCCATTTTGTAAACTCCTTCCAGGAAAAACATCCCCAAGAAACCAAACCGGCCCTCACTCAGAGACGTCAGGACCGGTTTGAGCATTCTTCAGAGTTATCTATTTAAGCTTCCCACCTATGAAGGCGGCCAAATCTACCATTCTGGTGGAATAACCCGATTCATTATCATACCAAGAAAGAACTTTCACCATATTGTCTCCAACCACCATGGTTGACAAAGAATCAAAAAGCGAAGAATAAGGACTGTTTATGAAGTCTGAGCTTACGAGCGGTTCGTCTATGTAGGCCAGGATTCCTTTCAATGACCCCTCGGAAGCTTTTTTCATAGCAGAGTTGACACTGGCGACAGAAGCCGATTTTTTTAGCGTAGCCGTCAAATCGACCAGAGATACATTTGGTGTAGGCACTCTAATTGAAAGGCCATCCAATTTTCCTGCAAGCTCGGGAATCACCAATCCGATTGCCACCGCTGCGCCGGTGGTGCTCGGAATCATGTTGATAGCCGCCGCCCTGGCTCGACGAAAGTCACTATGCACTGTGTCCAGAAGGCTTTGATCCATAGTATAAGAATGGATCGTATTCATCATGCCTTTTTCAATTCCGAATTCATCATTCAATACTTTGACCAATGGAGCCAGGCAGTTTGTCGTGCAGGAGGCATTGGAAATGATATCGTGCTTGGATGTGTCGTAATCCCCATCATTGACTCCCATGACAAAAGTTCCATCGATATTCTTTCCAGGAGCCGAAACTATGACCTTTTTGGCACCCGCTTTAATATGCTTGATGGCTTTATCTTTGTCCCTAAAAATACCTGTACATTCCATGACCACATCGATTTTCAGTTCGGCCCACGGGAGGTTAAGTAAATCGTCTGTTATTTTGAGAGCTTTAACCTCCTTGTTGTCAATTTTCATAGAGTTTTCCGTGAATGAAACCTCGCCATGATACGGCCCATGAACCGAGTCATGTTTGAACAAAAAGGCCATCAGCTTTGGCTCCATTCTGTCATTCACGGCTATGACTTCGATATTGGGGTTCGCTAAAGCGCTCCGCATAACTGTTCTACCAATACGTCCAAAACCGTTTATCGCTATTCTTACTGACATGTAAAACCTCCCCTTTGGTGTTAAACAACCTTTCAATATTAATTTATTTTATGAACGCGGTCAACGTTGAATAATTTATTTCCTTGTGTTTTCAAGCAAATTTAGCTATATGTTCATCTAAACTGGATGTCAGCGGTTTCAAGCCTGACTCCTTGAATTAGTCAAAAACCACTTGTTCCATAGTGGTTATTTCAAGCCCTGAAAGTTTTTTCCGACGCGAGCGTAAGCGATATGAATAAGTTGTTGCGCGTTTGTTTTGCGACCTTATTTTTTGTTGCGCTTACTACCATAATTCTTTACAAGTTTGTTGACGCTCAAAATGAGGCTTCTTCAACCAGCCCTTGGAAAATAACCAGCGTCAAAATATGTAAGTCCTCTTCAGGTTCTTTACGCCCTTCCATTGAGGCCTTAGGCACATATCCGGTTTATACCTTTTTTATACCCAGACCGATATGGACTGTTAACGGCACTGTTGTAGAGGCTGTTCCTGTCTATCAACATGGACGCCTAGTGGCGTTTGAATTGCTGAACTCGAGTCCCTTGCTTAATTCAGGGGCGAAAAATACCGTCAAGTTTGCACTCCCCGACATGAATGGAGTCAGAGTTTTTTTCTTTGATTCCAGTAAGTTTACTCCTGGAGAATGCTACGAATTCTTTTAGAATCAAAATTCCTTTTAGCCTCTTTCACAATTTTTATGGCGGACATTTCGCGCATATTGACTTGAACAGAGTAGTACTCAAATAACGGTCTCCACGATCCGGTAAAATACAAACTATTGTTCCGGAATTCATACTCTTGGATACCTGAACGGCTCCGTACACCGCCGCTCCAGCGCTCATCCCTACAAAAACACCTTGTGTTAAAGCCAGCCACCGAGTTGTGTTGTATGCCTGTTCGTCGTTCACTTTAATGATCTCATCGATTCTTGAAGGTTCGTAGATTTTGGGAACAATGGCTTCAGACATATTCTTCAGACCTTGAATAGTGTGTCCTTGAACTGGTTCGACTCCCACGACCTTTATGGCCGGATTAAATTCTTTCAGGCGTCTTGAAACACCCATCAAAGTGCCTGTAGTACCCATACCCGCCACAAATACATCTATTTCATTGTTTGTCTGCTCAAGAATTTCCACGCCTGTGGTCATGTAATGAGCTTCCCAATTGCAATCATTTTCGAACTGATTCGGCATGAAGTACTTTTCTGGGTCAGATTCATAAATTTCCCACGCTCGCCTAATAGCTCCATCGGTGCTCGCGCATGATTCTGTGACCTCAAGTTCAGCGCCAAAAGCCTTTAAGGTGTTTCTTCTCTCCAAACTGACGCAACCGGGCAGGGTCAGCAAACATCTATACCCTTTACACGCCGCAACCATGGACAATCCTATGCCGGTATTGCCGGAAGTCGGCTCAAGGATAATCCTGTCCCGTGTGATAAGTCCTTGTTGTTCCGCCTTTTCAATCATGTAGACGGCAATTCGATCCTTGATGGACCCTCCAGGATTATTGCCCTCCAACTTTCCTAAAATCCTTACTGTAGCTGATCCATTGGGATTAGGAATTTTGACTAAAGGTGTGTTGCCGATTAATTCTAGTATACTCATGTCAAACTCTTCCCAAAAATTTGAGTGTACTCCGATTTTGCCTGGAAACTCTTTTGACTCTGCATTGATAAACCTGTTCCGGCGATTCAATGTTTCTCATACGTTACTTTATTTCCTTATTACCGTTTCAATATTACCGAAGTGAATTAATTTCAAGGTTTGAATCCTATCGTTTTTAACGAAGCCGTTATTTCTTGAAATAATAACCGTTTTTTTATATAATATAGACATAATTTTCATCTAATTGGGGCTTCAATTATGAAAGGCTTTTTCAGCCTTAAACGGTTTCTTTTGTGCGCATCTTTCATTACGTTTCTAGGCCTTTGCCAAATTTACCTGTGTAATTCGGCTCACGCTTCTTTTGATATTCAACAAGACTCTTTTACAATCTCCAATGCTCCGGGATACTGTTTTGCAATGGCGGCTTTCGCCCGTTGGTATTATCTCAATAAACCTGACGGAATGCCATTGAGAAAGATGCTTGATGAAAAGAAGCAAACCAAGATAGCCAACAAGTTGCAAGAATTTTATAGTAAACATCTGGTCAAGATTCAGGCGGATTTTTGCAATCGCCACAATGGGAATAATTCTGAACCATTTCGTAGACTTGTGAGTGGACTGACCGCCGGCGAACCTAGAATAGTCTTGCTGATGAACAAAGGTGATCGAGGAGCGGTTTTGCATGCGGTGCTTGCCTTTTCATGGCTACCCGAAAAAAATCTCCTAAAGGTTTATGATCCCAACTATACGAGTGAAGAGCGCCACATAGACTTAGGAAGCAGTGGCTATACATCACTGGACATAACTTACCATGCTATCTGCTTTCCAGAGGTGTTGGAATACAATGAAGGATTGGTAAGAAAAATAGAATATCTGTATTCAGCTTTTGCGTCAACTAAACCAGTTGGAGTAGGTCCGGTAGCTCAACCTGAATTCCTTAAAGCCTCTGCTCCGGCAAGAAGTCTTCGAGCTGTCCCCCCGATTCGATGACAAGTCTCTAGAATCCAAAGGACACTCCTCCGGCGACACCAGTTAAATTGTAGAACCATTCGTTGTTTAGAGTTTGGTTATTCTCAACACTGCTTACCATGCGATGTGTAAAGCCAAAATCAAATCTTACATCTGGATAAATTTCAAAATTAGTGGACAAACGAAAACTGGATATTAGTCCCATAGTGATAAGATGCATTCCTTCCCATTCTAACCGAAAATCCAGCCCATACGGCGCTGGATAACGCGCCTGGATTCCTACGGTAGGGTATATGGCGTCCAGTCTTCTTGTATTTGAGGTGTTGATCCCTTTTTCAGTTTCACCATTTAATGACACTCCGCATCTCACATAATGAAGTCCAAAGGACGGACAAATAGCCCATGAGTCTATGTCTAGAAATTTGAATGCGTATGTTATTCTTAACCAGTTCATGTCTATCCGGGTATCCACCAAAGAATCTTCAGGATACAGACGATTATGAAACATCAGCTCCCGCTGTATCCTTTTTAGTCCTGTAGCCAGGCACATGAAATACTCAATATTGACAAAATGATTGTTTAAAATCTGTCCATCCCCTAGAATTGAAATCGATTCCGTTTGATCTACTCCGAGATCAGGCCCGATATAAATTCTTCCACCAGAACCCGGCTGGCCACCAGCCGGAATGACAAAATCTCCAGATATCCATTGATACCCCAAATCAACTCCAGTAAAAAATCTTCCCCACGATGTCAAAGTAAATGGCTCTTGAGCCAATGCCTGATCAGCGTAATTTGTAATCCCAAAAAACAGCATCAATAGAAATAGAAGACGGCTTTTTTTCGAACGCATGGCTAAACCACCTTTCATAGAGTGGTCATCTTGTGTTCCGGTTTATATAATTTTCATCGAGACGCTTCAACTTATAATTTTTTATAGCGAGTTATGATACAAAAAAGAAAAACGGGAAACTTGATGTTCCCGTTTTTCAGCGTGACGAATCCAATAGTCAAATCCATGTAACAGGGTTGTTAAACTTTTCCTCCGAAGCCGCGTTATCCGCCGGCGCTTAAACGCCGGCAATTCATAAAGATTTTTTCTCTTGAATTATCATTCATGAACCGGTTTTATATCAGGTTATTTAATCAAAGAATCAAGCCTGTCCAACTATATTCGTATTTGGACGCGGTCCAACGCTCTCAATTTTAAGTTCTTCTATTATCGACGCAATCTCCGCATGTAGAATTTCAAGTTGCCAGTTAAAATAAATGTCCTCTCCAAAATCCCGAAGTAATTGTTTTTGAGCCGTAATATAGTCCTTAATCTGAACTGCTCCTGAAAATACGTGAATCGGATTTATCAGAGTGGCGATTACTTCTTCTTGGTGCTCTTCTTTTTTATCCTGCTTATTAGTTTTCTGGCTCATATTTAATTCCTTGTTAAAGTTTCCTGCCAGTTTTAACAGCAACTATGGCGCCAAACTCCACATAACACTCAAACCAATTGTATAATCATCCAGTTAGGACGTGGATTGTGTATTTTTAACAAACTTGTTTTGTACAATATCCGTCGCCATAAGTTTAATATTTAAGTTGTTTATCAATTTTTTCAATACAATAACTAACATGTACAATAACCGACATGGCGCCGTATTTCGCGCGATGTTTGAACTCTTAAGATAATTTGACGAACCACTTCTATATCTTTATAATGACCATAGAGAATAATGAAAGTTCACTTTTTTTATTTTTTTTTAGATGGAAAAATGGAGACCGCTTTATGGCTGGAATAGGCTTAACCGAATTAATTATCATTTTGGTCATCGTTGTTGTCATTTTTGGAGCCAAAAGAATCCCCGAAATCATGGGTGGAATAGGAAAAGGAATTAAAACTTTCAAGAAAAGTATGGACATGGATGAACCTTCTCCAGCGCCTCCGTCTCATCCCAATACCTCTACTGAACCATCCAAAGACAAGACCGAACCCAAGTAACAATTGAAATAACGTTTTTTCAACAGATAATTGGTCCTGTATCCATGGATATCGCTCTATGAAACCTCTTTAAGACACCTAGTTCATTCTCCTTAAAATGAAAGCAAAATCTACCAGTAAGTCTTTGAAGGATGAAAACCTATTTTTGTTCCATGGTGATGAATTTCTCATCAAGCAAAAAGTATCAAATCTCATAGAGCATTTGCTGGAACCAGAATTCCGAACCACAAATCTACAAGTTCTTGATGGTTCAAATTTTGACATTGGTGATCTCGCATCTCATTTGTTGAACAATCCGCTTTTCGGCGGAAATCGGCTGGCATTAGTAGAACAGACTACAATATTTTCAGGCCAGGGAGGCGTTGCCAAAGTCCTTTCCCGCGTAGTCGAAGCATGGAAAGCGTCAGATTCCAAAACCGCTTTTCGTAATCTAAAGCAAATAATGGGACTGTCGGGTGTCAAATCTGAACCGGGGGTTTCATCTGAGAACTGGTTAAACGAAATTGATGAAATTTCAAAACTAGACCCTCTTGACAGAGATATAATCTTTCAGGCGGCTCGAGCCTTTTCCACAGAATTTTCCGGTTCCGTCAAGGCAGGGGATGAAAATGCGATTGCTGAACTTATTCAAGATCGTTTGCCCAGCGACGCTTATCTCATTTTCACGGCAAGCGTCGTAGATAAACGAAATCGTCTTTACAAACTTGTTGAAGAATTAGGACTAGTTGAAGAATTAAAACCCAGATTTGACAGGTCATATGTCAAGCTTGATAGAACTTATTTTCAGAAAATTGTGAAAGAATTCCTGCTGGATTATAAGAAAATCATTTCTCAAGAAGCGCTTGACCTAGCTTTTGCACGATCAGGCAAAGACCTCCGTCGTATCAGGAGTGAACTGGAAAAGCTTGTAACCTTTGTAGGGAATAGAAATGAAATAAACGCTCGTGACGTACAACAAATTTTTTCCGATTTTCATGAGGCGGCTTTCTTCGACCTTAATAGAGCGATACGCGATTCTGACTCAACAAAGCTGATGGCTGCGCTCCATGAAAATCTTAAGGTTGTTGATCATCCTTTACAAACATTGGCGGCTCTCGCTTCTGAATTCAGAAAAATTATCGTGGCCAGAGAATTGCTGTTCACTCACTTTCAATCTGCATGGAAACCTGGCTTGACTTTTGAGGAATTTGCGCCAATCGCTAATAGGGTACGGCTACAAAACCCTTCTGTAAAGAATGTAAAAAATAAGCTTGATCTCATGGGTCAGAAGGATTTTTCCCTTTTTCAACTTCTCAAAACAGCTCAGTTTTTTACTTTGGAGAGGTTGACAAAAATTATGGAGGCTATTCTCCAAGCTGATATTCAGATTAAATCATCAAAGTTGGGATCGTATTCTCCTGAAATAATACTTGAAAACCTTGTTTTGATAATTAGTGATTCAAAAAACAAAGACACCAAGAGACTGCTCTAGTCATGGATTAACAGTTGCGCCATAATAAAATGGCGCCGGAAAATAGTGTTAAGGATTTGCTGAATTTTTGCCGATTGGAACCTGTTTCCGACGGGAAGATCTGTAAGATGTTGTTACCGTGAAGGTTCTTGTGATAAAACCAGGATCATGCTCAATTGTGGTTTTGCTGATATAATCCAGCGACTAAACAAATCAGGACAATTCAAGGAGGATTAATGGGCCAGAAAAAAGAAAGTCAGAAAAAAGAAAAACCTCTAGAGGACTGGACAATAAAGGAATTACGTGAGGAAGCGCTGAAAGTGCCTAATGTTCAGGGCATTCATGGGATGAACAAACAGGAGATCATAGATTTTCTACGGGTGGAAAAAGGAATCCCTACTCCGGAATCAAAGAAGAAGTCTGAGGGAGTTCGAGTTTTCAAGAACAAAGTTGCAGAATTGCGGCTAAAACGCGATCAGGAGCGGGTTGAAGACGCCACAAAAAAACGCCTCGAGATTCTAAGACGCAAGATATCAAAAATGAAAAAGAAAACCCGTATAGCCTAAAAATTGAATTGTTTCGCAATGTTCGACGAATGGGGAATTCTAAAGGCCCCATTCGCCCGGCCAAATAGTCTGGGGGAATAATATTTTCTCCTTACTGAGTCAGTTTTGTATCAATCCATTTATAAATGCCCCCCTTGCGTCTTTATATGTTACATAAGCTGAAACTCACAGAACATTTTTGAAAACATCAAACATAACAATGTCTAAAGTATCCAGAATATTAACAGTATTTGCTATCCTTACATGCCTTATTGTTCTCATCTCGTCTGTTTTTTTCTACTTTTTTTTCACCAGTGAAACGATTGGCGCATATTTGAACTATTTTGCAGAAGCAAGGTTTTCAAAAAAAATTGAGTACCAAAATTTTTCCATTTCCTGGCTGAACTATAGGAATGTCAGAGTTTCTTTTCATAATCTCAAAGTTTCTGATCCTGAGATAAAGGATCCTATCTTTGAGGCTGGAAAAGTTCAATTCGAGTTGGATATCGGCGAAATTCCTTTCGGTATTCTGGCGGTTAATCAGATATTTATCATGGAACCTCTGATTCGTTTAAAAACCGAATTCTCAATGAACAATGGCAATGATGGATTTGATCAAATATTGTTGAACTCTCTCTGGGCGCGTCCCAGGTTTCATAACTTAGTTGTTAAAAATGGTATTGTCGTCCGGAGCGCAAGAGACAATTCTCCATCCCTTAAAGAGGAAACCATTTTTAGTGACCTGGAGATAAAATGCAGGAATTGGGGTGTAAAGGAAAAGAGTTCCTTCGAAATTAAAGGAAACGCAGGACATTTAGATCTCAAAGGTTTTTTTGAAATCAAAGGCAATTTTTCTGCGTCCAAAGAATTGAATGGGAATAAAGACAGATTCTTCACCGCCAAGTTTTCAGATTGCCCAGCAAGTCCCTTCGTTTTTTTTGTAAAATATTTTGGAATTGACATTCCTTTGACTGGCACAAGTTTCAGTTTTGCGGTTGACGCCAAGTCTGATGATGGCGCATGGATTTTTGACGGAGTTTCGATTATTTCTGGGGGTTTCATACAATCTAATCGATTTATTAAATCGAAAGTAATTATAGATAAAATAGGCAATAGATTTACAGGTTCTTTGACAGAGGATTCGCTAAGTCTGGATTTACAGGAAATCAGTTTGCCAGGGGCTCTGGCTTCCCTGAAGATCCTCATTAAAGATCGTCTCAAAAGTAATCCTTACATGGAAATGACCATCAGACGAGCTGAGATTGATCTGGAAAAAATAGCGGTATTCTTACCTGCAAGTATATTTCGCGCATCGGAACAGGACCGGTTGAAGCAGGCGGACTTAAAGGGCCGTATTCAAATAGCCAATTCCTATTGGGGCATAAGTTTCAATTCTATTTTGGAAGGAGATCTTAATAATTCTGAAATAGCTTTTGATGCAGTTTTAGATCGAGTTTCCGGTTTCTTTCCTGGATTTTCAGTTCCAATAAGAGAAGCCAGTGGTTTTGTTCGCCTTAATAACAAAGAAGCTCTTTTCAAAGGGATTAATCTATCTCTAGGCAATTCCCCTGTGGTAATAAATGGGTGGATTTCAGATTTTAAAAAAGATCCCAAAATCGACATTTTTTTATCCTCAAACGCTAATGCCTCCGATATCCAGGAAATATTTCTGCAAAAGCCGTTCTCATCTAAAACAGAATTTATTTTGAGGAGGTTGACTGATTTTCATGGCGCAGCAGCAATAACACTGGATGTAAAAGGTCCTTTATCTAATCCATCATTAAAAGGTCGAATCAGGCTTGAGGAAATTCAGTTTCATGTTGATGGATCACCATTGCCTATAAGGAAAGTCAATGGAGATATCAGATTCCGTGGTTCCAAGATAACTTTCCCCAGCCTTAGGGGTTTGGTCGGCGATAGTCCGGTTGAAATAAAAGGTGAGATTGCCAAATCAGATTTAAACTTGAAAATCGATTGCAAATTAGGAGCGGGAGATTTCAGAAAGTTTAGTTTTTTCCCCACTGGTTGGACTATTTTCGGAAATTCGATGATAGCGCTAACAGCTAAAGGTAAGCCCTCCAACCTCAATTTTAACGGAACCATTGATTTTTCTCAGGCTAAGATAGTCTATGAACCTTATGTCAGTAAGAAATTTGGACTGCCTATGACGCTTGAGTTTTCCGGTGTGAAGAATGACGAGGGGGTGCTAATCGAAGAGGGATATGTGGTATCCCAGGCTGGACGCATATCAACCAAAGCTGTTTTTAAGGAAGACGGAAAAATCTGGATTCTAGTCAATCTGCCCCCAAAGGGCATTACCACTTCGGCTCTTGCCACGATCACCGATCCAGTATTGGAACTACAAAGCGGGGGAAGAATAGAGGGTGATTTTACCTTCAAAAAAGAGAGAAATCAGGAACCAAATATTGAAACTAACATAATTTTTAATCACATAACTCTGAGATTGCCCAACTTCCGAAAAATCACGGAAGGAATGACGGGAGTGTACCAGCGTAAATCAAAATTTACCACGGTTTCCATTGATCGATCACGTACAGGAAGTTCTCAAATTGCTTTGAAATTTTCAATCATAGATCCTGAAAACCCCAAGCTCAAATTTTCTATAGAATCTGATTTCCTCGACACTACGGATTTCACCGCTCCTCCAAATGAAACTTCTCCCCTTACGTGGCAGGAATGGATTCGCTCTAGTTCCTTGATTCGGTTCTTAACAAAATGCAAGCTGCTGGGGGATGTTCATATAGCCAAAGGTAAGACAACGTTGCGCACTTTCGAGGATTTCCGAGCGGAATTCGAGGGTTCATCAGGTTTAATAAAAGCGCCAAAGTGGCAAATGAATTTCGCTGAAGGTGTTCTAAAAGGAAACGCAAATTTGGACATTAGACCTCAGACGTTAATTCCTCTAGGGATAGAT
>Ga0268276_1004014_pt1 | contig 10749 bp, 8 predicted proteins | sample saktaG_4_FD_190145 | JGI IMG/M metagenome (GOLD analysis project Ga0268276, IMG submission 190145) | Saline water microbial communities from Sakinaw Lake, British Columbia, Canada - sak_2010_1_5_45m | ecosystem: Environmental > Aquatic > Non-marine Saline and Alkaline > Saline ...
TGAATTCACACGGCAGACAGGAACGTCATCTGGAATCTCCTTATTACGGATAACGGAGTTAAAATGCAACTCAGCACTACTCATACCTTTTGCGCTCCAATACATCTTTGTAATCTCTCTTGCCAATTCAAGCTTAATGTCTCTTGGGTTCACCTTGGAAGAATTAATTTGTTTTTGATATAATTCAATCTTTTTAGTCGCGATTCGTGTGCAATTAATCATAAATGGAATAATCATTTCATCTCTCATACTCATCACTTTCCCAAACATATTCTTTGGCTCATCTAATATATTTATTGTATTTCCCCAACTTGAACTCATTTTTCTTCCATCTAGTCCTAAAATTAAATTAGTCATTAAAATATTTTGGGGTTCTTGGTTATATTCCCTTTGCATTACTCTTCCAGCCAACAAATTAAACCGCTGATCTCTCCCGCCTATTTCCACATCAGATTTAATCGCGACTGAATCATACCCCTGCATTAAAGGGTATAATAGCTCTCTTAACGAAATTCTTTTACCTGCATTTAAACGTTTATCTATATTTTCGCGTCGTATAAATTCTGTTAAAGAAAAAAGATTAGCCTGCCGAGCAATTTCATGATATGTTAAGCCTTTTAACCATTGCGAATTATGATGTATTTCAATCTTCTTTATATCTAAAATTTTACCACACTGTTCTATATATGTTTTCATATTATTTTTTACTTCAATCTGAGACAACATGGGTCGCTCCGCGTCTTTGTCACTAGTATCGCCGATTGCTCCTGTAAAATCACCAATAACCAAAACAATTTTATGCCCCATATCCTGAAAATCTTTCAATTTAAGTAAAGGAACGGATCGCCCAAGGTGAATATTAGGACTAGTTGGATCAATTCCAAGCTTTATGCGCAATTGCTTACCTGATAATAATTTTTGTCTTAACTCTTCATATTCAATAACTTCACAAACACTTCTATCTAAAATTTCTTTTATTTTCATTCGCATAGTTTTAAAATGATATAATCAATGTCTATAATAACTTCTTATATTTTCGCTCTAATTCTAAAAATCGCTTTATGGCAAAACCAATTTTCCGTTGATTGACATTTATTATATAAAAAGATAAGATGGAGAGTAAATGTCTTAGCGCATACAAATAAATTAACCTCATTTTGTCTTCCGAAAAATTATCAAGATATTTTAAATGCTTCTTTGATATATTATCTTTCGCTATTATTATACCAATATCATATGCTGGATCTCCTGCAAAACAATTCTGTAAATCAAGTGAGTATAACTTTTCATCATTAGTAATTATAAAATTATAATAATTATAATCACCGTATAGCAATCTTGACTCGTCTAATTTAAATTGAAATTTTGATAACTCGCTAAAAACATAATTTATATCCACATCATGACTAATAATTAATTCTCTACATGTATCTATATTTTCTAATTTCATTAAAAAATCTATCCATTTTTTATTCCTGCCAATAAAATGACTATCAAGCCACCCGAAACCGCACATTTTTATTGAGTGAATTATATTATAACTATTAAATATATTCTTATAAAATTTGACTTTATTATTATGGAAGAAAAAATTTTTACCTGATATATATTCAAGAATTAATATTTCATGTTGCGGAATTATATTATTATTTTTATCAAAATAACTTATTACCGCAGGCACAATTCCACCTTTTTTTGTAATATTTCTTAATGCCCAAGCCTCTCTTCTGAGTGAATTTTCATACCAAAGTGGGGAAATTTTGCAAAAATATTTTTTTCTCTGAGCTATTATTCTATAATTCCGATTAACGTTTCCAAATGGAATTTTCTCTATTTTTATTAATTTTTCAGAAAAAATATAATTTAATCTGCCGGAAAAAACTAACTTGTCAACCGCTAAAAATCCTGTTTTACTATAATCTGTCTCTAAATCCATAAGATTCATACTTTAACAAAATCATTGCTCTTATGCTATCAACTTCAATATAACTGATACTTATTTTTTAACAAACCTTGAGTTAAAATCGGTATGCTATAAAGTTGATTGTCCACAAATTTTTTTAATCCCCTTTCATCACCGAAAGACGCTGGAACGACTAGATTAATAATCCAAGGCTCTAATAAATTATGCCCTGTTTGACTCACTAAATAAACACTATTAGCAATTTTGTATTTTTTATAAATATTTTTAGAAATCTCCTGAGCTGCTACATTGTATAGTTTACCAATATGATAAACCGGATTTTTTCCACACGCACCTTCCATACTTGTCGGGCGCAATAAAGATATTAAACCGTTTATCCTATTACCTCTTCCAACTAAACCCTCATCTCCACTTTCAATAGATGACCCTGTCGCAGTTAAATATAAATCACATGTTTTATAATCATCACGTGTATTTATATCTAATTTAAATTCAACAACACTAGGATTATGCTTATCAGCAATTGACTTAATAATTCTCTTTACCTTATTTAGATTAGATTTATATTTTTGTAAATTTTTTACATAGTTGGCAATCTGGGGCACACAAATTGTCATATGGTAATTATTCTTTTTGCGAAAAGACATTATTTTAATATCTGAACCAATCCAATAATTCTTTTTGCGAAAACTATTTGAATTTAAATAATTCTCGATTTTCAATACTAACAATTCAAGATTAGAATATGGCGCATACCCCACTCCTAACGAAGTATCATTAGCGCGAGGATTATTTAATTCATCTAAGTCATCAATTCCTCTTGGCTCAAAGAAAAAATGCCTTGTATTTTTTACAGATGCTTTTCCATAAAGTTTACCAGGGCTACTTTGACTACTTAAATTATAATGTATACATAAGTCATTATTGACATCTATTATGGGTAGTTTCCTCTTAAAAAAAATTTTCGTCCATTTAGTTAATAGTTTCCTTACCGGAATTTGCTTTCCAGCAAAACTTGTCGATACGCGCCCATTAAGAAGCACTCTGATTGGGTTTACTAAATACCCCTTGCCAAAGGCAACATAAGAAGAACCGCCAAGCAAACCCACTTTATCAAAATTGTGATGAAGAATGGCACCAAAATTATTTAAAGTAAAACGAGAATATTCTACCGATAATTTTTCTGCTAAGGCATCGGCTATGGTATCTGGATGACCCACGCCTTTTCTTTCTACAAATTCAAAATCTGAAGTTGTTATAAAATTTTTACTTTTCGAAATGATTATATTTCGCATAATAAAATTTTATTAATAATTCAACCTAAATATTCTTCTTTGTAAATAACTATATCTAACCGTTCTCATTTTGTCAATCAACGTCACATTGCACACACCCCTCCTAAATTTTTATTCTTTTGCATTCTCTCATGGGCTTATCCTAAGCTTTAAAAATAAATTTTAAAAAATTGTAATTTCCTATAATTATTGTCATCATAAAATCAATAATTTTTTAGAGATATAATTAAATTTATAAATTAATAACACTCTGCGGTCTCTGCCACAGGGAATTTTACTATTTCACCGGCAATTCAAAACAAAACTTACTCCCCATTCCTTCACCTTTACTTTCCGCCCAAATTTTTCCCTTGTGCGCTTCTACCATTTCCCTGGCGACATAAAGTCCCAGACCGGTTCCTTCCGTATGTATAACCGAGATGCCCTTGCCGCGCGAAAATTTCTTAAATAAATTCGGCAAATACTCTTTGTTAATGCCAATGCCGCTGTCCGATACGCAAAACCGCATTTTTTTACCAACCGCTTCCAAGCTAACGGTAAGACTACCTTTTTTAGTATATTTGATAGCATTATCAATTAAATTCATAACCACCTGTCTAATTTTTTCTTCATCAATTCTTATTTTTGGCAATGGCTTGGCCGGCTTTCTATAATTTAATTTTAAACCTTTTTTCTTAACATTCCCCAACAACTCCTCGATGACGCTATCAACGATTTCTTCCAGTTGCATGACTTCGTAATCAAATTGCAGCCTCCCGGATTCAATGCGGGAAATATTTAATAAATTTTCCACCAGTTGGATTAATCTTTCGTTGGAATCATAAACTTTATCAAGCGAATCGGCTTCTTCCGGCGTCAAGGCGCCGAAGCTTCCTTCCAACATCATGGAAATATAACCCTTAATAACGGTCAGAGGCGTTCTTAACTGATGCGAGGCAATGGAAATAAACTCGCTCTTGGCCGCGTCTAATTTTTTTAACTCCTGATTGGCTTTTTTAAGCTCATGAGTGGCTTTTTCAACCTCGTCTCTTAACCGGACATTAAAATCCAAAGTGGCTTCGTACTGCAAGGCATGGTCAATTGACATAGCGGCAAAAGCGCCAATGGTTTTTAAAACCTGCAAATCCTCGTCATTATACATATCCCCGGATTCTTTCGGTCCCAAAGCGATTAAACCAACAGTTTTATCTTTAACATTAAGCGGCGTCAATATATCAACCTTTAAACTAACCAATAAATCAATAATATCTTTGGTTTTTTTATTGTAAAATGTATTTTTAGCTTCTTCCACTATTATGGGTTCATTTTTGCTAATAAACATTTTTTCCAATTCATTATTGGAAGGAAAATTCTTGCGCTGGCCGATATTAAACCCTTGATTATACTGCGCGATATAATTTTTTGTTTTATTATTATAACTTAAAATCCCAAAAGCCTTGAAATGAAAAGCATTTAGCAAAGAATTATAGACAAAATCATAAATCTGCTTGACTTCCAAAGTAGAGCGCAACTTTTCGCTCATTTCGGCCACCACTTCCCGGCTGTCATACAAAGAAGAAAAAAAGTATTTATTGGCCAGGCGGTAAAAATAATTTTTAACCGGCTGAAAAGCCAAAATCGCTAAAATTAATATTATAAAATCAGCCCAAACAGAAATTTCAAAAAAGTATAAATTTAAAAAATACTTTATGCCGACTGTTAATAAGGCAATGAATGTAAAAGAAGCTAAATATACTGATGATTTGCGTAAAACAAATTTAATATCCATAAGACGGTGACGGATAATGGCATAAGATAAAATAATAGTAAATATTAAACCTGAAAAATAGGCAAAAGGATATATGCCCATACCATAGGCTGGCAAATAAGCTAATGGACCAATACCAAAAAGGAATAAGAAACCAACAAATATATATTTTGTTTGTTGTCTTAAAATTGCTGACCGTAAATTTTTATAATATCTAAAGGTTTGAATAAACCAAATAATTACATAACTAATAAAATATATTAAAAAAATGTGATGAAATAATTGCGCTTTGGTATGAATTCCCCATTTATAAACAAAAACGTCATTAACAAAATATTCAGTTCGGCTTAATATAAGAAAAGCAAAAGATAATAAATATCCCAAATAAAGTAAAAAATCACGTTTCTTATTTGTAAAAGCTAATCCAAAATGGTACATAAAAACCGGTATAAAAACTACACCGGCATAAACAAGCCTATCCCAAAATATTGCCGCCTCCCTATCTCCTCGGCTTATAAACATCATAAAAGTGCAAAATAACCAAGAAGTAATTGAAAGCGAATGAAGAAAAAAAGTAAAATTTACTCTTAATTTTCTATTTTTTAAAAACACAATTAAGCCAAGAACAAAAACAAAAATTGCGTTTATTAAAGGTAATATATCTGTAAAATACATATTTTATCTATTAAAATTCTTATTAACTACATTATACTATATTTTTAATAATAAAAAAAACGGCTTCCTGCAAAATACCAAAGTATTCACAGAAAGCCGCATTAAAGGTTAAAGAGCAATTCCGGCTGGCATATCCGCTAGCTTCTTCCATAATGGTTTTGGCTCTTTTACTACTTGAGCCACCACCTCCGGAAGCGCCGGGAGAAAAAAGCCGATTTCTTCCGCTGCTTGCCAAACTTCTTTGAGTAGCGGAAGTTCAACCCGGCCAACTTCATGAAAGTCCCAGCCCTTGTAGGCATGGACGGCCGTGCCAGCGTGACAAGCATACGTCAGCCCGGGGCAAAGCCGCATAGTAAAGCGGAGATCCGTTGCGGCCGGATTATAGGCAAGCAAACCGCCTTCGATGGCCAAGACACCAGGTTTTGGCTGACGGTTATTCTCTCCGAGCGGGTTAGGCACGGAAAAATTCAAGACCACGGCTCCCTTGGGAATGGCCCGCAAGAGCTTTTTCCCGGAAGGTTTGGATTTGCCGGTCAACCATAGCTGGCAATTTGCACCATCCTTGAGGGAAGTCGCTTTAAAAATGAACCTCCCCTTTTCGCCAGCCGCTTCCTTTATCGCTGCAAACCTTTCTTCGCTTTTTGTATACATCTTTACGAATACTTGGTTTTTAGCGAGAATAAGGACAACCGCCCGACCGATTTTGGAAGTCGCGCCAGTGATAAACACTGGGCCGCCAAGATGGTACTTTTTAAAAACTGCGTCTACCATCTTCAAGATTCCGGCAGCTGTCAAGGTATCACCATGAACCAAAGAAGCTTGAAGCTTGTCTCCAAGCTTATCCACGATCCACTGCCCTCCCTGGGTCAACCACTCAGCCTTGGTTAGAGCGCCTAGGCCGATAACTTGGTTTTCCTTTTGGGCGGACAAAACCGCCTGAAGGATTCTCTTTTTAATGGCTTTCCTGATGCCCCCAAAAAGGAAGTGCCAGGCGTAGTTGCGGAGCAAAACCGTTTGGCTCTCCATACCAGCAAACCGAAACCTGTCAACGGTTTCATAACCCCTTTTGCTAAAAAGGGAGATGACAGACACGGCCCAGTACAGAGGCGCCATCCAAACCCAGAACCAGTGGAGCCTGGGGTTTCGATGCAGATGATTGAAGAGTTTGGAATCCAGTAAGGCATTCCAGGACTCCACCCGATGGGCCAAAAATGCAAAGGTCCTTTTTTTATCCATTACTTTCCCTCCTTTCTGTAATATAGAATATTGCTTCAAAAATTTCCTTTACCTTACCCTTGATGATAAGATAAGCCATCAGAGCAAGCGCAAATACCGTCATAAAAATATTTTCTTTTTTTCTCATCTTCTTTCTCCTTTTTCTTTTTTAGTTTACCTTTTATATTCTTACGTTTCTCCTTATGAGAAACGTTTCTTTAAAGAGCCAAAGTGTTTTTAAACACTTCTTAAGATAAAGCCGGAAACTCCGAAACTATCTAAAAAAGTGTTATTCTGACTAACACTTTTATAATATACTATATTTTACACTTTGTCAAGGGTTTTTTAGGTATTTTTAATGTTTTGGCTAATTTTAGAGGGAAAAAAAGAGGGTATTGCATAATCCATACAATACCCCTTTGGGCCATAAGCTATGACGGCTGTTTGTTTTTTAATGCCATTTTTTTGCCCTCCTTTCGTGGTTATTTATCACCTCTTCTATATTATCCCCTTCAACACGAGGATAATATCCTTTTATATCTATCAAATTATTGTAAGCTTTTTGTTCTTCTGTTGTTAGTAATGGCACTATTCTTTTTTCTACTCTCACCATCATACAACAAGAATTAACATCTTCTGCTCTTATATTGCCCATCCATCTTAATGCATCCGCTCTACATCCTCCTCCGCAAATTTTAATATAACGGCAACCTTTGCAATTAAGCGATTCTATGGTAATTCTTTTAAAATCAGAGAACCATTCAGAATTTTCAACAGCGTCTTTTATAGATTGGCTTTTTACATTTGCCATTGGTTTGTTAAGCGCGGGACAAAAAATTATATCTCCGTTAGCGTTTATGCAAAGATAATCAAATTCATATAGGCATGGATGGGTATTTAAATCCATATCAACATAATCCTCTTTTGTGATAAAAGAATCATATACATTATCTATGCCTAACCTGAATGGAAAATTATCCAGTTGATAACGTTTAATTATATTCTCATAAATATCAAACATCAAATCATAATCAGAAAAATTTAATATGTGCGCATTGTTTTTGGTTCTTACGGTTTTCCATAACTGACTTAAACGCCATCTGCTAATTTTTAATTTTTTTAATTCCTCATATAGCGGAACAAGTTCCGCTATATTCTGCTTATAGAGAACGGTTTGAACCATTATTTTACTATCAGGCAAATATTCTTTTATTCTTTTGATAGCATCAATACTCTCACGATAATTGCTTCCTTCTCTTATTATGTCATTGGTTTCTAATCCGTCAAGACTTGTTCTAAATTCACTTACTTGTGGCAGTTTTTTTAATTTATTTAAATTTTCCTCCGTAAAATGGCTGCCGTTAGTTGAAATAACTACCCTTGAATCTTGTCCGCAATATTCTGCTATCCTGTCCCAATTTTTATTTAAGAATGGTTCTCCGCCGGTTAAAATAAAATTTTTCACGCCAAGCGCTTTTGCCTCACTAATTAACTGCAACATTCTTCCAAAACTTAATTGTTGTTTACGGTATAACTTTGTATTTTTTTCGCTGGCATGACAATATAAACATTGATAATTGCACACCCCTGTTAATTCAAGCCTAAGTGAATTATAAATCATTGACTTACCCTCCTTATTCTATAAATTTTAATATGCCTTGGCAAAAATCCAACGTTTTTCACAAGCAACTTCTTTCCCGCAATTAATGCAGATATGCTTTCCGTTTTCCCGTAAGCCTTCAAACGGCAAACAGCGACTAACTGATTTAGTTTTTTCTTTTATTTGTGACTCACACTCTATATCACCACACCAATGAGCAAAAACATAACCGCCCTCTTTAATTAATTTTACAAATTCTTCCCAGGTATCCGCATTTTTATTTGTTTTATTCCTGCTCTCAAGTGCTTTATCAAAAAGATTCTTTTGAATCAAATCTAATTTGATTTTTACTGTTTTTATTATTTCATCAATATTACAAGGAAATTTTTCACTTGTATCTCTTCTCACGATGACGCATTGATTCTTTTCTAAATCTTTCGGTCCAATTTCTATCCTTATCGGTACCCCCCTTTTTTCCCATTCATAAAATTTTTCCCCTGGTCGCAAATTCATTCTTATATCAAGCTTTACTTTATATAATTGGGAAAGAATGGCTCTAATTTTTTCAGCTTCTTTAACAATTAAGTCATTTTCTGCTTTGCAAATTGGAATTATAACGATTTGTATAGGAGCAATTTTAGGAGGAAGAACTAATCCTCTATCATCACTATGTGCCATAATAAGACCACCAATTAATCTTGTGCTTACTCCCCAACTGCTTTGGTATGCATATTGCATATTGCCTTTTTTATCAAGAAAAGAAACATTAAAAGACCTAGCAAAATTATCAGAAAGATTATGGGAAGTACCGGTCTGAAGAGACTTGCCATCCTGCATAAGGGCTTCTATACAATAAGTATGAAACGCACCGGCAAATTTTTCTCCCTCCGATTTTATTCCAGCATACACCGGAATTGCTAAATATTCTTCAACAAATTTTTTATAAACATCCTGAAGTATCATAAGCGCATAATCATCGGCTTCTCTTATTGTTTCGTGAGCTGTATGACCTTCCTGCCAAAGAAATTCGCTAGTTCTAAGAAAAAGACGCGGCCTCATCTCCCAACGCACAACGTTGGCCCATTGATTAATTGAAATCGGCAAATCGCGATAAGACTTTATCCATTTAGAAAAAGACTCATAAACAATTGTTTCTGAAGTTGGCCTTATTATTAAAGGATCTTTTAATTTTTTTCCCCCAGCATGAGTTACAACAGCAAGCTCAGGAGAAAAACCTTTAATATGTTCCGACTCGCGTTTAATAAATTCTTCGGGAATAAAAAGAGGAAAATAGGCATTTTCAACTCCCTTTTCTTTAAAAAATTTGTCTAAAACGCTTTGAATATTTTCCCAAATAGCATAACCGTATGGTCTTATCACCATGCAACCTCTTACCGAGGCATGCTCGGCTAACTCGGCTGCAGTAATTACATCTGAATACCATTTTGAATAATTATCGCTTCTTTTTGTTATTATTTTCATACCCGTATCTCCTTTCTGTTTTATACTATTGTCTTTAATGCTCAACATATTTTATTAAATAAATTTATACTTTCATATTAATCAAAATTTTTCTTCTAGTCAATCTATTAAATTGTAAAGATCAAAGTCAAACTCGTTTTTGACTTTATAATTTACCAAAAAATCATTATCATGTCAAGGATTTTTTATTTTTTCGCTTCTCACTATTAAAAACAATCTTTTTAGTTTTAAAGATCAATAATATTAACAAAAAACCGACCTTAACAGGTCGGAATTTATTATATTATTTTAATTTTTAAACTATTTATTTTACACTCTAAATCATCTATACATCCTATATTGCTAAAACATATAGTAGAACAAAATTTTAAACTATTACGAAATTTTATCTTTTTCATACTGTTAATCATATAATACCCTTTGATTTAATAATAACCGTAAAACCTTAATATTAAATTAAGAAGTGTTATTCTGACTAACACTTTTATAATATACTATATTTTATACTTTGTCAAGGGTTTTTTAGGTATTTTTTGCTTTTTGGCTAATTTTGAATAAAAAAAGAGGGCAATGATTGTTTTATTGCCCTTGGTTTATAAACAATCCAATAATTACAGATTCTAAAAAAATTTCTCTTTAACACAGCCCTGCTAAATCTACTATAATATTTATATTTAAATTCTTGTATGTATATATTTTATCACCTGCCACACCTGTCTACGCGGCCCGATTTCGCAGTCTAATCTGTATCTAAACTTATACAAAAACTAATTAACAATATATTTTGAATATGGCGAATTATTTTTAAGAA
>Ga0268276_1004015_pt1 | contig 10745 bp, 8 predicted proteins | sample saktaG_4_FD_190145 | JGI IMG/M metagenome (GOLD analysis project Ga0268276, IMG submission 190145) | Saline water microbial communities from Sakinaw Lake, British Columbia, Canada - sak_2010_1_5_45m | ecosystem: Environmental > Aquatic > Non-marine Saline and Alkaline > Saline ...
AAAAACAAAATCCCGCACCTTAGAATACCCTGTTGCGAGCAAGGTGCGGGATTTATCCTATTTAAAAAGTGTTATTCAGAATAACACTTTTATATTAACATCTATTAAATTACTTGTCAAATCTATTTTATTAAAATGTTTAAAAAACTTCGTGATTTAAGTATGGTAAAAAATCACTGATTTATCTAAAAAAATCCCTACCCTTCAGCATTTCCTATGCTTCCAGGTAGGGTGAGATTGATCTGTGCCAATCTAATTTTTTAATTAGTGTGTCTTGTCCCATCCGTCTTTTGCCCTCTCAAGATCAGCGACAAATCGCTCAATGTGCGGCAAACTGTGCGGCATAACGCACACTTTGTAAATCGTCCTGGGACAAACGTCAGGATGACCATCAGAAAAAAAGTCTGATCTCATGTGATAAAGAGCAAGAACTCCATCTCTCTCCCTTATCTCTTCCGGGATTTGGCCGTCTTCAATGTCTATTTCCATAGGTGCGAAATTCACCCACGGAGAGCAAGGAATAACCTTGACCCACGGAAGTTGAGATTTGACCAACGATACAAGCTTGTCCCGTCCATCCAAGCAGGTCTGGACGTATTGGCACTGACCGGCTATTCCCTCTGACTGGTATAAATACCAGGCTAGAATCTGCGAGATGCAGGATCGGGAGCCGGAAACCGTATCGTCCTCATACCCTCTGACGTAGTTGACTTTTCGCGCCACAAGCGACATCAATCCTTTTCGGCAGAGGAAAACACCGGCTGGATAAGGCAATCTGCCCATCTTGTCGCCGTCAACAGTTACTGACATTACTTCAGGGATGGAAAAGCCAATTTGAACTTCGGGGTTGATAAAGGGAACGGTGAAACCAGCGAAACTGGCGTCCACGTGCATATAAAAACTAGCACCGGTCTTGCGGCTCTCGGACTTGATAAATTCCCCGATTTCCTGAATCGGATCAATCGATCCCATCAGGCTGGTGCCCACTGTCGGGACAAGCAAAAAACGACGAAATCCTTCGTAGTGTCTTAGATAAAAGACTTTCTCCAACTCCGATATGGACATCTGTCCTTTATCATCCATACCGACAATGTTCAAACCACTACCAGTTGGATCCGGTGCAAAGAGGTGGGACTTTTTACACCGAGGACAAAAAACATACTGCGGATGCCCGAGATCAAGCAGTTCAGCCGCCTTGGCAATTGAGTAGTGAAATAGAGGAGAAACTAAAACAATAATACCTTTGTCCATTGGATCTGGACGTTGTTTTAGCCACTCTCGGCCAATCCACATGCCTTCAATATTCGCCTCGGTGCCGCCGCCGCAAAAATAGCCGTCAATAGTTTCCGGCGATCCTCCGAGCATTGAAGCGATCATCCAGATCACCTGAGCTTCCATGCGCTGGATGACTTCAAAACCGCCTTCGCCTTCATTGAATTGCCAATTTCCATCTGCCAGCTTAACTCCGTGAGTGTGGCTGCCAACAGCGTTGATCTGTCTGGCCAATAGAGCTCCTGCCTTAGCAAGCAAATTTTTTGACAAAGTAGTGCCGGGATAGCAAATCGGCGGAATCACCGCTTCGTAAGGTGAAAAAATTTTTTCTATTTCACCCTCCAGTTCGTCTTGACTGCGGCCGGTTTCCGGCCAACGCCAATCCCAGATCTGTTTTTCCTTTCTCATCGCAAATACCTCCTTTTCTAGGTTCGTTTTTCATACAATTGCAATTGGTTCTTTTCAGGATCAACGATTGTCATAACACGATACTCGACGCGTTCTCTAATGAATTCTAGCATTTCAACCCCTCCGCTTGCCTTCAATCGTCCTACAAATGAACAAAGATCCTGAACTTCAAATATAGGAAAAAACGAAGGACGGATTTTTCCGCTAGGATCTGGTGTTTTTGATGGATCCGATGGTTTCCATAGTGCTAAATGGCCGTCACCATCAGAAGTCATGAGCTGACACCAATGGCCATCTTCGTTGGAGACAATTTCTCCTTTCAGCCTGAAGCCGAGTATTGAAGTATACCATTCTAGCATCATGTCAAAATTATTGACCACAATTTCAATAAACACTAAACTACGTATCATAATAATTACCTCCTATCTTCGTAAATGTTGTTTGATTGTCGATCGTCTGACGGACTAACCACATAGCCTATTATACTGTCAATGAACCAACTCTCTATCTTAATACTAAAAAAATACTTTGTCAACGCCAAATAAAAAAGGGAGGTAGTAATGAAACTACACTCCCCTATTAAGCATTGGCAGGGAGGGAAGGATTTGAACCCTCTCATCACCGCTGAATTGGTATGCCAATGGCCAAAATTTTTTGACCATCCTGAAGCTGACTTCTGGGGGCAATGGTTAGAACGACACCGGTAAATTCTGCCTCAACTATTGAGATGTCTCCGTCGGTTGTAATGAATTCTCCAAGTATGTCTCCTTTGACAACTGCTTCAGAAAGTTGCCGTTGAGGCACAAAGATACCGTCACTTAGAGCCCGTTGCAGTTTACGTTTATAGCGAGGAATCACATGAGCCAATTCTGGTAAAACGGCAATACAGCCAACCTCCTTTAGAACTCTGAATAGACCGTTCAACGTGCGAATTCCGTGCGCTTTAGAATAATATTCAGGGGGAGGGAGCTCAAGACCAAATGCCATAATACCGTTTTCAAGGGCGTAAGAGCAAGCCGACCCTGACTTTGCCGGTTCGTCGACCCTTGTATCCAATTCCCAAATGGTCTCGGGAGAGAATATTTGCAACAAGGCTTCGGATCGCTGACGAATAGTTATTATCCCATCTCCCAGGGCAACACCAATGACAGGCGCCCACTGATTAGGAAATGTATGGATGTCAATTACTAGATTATGGTAAGCTATTAACTGCTGGATAACAGCTACCAACCGACCAGTTGGTGAATCTAATGGCGCCACTCCGCCTAAAAAGCAACGATTCAAATCTAATCCGTCACCGGGATGAATACGCTGATTAGCAGCATAAGTCTTTGGGTTGGCAATTGGCAATAGAGAAACTCTACCGCGCATTTCTATTGACGCTAGTTGATTGCTAAGCTCGTGCAGTAATTCCGGACCGGTCTTCTCACCTCCATGAATGCCAGCAAGTAATAGAGCTGACGGCTGGCCTACCCCATGCCTCAACACCTGAAGTGTCGTTTCATCATCAACTCGAATTTCCTGAACCTGAATATTGGACATTCTGCCCTCCTTTTCCGAAAAATGGTTTAACGCTTTGTTAATGGACTAGCACTGTATCTTAATATCAAAAATTATACTTTGTCAAACGAACACAAATTAGAGAAATCAGAAGCGCCTAAATAATTTCAAATCGTAAGAAGTAGCGAAACCCTTAAAATAAGTGTTTAAAGTTGTTTTTTTTAAATCGCCTACGGTTACTTCTCTATAATCTTTCGATTTTTGTAGATAAACTTCTACGGCCCTCATATAAAAATCATGGGAGACGAGCATAACCGTTTGATTTTTATTTTGATGTTTTTTTAAACTTTTAAAAATACTTTCGGTGCGTTGATATATATGATCTATTTGTTCAACCGGTCCCTGATTAATTATCGCATTATATAAAGCCGTTCTGACGGCCGGCATTCCCAGTTTTAAAAATTTTTCTTTAGGTAAAATATCTTTTAGACTAAAATCAATTTCTTTCAAATTAGGATTGCCTAGAACCGGCACTTTTTTATTATACTTTTCTTTTAAAATTTTGCCGATTAAAAAAGCGGATTCTTTTGATCTCTCGGATTGGAAATTGGAATTATTAAAATAGATAACATCCATATCTTTTATGGGTAACCTTTCTGCTACCTCTAAAAATAATTTTTTGCTGTTTTTTGCAATAGACGGATCAAGCCGACCGGTTGCTAGATCATCTAAAACTTCATAGGGCATTCCTGAATGATCTTCGTATGGCAAATCAAGTTTACTGTGCCTGATAAAATAGATTTTAATATTATTATTCATAAAGCTATTTTACATTATAATCTGTAATAAGTAACAAAGAGAGCACAGGAGACAAATCAAGATAGATTCGTCTACCTGTGCCCTTGTAACTATAAAGAGCATTAGTCAAGAATATAGACCTTGCCGGCTGGTCCGTCAACGCGTACCCGCTGTCCGGTCTTGATAATCTTGGTAGCATGCTTGACGTTGAGGACGGCAGCAATCCCGAGCTCACGGGATGTAATTGCCCCGTGGGCAAGCGGACCTCCGACTTCAGTGATCAAGCCGCCATTGCCGACTGCACCGATAATCGGCGTCCATGCCGGATCGGTGGTGTGTACTACTAGCACACAACCGTCAATCATCTGCTCAAGAGCCTCTTGATCATTCGGATCGCGAACGATAACCGCTGGCCCCTCAATGACAAAAGATGTCACACCGATACCATGCAACTCGCTCGCACCATCAGGTATATCAACCAAACCAATTTTACTCAGTTGGTCGACAAACATAACCTGCGGCACTTCCATCTTGAGCTCTCGCTCATGGCGTTCCCGTCGTTTAGTAGCGAGCTTAAGCGCATCGGCCGGCGCGTCAATCAACATCCTGATTTCTCGGGGATCGAGGAAAAAAATATAGCCCGGCGACCACCCCAACTGCGCTTCAACGAAAAGCAGCTGGCTGCGAATTAGGTCATAAACCTTGAGGAAATTAAACTTGACTCGCTCGCGGAGCGCAAGATAGGTTAGGGTAGAGACGACATCCTGCTCGAATTCTCTACCCCTATCCTCGGTCAGATTGGCGTTGACATGCTGTTTAGCTATTTGGAATTCCTGAATCCGATGCTGAAATTCGGTTTGAGGATCGCCTTTGATTCTAGCGGCAAGCTGATCCATCTTTTGTGGTTGTTCATGATACCGCGGGCCGGAAATTTCTAATTCGTTAAACCCAAGGTGTCCAAATTCCGCCAGAACCAAACTTCGATCGATCATGCCGCCGTTTAATTGAGCTAAACGAATGTTAAATCTGATTGCCGGATCGTCTTGCAGGCTACCGGTAAGGTGGTCAAGCAGTTGTTTAGCCTCCTTTTCATTAAAGTTTGATTCTAAGGTCTTGCGCAGACGAGCGTAGGCAAAAAAGCCGAGTCGTGCCACGATGACAAACCAGACACAGATTTTAGTGCGCAGAAAATCAAGCTTGGTTTGCAATGATTCAATTAATTCAGGTGACAACGGCAGTTGAGCGAACCGACGCTGCTGGTTAACAAATTCCGTAACAATTGATTCATGAACATTCAAATAGTCATCGGCAAATGTCTGCTCCCACTGGCGAATGCCCCCAAAGAACCGATCATAACACTGCTTATAAACCTCGGCTTTTCCCGGTCCGTATAGCTTTACGAGACGATCTAGGCTCGGATTCTGGTCATAAAGCACAACCTCGGGGTAATTGGCAAACCGTTCATCAACTTGAATTTGATCAAGGTAAGAAAGCAACAAACCTTGGATGTAGTCATCCAGAGGAATACCCGAGATCCGATAGGTTAAAGCGTCGTGGAGAATACTGCAACGCGGTTGCGAGCCAATCAGCTCGAAAAAGCCGGCATCCAGCTCCTCTCCAATAGAGTACCCCATCATATTGCGGCCGGTACGGATCGCTCCGTCGCCATGCGCGAAGATGTAGGTAAACAGTCCGAAACTAAATGGAGTCGGATGCTGGGTAAGCAGTTCAGCAATATTCTGATCGCTGAACACGTCAACCGGAGTTGTAATGCCAAGATTCTCCAAACGCAGACGCTCCACTTCCACTACTGTCTTGGCTGACTTAATTGCTTGATAGCGAACTAATCCGGGAGAATCGTCGAGAGCAGTTATTGGCCGATTCTGCACGAGCGATTTAATAATCTGCTCATTGCCGTCAACTGCCAGTGCGATTTCACAGTCCTGGGGCACACCGTTCTCAATCAATTCAACGCCGAGAACAAATTCAACCAGATCGCGCAACTGGTTTGGTTCAAGCGATCGCCTATCTTTCAGTTGAGAGGGCATCGGCACTACTTCTTCGTCGGTGACCATTAACTCTTTAGTAGTAATAATTTCAGATAGCACATTACCGGCACGATCAAGAATGAAAATGTCACCTGTCTCCTCGCCGGCAGTCAATAACTGACCGCCACCGAAAGTTGACTGAATGACAATCTCATCAAATGATCCGTTCATCGGGTTACACGTAAACACAACCGCAAACCGATCACAGATCGCCATCTGATGCACGAGGATCGAAAGCTTTAACTCACCTACAATCCCCATCCGATTGCGGTAACCATCCATCTTACCGCTGAATGTTTCGGTAATGCAGGTAACTACTGCTTTCAGGAACGCTTTTTCACCGAGAACGTTTGTTGGACTCTCTGAACCTCCAGCCCAAGAAGCATTAACCCGATCCTCAACCGACAGTGCACCGCGGACTGCTACCCGAACCCCATCGGGTTCAAAACTGCCCCGACGATAAGCCGAAAGCAATTCATTACTTAGGTGATCGGGCAACTGGCTGCCATTGCGCATCGATTCAACGATATCGCCAACAACTGCCGGAAAGATGACGAAACCACGATACGGCACAGGCACTCCGTGCCGCCACTTGTCGTGAAGCCGTGTAACCTTACCTGGCAATTCCGCAAGCTGATCTGCCACAAGGTCAACAAAATTGACTATACGATCCCGAGAAATAATTTTATCCATGGCTTTTAACCCCCTTCTCTGTTTTGTGTTTTTAATGAGCATCATTAAGGCTTTTTAAACCTCAAATTATATACCTGTTGTTTCTAAAACAGATAGGCAGTTTGCGAATTAAAAGACCTATTACCTTACAGTAAAATTGCTATTTTGTCAATGGAAATATTTTTAAAATTACCCTCTTTTTTTAATTAATATCAATCAGTTAATCTGCCGGCCAAAAAATCCTGATAAGCTGACATATCAAAGTGACCGTGACCGCTCAAGTTGAACAAAATCGTCTTTTTCTCTCCGGATTGTTTGCATTTTTCCGCCTCATCAAAGACCGCTTTAATGGCATGAGCCGATTCGGGAGCCGGGATAATGCCTTGATTTTTGGCGAATTTAACGGCCGCTTCAAAAACCGGCAACTGATCGTAAGCTACGGCTTCAATTATTTTTTCTTTATGCAATAAGCTCACAATGGGAGCGGCACCGTGGTAGCGAAGTCCGCCCGCGTGAATTGGCGGTGGCACAAAATCATGACCTAAAGTAAACATTAGTAATAATGGGGTTAAGCCGACGGTATCGCCGAAATCATAATCGTATCTGCCTTCAGTTAAACTTGGGCAGGATTTTGGTTCCACGGCAATTGCCCGCAATTTAGTCTTGCCGCCTTTTAATTTATCTTGCAAAAAAGGAAAGCTGATGCCGGCAAAATTACTGCCACCGCCGTGGCAGCCAATGATAATATCAGGATAATCCCCAGTCCTCTCAAGCTGCTTTTTTGCTTCCAAACCGATAATTGTTTGATGAAGTAAAACGTGATTAAGCACTGAACCCAACGAATAGTTAGTGTTATCATTTTTCGCGGCCTCTTCTACGGCTTCGGAAATCGCCATCCCCAAACTGCCGGGCGTATTTGGATCTTTGGCTAAAATTTTACGACCAGACTCGGTTCTATCAGAAGGACTAGCGACACAATCAGCGCCAAAAACATTCATCATTACCCGCCGATAAGGTTTCTGATCATAACTGGCTTTAACCATATATACGCCGCACTCCAAACCAAATAAATTACAAGCAAAACTTAAAGCGCAACCCCACTGGCCAGCCCCGGTTTCCGTTGCCAGTTTTTTAACCCCTTCCTTTTTATTGTAATAGGCTTGGGCAATGGCGGTATTGGGTTTGTGGCTGCCAGTCGGGCTGACGCCTTCGTACTTGTAATAAATTTTAGCCGGCGTATCCAGTTCTTTCTCCAACCGTTTAGCCCTGATTAAGGGACTGGGTCGATAAATCTGGTAAGCCTTCTGAATTTCTTCAGGAATTTCAATCTTTGGCTCTACCGAAACCTCTTGCTTGATTAGTTCCATCGGAAAAATTGCGGCTAAATCTTGGGGGCCGATTGGCTTTTTTGTAGCTGGATGGAGCGATGGCGACAAGGGCTTGGGCAAATCTGGCACAATGTTGTAGTAATGAGTTGGCGCGTCTTTTTGTTCAAGGTTGATAATTGGCATAGTTTTAAAATTAATTATTAGATAATTATAAATAAAAATCCCGTCCTTTGCCTACGAAAAAAATCGTAAACAAAGGACGGGATTCTGGCCCGTGGTGCCACCTTTATTCCCGCCTATGTTCTCATTATGTGAGCTTCGGCGGACAAGGCTTTAATCTCTTCTGACAGATTTATCCCGCTCTTGTAGCGGGACTAAAAAAATCCGTCAGTAAACGGATTAAAACCACTTTTACCGACTCAGTCCTTCGCTAAAGCTACGGACTGCAAGCCCTAAACTTTAGTGAAACGACATCAGTTAGCCCATGGTTACGGGGGCGGCCGAGCTTCCACTTATGCAGAAGCCATCTCAGCGTGCCCAATCCCGCGAATGCGGGACACGCTTCATAGATTTTGTAATTGTTAAGGTATTATTATGTTAGCATGGGTGAAAAAATATGTCAAGAGTTTAAAAATATGCTAATTCTAGTAAAAAATAAGGGAAGCAGCTCTACTTCCCTTATTTGGTTGTGTAATAATTAAAATTTAGACTTTAATACTACAACCGGGATTGTCCTCCAGCAAGCAACCTTTACAAGTTTCCGGCACCATATCTTTTAGAATCAAATTCGGTGAATGATGCCAGCAGTAGGGATTGCTGGCACGCGGACAACCGGTTTCCCATTTAGCATTACCGCGACAACCCCCATGACAGTAGTCAAAATGAGGGCAAGCGCGGCAAGGGCCGACAATCCAATTACGATAGTCTTGAATGGCTAGACGTAGAGGAGAATTTAATGCCTGTTCAATGCCATCTTCAAATACATTGCCATACGAGATTGTTTCATTGCCAACGCAGAGAACTATTCTGCCGTCAATAGCTATATGCAGACTTGTTTCCATTAAGGTGCAAGGATGGCCGTAAACAGGAGGGACGACAACCATTGGGGTTTTTGAAGGATAATTTTTCCTATCATAATCATACATTCTTTGATAAACAGCCCTTACTTCTTCTGGGCTCAAATCAAGTTTGTCGTTGCGTTCAAAATTACTACTTGCTTTGACCATTTCAATCACTGGTTCATATCCTTTTTCCCGCGCCCATTTAAAAACATCCATTACATGACCTGCTTCCACCAGGGGGCGAAGAAGATTAACTTGAACACAAATTTTGCCTTGCCAATACAGTTCAACATTCTCCCAAGCCAACTGATTTTTGGCAAAAGCTCCAGGACGTCCCGAAAGTCTATCGACTAATTCCCGAGCTTGGTTGTCTATAGCGCGTCGATGCATTGATATGTCAAAACGAGGAGAAGCAATTTTTTGGCAGTACTTTTTATCAGTGAGGCGCAAACCATTTGTTACTAACATAATTGAGTTCATTTTTCCCAGACTAAACTCAACGATTTTTGAAAGTAACGGATGGAGTGTTGGCTCTCCGCCTAAAAGATAAAGTTCGCTGAACCTTCCTTCGGCCATCCTAACAATTGTCTTGAATTGTTCAAAAGAAAGGAAACGCAGGGCCGAGGGATTTTTTCGATAATAACAATGAACGCATCCTAAATTACAACCATTGGTAATATCAAGGCCAATGCCAATGTTCTCTTCGGCACTTTTCTCCCGGAAAGATTTGCAGACAGACATAATCTTTCCTCCTCTCTGGTATTTTATGGGTTGCTAACCCGTTGTTTGCCTTTTTGTGTAAAGAACCATTTCGTTATATTATAGAAAATGGCAATAAATGTCAATATCTTGTCTTGACTCTATTATTATAAATGATATAATAAGCATAGTTTAAATACTTGGTTATCGCTAACTCTACGAAATTTTTATTAGAAAGGAGGGAGACCAGATGAACAGTCAAACTTCAGAGGGTGCTAATGGCCGTAATAAGCCAACAAGGAAAGGTGCTGGTTGGGACAATAAGAATCAAGCGGATGAAGGTAGTGGAGAAGTTGGCTGGGGCGTCAATAAACAATATCCGTCTGCAACTGATATTGCCAATGACCCTTGTGCTCAACCTCTGGCCAAAGTTCAAGATGACTCTCATCGCGCATCATCAACTCCCCGATAATTTTTAATAAAAGGGCTAATCCCATTATTAAAAATTATCGCCACCTTGACATCAAACAAGTCTACTGCTAAGATGTAATAAACAAAAAACGTAAAAAGGTGGGCGCGTCGGTTAATTTGGCTAAACTACTAGTCTCCAAAACTAGGACTGCGAGTTCGAGTCTCGCCGCGCCTGCCAAAAACATTTGCTATAACAGCAAAATTCATAAAATCCCTATTGTCATTAGTGTAAAGACACTACTTGTGTAGTCTCCTTGCCATCAGACATTAGGGATTCTTTTTTTAAAAGAAAAAAGGAGGTCTTTTATATTTTATAACAGAAGACCTCCTTATTAATTAAATCCTTTGGAATGGATTCTAAATAAAGAACGGTTTTCGCTCATATTCGTACGCCAGTGACGAGGATATAGGCGCCGAGATGCAGAGGAGACCGAGCCAACTCTTCGTCAACCCTGATGAGAGCATCTCTGGCCGGTTGATTGTCCTCA
>Ga0268276_1004016_pt1 | contig 10743 bp, 12 predicted proteins | sample saktaG_4_FD_190145 | JGI IMG/M metagenome (GOLD analysis project Ga0268276, IMG submission 190145) | Saline water microbial communities from Sakinaw Lake, British Columbia, Canada - sak_2010_1_5_45m | ecosystem: Environmental > Aquatic > Non-marine Saline and Alkaline > Saline ...
CAAAGGCCCTCCTCTCCCGGAAGAAATAGGTTTCGCCCACCGTAAGGTGGCCTGCGAGGATTTCGATCTGGTTTTGTGTCGGAGAGGAAGAAAGGAGCCATTCGATGAATTTCTCGACCCGGTCGAAACCGAAATCGGTCATGGCCCCAGTCATCTTCTGCTGGAGTTCCTTCCAGTTTCTCTTCGCAAAGTGCAGCCCGACCCTGGTCGTCAGGTAGTCTGACAGTCGCTGCAGAAGCGCTCCGGGAAGGGCGCGGTTATCCGCCTTTGCGTTCATCGCTATTCAACGCCTCCATCGCTTCGTCCAGGGTCTTTTCCTCCGGAAGTGAAAGAAAGCGTTCAAGATCGTGAATGAGGACCATGCCGTCTTCCGTCTTCATGACACCTTCCACATACTCAAGTTCCGGAAGGATCTGCTCGGCCGCGATGATCTTCTCTCGCGAGATTTCGATCACGTCATCCACGGAATCGACAATAAGTGCTACCGTCCGCTTCGCTGTAGTTGCGATGATCATCTGGTCGGCGAGATTCACCTCCCTCGGGGGCAGGCGAAAACGCGTCCGGATGTCGCATACGGGAATCGGCGTTCCCTGCAGGTTGATGATGCCGGCGACTATTTCCGGCGCCTTAGGCAGTGCGGTCACTTCGACCACCCGGATAATTCGCTGAACGACGGAGACGTACAAGCCGAATTTACGGTCGTCCAGACTGAATGTAACAAGTTTACGCAGTTTTTTCATGGGTCTTTTTCCCAGTTGTTGCCGATAAAGACCCTGTTAATCTTTATCCGCAAGCAATTGTTTGACCGTATCGTAGATCTTTTCGATATCTGCCACCTTGTCGAAGAAGTAATCGGCGCCCAGGACCTGACACTTTTTCCGATACTGAGGATAGGGATAGTTCGTGAGCATGATGACGATCGGCGGCGGGTCTTCTTCCTTTATCCGCTTCAACACATCCATTCCGTTGCCGCCGCCGTTCAGGCGGATGTCCAGGATCACCACATCTGGTTTCAGTTCGATGATGGATTGAATTGCATCGCGTGCATTCATGGCCTGCCCGGCGATTTCGACGCCGCCGATGCCGGAAATCATGGTCGCCAGTTTTTCAAGCACAATAGCTGCATCATCAACAAGAAATATCTTCACGCTAGCCCCCTTTCCATAAAAAGGGTGATGCCCGTTTTAAAAACAATCTGTGAGCAACGGGATTTCATTGTGTAATCTTCCTCAGGTTCTTTTTATCCTATCTGGAAACGGCTTGTCTGTAGGGGAATGCCGATTCTTTTGTAGGGATATCCTTACAAGGAAGGTGTTGACACAAAGCGATTAGTCACTTAAGATACTAATGAACAAATAGATGAAGGGGGATGGTTATATGCATACGGCAACGGTGCGGATACCGGAGGATAAAAGAGATATTCTCAAGATTATTGCGGGTATCGAGAAAAGGGACATAGGTAAAATACTCACAGACCTCATTGACGAGTATATTGAGAGTCACCGGGAAACCCTTGATTTACTCTCTAAACCTGAATGGGTCGAAATTATCGGGCAAGGCAAAGAAGAAGTATCAAAGGGCATCAAAGGGAAAGGACTTCATGAGCTGGAGAATTGAAGTTAAGCCCACCGCCGAGAAACAATATTTAAAGCTCGATAAAACGGCAAAACAGAGGATTCAGGGTGCCTTACTGGAGCTGGAACAGGCGGAAAATCCTCTGTTGCACCATGCCGTGAAACACTTGACGGGCAAATTGAAGGGGGATTATCGCTTGCGAGTCGGCGATTGGAGAGTACTTTTTACCCCGGATAGAGCTGAAAAGGTGATTTACGTGTATGCTGTTTTGCCTCGGGGCGATGCCTATTAACGTTTTTCAGACGAGGTGATGTTCCAGGGCATAGCGGGTCAAATCCGCGTTGGTCTTCATGTTCATTTTCTGTAGAATGCGGACCCGGTAACTGCTCACTGTCTTGCCGCTGATGCATAAGGTGCTGCCGATTTCCTTGAGAGACTTCCCGGAGGCGATCAGACACATGATCTGGAACTCGCGGTCGGAGAGCTTCCCGTGGAGCGATGATGTTTCAGGGGAAGCCAGCTTCGACGCCAGCCTTTCAGCGAGAGAGGGGCTGATGTATCTCCCGCCGCTGACAATCTTCCGGATCGCCTCGGTCAGCTCTTCCGGGACGCTGTTCTTCATGAGGTAGCCTGAGGCGCCGGCTTTGAGCACGCGGAGGGCGTACAGCTCTTCCTCATGGATGCTCATGATCAGGACCGGCAGGGTCGGGCGCTCGCGTTGCAATTGATTCAGGACTTCAAGCCCGCTGGCGTCCGGCAGTGTAATATCAAGGACAACCGCATCGCAGGCGGTCCGGCGGATGACGCGGAGGGCCTCCCGGGCATTCTCCGCTTCGCCCGTGACCTGCATGTCCTTCTGTGCGGCGATGATCTGGTTCAAACCGCGCCGAACGACGGGATGGTCATCTACTATAATCACCCGAATCATCCGGCGTCTCCTTTCTGATCCCGATCCATTTTTCTCTTTTCTGCAGGCGGGATCTCAACCGTCACTGTTGTGCCTGTTCGGGGGGTTCCCTTCACCCTGAAGCTTCCCCCGAACATCAGGGCGCGTTCCCTCATCCCCAGGAGCCCGAGTGAGGTCGGGTCCATGAGCTTTTCTTTTTCCATGCCAGTGCCGTTGTCTTTTATCTCCAGAATGAAGGAATCCGGGTCTGCGCGCAAATGAACGCGCACCTCGGTCGCGCCGGAGTGGCGCGCCACATTGGTCAGCGACTCCTGAACGATGCGAAACAGTGCCGTGGAAAGGTCGGAGTCCAGTTCGATATATTCGACGGATGAAATCCATTTGCAGCGGATACCGGTGCGTTTCTGAAAATCGCCGAGCAGCCATTCCAGGGCCGCAACGAGTCCAAGGTCATCCAGAACGCCGGGCCTCAGTTCCATCGCGATCCTGCGCACGGTATGGATGGTTGCGTCAGTGAATTTAATCATGGGGTCGATATCAGCGAGCAGGGATGCCCTGACGGCCTCATTTTCTATTTTCAACGCATTCCGTTTCAGCTGGGAGAAATCGATCTTCAGGCCGGTCAAGGCCCCTCCCAGTTCGTCATGAATCTCACGGGCGATCTGTGTTCTCTCCTCTTCACGCACTTCCTGCAGGCGCCCGGCAAGGGCGCGCAACCGTTTCCGGGAAACCTGCAGCTTCTCCTCCGCCCGCTTGCGCTCGGTGATGTCGTAAATAATGGAATGTAGGAAATTTTTTTTATTTACTTGGATCTTGCCGCTGAACACATCCACATCCCGAACGGAACCATCGGCCCGCCTGTGGTGGAATTCGAAATGCACTTTTTTATGGTTTATGGCCTTCTCCATCTCTTTTTTGACCTCTTCAGGCGAAAGAGTGTTGATCTCTTGAATCTTCATCTGCTTGAGTTTTTCACTCGACCATCCATAGAAAACTACCGCTGCCTTGTTGGCATCGATGATAGTCCCGGTATCCGGATCGATGATCATCTTAACCGCCGCATGCTCTTCAAACACTTTCCTGAAAAGCAACTCGCTCTCGCGCAGCGCCTCCTCCGCCTGCTTGCGGTCGGTGATATCCTTATAGATTACCTGAAACTGCTTTTTACCGTCCCATAATATTGACTTGCGGAAGACCTGGAGGTTGCGGAATTCACCATCTTTCCTTACGATGCTCACTTCGTATTCGGATGGGACATTACCACCTTGTTTTCTTTTTTCCCTTCTTACCTCAAATTCGGCCTGGCTCTCCGGGGTATATCGTCTCTCTACGGGCGTTGTTTTTAATTCCTCAATGTTGTCGTAGTCATATATATCCAGAATCGCCCGATTGGCATACAGTGTCTCGCCTTCTTCCGTCACGATGCGCACGCCCAGCGGGGAATCATCCAGCGAATTGCGGAAGTTCTCTTCACTTCGGCGCAGCGCGACGGCTCCCCGCCTCCGCAGGATAAGGATAGCCGCCAGCAGGGAGACCACGATCAGCAGGAAGCCGATGATGCCCAAAGTCGTTTGAATAACCGTCCGGTGGGTGGCGTAAAAGGATAACGGATGATTGATCACCGTGCTGCCGTCGGGCAGGCGTTTGAGATCCAGATATTCAATGACGGGGAGCCGGTTTTCGTTTTTCGCTCGAAACACGGCGATGATGCCGGCCTGTTCATCGTCGGACCATGCATACCCGGGATGGTATGAGTTCAGGATGAGGATTTCCTGCGGAACAGTTGCCTGCCCTGACGATTTTGTCACTTCGGAGGCGTGCAGGGGGGGGGGGGACAGTCAAGATTGCGATAAACAGAATGTATAGCAAGAGGGATCTTTTCATGTGTTGGATACCCTAAGTTTGTTAGATACATATCATAATTATTCAGGAAACAACATTGATGATTATGAATACTAAATATTGTCCCAGGAACTTTCATAAATTCCGTCCAGCAGGGTTTTGCACGCGGGGCATTTTAATTCTCTCAGATCTATCTTTTCAACCTTAAATCCGTATCTTTTTATCAATAGCCTCCCACAATTTGAACAATAGGTGTTTTCTCCATCGTCACCCGGGACGTTGCCGGCGTAGACATATTTGAGGCCGGCCTCTTTTCCTATCTCCGATGCCATGTGTATCGTTGCCAGCGGGGTAGGGGGAAGGTTTTCCATCCTGTATTGCGGGTGGAACCGGCTGATATGCCAGGGAGTTTCCGGGCCGAGTGAATGGATGTACCTGGCGATGTCCCTAAGTTCTTCTCTGCTGTCATTCAGGGCTGGTATGATGAGGGTTGTTACCTCTACCCAGATGCCGAGATCTTTCATTTTTCTCAAGCTGTCCAGAACCGGCTGGAGTTTTCCCTTACAGTACTTCTTATAAAATTCGTTGCGAAATGACTTGAGGTCAACATTCGCCGCATCGAGCCAGGGGGCGATTTCTTCAAGCGCCTCCCCGGTCATGAAGCCGTTGGTAACAAAGACATTCTTAATGCCTTCTTTATGGGCCATCTTTCCTATATCCAGCGCGTATTCAAAGAATATCGTGGGTTCGGTGTATGTGTAGGCGATGGTTTTTGATCCCGTCCTCAGTGCTCTTTCTATTATCTCCTCCGGCATGGAGCTGTGCCCTCTGATCTTTTCCTTCCTGCGCGACACTTGTGATATGTCATAATTCTGGCAGGAGTCGCACCTGAAATTGCACCCAACGGTGGCTATGGAATAGGATTTGGAACCCGGATATACATGGAAGAGGGGCTTCTTCTCGATAGGGTCTATGCTCTCCGCTATCGATGTTCCATATACCAGTGAGTACAGCGTTCCACTCCGATTTTCCCGAACCCCGCAGGCGCCAAGTCTTGATGGAGCTATTTTGCATCTGTGAGCGCAGACATGACACCTTACATAATCATTATTCAACTTTTCATAAAGGATTGTCTCTTTCATTTGCCGGTTCCCCTTCTTGCGGCGCCGGGCTCGGGATATCCGCCTGCGGCCTTTGCCTCTGATGCTTCTCCAAGGGGATCCTGCACGGTTATATGGGTGTAGGTGACCGGGAAGGCAAGCCCGATAAATGAACCGAATGGATTTCTCATGACGGGAATTCTTTCTTCAAAAAAAGAGCCGGCCGGATACCACCCCGGCGGGAAAAAGATAACGCTGCCCCATTTTATCGTGGTATCCGAAAGCGACGATCTGATCAGACGAATCATCTCGGGGATGCTTGAACGAAGAGGATAGCCATATGGATCTGAGGCGGCATTTTTTGTTCCATAGGCTGAACCAGGAGAATACCGGTTTATGGTTCCGAGGAATATCCTCCCGCGACATACCCTGATTGCTTCGTTTATCGCGTTTTGGAGGTTGCATGCCGAGTCGGGGAAAATCAGGGTGACAATATCAAACTCGTTATCGGAAAAGGGGAGGTCTTCATAGTCACCAGGACAGAGATCGGCCCTCTGCCCCAATGTTTCTCTTGCCATATCCAGCATGTGCTGTGATGGATCGGTACCTGTCACGCTGCACCCCCTTCCCCTGAAGAAACGAAGATAGTTCCCCTCTCCGCAATCCACGTCGAGCAGGCGTTCGCCATCCATGGGTTTCAGGAGGCGCTGGATCAGCTCCTTTTCGCGCCTGTCCATATAATATCCGGCTGTGGAACGTGGTTCAGTTGTCATAGGATTGCACCACATTTTCACCAAAACGCATTGCGTTGGCAGGTCATCTCTCTTACCCGCCGATTGAAGACATATTCGTCGCGCACTTCCTTCTATGGGTCTGCTGGCAGTTTATCTTATAGCCGCCTGGTTTTCTACTGATAAGGTCTCTGATAAGGGTTTCCAGCTCGGAATTGGTGCACCCGTCACGCAGGGGTGTTTTGAGATCGGTCGCTGGCTCGTCTGAGAGGAGGCATGCCCTGAGGTGTCCGTCGGCCGTCAAGCGGAGCCTGTTGCAGGAACTGCAGAATTCGTGACTCATGGCGCTGATGAAACCGATTTTTCCCATTGCGTCTTTCATGGTGTACAGGCATGCCGGACCGTCTGCCCTGTCCCGACGAGTCGGTATTACGGGTTTCAGGGGGCTGAAGCTGTTTATCTTTTTTATGACCTTATCATTGGAAAGGTATCCCAGGCTGTTTTCCAGGGCCGAGTCACCTATCGGCATGAATTCAATGAATCGTATCTGGTAGGGTTTGTCTATGGTAAGTTTCGCGAAATCGATTATTTCGTTGTCGTTGAACCCCTTTATCGCCACCACGTTGATCTTGATGGGTGAAAACCCGGTGTCGTATGCCTTTTGTATTCCCCGAATCACCCTGTTGATATCACCGCCCCTTGTTATATCTCTGTATTTGTCGGGGGAGAGGGAGTCGAGGCTGACATTTATTCTCCCTATGCCGGCATTAAATATTTCTTCGGCATGGTCTTCCAGAAGGATTCCGTTTGTTGTCAGGCTGATGTCCCGCAGGCCCTCCACCTTCGTGAGGGATGCGAGAAAGTCTGTAACTCCGCGTCGTACAAGGGGTTCTCCGCCGGTCACACGCACCTTGATAATGCCCGCATTTACAGCAGCATTAACGATCCTCAATATCTCTTCATAGCTGAGAATGTCTTTGTGACCAAGGAAAGACACACCCTCTTTCGGCATGCAGTATACACAGCGCAGGTTGCACCTGTCAGTAATTGATATTCTCAGGTAGTTGATCTCTCTGTTGTGATTATCTATCATAGCGGCTGACACTATCATAAATGTTTCCTGATTTCTATTAATCAATGGTCCCGGGAGCGCCTGTTCAGATCCGGGCCGGGGTTCAATAATTGACATTCCAGACCGGTCATGCTACCGGGTTATGAAACAAATGCGGGATCAGGCATCCGTAAATGGTAAGGTGGGGAGGGATAAATGGGGAAAAAATCAATCATAATCTTCTGGCTGTCCATCGCTGTTTTTACCATTCTCTGCGGCCCGTTGCATGCAGTGGAAGTTGAAACACTCGTCAGGGACGCCGTTAATTATTACAGGGGGAGCGCATCCTTTTCAGTAGTTGATATGACCATACATCGTCCCGGCTGGGAACGTACTCTGACCATCAAGGCATGGACCAGGGGAGAGAAGGACAGCCTCTTTACCATTATCGCGCCCCCCAAAGACAACGGAAACGGAACCCTGAAGAAGGGGGAGGAGATGTGGATATTCAATCCCAGGGTAAACCGTGTCATCAAACTTCCCCCTTCAATGATGTCCCAGTCCTGGATGGGCTCCGATTTTTCAAATAACGACCTTGCAAAGTCGGACAGCATTATCGATGATTATACCCACAAGATTACGGGAACGGAGATTCATGACGGGAAAAAGGTTTTTGTAATCACATCGATGCCGAAACCGGATGCGCCGGTGGTATGGGGAATGCAGAAGCTCAGGGTCCGCGAGGATTTTATTTTTCTGAGTCAGGAGTTTTATGACGAAGATCTCCTGCTTGTCAAGGCCATGACAGCCGCGAAGATACAGATGATCGGCGGCAAGCTTTTTCCCAGAGTCTACAAGATGTGGAAGGCGGATACGGAAGATGAATACACAATGCTTGAATACAGAGAGCTTTTGTTCAAGGAGAGTCTTCCGGTTGATTTGTTTACCCTTTCTTCGCTGAAAAACCAGGGGAGGTAAGGTATCGTGTCGATTGAGATCAAAATGGCCTGGCGAAATATATGGCGTAATTCCAGACGATCGCTTCTGACCATTCTCGCCATCGTATTTGCCACCATGCTCCTCGTCTTCATGTTATCCTTTCAGTTCGGCTCTTATGATACCATGATCAATACGGCGGTAAAGATTCACACAGGTCATGTACAGGTACAGGCCGAAGGGTACAGGGACAAGATGGATACCCGGCTGGTGGTGCCGGACCCCGGCGCAGTGGGTGATGTCATTAAGGATATTCCTGAGATTGAGGCTTATACATCCCGGGCGAATGCCTTTTCCCTCGTTTCTTCCAGTGACCGGACCTATGGTATCCTCCTGACAGGCATTGACCCTGAAAGAGAAGCGAAGGTTTCCACGCTTAAAAAACTGGTACGGAGGGGGGAATATCTGGCACGGGAAGATACTGACATGGCCCTGGTGGGTGAACTTCTGGCCAGGAATCTCAAGGTGGATATCGGGGATGAACTTGTTGTACTGGGCCAGGGTCGTGATGGTTCGGTTGCCGCGTCGGTTCTGAAGGTAAAGGGAATTTTCAGTTCCGGTGAGGACAAGTTTGACCGTAATTCGGTTCAGATGCCCCTCAGATACTTCCAGGATGTCTTTTCCATGCGCGGCGCTGTTCATGAAGTGGTGGCTCTGGGCAGTTCCCTGGAAGATGTAAAAAAGATAAAAAAGGAACTGGGGACGGGAGTCAGGGGAATAGACAGTGATGGAAACCTGGTGGTACTTGACTGGATGGAACTTATGCCCGGTATCGTTCAGTCCATAAAGCTGGATCTGGCAAGCGGGCTTATCATGTATGTAATCCTGATTGTAGTGGTCGCCTTCAGTATCCTGAACACTTTCCTGATGGCGATTTTTGAAAGGACAAGAGAATTTGGTGTTCTTATGGCTATTGGAATGACACCTGGCCGGCTGATGAGATCTCTGTTCCTTGAGTCGGTGACGATTACCCTTATCGGGATCATTCTCGGTATCATCTCCGGGGGTATGATAACATGGTATTTTCAGGTACACGGTATCCTGATTTCGGGAGCCTCGGAACTCCTGAGGCAGTACGGACTGCCCGAGAGGATGTATCCTCAGCTTTCGATCCTTTCCGTCTCTGTTGGAGCAGGCATAGTGCTGATTATAACGATTCTGACCGCCATTTATCCGGTCCTGAAGGTAAGGCGTTTGAGGCCGGTTGAGGCAATGACTGCAGTTTGATTGAGGGACTGTAATGTATCTTCAGATGGGATGGCGAAATATCTGGCGGAACCCCCGTCGAACCATTGTCATTATGACCGCTGTAATTATAGGTGTCTGGGCAATGATCTTTTTGGGGGCATTGATGCGCGGGATTTCGGAGCAAATGGTTCGAAACGGAATAACAACCCTCACCGGTCATATTCAGGTGCACCATAGGGGTTTCAGAAAAGACCCCGTTATCGAAAACAGTATAGATAAACCGGAAGTTGTAGAAGCCGCCCTTTCGAAAATTCTACCTCAGGACGCCAGATGGACTACCCGTGTTCGTGTTGACGCAATTGCGAGCAACGCGAGACACTCAGGAGGTGCAACCCTTGTCGGAATTGATCCCGAACGAGAGGCCGGAATTTCATTTATCGGGCAGGCGGTTACCGAAGGGGCGTATCTGAAGGCCGACGATACATACGGGATTATTGTGGGGCAGGCCCTGGCGGACAAGTTTGAGACAAAACTGGGTCGTAAACTGGTCATGATGTCGCAGGATACAAAAGGGGATATCGCCTCCAGGGCCTTCAAAATAACAGGCATATTCAGGGCGGAGATGGAGGCCACTGAAAAGCAGTTTGTCTTTGTCACCATAGGCGCGGCCCGGAAGATGTTGAAACTTGGGAATGAGATCTCCGAAGTATCCATCCTCCTCGCCGATTACAAGGAATCGGACGAAGTTGCCGATGACTTGAGAGGGGTACTCCCCTCAGAGTCTTATGATGTTCAGACCTGGCGGGAACTTCTCCCTTTCGTAACCGCGGTACTGAAGATGTATGACTGGTTTATTTACCTGTGGTTTCTGATTATTTTTATCGCCATGGGGTTCGGCATAGTCAATACAATACTCATGGCAGTATTCGAGCGCATCAGGGAATTTGGCCTTTTAAAGGCGTTGGGCATGAAGCCCTGGTGGATTGTGAAGGAGGTTCTTGCAGAGTCCTTCTTTCTCCTTCTGCTCGGCATGGTGGCGGGAAACGCCCTCGGTTTTCTGAGCATATTCGCCCTGACCGACACAGGCATAGACCTTTCCGCCCTTTCCGAGGGGTTGGAATTTGCGGGCATGTCCCGGGTAATCTATCCCTTTGTACTCATCAAGGATATCGTTGCGGCGAACCTTGTTGTTCTTATCCTGGGACTTGTGGTCAGCATCTATCCCGCCGTTAAGGCCGCCAGGTTTACCCCAGTGAAGGCAATGGCGCATTTGTAGCAGTGGGCAGTGGGCAGTGGGCAGTGAGCAGTGAACAGTGAACAGTGAACAGTGAACGGGAGATTTCATATGAGTAT
>Ga0268276_1004017_pt1 | contig 10740 bp, 10 predicted proteins | sample saktaG_4_FD_190145 | JGI IMG/M metagenome (GOLD analysis project Ga0268276, IMG submission 190145) | Saline water microbial communities from Sakinaw Lake, British Columbia, Canada - sak_2010_1_5_45m | ecosystem: Environmental > Aquatic > Non-marine Saline and Alkaline > Saline ...
TTTTTTAAACCAACGTGCTCAAACATCCCAACCGAGACAATATGGTCAAACTTTTCATGTAAATCCCTATAATCCTGAATTCTTATTTCTACGGACAGCCCTGCACATAATTTCTTTGCAAATTCGGCCTGCTCTTTTGAGACAGTAACTCCCACAACCGAAACTTTATACTTTTTTGCCGCGTATTTTGCAAGACTTCCCCAACCACATCCAATGTCTAAAATTTTTTGACCGATTTTTAGATTTAATTTTTTACATATAAGGTCGAACTTGGCCGTCTGAGCAGAATCTAGCGTTTTACTATTCCTCCAATATCCACAGCTATAAGCCATCGTTTTTCCAAGCATGGCAGAAAAAAGTTTGTTGTCTAAATCATAGTGCTTCTCTCCAACCTGAAATGCGCGCGAAACCGCTTGCAAATTAAACAACTTTGCCGATAGTATGTCGAAAATAATAGGTAAAGACAAGCCAATTCTGTCGGGAATTTTTGCCGAAAGGAATCTATAAAAAAACTCGTCCAGTTTTTCGCAATTCCACCAGCCATCCATATACGATTCGCCCAAACCCAAGGATCCTTCGGCTTTAACGCGGTTATAAAATTTCTGATTTAAAATTTTAATATCCCACGGATTGTTTCCATTTATTTTTATTCCAGCTAATTCTAGCAACTTGTTTACCCAGGCTTCATTGTTTGTCATTGTTTTATTTTAGCAATTGCATAAAAAAATTCAATAAGTTACAATCTAAACATATGGAAACAATATCATTTGAAGATTTTCGTAAAATAGATATTAGGATTGGGAAAATTCTAACCGCAGAAAGAGTTGAAGGTTCAGACAAACTTCTAAAATTAGAGGTTGATTTTGGGCCGAAGGAAGCAGAGGACCCTTCGGCAAGCTCAGGGCCTGACATACGTCAGGTTATCGCAGGAATAGCGCAATTTTACGCTCCAGAAGCACTAATTGGCAAGGAATGCCCTTTTGCCTATAACCTAGCTCCTCGCGTCCTAAAGGGTCTGGAGAGCCAAGGAATGATACTCTGCCCATCTGATGCAAATGGCCCGGTTTTAATGCATCCCAACAAAGAAATTGAACCAGGAAGTATAGTAGAGTAATCTTATTGTGCGACAAACTGCCCGCGTTTCTAACTCGGGTTTTTTGTTACACTTAGGCTGGTAAAAATAATATTTGCGTGGTATAAAAAGCATGCTCTTTGACATTTGGCTGAATGCCTTATCAGCCAGAAGAAATGAAGTGCGAGCTTTGGGCCAAGAACCCATTGATTCGTGAGGCACAGGCGCCTCCATTTCTTAAACTTCAAGGCATAGGAGACTCACCATGAATCGTGACGAAGAATTTCTCAAAGCAGTTAGCGAACGAAAGGCCCCGATGGCTTTAATTCCGGAGGATGTTGTGGAGGCGGTGGCGAAGATAAGCATACGTTTCGTTGCCTTCATGCACTCTTCACCAGGTGCGGCCTAAACCCGGGCCCCCACGGTCCATACTTCGCCCAAGAAAAAGGAGACCATACTATGTGTCCGTATCCTGGAAAAATATGCTTCACGTTAGAAGAATGGAGAGAAATGCAGGCCGATGAGATCGAATGGGCAATGTTGCACGCAGAAGGGTGCAAGGCCTGCAATCAGATACTTCAAACCGAGGATAAACCCGACGTGATGTCTGATCAAAACGCGGAAGCCTGACGCGCCATATTCCCCAAGTACACAAAGCATCGTGTGCTCGGGGCTTTTTTTTTGCGTAAAATGAGGGTTTACTGAACACCTCAACCCGTTGAGGTGTTTGCGATGGGTTGAAAAATTGTGGCGAAAGAGTAAAATAAATCTTATTAATAGCAATTTTCGTATTAAAATAATGGAACAAGACCCTTTGACCCCGCTCAAGGCAAGTAAATTTAGCGCAGTATGGGTTTCACACTCGTCAATCGGGGATTTTTTAAGATGCCCAAGGCTTTATTATTTACATAATGTTTATAAAAACGATAAGGGCAAAAAAATAAACATAACTTCGCCCTCGCTTTCATTGGGAATCGCGGTTCATGAAACCCTAGAAGGATTGTCAAAATATAAAGCCGAAGAAAGGTTTTTAAAATCTCTGGAAGAAACCTTTGAAGAGGAGTGGAAAAAGGTTTCTGGCAGACAGGGCGGGTTTAAGGATGAGCAGGAAGAAAAAGAAATTAAAGAGCGCGGAAGAGATATGATTTTAAGAGTTACAAAAAATCCCGGGCCGTTGGCAAAAAAAACTGTAAAAATTCCGCCCTCGAATAACGATATGCCTCCAAACTTTTTTCTGTCAGAAGAAGATAATATTATTTTAAACGGGAAAATAGATTGGTTAGAATATATTCCCGAAGACGACAGCGTACGCGTAATTGATTTTAAAACCGGAAAAAATGAGGAAAAAGAGGGCTCGCTCCAGCTTCCAATTTATCTTTTACTTTTAAATAATTTGCAAAAAAGGAAAGTTTCCGGGGCAGCCTATTGGTATTTGGGTCGAGATGACGCGCCGATTGCAGTTAAGTTGCCCGATATAAATAAAGCCAAAGAAGATGTTTTGGAAATTGCTAAAAAAATAAAAATTGCCAGAGAAAAAAAAGAATTTAACTGCCCAAGAGGAGAGTCGGGGTGCTTTGCCTGCCGTCCGTTTGAGAAGATACTGAAGGGCGAGGCCGAATATATTGGAATTGGCGGATACGGGCAAGAAATGTACATCGTTTGAGCTTAACGTTTACGGTGGTTACTGTTTGTTATGGCGATAAATATATCAGACGAGAAATTAATACACCAATATTTAGGGGGCGATGAAAAATCGCTTGAATTTTTAATAGCAAAATATTTAAAACCTATATATGGTTTTATTTATAAAAATGTTGGCGATTCCGCGCAAGCAGAAGATATAACACAAGAAGTGTTTTTAAGGGTGTGGAAAAACCTTAAAAAATTTGACCAAAATAAAAATTTTAAACCGTGGCTTTTTCAGATTGCTAAAAACGCGTCCATTGATTTTTTAAGAAAAAAGAAAACTGTTTCGTTTTCAAGGTTTGAAAATGAAAAAGGACAAAATGTGTTTATCGAAAACATTGTCGCCAAGCCGGCCAATTTAATTGGGAAGCTTAGCGATAAAAAAGTTTTATCTACGGCAATGCAGGGTTTAGACCAAAAAGAACAAAAGATTATAAAAATGCGCCACGACGATGGTTTAAGTTTTAAGGAAATAGCCGATATCCTTAAAAAACCCCTTAATACTATAAAAAGCCGACATAGGAGGATTCTTTTAAGGCTGAGGCGGAATATTATCGAAAAAAATGGACGCGAACCAAAGGCATAGTATTAAACGTATTATTGTGTAGTAACATGAATACTAATTTTTCAATTGAACCCCCCAAAGGATTATTAGAAAAAATCTTAAAACGCATTCATAAAGAAGAGCGTATTTTAGTTTTAAGGCGGACTATAATTTTTTCTGCAACTCTAATAGCGTCTATTATAGGATTCGTACCGGCTTTTAATATGCTTTCGGCAGATTTTTCGCGTTCAGGTTTTTTAAATTTCCTCTCTTTAATATTTTCTGATTTCTCTTCCGTTATGCCTCACTGGCAAAATCTTGCGATGATCCTTCTGGAAAGTTTGCCGGCCGTAAGTTTAGCGTTATTTTTAGCCATAGTACTGACATTTTTACAATCAATTAAATCTTTATCAAAAAATATTAAAACCATATCTGGCAAAAATCGTTTAATAATTGCCCGATAAAAATCATGCATATAGACACAGATAAAATTTTCCAATCAAAATTTTTAAGAGGGCTAATTTTTGGGATAGCCATTTTTATAATATTATTTTTTGTTTTTAGCCTTGGTGTTTTTGTGGGCACAAAAAAGGCTGATTTCTCTTTCAGGTGGGCGGATGAATATCATCGTAATTTTGCCGGGCCCCAGGGCGGATTTTTTGGCGATTTTATAGGGATAGATCGCGAGTTTACAAGCTCTAACGGAGCTTTTGGACAGGTAATAAAAATCAGCGACGGCAGTATAACGGTGCAGGGCGGAGATAATATTGAAAAAATTATTTTGGTAAGCGATAAAACGTCCGTTGTGTCTCCAAAAAAAAATATAAAACTATCTGACCTCAAAGTGGGCGATAGTATTGTGGTTATCGGAGAGCCAAACGCCAGTGGCCAGATTCAAGCTGAACTTATACGTTTTATGCCTACGCCATTAAATGCTCCCGAGCCAAACATTCCAACGACAACGTCAAATTAAAATTAAACAATCTTTAAAAAGATGCTAAAAAAAATTATAGGCGCGTCTAAAATTTTTATTTTAAAGCACAAAATTATAAGCCTATTAATGATAGTCGGTCTTGTGATTGCAGGATATTATGGATATAAGTCTGTTAATAATACGACCGAGGAAACCCGCTACATTCTAGCTTCTGCGGTAAAGGGGATGATAACAACCTCTATCTCTGGAACTGGGCAGATTGAATCAGCGGACTCAAAAGACATAAAAACAGAAACTTCTGGTAAGGTCACTTACATTAATATTCAAAAAGACAAAGAAATTAAAGCGGGAACACTTTTGGCACAAATTGACTCAAGAGATCAACAAAAAGCAGTACAAAGCGCAGAAAACGATTTAGCGGATGCTAATTTGTCTTTAACGGATATTGAAGGAGACGCAAAAGATGCACTAGACTCTGCATACGATGAAGGGTTGGATGCCTTAACAGCAACCTTTAAAGATTTGTTATCTATGAAATCTGACCTAGATACAATGTTTTTAGATAGTAGCTATAACGGTAATGACAGTGACATAGATTATTACCTTAAGTTTGTAAGCTTTTATAACACCGTGTCAGCCGACATGAGTTTTTGGAATACCTCCGCTGAACAAAAATATACTGACCTGCAAAAAAATTTAGACTTAGCCGAAGAGACAGGATGGACCATTAACAAGAGTTCTAACGCCTCTAAAATTGAAGGTGCCGTCATTGAAAATTACAATTCCACAAGAGACTTTTTGGATTTAATCAGACAAACCTCTAACCTTGTGCAAAGATATCAAAAACTTTCCGATGCAAAAAGCTTGACGACTCCAATTCAGACATCGACGACCACAACGCAATTGGCCACGTTAAGTAGCGACGTTACAACGCTTGCCGAAGATGTGAGTTCGCTTTCAGCCGCAAAGTCAAATATAGCCACTAAAAAAGAAACTTTTTCTAAAGTAGGCACAGATATACAATCACAAAATCTTGACATTCAGCAATATAAGAACGCGCTAGCCGATGCAAAAGAGGATTTAGCAAAATGTTATATATATGCATTATTGGATGGAGTTATTTCTGAGGCAGATTCCACAATCAAGATTGGAGATACTGTTTCTTCGGGAACTGTTCTGGGATCTATTATAACAAAATCAAAAATCGCGAAAATTACGCTTAGCGAGTCAGATATTGCAAACGTTAAAGTTGGAAACAAGGCGACGCTTATTTTTGATGCTATAGAAGATTTAGCCATGACAGGAAGGGTAGTAGAAGTTGATTCCACCGGGACAACAAGCTCCGGGGTAGTAAGCTATGGTTTTGAAATTGCTCTCGATACAGATAACGATAGCGTGAAGCCAGGAATGTCTGTAAGCGCAACAATTATAACAGATTCGAAAAGCGACGTCCTTACGATTCCAACAACGGCTTTAAAATCCAACGATGACGGAACTTATTACGTCCAAATTCTTGAGAAAACATATGATTTAACTGATAAAACAAATTCTATAAAGGGCGTGGCATCGGAAACGGCTCCAGGAACGAAAGCAGTTACAATAGGATTAACTGACGACACAAACACAGAAATAACCGGTGGTTTGTCTGAGGGAGATCAGATTGTAATAAGAATAAGTAAAAATACAAGTGCTACCAATTCCTCAAGTACTAAAACCACAACAAATAGCATACTAAATACTGGTGGATTCGGTGGCGGGGGAGCTCCACCAGGAATGTAATAAAATAGCGTTAGTCTTAATATATTTAGAATATGATAGAGATTAAGAATATAACAAAAGTATACAATACGGGGAGCGTTGGTTTCCAAGCCCTTTCTGGGGTGAGTTTTACAATAAAAGATGGAGAATTTGTGGCAATTATGGGCCCATCGGGTTCTGGAAAATCAACTTTAATGCATATCTTGGGAGCCTTGGACACGTCCACTTCAGGAACTTATTTTTTAGATGGAAAAGACGTTTCAACTTTAAACGAAGATGAGCTGTCCGATATAAGAAAAGACAAAATAGGATTTGTATTCCAGGCTTTTAACCTTTTGCCCAGAGCAAGCGCAATAAGAAATGTATCTTTACCATTAGTTTATGAAGGTATACCAAAAGAGGAGAGAGAAAAAAGAGCAAGAGAAGCACTAAAATCAGCAGGCCTTGATGAAGAATATTTTGGTCATCTGTCTAATCAACTTTCTGGGGGACAAATTCAGAGAGTTGCTATTGCCAGGGCATTGGTAAATAACCCAACCTTAATTTTAGCTGATGAGCCCACAGGAAATCTTGATTCAAAAACCGGAGAAATAGTTTTGGATACTTTTAAAAAACTTAATAAAGAGCATGGGAGAACAATTATTCTTATTACTCACGAGCACGACGTGGCCGAACATGCTGACAGAATTATTTTTATAAAAGACGGACTTATATTAAGCGATTCTAGGGATCATAAAAAAAGATAAAATGAGACTAACAGACACAATAGAAGAAACATTTTTAGCCTTACTATCAAATAAAGCCAGAACTGGACTTACTATTCTTGGAATTATAATTGGAATAGGTTCTGTTATCGTTATGGTAGCTATTGGTCAGGGATCATCCAGCTCGATTCAATCCAGCATCGAGTCAACGGGGTCTAATCTTTTAATGATAACGCCAGGAGCCACAAGAACTATTGGATATGGCGCGAGATCTGCGGGAGGAACGGCTAAAACTCTAACTCTAGAAGATTCAAAAGAGATCGCATCAGAAATATCTACTGTTAAGGCCTTAACCAACGAAGTTTCTGGAAGATACCAAGTCGTGTATAAAGGAAACAATACAAACACTTCAATAATGGGAACCGACGCCAATTATGCAACTGTTAAAAACGTGGGTGTATTACAAGGATCTTTTATTGAGGATTCTTATGTCGAAAGTTCTTCAAAGGTTGCTGTCTTAGGGCCAACCGTAGTAACAAATTTATTTGCAACTGACGACGAAGAATTCGCCGACATAGATTTAAACGCCGTTATCGGAAAAACTATAAAAATAAACAAAATTGCATTTAAAATAATCGGCGTGACAAAAGAAAAAGGGGGCAGTGGATTTTCAAATCAGGATGATATGATTTATATTCCATATACCACGGCCCAAAAATATTTATCTGGAAATAAATATTTAACAGAAATAGATGTACAGGTAAGAGACGCTAATTCGATGACAAACACCCAAACTGAAATTACAAATTTATTATTGAGCTTGCACAATATTTCCGATTCAACAGCCGCTGACTTTAGTATACAAAACCAAGCAGACTTATTAGAGACTATTACGAGCACAAGCAAAACTCTCACGTACCTACTAGCGGCGATTGCTGGTATCTCTTTGCTTGTCGGCGGAATCGGCATTATGAATATGATGCTAACCACTGTTACAGAAAGAACAAGAGAAATAGGTCTTCGCAAGGCCATCGGAGCAAAGGCAAAAGATGTTTCTTTCCAATTTTTAACAGAGGCTGTTGTTCTAACGTTTACCGGTGGGCTGGTGGGAGTTTTTCTTGGCTGGATAATTTCTTTTGGTCTAAATTATTTCAGTATAACAACTACGGTTATTTCTGTGTGGTCGATTTTTTTAGCTGTTGGAGTATCGGCTGGTATAGGCATAATTTTCGGATATTACCCGGCAAAACGCGCTTCAAAATTAAATCCGATAGAGGCGCTTCGTTACGAATAATAAAAAATAAAGTATTATTAAATAAAAAAATATGAATAAAAAAACATCAATAATCATAGCAATAATTACATTACTATTAGTTAGTGGGGGAGCCTTTTACGGGGGAATGATTTATGGAAAAAGCCAAAATGCAAAGCCGACATTTGGTGCAGGAAATTTTCAGGGTATGGGAGCAAACAAGACTGGCATTAATGGATCCAACCTCATTTCTGGAAACATAATTTCTAAAGATGGCAACAGTATTACTGTGCAATTACTAAACAACGCGGGGTCAAAAATAATTTTTTACTCCGACACGACGCAAATAAGTAAAAACACCTCGGGAACATCCGACGACCTTGCAACCGGTACGGCGGTAAGCATAACCGGCACAACAAACTCTGACGGAAGCGTTACCGCCCAATCGATTCAAATAAGGACGGCAGGGCAGGCAGATAGACCCGGGCAGTTGAATTAAAAAAATAAAATTGTATAATAAAACATACTATAAAAATAAACTACGGATATGAAAAATAAATTCATAATAGTTTTAATAATATTAATTTTAATAGTAATTGGAACTTATTTTTTGGCACAAGGCTCTCCTAAAAATTCTGAGGCCGCTCTGTCGCAAAGCGTCAACCAAGACCAAAATAATTCTATTAACTATGGAATACAAGACATGAAAATTGAAACCTTACAGGAGGGAGCGGGAGATGTCGTTAAAGTGGGGGATACGATAACAGTTAATTATGTGGGCACACTATTAGATGGAACAAAGTTTGATTCATCAATTGACCGAGGCCAGCCATTTCAGTTTACTCCGGGCCAAAATAGCGTAATACAGGGTTGGGAATTAGGAGTTATTGGAATGAAGGTTGGTGAGAAAAGAAAACTGACAATTCCACCGGAACTTGGCTATGGAGCAAATGGAGCAGGAGAGGTAATCCCACCAAATGCCACTTTAATTTTTGAAATTGATTTATTGAGCATCAACGGAAAATAAAAAAATTAAATAGAAAAACCGCTAAACAAGGGCGGTTTTTTTGTGGTCCAATATTGACATTATTTATATTTTTGATATACTAAACACCATATTTTGAAAAAGCGGTGGTAGCTCAGTGGTAAGAGCGCGGCACACATAAGGCCGAGGTCAAGGGTTCAAGTCCTTTCCGCCGCATTCGACAGCTGGCAGTTTTCCCCATAGGATGTCAAATGACCGTTGAAACGAAGTGGACCAATAATCAGATTAACCTGCATAACTTAACCTGGCTTATGTTGGAAATCTGACTTTGTTCCTCGTGGAGGTCGCCTGTCCAGCTGTCTTTGTTCTTTTATTTCGTTCTTCGTTGTGTGACGCTTTGGCCAGCGTCACTCTTTGCCAGCCACGATACACTCGTTGTGTATCGTGGCCTTTTTTTACAAAAAACTTGACGTGCTCTTTTGTTTTGTATAGAATTTAATTATAAACGCGTTTGACAGTTGGCAGGAATCTTAGCTGACCTTTTGGGGTCTAACCTGGAAAAAGGCGATAAAAACCAGACGAACTAGGTTGATATGGCGGCGACCCGTCACAACCGGCTAGATATAACAGGATTAGATACCCTGTAATGGAGTGGCGACAAAGTCCTTGCGCAAGGCAATGTTAGGGCAGAGCTGGATGGGAAACCTCAGCAACGACGCCCGCAACCCGGCCCGTGGCACATCATAGCACATTCCTCAAAGGAGACCTGACATGAGGAGATCGAACGCACGGCCCACGCATTATGGCGGTCAGCAGGTAAATCTGCGAAGGACGGCCAGCGGCCAGATGACGATCGAAAAGATCGCCAAGAAGATGAGCGGCAGGACGACGTAGCCACGAAGACAACACACGGCTACGCTCGTTTCATTCTCAAAGCGCGGGAGCTTCAATAAAATGAGATGAGAAGCAACCGCGCTTCTTTTTTTGTTTGCAAAATATTTTAGCAGTAGTATTATTTACTAATGGGGCGTTATAGTTTTGTGCGACAAGCTAACGCGCCAGTGGCTCTTTTGGAGATGGATCATGATGAGACATCCGGGCAGGTACAAACACTACGGCGGGAACAGCGTACGACACGAAGCGTGGTTGGCGCCAAAGGATTTAGCGCCATCAATCTCATCAACAACTTTCGAAAGAAGGTGATCCAATATCTAGCGGCGTCCTTGCGTTTTGGGACGCCGTTTTTTGTACTTTAATTTTTCCACTGTTGACACATCTTTTTGATTTTATTAACATTAGTAAACGACCGATGTGCTGGTACCGACAACTTGCCGGTGGCACATCATAGCACATTCCTAGAAGAGGAGACTGACCATGGCGCGACGCACGCACGACCCCACCAGAACGATGCAGCAGACGACGGCAATCGCCAAGAAGGTCACGGCCATCGAGTAACCGCCATCCGAAACAAGTCCTCCTGTAGGAGCAGGAGGCACCAGTACAAGGCGCGGAAGCTTCAACCAACACAAGAAGCTACCGCGCTTCTTTTTTTGTCCACGCTTTTATCACTCTTGACAAGAGATTGCTAATTTAATAAGATACGAATGTAGTAGCTTTTATGATTACAAAACGACAGGAACAATTATTAGATTTTCTCATTAGGGAATATATAAGCACCGCAGAACCAATAAGTTCAAAAGCTTTGCAAAAAGTTGCGGATTTAGACGTGTGTGGAGCTACTATAAGAAACGATTTGCAGGTTTTAACAAAAGAAGGGTTTATAGAACAGCCACACACGTCAGCAG
>Ga0268276_1004018_pt1 | contig 10735 bp, 7 predicted proteins | sample saktaG_4_FD_190145 | JGI IMG/M metagenome (GOLD analysis project Ga0268276, IMG submission 190145) | Saline water microbial communities from Sakinaw Lake, British Columbia, Canada - sak_2010_1_5_45m | ecosystem: Environmental > Aquatic > Non-marine Saline and Alkaline > Saline ...
GAATTTTAAAATTATTATAATTTTGTTTTTCTTTAATAGCTATGTTTTTGGTAATAAAAAAGTAATCTAAAAAAATAAATTTGTCTTAATTGGTATGAAAAATTGATCAATAAATCAAAATTAAATTCTCTTTCAGAGATTGTAAAATTATATTTTTCAGAATATCCGTTGATAAAATATAGTAAAATTAAGGAGATCATAAAAAAAATTAAAAAAGAACCCAAAGAATATAATGATATTACAATTCCTTTATGGATAAAAGGAAGGGCAAGGGATCTCGCCAATCAAACACTTGATTTTGTAAAAAAAAATAAAGACGTACTTTCTTATAAGAAAAATTCTTTTAATTGTCAGGAGTATTCCAATATTTTAAAATTTAAAGCATCTCTAAAAAATTTAAATTTATTATCAAATGAAATGGATAAGATAGAAAATATTAAAACAACGGCAATAAAGGAATATATTTTGAAAATAATAGGTATAATTGGTTTTTCAGCATTATTGCTCTGGGGGTCTTATACAGATAAAGATTTCTGTGCGTTTATAAATGTTTGTTTAGTTATTGCTGTTATATTTTTAATAATTAGAATGAAAGATGTTAAAAAAATAAAAAATGGTGATTGAGTATGTCAAATGGTGATTCTTTTGACGGTTGTTTTGCATTTCTATTTTACGCGGCAATGGTAATAGGCATAATATATGCAATATTCACTGTGATTATACCGGCAATTTTTCGAGGGCTTGTCATTTTATTTACCAATTTCAATTTTGCTATTATAGTAACTGTTTTTTTTGCTATACTTGCCTGCCTTAATATTAAAAAAGTAGAAGTAGATGCAAATCCTAAAATAGATTCTGCTAATAAATTATTGGAGGATTCTCTTCAAGATTTGGACAAGATTAATATTGAAGAAAAGATAAATATTTAATTGAAGAAGGATAAAAAATGTTTAATTTAACCGGGGAAATTTATATAAAACACAAAATTGGAGATTTAATTATAGATAGATATAAGATTATTGACAGTTTAAAGACTAGTAGCATTGGACCGATCTATATAGTGAAAGATCTAACTCTTGACCTTAATTTTATTTGTAAAGAAATGGCAATACTAAAAAACAGGGAAGAATTACTCGATAGGTTTAAAGAAATGGCTTTAAAGTTACAGGAAGCCCGCAATTCTCATATGCCCCAAACGCATTATGTGGAAGATTTGAAAAAGTATTCTGTTTGTCCGCTTTGTGGTGAAACATTTATTGGTGAGGATCTTTCCCCTTGTCATATGCAAACACCATTTTTTGTAAAGAAAAGGTGTTATTTGTTAATAGAATATATTGAAGGAGATGATATTAAAGAAAAGACTGAAAATAAAGAAGCAAAAAGATGGAATTTAGAAAATTGTAATAAGTTAGAAACAATATATAATAAATACATTTCCACTTTAGAGAATAAAAAATATTCTCGAAATAATTTAAATGAAGATAATAATTCAATAGAGCTTGTACACACTACTTCCTCTATGATTTTATTAGAGGAAGCTGAGGAAGTTGCCATAGAAGATGTTAATCGAGATAATTATCAATGTTCCTATAATCAAGAAGTAAAACTTAATTGGAATATAGAAAAATCTTGTGAAAAAGAAGATAATATTGAAGTTTCTCTTTATGGTGCCCCTGAATGTTTTGAGAAAGGCCAGATAGAAGAATTAATATATAAAATTGATAAAAGCGGTAATATTATATCTAAAAGAAACATACAGGACTTAGAACCAAATTGTCCCAATTGCCCTTATATTTCAAGAGAGAACAATGAAGATAATATTGCAATGCCTAGACCCAGCATTAAAAGCTCACCACCTTATTCATCCTCCGAAACTGCAACATTAGGACCAACTAATTTAGAAAATCATATTGAGGGTGTTGTTATTAGCGTAGATCCATTTTATGAAGAACCACCTGACCGTGATTTTACAAAATTAGGAGTAGGGTTATTTGCTGCGTTGACATTAACTCCTATTTTTTTGATTACTTTCCTAGGATTTATAATGTTAAGTTCTGTATTAAGAGTTGTTAGATTAGATAGGCTTATATTACCACTGAATCCCCTGGGAATATTCGGTTTGTTAGCTTTTTTCGGAATTGGCAGAAGGACAATTGAAGAGAGAATTCCGGTGAGAAATTTCCGGATAAGAGATCGAGAAGGAAACGAATATCAAGTCAGAATGAAAGGACATTTACAAATAGGAAATGTAAGTCCTGCTGATCGTCTCTCTATATGGGGAAAATGGAAAAAGGGTACCCTTGTTTTTAAACGAGCCTATAATCATCGTACAAAATCTGAAATAAGAGTAAGACAACACAGTATCTGGCCCAAAATTGTATTGGGGATCATTAGTGTATCTATAGTAATTGGTCTATTTCTTTATTATGGAGGAAGATTATGAGTATCAGGAATCCTTATATTTCTGATGGGAGTTTACAAGAAAAAATAAAATACTTAGAAAGAAAAGATTTAGAGAATACCCAATTATTATCTCAAGATTTAGTCCATTATTATAGTAAGAATAAATTTATACGAATTATAGGAAATTCTCGTTTTTGGGAAAAGCCTGATGGCAACGAGAAATTAATTCTTGAACAATATACCGAAGATTTTATTACCGGTCTTTATGGTGTTAAAACTCCTTTTATCTCTATTATCCTAGGGAGCAAAGACAGCGTTCAATTATTTTTAGGTGTTCCGAACAACGAAGAGTTTTTGCTAAAAAGACAGTTAGTTTCTTCTTTTCCAGACATAAGAATAAAAGAAGTAAAGATGTCTTGTGTGAGTAGTTGTTTATCTGAATTAAATTTGTCTGGTATAGTTACAGGTATCCCCACAAGTAAATCTACCTTAAAAGATAAAGAGGGTACAAAACAGATTGATCGGTTGATCCACGGAATGTTTGGAGAAAAATGGGCTTATGTTGTAACTGGAAAGCCTATGCCAATAGAGACAATTTCCAATACATTTGAAGGTATCGCGGAAGAAATTAGGTTAACTAAAAATGCTTTTTTACTTAAGGGGACAGTAGATGAAGAAAATTATCTTGCTCAAGCTTATATTGAATTACTGGAAGCTGCTTGTGAAAAATATAAAGTTGGTAAAGGTATGGGAATGTGGCAGGTTAAACAACAATTTATTACAGATCAAGAATATATTTTAAATATCGGTATGTCCATCTTAAAATCAATATATGCTGGTGATGAATCAAAGCCTCAGCCTGTAAGGATACATCGCTCCAAAGAGGATTCTAATAATTTAAACTATGATTATCCGAATTTTACTATTCTAAATTCAAAAGACCTTTCCGTATTGGTTCGTTTTCCCAAAGATGAGGTTGCAGGGTATACAGTTCGTGATTACACCAGATTTGATGTTGCATTACCGGAGAATCCTATAAAATATCCTATAACTATCGGCACGATAATTGATAGAGGACAATCAACCGGGGTCTGGTATGATATTGAATTAAATAATTTAGTAAAACATGGATTGATTGCCGGTGTTACCGGAAGTGGAAAAACCAATACTTGTTTATATATCTTACAACAATTGTGGAAGCGTCATAATATCCCTTTTTTGGTTATAGAGCCGGCAAAGTCTGAGTATCGTGATCTTATTGGGGTTAAAGGATTTGAAGATTTGCAGGTTTTTACTCTTGGTGATGAAACAACAGCTCCTTTTCGACTCAATCCTTTCGAAGCGCAACCTGATTTTTTAATCCAAAGCCATATTGATTACTTAATATCACTTTTTAATGCCGTTTTTATTTTATATGCACCGATGCCTTATATTTTAGAACAAAGTATTTATGAAATTTACCAGGACAAGGGTTGGAATCTTGCTAAAAATGTAAATCCAAGGGGAAATGGCTCGGAAGCCTATCCAACTCTTTCCGATCTTTACTTAAAAGTGACAGAAGTAACCGAAAGAGCTGGATGGGAAAATAAAATTAAAATGGATGTCCAGGCTTCTTTAAGAACCCGAATTAAGAGCTTGCAAATAGGAAGCAAAGGATTAATGTTAGATACCAGTAAATCAATTAAAATAGAACAATTATTAAGCAAACCTACTATCTTAGAATTACAACAAATTGGTGATGATGAAGAAAAAGCCTTTTTAATGGGGTTAATTATGACTAAAATTTACGAATATTATAGATCTCAATTAAGAAAGGGAATTTTTAATCAAAATTTACAGCATTTAAGCCTCTTTGAAGAAGCTCACCGATTACTAAAAAATGTTTCCACCGAAAAGACAAGCGAAGAAAGTTCAAATATTAAAGGAGCAGCAGTAGAAACTTTTTGTAACATGCTTTCTGAAGTTAGAGCTTATGGAGAGGGTATAATCATTGCTGAACAAATTCCTACTAAAATTGCACCTGATGTAATAAAAAATACAAATCTTAAAATAATGCATCGCATGGTTGATGAAGAGGAAAGAAAAATGATGGGCAATGCTATGAATATAACTACTGAACAATCTAAATATATTACCACTTTAGAAAGCGGGCAGGCAGCTGTTTATGCAGAAGGGGCTGATAGGCCATATCTAATAGAAATACCTAATTTTATAGGAAATATTATAAAAAAAAGATTTAGCGATCAAGAAATTGCTCAAAAGAATATGGATCGATTTGATAAAAAAAATTCAGAAGGTTTTTTTCCTTTCATTGGTTGTAGTAGTTGCAGAACAAAAGATTTTTGCGCAAATCTTCAAGATAAAGCCAAGGAAATTATCGATAATAAGGAATTTTATAAAGCTTTTAACAAATTATTTATGAGCACATATATTAATTCTAAGTTTTTAACCCAAGGTTATTATGAAATACTTCATGAAGTTGGAAGGTTTATTTCCCCAAAAAATCAAGATGAAGAGGATAACATGGTTTATTGTGTTATGATACATGCTTTAGGTAAATCACTCGAACAGAGAGGAAGATTATATTCCTGGTTTTATAAAGATATGAATAACTTGCAGCAAATCTTTAAAGATATCACTTGGAATCTGATATTTAAGTCTCAAAAAGCACAAAATAAAAATAGTGGTTTAGAAAATTTATTAGAAGATTTAATTCGACAATTTCAGGACACTTATAAAAAAATGTGCAAAAGTTTTCGGGGACCATGTCCCGTTTGCTCTTTTTGTAAAGATGTTTGTTTTTATCGTTATGATGTTAGTTTGCTTCTTTCGGATAGAGTTACAGAGGAGAGCTTTAATTCGATTTTTATAGAAAGTAAAAATTCTTGGGAAGAATCATTGGAAAAAGCGGGTCGTTATTGCATTATTGCTGCCAAAAAATTAACTTTATCAAGAGAGGAAGATATTTTAAAAAGAATAGGATTGTGTTATGCTGCCCAAAAATCTGTATTTCATAATTTTAATATAACTGACCAGAAGCGATTAGCTAATTATGTACTAACAGCAAATACAAAGGGGGTTATATTATGAAAAATACGAAAAATTATTTCTCAGAAAGAGATAATGTTGAAGAACAAAATAAAAGAGTAGAAAATAACACCATTGAAAGAGCTATGTCGCGAAGGGAGATAGAAAACCTGAACAGAACTGAATATCATTCTATTAAAGATGTTGAGCTTTTAGATAAAGCAAGTAATAAATTAGCAAAAAATGAGTGGTTGAATCCTGATATTTGGAAAAATAAGGATGATACAGAGAAAAGGTGGGCTTTGGAACATGTGGGTGAAGACTTAAGGAAAATTTATAAACAACCTAATCCACCGCTTTTTGTATCCGACAAAAGTAAAGAAGGCGAATTGGCTTACTATAATCCTGAAGAATGGGAAATTAGAATGTTTAAAAATGAGAAAACCAGATGGGGAGATAAATTATTTGGAAAGGATCCAAGGGAGGCATTAAATACTTATTGTCACGAGTTTAGACATAGTTACCAGGAAGAACAAATTCAAGCGTATAAAAAAGGTTTCGCTACTGCTGAAAACGGAGAAAAAGTAGAAATATGGGCGGATAATTGGAAGCATTACATAGAAGCCCCGGATGATAAATTAAAAGAAATAGATTATGAAAGATACCAAAAAGAATATGAAAAATATAGAAGTCAACCAATAGAAAAAGATGCCGATAGATTTGCTGATTTAATGACAAAGCGTGTCTATTATAGATTTTCAAATGCGGAAGAATTTGCCAAAATGGAAGAGAAAGAGAAATTTGCAAAGTTTAATAATGATAAAAACAGCAAAGTATATTATTAGAAAAAATCTACATACTAATTCTGCTATCTTTTTAAAAAATGATCTTATAATTTGCATGTACAATGAACTATATTATCAAGTTATACATATTTCGGTAACATCCGGACAGTATTCCGGAATTATCCGGACAGTATAACAGCATATCCGGACACCTTGTCGAATCATTAAATAAAAGGTACTCTTTAATTATAATGATTAAAGGGGGCCAAATAATGAGGAGGCTAGATATGCTAAAAACATAAGGCTTTAGGTATTACTATAGATAGACGTCTTAAAGGAAGGCCTCGTAAAATAGAAAGCTAAACCATAGAAAAAATAGGATGTGTCTCTGTTTTTAATTATAACTAAAATAATTAGAGTACTTTTTTTGATGAGGTAATTCATTTTCTGGACTTTTAATTAAAATTGGAGTAATATTATAAAAAATACTGGTTTATTGGTCCCAAATCGATTTTCGTAAATTTTGAAATTTGGCTAATTTTATGTAGTCAAGATAGAATAAGGCTTTCCAGGTTTTGACCATTTTTTAGGTTTTAAGAAAAAGTACGAAAATCATATTTTTCACCGATTGCCAAATCGATTTTCGTAAATTTCGATTTTTGGTTATTTTTGGGATTAGCAAATGATTATATTATAAGGGTTTGCAGAAGGTCAAAAATATCAGAAATTCTATTTTTACGAAAATCGTTGAAATTATAAAAATGGCTTTTGGTTTTCGTAAATAACTTTCTATATATTTCAATGCTTTTAAGTGATTTAGGGCTAAATTTGTCATATTTTAACCATAAAATTGAGGTGATTTTCGTAAATTTTGGGAGGATTTTCATAAAATGGCAGAAAGGAAGTATTTACCAGTATTTCCTGATTATTATACTTCTATATTTTATCTATTTCCGTTCTTTGACAACCACATAACCCTTGTAAAATATGTGGTATAGCTATAAAGACTTGTTTAAAAAGGATTGAAACTTTGTTGCATTAAAAACAGCAATTCTTTTCTCCATATGTATAGCTATAAAGACTTGTTTAAAAAGGATTGAAACCTTCCCCCCTTTAAGAATATGAATTTTTCCTTTATCGTATAGCTATAAAGACTTGTTTAAAAAGGATTGAAACAAATTATATGGACCCTCAATTGTCCTGTTTCATCATTAGTATAGCTATAAAGACTTGTTTAAAAAGGATTGAAACGAAAAGTTCTCAACGAGATACTCTTTGAAGAGTTTGTATAGCTATAAAGACTTGTTTAAAAAGGATTGAAACATCCTATCCCATCTTTTTCCTCGAAGGCAATTTGAGTATAGCTATAAAGACTTGTTTAAAAAGGATTGAAACTTCCATCATTTCACCTCTTTCCACTGATTTTTTAGGTATAGCTATAAAGACTTGTTTAAAAAGGATTGAAACATTCATCACTTTTAATACTTACAATGTTCCATAATAGTATAGCTATAAAGACTTGTTTAAAAAGGATTGAAACAAATTAGTATCTTTAATATCCTTATTTTCAATAGAGTATAGCTATAAAGACTTGTTTAAAAAGGATTGAAACAAATTAGTATCTTTAATATCCTTATTTTCAATAGAGTATAGCTATAAAGACTTGTTTAAAAAGGATTGAAACATTTGTAGCCTGAGGTCCCATTCAGGTTTTAAAAGTATAGCTACAAAGACTTGTTTAAAAAGGATTGAAACTGATTTCTTGTCCATAATTTTCTTCTATACAATCGTATAGCTACAAAGACTTGTTTAAAAAGGATTGAAACAACTTGTCAAATTCCTCAGAGGTAACAGGCAATAGTTGTATAGCTACAAAGACTTGTTTAAAAAGGATTGAAACTTTATTGATCAATTTGTCTTTTTTATCGAAACAATGCAGTATAGCTATAAAGACTTGTTTAAAAAGGATTGAAACGCTACATGTAGACATTGGAGCTAAGCAATAATCTTTTGTATAGCTACAAAGACTTGTTTAAAAAGGATTGAAACTTTATTGATCAATTTGTCTTTTTTATCGAAACAATGCAGTATAGCTATAAAGACTTGTTTAAAAAGGATTGAAAGGAAGTTTATTAATATTTAATTCTGCTCGAATGTTTTAAAAACATTAATAGCTTTTTGAATTATGTTAAGAATCTTGAACATAGAAAAATAGAATTGAAAAAGGAAAAAAATATGGCAATTATTAAAATTACTGAAGAAAGCAGAAAACATCTTGTAAATCGTGCTCAACAACGATTTAATTGCCAACCTAAAGATGCGGCTGAATATATAGAAAATTTTATAGAAGTTCTTGAGAACCAATCTCCTGATGATTGGAGGTTTACCCGTAGTCCTGTTGCCAAATTTATAATTTACGATCAAAAGAGTAGTTTCCGTATTTTAGGTAGAACATATCGGGATGTAGGAAAAGATTTTTTAGAAAAGCTGAAGATACTTAAATTTATCAAAAATTCTCCAGAAAAAGAACACCAGGAAGCTATTCGAATACTTGCTCAGGAATATCTTGCAATAATTCAAGGTCCCGATGCTAAAATTATTCATGAATTAAAAACTATCTACTCCAAAGATAAAGATATAGGAGAGTTAAAAAATTCATATAAATCTGCCCGAATAGATCTATCTCATTTAATTCCTATTAATGCTCGAAGGATAGCTACCAGACCAAATACCATTGTGACCGAAAATAATGAATTATGGGTGAGACAAAAGGAATTAATAAAAATACCTCAAGAAATAGATTACCTATTCTTTGAACGCTTAACTAAAGAAGGAACCGATAAATCTTATGTATATATATACAGCCATGATTTTAGCGGTAATATAAAACTACACCAGAAGTATCAGACAGGTAAATGGCCGATATATCTTTTTAAATCAAAATTATCAGAAGATCTTCATACTGCAAGCTATTGGTCTCTACCAACTTACATTGATACCATATATCTCGATCTAAAATATAGAGCGGAAAAATATCCTCTTTCTCTGACAGAGGAAGAATCATTATTAAAATTTCGTATCGAATTAATTATTAATTATCTCAAGAAGGAGATGGAATGGAGTAATAATAAATAACAAAATTAGATTTTAATTATTTTAAATCTTAGTGATTTTAAAGTTAAAGAAATAAGGGGATTATGCTATTGCCTGAGAGTGCAAATAAAATAGAAAAAGCTAACGAGTTTAAATTTTCCAAATTCCGGTTTTATCTTCATCCTTTGGAAAAAATTTACCTTCCTCATTATAAAGGGTCTGCTCTGCGGGGTGGATTCGGAAATATATTTAAAAAAACTGTTTGTATGAATAGTGAGTGGGAATGTAATAAATGTTTACTTCAAGAAAAATGTGTATACTCATATATTTTTGAAACCCCACTTCCTCAAAATCTACTTGAAAAATCAAAATTCAAATTGAAACGTCCCCCTCATCCTTACGTTCTTGAACCACCAATTACCTCAAAGATTGAATATAATCATAATGATGGACTTGCCTTTAATCTAATCCTAATCGGGCGAGGAATTGAATATTTACCTTATTTTGTTTTTGTTTTTGAGGAACTGGGAAAAAGTGGGTTAGGCAAAGGTAGAGGGAAATATGAACTTGTAAGGGTCGATAATGAAGAAGAAGAAAAAATTTATGAATCCGGAAAATTAGCCAATAAATTCCGAGTAAAATCTTTTCAAGATATTATTAATGAATGCAATATTCCAGAAAGTAAAAATTATCAACAGATAAAGATAAATTTTCTTACCCCTGTTCGTATTATTTTAGGAGGGGAGTTAACCGCTAAGCTGGATTTTAACCTCTTTATTACCAATCTTCTTCGTCGAATTTCCTGGCTTTCCATAGTACACTGTAATGAAGAATTAGAATTTGATTATAAACGTTTTATCGCTAATACTGATGGTGTAAAAACAAAAGCCAGAAATGTTGAATGGTATGATTGGGAGAGATATTCAAGTAGACAAGATACCAGAATGAAACTCGGTGGATTTATGGGTAACATAACCTTTGAGGGAGACCTGAAAGAATTTTTACCATTTATCAAGCTGGGAGAATATATTCATATTGGCAAGCAGACTAGTTTTGGATTGGGGAAATATGAAATAGTAGGGGAGGTTTGATTATGAAAAAAATTCTCCTCCTTTCGGTTAGCGGCTCTTCTATGCCGATAGTTAAGGTAGTGTCAAGGGAACGATTCTACCAGCTCAATAATTCGGTAACTTTTGGGGGAAAACCTATATGATCTGAGGAGTTTCTTAACTAGATGGTTGAAACTTTAGGTATTACTATATATAGACGTCCTAAAGGAAGACCTCGTAAAATGGAAAATTAAACCATAGAAAAAATAGGATGTGTTGTCCTATTTTCCATAAAAACGTTATTCGGATATGATATTAGGTTGAAATATCGACTAATGATGTATATAATATGGGGTGACAACCCATATTTATTACATG
>Ga0268276_1004020_pt1 | contig 10733 bp, 14 predicted proteins | sample saktaG_4_FD_190145 | JGI IMG/M metagenome (GOLD analysis project Ga0268276, IMG submission 190145) | Saline water microbial communities from Sakinaw Lake, British Columbia, Canada - sak_2010_1_5_45m | ecosystem: Environmental > Aquatic > Non-marine Saline and Alkaline > Saline ...
GGGCGATGAGCCGTTGTGGGAAAGATATGCGGCGAATGTATTGCCGCTATGGCGAGATATCTCACTACCTCTCAAAAAAAATTCCATCGAAAAAAAATCCAAAAAAACCGGAGAACTAACCAATTGAATTTCAGACAATTTCAACGGTGCTGAAAAAAGGGGAAATTTATCGGAGAACATTCACCGCAGTGATAGTTGCCGGAACCGTTTTTGTAAACGGTATCGCAGCTCCTCCACCGGGCGGACGTATTTCAATGTTCATTATGGTACCTACAGTTGCTTTTGGAATATTGAAACTAATATCGATTGCATCATCAGGTCCCATAGTTGACTTGGAGGCCCAAAAGTAACCAGTAGTTAAGGATCCAGTAATGTCGCCCAAATCGGTTCCCGCCGCATTCTTAAGGTACATATTTATTGGGGCGGTTGAAGCATCTGAATATGTAATATTCATCTTGTTCAAATCAATTGTGGGAGCTCCGGGAGCCAGTCCAAGTGTAAAATTAATTCGAACAATGCCGGTTGGGGTGGTTAAACTATCTCCGAACCCATAAACACTACCCTTCAACAGGATGTTCGTGGTCGACTGTTCTACACCCTTATACACCGTCTCCTGCGCCTTCTGGGTCGTGAAGAACCCGGCGCCGAGTACGACATAGGAGAACACCGCCGCGACGACGACAAATGCGATCAGCACAATCGCCGCCTCAAGACCGGTGAACCCGTCATCATTTACGTTACGTAACATATTTTTCTCCTCGAGTTTTTTGTGGAAGACTCTGAAAGCTATGCATCGCCTCCAGTGCCACTGGTATGATAGATAATATTTGTTTATATAAATATTTTGTGCGCATATTTTCGGGGTTAAAATGCGCTGATTGTTGATTTGTCGCAGAATTTAGGGGATTTCTTGGAAAACCGGAAAATTCCTGATATAAATACGAATGGGTAGTTGGGTGGCGAGGGGGGTGTCAAAAGCGGGATAATCATGCATAATGTAGCTTGGATCCTTCCTTAATTGCGAAGGGTTTTTTCACTCCCCTACAATGGGGAGATAATGTGAACGCAAAAAGTCCACCATCAAAAAGCCACAAGAGCAAGAAGATATTAATCCACATATTCCAATATAAATTCGGGTTTTGATTCTATGCCGGTTGAAGTGGAGGGAAGGCTGGTGAATAATAATACAATCCAGCTGGATCAACCCCTGAAAAATGGGGAAGAATCGGTTGTCGTAAGGCTGAAAAAGGGATTACATAAAACTACAAAACTGTATGCTCCTGAAGAATTTATCATGCAGATCGCAAAAAAAGATCTCGAAGAGTTGTATTGATGCAAATTTCTGAATTGAAGAATGGCTCGGTGTTTCTTGATACCAACATTCTCCTGTTTGCATATACGACAACAAAATTTTCACCATCCTGCGAGATTCTTCTTGAACTTGTCGAACGTGAAAGGGTTGTGGGATATGTGAACCCTACGGTTATCGATGAATTTTTCATAAAATTCTGCTTACGTAGATAATATGGAAAAACACCTTGTGCCAAAAGATGCAGTTGCTTATATTAAACAACATCCCGATATGTTAACCGGATACACCGCACCCTATAAGATAACCAAAGAATTACTGGGAAATTTCCGGCTTATTGTGCTTGATACTTCTGAAGATCTTATTGATGCTTTAAATATATCGGAACAATACGGACTTTTGTTTTCTGATGCACTCCATGCTGCATGTGCACGTAACAATCATATTGATTATTTCGTTACCAATGATCGTGATTTTGATCGGGTTGATTTTCTCTCTATCGTAAAACCGGACAATTCATAAAAATCCTGATAAAATTTTGGGACTATACACGAATTTTAATTTTTTTTCAAACGGCTTGCCCCGCCGTCGTGTCCTTTCCTTTATTAGTGACCTTTTTTAGTTCTCTCTCGTGCCCCGATACTATCCAGGACCCGCTCGCCATCATCTCTCATAATGCACGGGATTCCGTCAATACGCGTGCGCGTATCCGCTCGCGGAGTCCGGCTTCGGTTAACAACCAACAACCCGCCACGAAACCGGGATATTTGCCCGGTACGGTTACAATCAACCGGTATATGAGCTGAAATGCCCGTATTTTTTATGAGCCTGTTCGATAGGGAGAACATCTAAAATCTTCACGAGGTTTTCCGACTCGTACACCCGGTAAAATGCGGTCCAGGTTCTCCCTATATGCAACCTGTACAGAATATACCCATCCTCAAGGCAGAACTTCTCTTTATCACCCCGTTTCCCGGGATAAGGATTTTCAGCCAGTGCGGCCAATTTTGCCCGGATAATTCTCCGGCTCTTCTCATCAAAACTATTGATCTTTGCGGCCTGCTCCTGTTCGATGAACAGCGCAAAGGTCAAGTGCGGATCTCCGAGAAGGGGACAAACGTACCTTCTTCCTCAATACGCTGCATATCCCGTGCAAGACGTGCTTTTTTCCGTTCCTCAATCATCTCGGAGAGGAGATCGGTATAGGTCTGGCCGGCAAGGCGCATCTCTGCAAGATCCTTCCAGACAGGTTCCGCCACCGGGATTCGCTTCACTGCGGACATGATCATAGTGTAAGCATGGCCAACATGAAAAATATGATCATTTATGGCCATTTTGGATAATAAGCAGGACAGTTAAAAGAGGGTTGGAGGGGCGGGAGATCAGCCGCTGACATATTGATATATCCCGGCAACCAAGTCATCTCTGATGCAGAAAGAGGACTACCAGTGGGTTATCCTTGCGTTAGGAATACTGGTTGTTATTGCGCTCATCATCAAACCCGTAGCGACACACGAGCCGCCCAACTTCGGTTTACCGGAGCTGCCGGCACTGCCGCTTATGCCTGATTTTCCCTCAGCACCGCAACCGGTCATGACAACACCGGAGACCATAGTCACGACACAACCGGTCACCGCTGTGCCAACGCCTCAGGCGACAGCATCGGCGCCCCCTGTCACCACACCGGCTCCTGCGCAAACGGGGCTCGTCTGGAATGGTTCGACGCAGACCGTGGGTTTCGTGGATCCCAGTACGTATAACGTAAACCTGACCACCTACATTCCCCGGCATAACGAGTTCATCCCCGAATTTGCCAACCAGTCCAACCAGACACCGTACCGGTCCGTGAATTTCACTTCAATCCTGAAAACCCCCATCACCGGTCAATGGAGTGGCACGACGCAGGTTGTCGATATCCCGTTCCCCTACTGGGAACTCTGGTACACGATCGAACCGATCGCTTCCGATCTGAGCAAACAGGGGGAAGTCTCGGGCAAATATGTTATCCAGCCGACACAGGGGCAGGGAGCCTCGGCGTCCGGTGCACAGGGTTCGTACTCCACCGTCAAGCCTACGTTTACCGTCGATATTATGGAAGCGAACACCTCACGGCTCGTACGGTCTGTTACCCCTATGGGGAGCATCGACCCGGTTCTCTGGAAGGATTATGACCCTCGCCCCTGGAAAGAGAAGTTCTATGAAGGCCAGAGAAGTTACTATTTCATCATCAAGGCAGGGGGCATCAAATCGTACTCGCTTGACATCAAGGTACCCAATAACTACGTTGGGAAAATTTAATTTTTTAAATAAAGACACAACCGACTGTGTAAAATTTTAACCTGATGAAAACCAAAGGCTGTGTGATACTTTCCATAAGAAAACAGTCACACCAATAATTCGTGTCATCATACCATCATATTCACAAATCTGACTAGGGTTTGAGGATTCTTTTTATTGAGTAAAAATAGGCATGCAATGTCCGGTCTTTGATATGACTTCACAGCATGCACCGGTGCAATATGAAACTGACAAAGGATATCAGATAGCAATGGCAGGCAATCCCGTGGCAGTACTGCGTGGCCTTCAGGTTGATGTTACCGAATTAAGATAAGCAATACCGAAAAATATAAGATGTGATAATATAATTAATCCATCTTGTTGAATTATGGTATATTCAACTAAAATTTTTTTAACAATGGTTGTCGTTGTAATAGCGATTAGCATAACCTGGATGATTTTAATTGGATATTTGTGGAAATTTATTGGATACCATGACCATGTGCAATTGTGTTTGTATTGGCTGCTTGGAACCGCTGTATTCGGGTATTTGTATCTTCGACATGCAAAAAACAGTGATGAATAATCCTCCCGAAAAGAAATACATTAACTAACATTAATATTTTTGGCTTTATCATAGTTAATCCGGTAGTATAAAAAAGATCAGGAAGAAAATTTCGCGTGCGCCGCAACAAATTCCCGCACCAGCTGCGCCGCAACCGTTGCCGTCTGCCCATGATCAAACGGGCTCACCTCAACATAGTCAAAAGCGACAGATTGCGGCGCGACAACTTTAATGAGGTCCCTGAGGTCCTGCGGAGTGAGCCCGAACGGCTCCGGTGTCCCGAGGCCCGGCGTCAGGCAGCAGTCGATGGCATCGGCATCGATGGAAAGGTACACGCGTTTTTTCCCGATCGCTTCACGGATTTCGTGAATGACCGTATCCATCCCACGTTTGTGTATCTCATCAGCGGTGTACAGGGTGAGCGACTTCGCCAGTTCGAACTGGTCTTTGGTCCCGCTCCGTCCCCCGACTATGATGATATCCTTAATGCCTTCTTCGAGCACGCGCCGGGTGGTGCAGGCATGGTTGTAGTGGGTCCCCCGGAACTCGTTCCGCAGGTCGAGATGGGCATCGCACACGACATAGCAGTCGGGTTGTACCGCACGCACCGCACCGGTCGTGATGGAATGTTCCCCCCCGAGCATAACCGGAATTTTGCCGTCCCGGACGATCTCCTGCACCATTGCATAAACATCTGCCACCACATCCTCTGCCACCACGCTGGTATCGATGTCGCCAAGGTCAGTGATGGGGATATCGGCAAAGTTGAGATCATACGATGGCATGTACGTCTCAAAATTCCAGGAAAACTCGCGGATCGCACAGGGCCCTTCGCGGGCGCCGGGCTTAAAAGTGGTTGTACCATCGTACGGGACCCCGAATACGACATACCGGGCGTCCTCGTACCCGGAATCGCAACCAGCAAAAAGGTGGTTCTTAAAATTCTGCATAGGGAAAATCCACACGAGGCGGTCAGTCGATCTTTTTCTTGCCCATGGACTCGATGTACACGATCTCTTTTCCTACTATGACATGCCCCTTCTTGTCTTCGGGCATCACGATCTCAAAGTTGGAATAATCCTTCATGTCCATCAGTTGCACCATGTTACCGGAGATCGAGATGACCTGCCCGCTCTTGCGCTCAACGACCGGGATGTATGTCTTTGCCGAAACGGGCTGCACGATCGACCGCTTCACGCCATCAAAGATCCCAACCGCATCGATCCGTGCCTTTGCTGCACCATGCTTACCGGGTTTTGACATGGCAATCCCCAGCACCCTGCATGGCTCATCTTCGATGACAATGTAGCGACCCTCTTTGATCTTCCCTATCTCTGTCTGTTCTTTCATGAAATTTTCTCCTTGCTCCTAACTACTCGCACGCGTTAGTAATTTATCCTTCTTGCATTAATAAATACAACGGACAAAAATCCGGCGTGGTGACATGGAGTTCCTTTCGGCGTGTGAAGAGATGGCAAAGGCGGTCAAAGATGCGATCAGCGATCTGGAAGGTACACCAGCAGCCGGGGACACACTAAAGATCGGGGCGGATCTCACCCCGACGAAAAGGATCGACCAGGCAGCCGAAGACTGTATTGTAGAATACCTCTCGACGCACCCGCTCTGCAGCCTTCTGGTGAGCGAAGAACTGGGAAAGAAAGAGTTTGGTGGAAAAGAAGGCACCATCTTCCTCGACCCCATTGACGGGACGTTCAATGCCATTGCCGGGATCCCGTTTTACGCTCTTTCCATTGCGTATGCGGTCGAAGGGGAGGTACAGCAGGCATTTGTACGCAACCTCGCAACCAATGAGACGTATACGGCAGTCAAAGGAAAATTCTCCCGGTGCAACAACCACCCCATCCGGGTTTCCACAGTATCCCATCTCGATGTATCTGCGATGAGCGTGTATGGGAGAAAGTTCGACCCGACCCGGGTCATGCAGCTGGGAATGAAGATCCGGCGCTGGCGCCTGCTCGGGGCGTCGGCCCTCGAACTATGTTACGTCGGCTCTGGCAGGATCGATGGGTTTATCGACCTCCGGGGCACCCTGCGTGTGACCGATGCTGCTGCCGGCATGCTTGTCTGCGCCGAAGCCGGTGGCAGGGTAACAGATCTCGATGGCTGCACGATCCGGTTCCCGAACGAAGTGACCATCGGCAGGTGCCTTGCCGCCACAAACGGCGTGCTCCACCACAAGGTGATCGAATACCTGAGGTGACATGAACGATGAAGATGCTCCTGGTTTCACGGATTGACTCAAGCGACGTGCTCGATTATATCCGGCAGCTTGGCGCGGACCTCGAAAGCCGGGGACATGAGGTCATCCTGGAAGAGGAAACGGCTGGACTCCTGGGTTTACCCGGTGTTCCTATCTTGTCTGCCTCGCCCGACCTCGTTGTCGTGGTCGGTGGCGACGGCACGATACTCCGGTCCATCCAGCGGATGGAGCGGCAGGTCCCTCTCATCGGGATCAACTGGGGGGAGGTTGGTTTTCTTGCCGATCTCGAACCCTCAGAAGCTCTGGATTTTCTCTTGGCCCTCTCCAAGAACATCCGTTGTGAGCAGCGGATGCGGGTCGCATTCAGCCGGGACGGGATGAATCTCGGTGAAGCATTAAATGAAGCGCTTATCGTGACGACCCGGCCGGCAAAGATGCTGCGGTTCTCCATTCTCATCGATGGCGTCGTTGCAGAACAGTTCCGCGCCGACGGCCTGTTGATCAGCACCCCGACAGGTTCCACCGCGTACGCGATGAGTGCCGGCGGGCCAATCGTCGACCCCCGCATACAGGGAATTGTGCTGGTGCCCCTCGCCCCCTACATGCTCTCCTCCCGCCCCCACGTGATCAGCAGCGACCGGCGCATTGAGATCAAACTGGAGAGCGCCCGGCCTGCCGACCTTGTCATTGACGGGCAGCGGACCGTCGAGCTGGGGACCAATGATATTATCGAGGTAAAAAAGTCTGCCAGTCCTGCCCTGCTGGTGGATGCCGGGCAGAATTTCTTTGCAAAAGTGGACCGGAAGCTCCGGCGGATGTAAATTCTCTCGTGTTCACCCATCGAAGATGTCCTGATGGACACCTTCTCCAGTTTCCCCTTCCCTGATGAGAACGGGATACAATCGAAGATTTCCTGATGGAAATCTTCTCAAGTTTGCCCTTTCCTTCGGAAACGGCAAACATCCCCAAGTTTTTTATCATTCCCTGCCTATAGGGGAACGTATATACGTTGAATCCGGAGTAGATGTATCATGGAAGAAACAACAAGGACCAAACCTGACTATGCACAATGTTCCGAAACCTTAAAAAAATACCTTGGGCTCCACGGTTCACCGGTAGCCCTGATGCTCGCGCCAAAAAAGGAGCTAATCCCGGAAGGCATGAAACAGATGGAAGGAAAACTCCGCCACTGTGGTATGGTGACCCTCGCACGAAAAGAAGGCAAAATATTCTACGCAACGGTTGACAACCATGAATGCATGGGTGGCGCATGGGCGCTGGGCATTCGGGAGATAACCGACACGCTCAAATCCGGGCAGTTCTATTACAAGCTCGGCAAGTTCGAGAGCTGGGCAGCGTGCAAGCGCACGATCGATCGCATCCATCATCTTGATACAAAGGAGACCTACGCAACGCTCTACGCGCCGCTTGAAAAGACACCGTTTGCGCCTCACGTTATCCTTATTATCGCAAACCCCCGCAGCATGCTCAAACTCGCCCAGAGCTCGCTCTTCCGGCTCGGCGGCAGGCTCCATGTGGAGTTCTCGGGCATCCAGTCCGTCTGTTCCGATGCCGCAGCCCAGACCTACCTTACCGGAAAACCGAACTTTTCACTGGGGTGTGACGGTTCCCGGAAGTTCTCCGGGATCGCAGACGACGAGATGGTGATGGGATTCCCCGGTGAGCTGCTGGTGGAGATTACCGAAGCGGTTAAGATCGTCACCGGTGCGCCGGGATCAGTGTAATTTAATCAACCCCATTTTTCATAATTACGGTTTTTGCCCGGTCCTCAAACTTTTCGCGAGGATATTTCTTAGGGAAATTCCCGGGAGAATCCGAAATCAGAAATAAAAGACTTATCTTGAAAGCGGGTTTACGTAGTATTTAAAAAGGTGATCGTAGTGCGGGTCTCCATGAAGCTCGAGATGAAGGATGCACCGGGGCAACTCGTTGCAGCGCTCCAACCTATATCTGAAGTCGGGGGAAATATCATCGCGGTGATCCACCAGCGCGACCCGGACTCGAAAAGTGATACCTTAAACGTCCAGATCGTCCTTGAACTTGCGGAAGGCAGGCTTGATGACCTTGTTGCACTTTTAAAAAGGCAGGGGGTCCACATCCAGCGGATTGGGAAGGAACGGCTCCTGTACCGGCGCACCGTCATCATGATCGGGCACCTGATGCACACCGACATATCCGATACGGTCGACCGGATCGACACCACCGGTTTTGCCGAGGTAAGCGAGCTCTCGATGAGCATGCCGGCAGTCAGTGAGCGCTCCTCATCCCGGCTCACAATCAAGTCGGTCACACGGAATGACATGGAACGGGCGGTCTCTATCCTCCGCACCGTTGCATCAGAAAAAGGCCTCCTGTTGATCGAACCGCTGGAGGAGATCGTATGAAGATCGTTCTGCTCGGGATGGGATCGGTCGGCAGGGGTGTCCTTGAGATGATCGCCGCAAAAGACCTTGGGATCACCGTCACCGGGATCGCGGACTCTCAAAGCGGGGTCATCGATCCCCGTGGCCTTGACCCTGCCCGTATCCTCGAAATGAAAAAAAAGACCGGGCTATGCGGGAATAAAAAAATCTCTGCTGCCGATGTTATCAGGAACGCCGACTATGATGCGCTTGTGGAGGTCACCCCCACTAACGCAACGACGGGTGAACCCGGGTTGGGGTACATCAGGCAGGCACTCAAAAGAAAAAAAAACGTCGTAACCTCCAACAAGGGGCCGATCGCGCTTGCCTACAGGGAACTCAAAAAGCTTGCAGCAAAGAATGGTGTCGCACTCCGGCACGAGGCGACTGTTGGCGGTGCAATCCCGATCTTCCACACGCTCGAACACGGGCTTGCCGGGAACGAGATCCTTGCGATCTTTGGCGTCCTCAATGGCACCTGCAACTACATCCTCACCCGGATGTCAGATGAAGGGCTCACCTACGAACAGGCACTGCTCGAAGCGCGGGAGATGGGCTACGCAGAGGCTGACCCTACCTATGATGTGCAGGGTATCGATGCGGCGATCAAACTGGTGATCCTCGCAAACACCGTCTGGGGCAACGGGGTTTCCTTAAAGGATGTCAACCGGACAGGCATCGACCTGCTTACGCTGGATGCGTTGCGGCTTGCCGAGGAGGAAGACTGCACCATCCGCCTGATTGCCGAGGCAATCCCCAAAAAAGGGGTGCTGCGGGTCTCTCCCCGGATCATTGAGAAGAACCACCCGCTCGTCGTCGACGGGACCCTGAACGCGATCACGCTCGAGACCGATATGGCAAAGCAGATTACCCTGATCGGCAAAGGCGCCGGTTCCATAGAGACGGCGAGCGCGATCATCGGGGACCTCATCCTTATCCACGACCGCTATGTCAAGCGTACTTGAACACCGGCGGGAATATCTTCGCCTGATGCGGCAGTTTACGCTCGATAACGGGATGTTTACGGTCACCGATATCCAGCATGCAGCAAAGATCCCGCGGAGCACAGCGCAGGACTGGATAATGCGGCTCGTGCAGGAAGGCTGTGTCATCATCCGGGCGGAAAAACGGGGACGGAGTGCAGCCCGGTATGCAGCGATGAGCGCCATGCCCGCTTCCACCTGCCGGCGCATTTTCACAACCATTGATGGCGATAAAGTGGAGATCTACCACGACTGCATGAGCGGGGCATGCGCCGCGTTCTGCGGGTTCCACCACGCCCTTGCCGGGGGGGTCATCTCATCAGTCGAGCGGGACGGCACCCTCCTGCGGGAATGCGCCCGGATCGGCACCCGGGACGTCAATGTCGGGCTCGCACCTCTGGCTGCGGTGGGAGTGAACGGGATTATCCGTGAAGGGGATTATATCATCCAGAACATCCACTCGATTGGCGGGCCGGCGTACTCGCTCTCGGACATGATGGCCCGGGCCGACGGGGTATGCCGTGTTGAATCCCGGCACGCTGGTATCATGGTACAGGGAAGTGTGTGGACACGGGCGCTTACCCATGTCACGATCGGGATCGATGATACGGACTCAAAAACTGGCGGAGCTACGTTTGCTCTCGCGCTTGCCCTCCTCTATCATGTCAGCCGGATAAAGGGTGTCCTGCCGATCGCCCACCATGTCGCGATGCTCAACCAGGACGTCTTTTCTAAGACTGCAGGCAACTCGGCGAGTTTCATCGAGGTCGCTGTTGAACCGAAAAAATATACGGAACTGATCGAACGCACCAAAAAATTTGTTGCCGGGGAGTCGCTTTCGGCAGAATGGGGTATTGCGGTAAAAGCCGGGTTCACCGTGCCAGCCGGATTGCGGGAGTACGGGAAGATTGTCCGGGAACAGGTCATCTCCCGGCCTATGGCGGAAGCAACCGCT
>Ga0268276_1004022_pt1 | contig 10730 bp, 8 predicted proteins | sample saktaG_4_FD_190145 | JGI IMG/M metagenome (GOLD analysis project Ga0268276, IMG submission 190145) | Saline water microbial communities from Sakinaw Lake, British Columbia, Canada - sak_2010_1_5_45m | ecosystem: Environmental > Aquatic > Non-marine Saline and Alkaline > Saline ...
TTGTGGAACTTGATATGTTAGTTGAGCACAGATGCAGCAATTTTGGTATGGATAAAGTGGAGGCACCCGGAGAGGGAGTTGTAACCGGTTATGGAACTATTAATGAAAGACTGATTTATGTTTTTGCCCAGGATTTTACTGTTATTGGCGGTTCGCTGGGGGAAATGCATGCCAAGAAGATATGTAAGGTTATGGACATGGCTATGAAGATGGGTGCACCATGTATCGGAGTCAATGATTCCGGCGGGGCCCGTATCCAGGAAGGAGTTGATTCCTTAAGCGGTTATGGCCAAATATTTTATCGTAACACTATTGCTTCCGGAGTAATTCCTCAAATTTCTATAATTGTTGGTCCGGCCGCCGGAGGAGCAGTTTACTCTCCTGCCATAATGGATTTTGTATTTATGGTAAAAAATGTAGGCATAATGCATATTACCGGACCAGATGTAATTAAAGCAGTTACCGGAGAGGTGGTTACTTCAGAGAAATTAGGAGGAGCCATGACTCATAATAGGAAGAGTGGAGTGGCTCATTTTGCGGCTGAGAATGAAGAGGAAGTTTATCAGATGGTAAGAAAGATGATAGGTTACCTGCCCTCTAACAATATGGAAACTACTCCATCTATAGAATGTAAGGATGATCCAAACAGAATGGAAGAAGAGCTTTTAAATATTGTACCTACAGATCCAAATAAACCTTATGAGATGAAAGATGTAATAAAATATATTGTAGATGAAGGAGATTTTTTTGAATCTCATCCTTATTTTGCAACTAATATACTTACCGGGTTTGCCAGATTAAACGGCCAATCCATAGGTATAATCGCTAACCAGCCCAAAGTCTTGGCGGGCTGTTTAGATATTGACGCTTCTGATAAATCTGCTCGTTTTATCAGATTTTGCGATGCCTTTAATATTCCCATTTTAACTTTGGTAGATGTTCCGGGGTTTTTACCAGGGAGTGCTCAAGAATACGGAGGGATTATCCGACATGGAGCAAAATTGCTATACGCTTATTCTGAAGCAACTGTTCCCAAAATTACTTTGATTGTTCGTAAATCTTATGGGGGGGCTTATCTGGCAATGTGCAGTAGGGATCTAGGAGCGGATCAGGTAATTGCCTGGCCTACAGCGGAAATTGCTGTAATGGGTTCCCAGGGAGCAGCAAACATTATCTTTAGAAAAGAGATAGCTAAAGCAGATAATCCTGAAAAAGTTCGTCAAGAAAAGATTGATGAATTTCAACTAAAATTTTCTAATCCTTATGAAGCAGCCAAGCGAGGTTATGTTGATATGGTTATTGACCCGCGGGAAACCAGACCTCGTCTTATAACGACTTTTGAGATGCTGTCTACAAAGAGAGAAAGTAGACCGGCGAAGAAACACGGCAATTTCCCAGTGTAAATTAGTGAATAGTTACTTGATCACCTGGTTACATGATTAACTAGTTTATTGATAGATGATAATTTAACCAACTAACTAGTTAACTAACTAACCAACTAACGATTGTTAAAGAAGGAGGAAAGAATAAACATGTTTGAAGGAATTGATGGAGCTATACAGGTAGCAATTATAGATATGATTTTAGTATTTGCAGTTCTAGGTGGATTAGCTTTAATTATAGTATCCTTAAAGAATGTTGTAGGTATTAAAAAAGAAAAAAAAATATCTAAAGAAGTTAGAATCACGCCACCGGCATCAAGCATTACTTCAATAAAAGAAAAAGAAGAAATTGATGGTAGTTTAGTTGCCGTAATTACTGCTGCTGTGGCTTCATATTTAGAAAAACCAAAAAGTAAATTTAAAGTACTGAGTATTAAAAAATATCAGGCATCTTCGATTACTCCCTGGTCTGCTATGGGGAGACAAGAACTAATGTTAGGAAAAAAACAATAAATATTAATATCGAAAAAAAGGAGAAAGATAGATAAAATGAGAAAATTTCAAATTAAAGTAGACGGTAAAGTATATGAAGTAGAAATAGAAGAAGTGGGAGGGAATGAATTATCAGCGGGAATTATTTCCGCTCCTGAATCGGTTGTAGGTAAAGTGGAAGAAGAGTCGGTAAGTCAGAAAGCAGCTGCCAAAACTTCACCTGCTCCAACTCCTGCTAAAGCGCCGGTTGCAGCAGTGGCCGGGGAAGAAGTAGCAGCACCTATGCCCGGTAAGATACTTCAGCTAAAAGTGAAAGAAGGAGATAGCGTAAACGAAGGAGATATTTTATTGATTTTAGAAGCAATGAAAATGGAAAATGAAATTGTAGCCAATGCCTCAGGAAACGTAAAAAGGATAAACGTAGCTGTAAATGACATGGTAGACACAGGTGATGTTTTATTAGTGATAGGTTAGTATAGAAAGGAGAATTTAATGAATATTTTAACGAAAATCCTTCCTTTGTTTAGTCTTTCGGGATTTGCCGGACTTACTTTGGGTAATATTATAATGCTTATTGTGGCGGTCGTATTAATGTATTTTGCCATAGTAAAGAAGTGCGAACCTTTACTCCTTTTGCCTATCAGTTTTGGAGCGATGCTGGTAAATCTTCCTCTGACCGGAATAATGGAAGAAGGAGGTCTTTTGTATTTTATTTCGTGGGGGATAAAACATGAAGTTTATCCTTGTTTAATCTTTATGGGGATTGGGGCAATGACTGATTTTGGACCCTTAATAGCCAATCCGATAACCTTCCTTTTGGGTGCAGCCGCTCAAGTAGGCGTATTTGTAGCTTTGATCGGATCCGTACTTTTAGGATTTACTATTCAGGAGGCAGGGTCAATAGGAATTATCGGAGGAGCAGACGGGCCGACCGCGATCTATCTTGCCGTTAAAATGGCTCCCCAGTTATTAGGAGCAATAGCAGTAGCAGCCTATTCTTATATGTCGTTGGTTCCTATAATTCAGCCTCCTATAATGAAATTGTTAACTACGGTTGAGGAAAGAAAAATAGTTATGAAACAGCTCAGGCCGGTATCCCGGTCAGAGAGGATACTCTTTCCTGTTATTTCGACTGTCCTTATCGGTCTTCTATTACCAGCTTCGGTTCCCATTATCGGGATGCTAATGTTGGGGAATTTGTTTAGAGAGAGTCAAGTAGTGGATAGATTGTCTAATACGGCACAGAATGAACTAATTAATATCGTTACCATATTCTTGTCTGTTTCTGTTGGCGCAACCATGCAAGCTGAATATTTTTTAACTTTTAACACTATTAAAATAATAATATTGGGCTTGATTGCCTTTGGTTTTGGAACTGCCGGGGGAGTTTTATTTGCTAAATTACTAAATAAAATTACCGGAGGAAAGATTAATCCTTTAATCGGTGCTGCCGGAGTATCGGCTGTACCTATGGCAGCCAGAGTGGCTCAGAAAGTAGGGCAGGAAGCAAATCCCAGCAACTTCTTATTGATGCATGCCATGGGACCCAATGTAGCCGGGGTAATTGGAACCGCAGTTGCTGCTGGAGTGATGTTGACTTTGTTGCAATAAAGTTCGTATTGCATATACATTTAGTTAGCTAGTTAGTTGGTTACTCGGTTAGCTAGGTAAGAAAATAGAATAAAGAAGCCAGGAGTCAGTAGCCAGAATCCAGAATATAATACTATTGACTATCTCGTAAATCGGTTAATTGGCAAATTGGTCAATCGGTGAATTAATCAATTGGTAAATTTAAAAATTTACCAATTGATTTTTTTACTTCTTATTATAAATATGCTAAAATATTTTCAGTTTATCAGATATTAAGCAAAGGTAAGGGAAATATCATTGTGCCTAAAAAATTTTATTTGATTTTAATTTTTTTTATTATTGCCGCTTTAGTAGCCGCCGGGATTATAACTTATAATCGTTCTAAATTGGAAAGCAATTTTAAGCAAGTAGAACTGGCAATGAGCCTGAATGAATTAAGAGAATTATCTTATCAGGAAGGTTATGATGAAATTGAACTACTGGCTAAAATAAAAAACTCCGGGACTAATTCCATAGCTGTTCATGAAGATACCCTGGAAAGCCTTGCTTTGTCCGGGAAGATACTCTATTTTTCTGATAAAGAACTTAATAAATTAAATTTCTTTTTAAAATCACTTGACCCCTTTAAAAAATTTCAACCTGCACCGGGGGAAGCTTATATTATATTCAACGATAAAAACGATTATCTTCATATAAAGGAAAATTTACAAAGACAATTAGGCGAAGATTTAGTAAGAGATCTTGGTTTCCTTCCTTATATAGGTTTAAAAGTGAAAGGGAGCGAAGAAAAACTTGCTGATTTAGGTTTAGGATTTTCAGAAGAAGATATTGAGTTAGTAAGAAATTTGGGCTTTCAGGTCATTTTACGTCTTAAAAATTTCGCTCGAATAAATAAGGAAGATATAGAGTTCAAGTTTAAAGAGAGTGATAAAGCCGGAAAGATTTCGGGAATAATTTTTGAAGGGGAAGCAGTTTTGGGTTATCCTTCAAAAGAAAACTTAATTCATACCGCAGAACTTCTAAAAACAAAAGAATATCCTTTCGGAATTATAGAATTTGCCGGTCAAAAAGGGATTGAAATAGTCGCTCATCAAGCAAATGAATTAGCAGTTAGAGTTCATAGTATTACCAAAGAAGAAATGGAAATTATTTCTAAACAGAAAGCTACGGAAAGATGGATTAGGGCAGCCAAAGAAAGAAAGGTGAGAATCTTTTATATCAAGCCTTTTATGAAGTCCAACTTTAATCTTATTGAGGAGAATCTAGCTTATATCAGAACTATTACAGAAGAGTTGAAAGCAAATGGTTTTAGCATGGGAAGAGCCAGCATTCTTTCTACTACATATCAAGAACCAAAAATATTTATTCTTTTATTAATCCTGGGAGTTATCTCCGGAGGATTAATCCTCTTAAAAAATACCTTCAACCTAAAAAAATATCAAGAATATTCTCTGTTATTATTAGGAATATTATTTTCTTTAGTCCTGCTTTTTATAAATCGAGAAATCTTTTTAATAAAGTTAATGGCTTTACTGGCAGCTCTAATATTTCCCACCTTGGCTATCATTAATAACGAAAAGTATTTTTTTGAAAATAATAATTCTAAATTTAAAAACGCCCAAGATATTCCTAAAAATAATCTCAGTTTTGTTCTGATGATAAAACAAGTTTTAATCGGATTTTTCAGGATAATCTTAATTACCTTATCCGGCGCTCTATTAATAGCAGCTTTATTAAGTAATAATAAATTTATGTTGGGGATAGAACAGTTTAGCGGAATAAAGATTTCTTATCTGGTCCCGCTTCTTTTGGTCCTGGCAATAATGTGGTTAAGGGTGAACAATGGCAAATTAATGATTTTGGAAAATATCAAGAAGCCCATCCTGATTGAACATGTAATTATAATGATGTTCTTTGCGGTATTTTTGATAATTTATGTCTCCCGTTCAGGGAATTTCTCTTTTATTCCCGTTTTGGGCATTGAGGAGAAGATAAGAATTTTCTTAGAAAAGACTTTAATTGCCCGGCCCAGAAATAAAGAATTTTTAGTCGGTTACCCCGCTCTATTATTGGCGATGAGTATGAATTACCTAAGAATAAAAGAATTTAAGATTCCCATAATTATTATCGGGACTATAGGCCCGGTTACTTTGATTAATACCTTCTGTCATATTCACACTCCCTTTTTATTTTCGATGCTACGTACTTTTAATGGGGTATGGTTAGGTTTAGCATTAGGATTAATAGCGGTTACTATATTTTATTATCTGGTTAAAATATTTAGGGAAAAAATTAATTATGAAAAAGCCTAAAGCCATAGCAAAAATAATGATTTCCGGTTATTATGGTTTTAATAATACCGGAGATGAAGCCATTCTTAAATCTATGGTTGGAGCCTTTAAAGAAAAGATACCTCAAATAAAGATAACAGTTCTTTCCCAAAATCCCTTGCAGACCTCTCAAACTTATCAGGTAAAGGCTATAAATCGACTGCATTTAATTGATATTATGCGCTGCTTACGAGATACTAATCTCTTTATTAGCGGGGGCGGAGGATTACTCCAGGATTCAACCGGAAAAGGCTGGAGCATATTATATTACCTGGGATTGATATTAGCAGCAAAAACAGTTAAAGTACCGGTTATGATTTATGCCCAGGGTATCGGTCCGGTAAATAAGCAGATTAATAAAAAGTTAATGAAGTGGATTTTAAATAAAGTTGATTTAATTACCGTAAGAGATAAGCCCTCTAAAGAATTATTAGAAAATTTAGGAGTGGTGAAACCATCAATATACGTGAATTCTGATCCCGTCTTTTTATTGAAGAAAAAAAACATTAATAATATTATAGATAGACACCCCCTTATTCAGCAATTGATTAATTCAGATAATCGTCCCCTAATTGGAGTTTCAGTCAGAGAATATAAAGGCAACGGATTAGATTCAAAAAGTATATTTGCCCAAGCAGCTGATTATTTAGTTGAAAATTACCAGGCAAAAATTATTTTTCTTCCCTTTAAATTTGATGAAGATGTGTATAGCAGTGAAGAAATATTATCTTTAATGAAGAATAAGGCTGAAGTATTAAAAATAAAACTTGAGCCTGAAGAATTACTCTCTGTTCTATCTCGATTATCTCTGCTGGTTGGGGTAAGGCTTCATTCAATCATATTTTCCAGCATAGCTAATATTCCTTTTGTTGCTTTTAACTACGACCCCAAAGTGAAATATTTTGTAGAAGATTTAGGATTATCTGAATTACTGTTAGAAATAGGTGAAGATATCTCTTTAAAAAATATTCAAGAAAAGGTAGAATATATCAGAGAAAATAATGATAAAATAAAAGATATTTTACTCGAAAAAGTGAATAATTTAGAAGAAAAGGCCCTTGCTAATAATGAATTGGTTTATAAGTTTTTAAATCCATAACCATTGAGGTTACTATTTAATATGATTAGAATGTTTCACGTATATAAAAATTATCCCAATAAAATTCAGGCCTTACGGGATATCAATATCCATATAAAAAAGGGTGAATTTATTTTTTTAGTAGGTGCTACCGGGGCAGGGAAGAGCACTTTTTTAAAATTGATTTACCGAGGGATTGTTCCTACCAAGGGACAGGTAATTGTCGATGGGATAAACATAGCTCGACTTAAACCTGGTTATATCCCTTATCTAAGACGGAATATAGGTATCGTCTTTCAAGATTTTAAATTACTGTATGATAGAACGGTATATGAAAACATTTCCTTTGGTTTAAAAGCGATTGGAGCAACTAATTTTGAGATAAGACAGCAAGTTAAGAAGGTCCTTAATTTAGTAGGGCTGGAAAATAAAAGGAAGATAAAACCACATTTATTATCTGGAGGAGAACAGCAAAAATTATGTATTGCCCGGGCTATCGCTAACGAACCATTAATATTACTTACCGATGAACCAACTGGAAATTTAGATCCTTACACTTCCTGGGAGATTATGAAACTTCTATTTCATATAAACATACGGGGAACTACTATTATAATGGCTTCCCATGATAAACTTATGATAGATAAAGCCAAGAAGCGAGTAGTGAGGTTGGAGCGAGGACGAATAATGGAAGATACAGAAAGAGGGACATATTAAGATGATTTTTGAGAATACGGGATTTTATTTTAGAGAGGCTTTGCTCAGTTTTAGAAGAAGTACTTTAATGAGTATGGCAGCAATACTAAGCACCACTACAATTTTACTTATTGTTGGTATCTTTCTATTAATATCTGTAAATTTAAATCTTTTTTTAGAAAATTTAGAATCCCAATTGGAGATTGTGGTTTATTTAGAAGATGATATTTCCCAAGCTGAGATAAACAATTTAAAAAGTAATATTACTTCAATAGATGAGACAAAAGAGGTAAAATTTGTATCTAAAGAAGAAGCCTATCAGAATTTACTAAAGAATTTAGGAGAGCAGAAAGATATACTCAGTGCCATTGAAAAAAACCCGCTTCCAGCTTCTTTTGAGATACAGGTAAAAGATCCTAAGATGATTGAGCAAATTGCCAATCAGATAACTAAGTTTAAAAAAGTGGAAGAAGTCGAGTATGGCCGGGAAACAGCAGAAAGATTGTTAAATTTTACTTACATATTTAGAATAGCAGGAATGTTGGTATTATTCCTCCTGGTTTTTGCTTCTATTTTAATTATATCTAATATAATAAAAATCACTGTATATGCCAGAAGAAACGAAATTGAAATAATGAGTTTGGTTGGAGCTACTGCCTGGTTTGTTAAGTGGCCCTTTATAATTGAGGGCTTTTTACAGGGCTTTATCTCAAGCGTTCTTTCCACAATAATTTTATATAATTTTTATTTTTTTGCGGTAAATAAAGTGCACCAAGCCATTCCTTTTTTGCCATTAGTGGTAGACAATGTAGATTTGTTACCTATGGGTATAGCAATTGTGTTGTTAGGTAGTTTTGTAGGAATTTTAGGGAGTATGTTTTCAGTAGGAAAATATTTAAATGTATGAAAAGAGATTGATTTTAAGAAATAAGAAAATATTTTCTATTTTAACATTGATTTTAACCTTTATCTTATTAGTTGTGTTTTTTAGCTATGGGGATAGTAGCGTAGATCTCAGTCAAAAGATAAAAGAGGAAAATCAGAGGTTAAAAAAGATAGAGCAGCAGATTAAAAGTATTAAAGATGAAATTAATAATTTGCAGAAGAAAGAAAGTGGTTATTTAGAAGCACTTCATAAAATAGAAAAGCTTTTACAGGATACAGAGAAAGAATTGCAAGCTATCGAAAAAGATTTAGAGTTTGCTCAAAAAGAGATAAAAATAGCAGAAGATGAAGTTATCATTGAAAAGGAAAAACTAAAGGAAAAAACCAAGCTTTTAGAAGGCAGATTAAGGCAGATATATAAACACCGCTTAACCGGCTACCTGGAAATTTTATTCAACAGTGAAAGCTTTTCTGATTTTCTTACCCGTTTCAGATATATAAAAAATATTTTATCCCTAGATGCTGAAGTGATTAATGATATTCGCCAGCAGATGGAAAAAATAGAAGACCATAAGATAAACCTGGAGAATAGGGAAGAAATATTAAATTTGTTAAAAAAAGAAGTAGAAAAAGAGAAAGAAAATATTGAATTTTCTATTAAAGGCAGAAAATCTATAATTGATAAGATAGACTCTCAAAAAGAAGTATATCTGAAATCATTAAAAGAGTTAGAGCAATCTTCTCAAGAAATAAAGAATATAATAGAAAGAATTTACAAGCAGCAGGAAGAGGATTCTAAGGAGGTTTCCCAAAAAGAAGTTCCAGCGATTACTCTAAAACCCAAAAAGGGAATTTTGGCTTTACCAATTCAGGGTAAATTAATTTCCGGATATGGAAGACAAAAAAATACCGAATTTAATACTGATACCTTTAATTCGGGAATAGATATTAGTGCTCCCCTTGGACAGGTAGTTCATTCAGCCGGTGCGGGAGAGGTAATTTATACTGGGACTATAAAAGGATATGGACAGATAATAATTATTGATCATGGAGGAAGGACTACTACTCTGTATGCCCACCTTTCTAAAATTTTAGTAGATATCGGGGACAGAGTAAAAAAAGAACAAACTATAGGCCAGGTGGGCGATAGTGGAGGTGTTTCTTCTCCCAGGCTGCATTTTGAGGTTAGGGTAGAAGGTAAACCTACTGACCCTATGAATTGGCTATAAATATTAATATTTTTAAGATTAGGCGGTAAAAAAATTGGTTAAGATAAAAAGAAATAAAATAATTACTTTAATTACGATTTTTGTATTGGTTTCTATAATAAGTGGATTTATATTTTATAATGTTAGGGCAAATGGTAAGACTGACGAAGAGGAACTATTTAACAATTTAGAGCCTTTCTTTGAAACTTTAAATTTGATAAGATTTGAATACGTAAAGAAAGATATAGATTTAGATAAAGTTATTCAGGGGGCAATAAGAGGTATGCTTAAAACCCTCGATGACCCCTATACTCGTTATATGGATCCCGAAGGCCTTAAAAGGGAACAGGAAGATATGTTTTTAGGTCGTTTTGGAGGATTAGGGATAATTATTTCTATAAAAGATGATCAATTAACTATAATTTCTCCTATTGAAGATACCCCGGCTTATGGAGCAGGAATAAAAGCAGGAGATAAGATAGCGGAGATTGATGGAAAATCAACAGAAGGAATGGCATTAGACGAAGCAGTAAATATTTTAAGGGGAGAGAAAGGAACTGAAGTTACCTTAGGAATTAAGAGAGGAAATATAGAGGAACTTTTAGAAATTACCATAATCCGAGATATAATCGAAGTTAAAGCGGTAAAAAAGGAGGTAATGGGCAGGAATAACAACATTGGTTACATCAGGATTACTACTTTTAATATAAATACCGAGCCTGAATTAAAAGAAGTATTAAATGAATTTAAAAAAGATAGTGATATTCAGGGGATTATTCTTGATTTACGCAATAATCCGGGAGGATTATTGGATAGTGCTATAGAGGTAGCCAGTAAATTTATAAAAGAAGGACCGGTTGTCCATATCAAAGATAGAGATGGGATAGTAGCTACTATAGAATCCAGAGGAAATAAATATCCTGAATGGCCTTTATTCGTGTTGGTTAATGAGGGTAGTGCGAGTGCTTCGGAGATTGTAGCTGGAGCGATTCAGGATACTGGTAGGGGTAAGTTGATGGGAGAAAAAACATTTGGCAAGGGAGTAGTTCAGCAAGTCTTTAATCTTTAC
>Ga0268276_1004023_pt1 | contig 10730 bp, 14 predicted proteins | sample saktaG_4_FD_190145 | JGI IMG/M metagenome (GOLD analysis project Ga0268276, IMG submission 190145) | Saline water microbial communities from Sakinaw Lake, British Columbia, Canada - sak_2010_1_5_45m | ecosystem: Environmental > Aquatic > Non-marine Saline and Alkaline > Saline ...
CTATATAGACATACACAGATTATATTAGACTAGTTTTAGTAATATTAAATAATTAGGTTGATCTAGAAGAAATTCAATTTTTTATATCATATGATGAGATAATATAATATTTTCTTGAAAAAAAAAGACAGACTTTCTTAAGGTCTGTCTTTTTTTAAGAATATGTGTAAACTTAAACTACTGGTGTTGGTGTTACACTCTTCTGTTTAGTTACCAATAACGGAGAAATAAATTTAAGAATATATAATACAGTAGACTATATCATTTCTTCATCCAATAATTCAGAATTTTCACCTTCCTATTCTTTAATAAGTTCTTTAATTTTTGATACAATTTTATTCTGAATATACTGAACTTTTTGTTCCTCAGACATAAATTCATTTTCATCTGTATTAACCATCTCAGTGACAAGTTCAATACCACGACCAACATATTCAAAAATTCTTTCAAATTTACTAACAGTGTTTGGATCCTTGTCGGTCTATTTAACTATTTTCTCTGCAGTTTGATACTACAAATTCACAAGAAGAAGATACTCTTTGAGTGTTTTAAAATCTTTTCTGATCTTCCTGAGATATTGGAAAAGGAACAATAGTCCAATCTATCCACCAACTGCGACAACTAACTAAATAATGGTATTTGGTCCCATATCTAAAAACATATAATTAACCACCCCCTAAATAAATGTCACTTACTCATATAATTATTTTTAAATTTTCTATCGTTTGCATATCTTTTTGTTCTTGTATCTTTATACTCGATGAACTATATTTCATCTTCTTCGAATTTTTCCATATCTTCTTTACCATTACTATAAAATTGGTTATACATATCTACACAACATTTCACTGTTTTTGTCTTATTAAAATCTTTATTAGCCATAAAATATTACTTCCATACCTCCTTTCTATTATATATCTAATGTATATGAAAAATGTGATGGTGCCTTTGTTTGTACCTCTTTAATTAAATCTTTCCTGTCTTTTATATCCTATACACATCCTTCTGTAAATTTATTAAACATATCAACATTCATGTTTAATAAGTCAGTGTACGATAAATTTAATTTTTTCATTAATAAAACCATAGCATTATACATGTTTTGTTTTTTTGCTTCTCTCAACTGTGGATTATTCTGAAATCCCAAATACATACTAGTAAAAAAATGAGGTAACATCTCCAATAAGTGTTTTTCCACAATTTGGACATTTTATTTCAAATTTTATTTTTAATGTGTATTTGTCATAATATTTAAGTAATTCCTATATGTTTTCTACGTCTTTTTTTGTTAATATATTCTTTACAATAATTGGTATTTCTTTAATATCTGTTTTTTTAACTATATCTCCATCTATTGAATATATATATAAAGCTATGTTTGAATACTAATTGTATAATAATGTTTCAACGTCCAACTTATCCTAATCAAATTCAATTTTATGGGGTATAAGTATTTCATCAACAACTTTCCTAAAATCAATTAAGTACTATTTTAATTCTTTATACCAACCCATTCTTGGTGGACAAAATTTAAACTTATTACCTGACTAACTTTCATATTCTAAGAAAACATCTGACAATTTATCTGGAACGTCCATATCATATTTCTATATATCCTATTCATAATCAATATTATAAAAGTTAGAACCAGTGAGAATTGACTATTTAATTGAATTTTTATAGTTATACTTTTTAGATAAATCCCTAAATAAATTATCAGTTGTCTACTAATCTGTAGCATCTTTTGATTCTTTATGATATTCATCGTACATATCTTTGCAATTATTACACACCATTTTTAGTTTCTGTTTTGTTCCATATGTTAATACTCGCATATTATAAATTATAAATTGTATATCTGGCAGTGTAAGATTATCCACATTTAATATATTATTGTTACCATCTAATATTATTTCAGGTATTAAATCTTCAAACATTAAAAATTGAGATGGTATTTTTTGATCAATTTTTGCTTTAATATTTTCAAATAATTGCATTTCCAAATTCACAGTTAATGGAAATACTTTAATCTCACCTTTAAAATTTTGAGGATCCAAAATATTCTAAAATGGTAGTGGAGTCTTCTAAAATTTGTATCTATTTCCAACACTCTTATATTTATTTATAAAATCCATAATACATATCAACCATCCTTTTGATTAATTATTGAATATTCTGCTATCGTTCTAAAGATAATATTAAATGATTATCTCCCACCCCAATTAAATTATACTAAATATTAATCTAATATAATTCTCTATTACTATCGGAGTCATCTAATATTTCTTCTACCTATACACTTTTTATAATAATTTCTGATTTGAACTATTCTTCTATTTTTTTTATTATGTTTGATTTAATTTTTTCTTTTATCTGATTCTAAGACAATGTTCCAACATCCTATTCGTTTAACTGCTATGATATATTACTACTTATACTCTATTCATACATAGACTCATAAATACCACTACCAGTCTTATAGTTGAAAGGAATCTCACCATTTTTTATAAGTATATGGTTTCTAATTCTTGAATTATATAGATTATATATGTCTGATATATTTGCATATGACTAATCAACATCATTAATTACATCCACATCAAATATAACTTGAGAAGATTGATTCTATATTATATTTTTCTTGTATAAATCTCCACCACTTATTTTATCAATATTCTATTGTGTAAATCTAAATAGTTTGTATAAATTACTACCATGAATTCCACTAGATTCAACACTTAATTGTGTTTGCATACAATAGGTTTCCTTTCAAATTAAGAAGGTCTAGAAATTATTAAAAATTGATCTTTATAATTAACAGTCTTCTATTTATCTTTCCAAACTGCAAAAAAATCATTTGTATATTCAAAAAATATACTGTATTTAGTATTAAATCTCTTAAATAATTGCGACATATACATAACCTAAAGATTTTCAGAAATTAAATTATCTAATCTTGACTAAATAAAACTTTTATTATTTGTATCAATTAGTAATTCAAATTTTTCTTCTTTAAGTTGTGATGTTTCTAAAGAATCAATAAATGGTCCATAAATGGACACTCTAGATATATTATTGCCAAACGTGTTATCTATAATTATAGATTGAACTCTCATTATTTGCCATCGCCCTTCTTATCTTTCCAATTCTAATATAACATACATCCCTCCTATACCTAATTTAATTGATCTTTCTAAGTTCTAATTTCTGATATTGTGTATGGAAAATTATTATACTCCCCAAATATACTTTTGAATAATTCTAAAAATCCATTTGGTGTACTAGTGCCACCACTCACTATTATTGGAATTTCATCATCAATAAATAAATTTTCTGAATCTTTATTAAATTTCTCTATAATTTTATCTAATGTATAAGAGATCATATTATTATAAAAGAACTATATCTATTCCTTTATTCTATTTTCTTGTTTATTTTTTCCTTCCTTTAAATTAATTAAATCTAATCTATTTTCTTTAATAAATGTCACTCTAGATTCTAATTGTCCCACAGATTTCTACTAATTATAATCTATCCAATCTCCACCTCTATGTATACTAAATTGTAATGTTGGAGTTCCTTTATACTAGCAACATATATTTGTAAGTCCCTAACCAAAAGATATTGCTATTCCACTATAATTTTCCTATTTACATTCAGAAAATATTATCTACATACTTTCATTTAATGATTCTGCGTTATATCCCAATGTCTTTAATATTTTAGAAAAAACCTATTCGTGATATAACACACTTGGTGCATCTTCCACATCTATTGGTTCCTACGGTATAGAATATACACATTTATTAATTACTGTATTGTCGATTTTAGGCTAAACCCTTGACACCATCAACATTAGTATATCCATCTAGCTAATTTCATCTTGCTAAATTATGCCTTTTTTCATTGTTCTTTTTACTTGTTTATTAAATATATTAGATAATTTATACTAATCTTCTCCGATTACAATAACGTATTTATCATCGTCAGATAATGATAAGTATTCAATATCTGATTTCTAAATATCTGCATATTCTACAATATTTTTTTCTAATGGTAAAAACATGTTTCTTATTTTCTTTATTTGTATGTTTTTTCCATTCTCAGTTTTAGTCTATGATACTATGTTCATAGTTCCTACATCTAAACCTATTATATTGGACATTAGACACCCCATTTAAATTTTTATCCTTTGATTGAAAATCCAAAATCAATCATAAAACATTCCACAACTTTTAAAATAGTTATACCCAGACTAAGTTTCACTCTATGGATATGATATACCTAAAAAATTATAATTTTCTACCACAAACGGTGTAGCATTACTCTAAATTTCTTTACCACCCTAAGGTATATTTGATCTAACCTATTTATTATCCATAGGTGATCTATTTGGTTCCTTTCCAATGGAACTGACTCCATTATTTAACTATTTTGATGTACTACCCTTTCTCACCAAAGAATACTAATAATTAATATTACCAACAGTAATTTTATCACCTATTTTTTCAAACATCTAATTCTAAGAATCTATATTCGATTTGCAATAATATAAAGCCATTATGTCACTATCATCACTTATATTAGATTTTACAAATTCATATATTGACTTATCAGAAGGAAATATATTTAACAAATCATTAAATTCTGAATCACTTAAATGACTATATAATAAATTTCCTCTGTCAGATCGGAACATTGAATAATTAATAGTTTTATTTTTTCCATATGTATTTAAAATATAAGTTTGATCTTTAGGTGTTAACTAAAATAAAACCCCATCTTGGTCACCAAGTTTTCCCTATAATATCATAACATGTAGAAAATCCCACACATCTACATTATCACTTTTAACATACAACATAGATTCTTCATATTTAGATATTTTTTTATCTTCAGGACACTCTTGATATGGGACATCTCTTAAACTACACTCACCCCAATATCCTAAAGTTTTATAAAACCCAAATTCAACTTGTGAAACTCCAACACTTGAAACTATGATCTGATTTTACCTATTAACTCTGAATTTCTGGCTATATTGTCCTTGTAGTTAAATTCACCTCTAAACTATGTGATTCCAGAAAACTATTTACTATTTATTCTATTCAAAATTCTCTAAAATCCCTAGTCTTCATATAATAGATGTTGACCTATTCCACCAATTTGTAAATATTTTATAAGACTTTTCTTTGTGTTTAAAGTTTCAACATATAAGTTATACTACTGAAATTCATCACTACTAACAATTTCTGAAATTGGTATATTATAATTTTCAATAATTAATTTCGAAATTGATTTAGTACTTATATCCATAGTCCTAAAAAATCCATCGTTATTATCCATTTATTACAACTCCCTTAAAAAATTTTAAAGAGATATTTCATTGTCCTACAAATATTCTTTTAATATTTCCTTATTAGATTCCACACCAACCTTATTGGATTCTATTATATCAAATTCTGGCATATATGTCAAGTCTTCCACCACATTTTTATATTTTTTTTCTTTATTTATTTGACTACGATTCGTAATATCACTATCACTTTGCTTATTATCTATCCTATTGGATAAAGATTCAATTACTAAATTCAACTTATCTATTGCTTTAGTTAATGATAAAAGCTTTTCACCATCATCATAATTAGACAATTTTTCATCCTATATTGGCTCATATTCTATACTAAATAAGTTATAATTATTATTCACAAAGTATAATATTATCTCTTTTAAATTTTTATCTTTAAAACTTTCCACAGAATAATTGATATTCTATAATAATTTAATTTCTTTTGCATCTGAATATGATAAAGTTACATTTTCTTTACCATTTAAAATGAAACTCTTTATTATTTTTTTATTTTCCATTTTCTATACTTTTTAACTCACACAACTAATTGTAAAACTATTTTTGTATGTTACTATAAGTTTTTATATTTAAAAAGTCTACCTTAAGTTTATTTTTTTGTTCTATAACTCTAATCCTTATATCATTGTTTATTAATAAAATGTCATTTCCATCTTCAATTATTATACAATAAATCTATTTCTATAATTCTATCTATAAGTTATAAGTCATATTTCCATCTAAATAACAATAATTAGTAAATACAGTCTTACTGTCACTTGGCTACTAACATTTAATTAATCTAACCATCATAAAATCTGACTCCCTTTTATCGTATATTAATTCCACCAAAAAACTATTTAATTTTATCCAATTTTGTATAATATTTATTAAAATAGTATTTATTCTAAGAAACTATACTAATTAAACTTAATTGTTCTTTGTGTATCATATCACCAATATCTTTAATGTTATGTGTATTTGTTTTAAATTTACCAATAGATAATAGTATACTTTTCCGATAAATATTAGATTTAAATCGATTTATATTATTTATAATTTTTTCTTCTTTAACATCTATGTCTGGCATATAAACACATATATACTAATTATTATAATCATTATTTATTTTATTCATTACATATGTATTTATATTGCTACCATTAAGAGTTAAAATCTAAATTCCATCAAGACCAGATTCAATAAGAAAAGAATATAATTTTATCTAATCAAATGGACCTTCAACTAAATATATCATATGTATATTGTTATTTGTTTGATCTTGTAACACAAAGGGTGGTAAACTATCTAATGTGTCTGGCATATAATGAATATATTTTATAATCTCATCTGATTTATTATTTTCCAAATATTTTGATATTAGTCTAGAACTATACTATCCATTCTCTAATTTAAAATATAATCTATTTAATAATTGTTTTGGACTATATCCTTCTATAAATTGGACATCATCTGAATAATAAAATAAAACTAAACCTTTATTAAATATATCCTTCTATACATTTTCCTACCCACGAGTTCTTTGATTATAATATGGGATATATACTGTATCAATAATATATTGCTCCTATATTGTACGATTTTTACTAATTATTTTTTCAAAATCTGAATTATTATATATAACATTGTCATTCTATCCCGATTTAACCAACAATGAATCAGATTTTGATTTTTCCAATATATTATTTGGTGAATAATTTCTCAAAGAAAACTTTATTAATTCAACTTTGTCCTATTTTGTATATTCAACGTTTGGATTTTCATCAAATAATTTTAAAATAAACTAAGCTAGACTTTTACCTCTAGTGTCACATTTAAAACATATATAACTTAATTTTTCCTTATTGACATAGAAGTGCCCATGATGTTCAATTGATGAGTCTCCACATATAGGGCACCTATAGATTATCTCACCAGTACTAGTTTCTTTTATTTTTCTCATATATTTATTAGCAATCTCTAAAATTTTATCTTCCATAACCATCCTTTCAATATTATAAAAATATTATTATTCAAATTTAGATAATATTTTAGTTATTATTCAAATTTAGATATTATTTTAAAATCAGAGCATAGATATAATATATCCAGATTCTGTAAGATAATTTTTTACATTTTGAATATTTTCATCATATTTAAATTTCTATAACATTGTTCCCTATTCTGTTCTATCACTTGAAATAATATTACAACCTAAAGATATCAATATATTTGGAATTGCTCCTAATCTACATTTACAACTAGTATTATCTATTTCCATAATATATTGTGTGCCCTAATTTGTCTAGATATTAGGCAATTCTTGCAATATAGTATTATTATGTATGTCAGTAATTACATCTTTCACTTCAACATTTGCATTTTCTCTATTACTAACTACCTTATTATCGTTTAATACTTCCTTATATATTTTCAAATCACTATACCCCCAATAATTAAATTATTTTATTAAAATTGAAAACTATTCTCCATTTTACGTAAAACTAATCCACTATCTCAAAAGTCTCTGGTAAATTAATCTAAGAAAAAGGTAACCCTGATGTCCACATCTATTGGTTATAGGTTGTTTGATTGGTTATGTTGGTGTCCAGCACAACATTTGTATTTTCTTCAATTAATGGACCATCTTCTCCATTCTAAACATCTGAACCACCATATGATAACACCAACAAATTAAATGCAATAGGATTCGAATAGTATTTTCTAAAAACTGGTATATTAAATTGTATCTATATTTTATTAAAATTCTAACACTAATATTCCATATTAAATAGATTCATAAATGAATAAAAATCATTAATGGGTTGACTTAATTTTTCCATTAAGAATTTATTCCTAAAGTTATCAGTTCCATATTTAAAACTCTTTAATACATTACCTACACTATTCCATTCTTCATTTGAATCATCAAAATATAGAAACTCTATATTTTTTAACCTATCAATCTAAATCTACTCAACTTTATACATATCATTATATTGAGATATATTATTTAGGTTACTCTAACTAGATAAATATAGTTCCAAATATTTAATCCCATCAACCCATTCATTTTTAGACTAAAATAAAGAAGAAATAATTTTATATTTTCCAAATGTTAATATATTATTCTTTTTAATATATAATGTTTTATTATTTTTGTCAAGAATTTCAACTTCACCATATATCTAATTATTATCAAAAGACATATAATACCCCCTAATACAACACCAAACATAATTATCTTTTTTTTTTGCACCAATAATATATATAAGTATTATATCATTTTTTTTGTATAAAGTCAAGAAGCGTTAATTAAATTATTTTACCACTATTAAAATTGTTACTATTATTCATGTAATAATTATTATAATTACTTAATAACATATTAAAATTAAATGTTGCATAGTTATAATTAAACTATTCTCTATTCATTTCATCTCTTAAATCTAAATCCAATTCACTCATTTTAACTAGTATTATTTCCATATTCTATGGTAAAAAGTTTTCTTTTATAAATCTTAAAAAATTCACAATTGATTCTTCTAAATTATAGTTGTCAACTAAAAAATCATCATATATTACTATCATACTTCTATATATTAAATGATTAACATATTCATATTTATATGATTGCAATATTTCACTAATTCTATAATCATTTATACCATCAACAAATTTAAATTTCTTATACAATTCTTTATCTAAACCAATTATATAGTCTTTCTCTGAAACCATATACTAAAATTTCTATTTATTAAATATTATTTCACTTCCGCCATCTTGTAGAAATTGTTTAAATTTAATTATATTTTGTTTGGATGAATACTCATACACTATCACATCTCTCAATTTTCTAAATATCACTATATATAATTGTAAAGAGGCTGATATGTCTTTTAACTAATCATCTAAAATCTTATCTATTGGATCATATAGTCCTCTAAATTCATTATAATACATTATATTTTTGTAAAAATTTATAGATATTAAGTTATATATCTATTTATCATTTTCTAAATTTATAAAATCTTTCAATAATCCAATATCATTTAAATATAAATATAATGTTCTCTTATTATATAAATCTGTCTAATATGGGAATGATAAATCCTAAAATCTATCTGTAATATTTTCAAACCTCTAAGTAATATTAGACATTACATGTATAAATAATGAGAAATATTTTAAATCATTTTGATAATTTTCCTCTCTTATATAAAATGGTGTTGTTTGTCTCCACATAAAATTTTCTATACTTTCTATGTTTAACACTTTTGAATATATTTTTTCTAGTATAGAACTTCTTGATGTGTATTTGATATAGTAATTGTTGTATTGTAGTGTGTTTAAATATTCTTCTCCAATTTCACCAAATTCATATAAGTATGGATATATGTTTTCCTACAATTTAATACTCACTGGTAAATAATAATCAACCTAACATATAATATTTTGATGTTTAAATATACTAGAATTCTACTACCCATCTATTATAATGTTTGGTATTAATTCCATGGGATTATGAGTATATTGTGATATATTAGTAGTATTTATAGTATTATTTATATTAAATGATTTAATATAATTTAAAATCAGATTAGTTTTCCCAGTAAATTGACCAAATATTCCCTATTGTACTTCCTATATGTTGAAAATTATAGATTCTTGTTTATTTTTATTGTATATCATAATATCATTTATATAAACTATTACACAATTCTTATAATTAAATATTTGTATTGTAAATGTATCTTCTAACTCTATGTTATATTTTTCAAAATTTAAAGACTGTATTCCATCAAAATCCTACTAATCGCTTATCTATAAATTATAAATGTTTTTATATTGTTGTAAATTGTCTTTATTTATTATTATGTTCAAATTTGAAGAATTCCCAGAACTACTCTATTTGAATGTTAAAGATAAGTTACTCAGTTCTTCCTCTAACCTTGTAAAACAAAATTTTACACTTCTATTAGTATAATCCTATATATTATATATTAATTTTATGTGATTGTTACTCATATCATTTTTATTAATGTGCATGCCACCAATTAATTGTGGCGACTAATATAACATTACCTATTTATTAATTAATATAATTTCACTTGGATTAGCGAAAACACTCAATCCAAAATTGTAATATTTTGTAGTATTATCACCATTACCCCAACTAGAATTCTATTCGTTAATTCCATATCTGAAATTTCCATATCTTGTGATTTCTCCAATATTTACATCTTCAAACTAATCCCAAACATCATATCTATATAAAATATCATCAGAAAATCCTCCAACTAGTTTATTTAACTAATTGTACCTAACACCACCAAACATTATTTTTGTATCAGAACTAATAGTTATTGGATTATATTTCATA
>Ga0268276_1004024_pt1 | contig 10730 bp, 12 predicted proteins | sample saktaG_4_FD_190145 | JGI IMG/M metagenome (GOLD analysis project Ga0268276, IMG submission 190145) | Saline water microbial communities from Sakinaw Lake, British Columbia, Canada - sak_2010_1_5_45m | ecosystem: Environmental > Aquatic > Non-marine Saline and Alkaline > Saline ...
TTTATTATTTGGGATTTGTATTTTTGGCTAGGGCAGAAATTAATATTACTACAAATAAGATAGAGATGCCTTTCTCAGGAGTTGTTTTAATTGATACAAATGCTTCAACGATAGGCTTTAATAAAGCAATAATTCCTGGAAATCCATTTGTTTTTAAAGCAAATAAGACTCAAGAATTTTCAAGTACCGGACAAGGTAAAGATGAAATAAAAGCTAAGGGAATAATTACGATATATAATAATTATTCAACATTACCTCAGATTTTAGTAGCTACAACTCGTTTTGAAACACCTGATCATAAAATATTTCATTTAGATTCACGCATTGTTATTCCAGGAGCTACTACTAAAAATGGAGAACTTGTACCATCTACAATTGATATTAAAGTTACTGCAGATAAATCTGGGACGGACTATAATATAGAGGCTTGTAATTTACCTGATTGTAAATTTACTATTCCTGGATTTGAAGGAACAGCAAAGTTTGATAGTTTTTATGGTGTTTCTACTAAAGTAATGACAGGTGGGGCTCTTGCTTCAGTTCCTTTGGTAACTTCAGAAGATTTAAAAGGAGCAGAAGAAGCTATTTTTGAAGAAGTTATGGATTCTATTAATCAAGATTTAGAAAATAAAATTCCACAAGAACCAAAACCATTGAAAGTATTACCAGGAGCAAAAAGTAGTATAAATCTCATTAATTTAAATAGTGATGCTGTTATTGGTGATCATCGCGAAAAATTTTCAGTGAGTGTTGAAGGTGAAATGAAAATTATTGCATTTGACGAAAATGATATTATACAATATATACAAGGAATTTTAGAAAAAGATAAAGATGAAGATTATAATTATTGTCAAAACCCAGAATTAGAATATTTGGAATCAAAAACTGACTTTAGCGAAGGCACGATGAATATGTCGGTAAAAACGAACCAGATTGTATGCCATAAGCTATCTTTGGATGAAATAAAACAAAATGTTATTGGAAAAAATAGAGAAGAATTGAATCAAATCTTTGAATCTAATCCTGGGATCAAAAATGTAGAAGTAAATTTTTGGCCATTTTGGGTAAGAAAAGTCCCAAATTCTTTAGACAAAATTAACCTCTTAGTTGACTAAAATTAGTTATTTTGATAAACTAATAACGCTTTATGGCACAGAAACAAGAAGCTGATCGTAAAGAGGGAACTATAACAGAGGCTTTGCGCAATGCAGTATTTAAAGTTCGTTTGGATGGTGCAGATAAAGAAATCTCGGCTCATTTAGCTGGTAAGCTTCGTCTTCATCATATTAAAATTCTTCCAGGCGATAGAGTCGTAGTAGAGTTATCTCCTTATGATTCTAACCGTTGCCGCATTGTTTATCGGCTGTAGACCGACTCTATTTTATTTAAATTTATGAAAGTTAGAGCATCAGTAAAAAAGATTTGTAGAAATTGCAAGACAATACGACGAAAAGGTCGTGTATATGTTATTTGTAAAAATCCTAAACATAAACAAAGACAAGGATAAGGGTTTAGGCTCATACGATTGTTTGAAAAACACGCTAATCGCTACAATTTTTCTAAACAATCGATTTCGCCTTTATGTAATTAGTAAGGAATAAAGAAGGTTAGACTTAAGTAAAAGTAATAAATTAATTTAATGGCTCGATTTTTAGGTATAGATATACCAGACGATAAAAATATAAACATTGCCCTTACATATATTTATGGAATAGGGCGTTCTTTATCTGATGACCTTTTAAAAAAGGCCAATATTGATTTTCAAAAAAAAACAAAAGATTTAAGTTCTGCTGAATTAAATACTTTAAAAGAATTAATAGAAAAGAATAAGATAAATACAGAAGGAGATTTGAGAAGAGAGATTAAGTCAAATATAAAACGTCTTATAAATATAAATTCTTATTGCGGAATAAGGCATATAAAAAAATTACCATTAAGAGGCCAAAGGACAAAGACAAATTGCAGAACAGTAAGAGGAAATGTACGAAGAACAGTTGGCTCTGGAAAGAAGAAAGCTCCGACCGCAAAGTAATCGCCTCAAGTGTTTAAAAATTAAAAATTAAGAATTTAAAATTAGTTTGTATGGGGAAAAAAAGAGTTATAACTAAATCAGGTGAAGATAATAAGAAAATTGACCAGAAAGCGTCTTCTACAAAAACAAATCTTTCTTCTAGAAAAGATTTAGAGACAGGAAGGGTTTATATCCGTGCTTCTTATAATAATACATTGGTATCGGTTACTGATTTAAAAGGCGAGCTTATTGCTTGGTCTTCAGCCGGGTCTTTAGGTTTTAAGGGGCCTAAGAAAGCAACTCCTTTTGCTGCATCAAAAGTTGTGTCTGTTTTAATGGAGAAAACAAAAAAACTTGGATTAAAAACAGTAGAAGTTTATGTAAAAGGAATTGGTGGAGGAAGAGAAACAGCAATTCGTTCTTTGGCAAATCATTTTATTGATATTATTTTGATAAAAGATATAACTCCAATGCCTCATAATGGACCTCGTCCTAAAAAGGCAAGGAGGATATAACAAAACCTTTTAGAAATTAAGAATTAAAAATTATATTGATATGTTAGACGATAAATGTAAAAAATGCAGAGCAGTTGGGGAAAAACTATTTTTGAAAGCAGATAGATGTTTTACTCCAAAATGTGCCTTAATAAGGAGAGGTTTTAGAGTTTTGGGAAAAAATAAGAGAAGAAAAACATCAACTTCTTATGGAAAACAGCTGTTAGAAAAACAGAAAGTAAAATTAGCTTATGGGATGAGAGAAAAACCATTTCGTAGGTATTTTAGAATAGCGTTAAAAAAGAAAATATCTACTCCAGAGGCTTTAGCTCAATTAGTAGAAAATCGTTTTGATAATACAGTATTTCGTTTAGGGCTTACGGTTTCAAGGACAATGGCTAGACACTTGGTGAACCATGGACATTTTTTCTTAAATGGACGAAAACATGATGTTGCGTCTACAATAGTAAAAAAGGGCGATGTTATTTCTATTAGACCCCAGAGCAGTAATAAAACGCCTTTTAAAGACATTAAAGAAAGGTTAAAAAAATATAGTCCACCAAATCATTTAAAATTAGATATTGATAAGATGGAAGGAAAAGTTATGTCAGATCCAGATTTAGCAGAATTACAATTACCTTTTGATTTCACTTCTATAGTAGAGCTTTATAGTAGATAAAAACAAAGCTAAAATTACAAAATTAAAAATTATATTAAGATTATGTTTCATTTACCTTCTGCAATAAAAATTATTGAGCAAGAAAAAAACTATGGCAAATTTGAAATTGAGGGATTATATCCTGGCTATGGGGTAACTATTGGTAACGCCTTAAGGAGAGTTCTTCTTTCTTCAATAGAAGGCGCAGCATTAACATCTTTTAAAATCAAAGGAGTTCATCATGAATTTTCTACTATCAATTATATATCTGATACAGTGTTGGATATAATGCTTAATCTGAAACAACTAAGAGTAAAACTGTATAATAATGAATCTCAGGTATTAAAATTGAAAGTTGAAGGCGAAAAGAAGGTGTACGCAAAAGATTTTGAAACTAATTCTATGGCGGAAATAATGAATCCTGATTTATACATTGCATCTATCACAGATAAAAAGGGTAAGATAGAGATGGAAGCAGTGATAGAACAGGGATTAGGCTATTCACAAATTGAAGAGCGCAAAGGGGAGAAGATACCTATAGGAACTATTGTTGTAGATGCTATATTTTCTCCTGTACGACGAGTTGATTTTCAAGTAGAGAATATGAGAGTTGGAGAAAAGACTAATTATAATCGTTTAATTGTTTCTATTGAAACAGATGGGTCTGTTTCTCCAAAAGAAGCATTAAGTAAAGCATCTGAAATTTTGAAAAATCATTTCATAGACATTGAAGAAAAATTTCTTCCAGAAATAAAAGAGGAGAAGAAATCTATTTTGAAGAAAGATAGTAAAGAGCCCAAAGATATTCTCATAAAAGAGTTAGATTTTGGTTCTAGAACAAAAAAGGCCTTAATAAATAATGGCGTGAAGACTTTGGCTGGTTTATTAAGATATAACGAAGAAAGCTTATCAACTATGGATGGTTTAGGTAAAAAATCATTGGAAGAAATAAAAGCTATCCTTAAAAATTTAAAGTTTACATTAAAGTAAGAACCTGCTCGTTTTACTCGCAGAACCTTGTTTCTCACTTTGCTCAAAATAAACACAGATGAAGCATTTAAAAAAAGGAAAAAAATTTCATAGAAAGACTGGCCAACGAAAGGCTCTTTTAAAAGGATTAGCTGGTAATTTAATATTAAAGGAGAGAATTAAAACTACTTCAGAAAAAGCAAAAGAAACAAGAACTAAAGTAGAAAAATTAATAACAATTGCCAAAAAACAAAATTTAAGCGCATTGAGAAAGGTTAAAGAAGATTTATCAGAAAAAGCGGCTAATAAATTGTATTATGAAATTGCTCCATTATATAAGGATAGAAAAGGTGGATATACAAGAATTATTAAAACTTCAATAAAAAAGATTAGAGATGCTTCACCTTTAGTAATATTAGAATTTGTTAAAGAAGAAAAAATAGTAAAAAAGGAATCAAAAGAATAAATGGAAAAAGAAAACAAAAATATTATAACAATAGACGCTGAAGATAAATCTTTAGGAAGATTAGCATCTAGAATTGCCATGGTGTTGCAAGGGAAACACACTGCTGAATATGCTCCCAATAAAGCTGGTGACACAGTTGTGATAATAGAAAATTTTAGTAAGATAAAGCCATTTAAAGAGACAAAATTAAGAACAAAAATCTATTACAAACATACTGGTTACATAGGTCATTTAAAAGAGACAAGGTTATCTGATATGTGGGAAAAAGATCCATTAGAAGTTTTAAAAATGGCTGTTAGGGGTATGTTGCCGAAAAATAAACTTAGAGATAAAAGATTAAAAAGATTAACTATTAATTTATAATTAAGTAATTTAAGATTTATAAGATATGGTAGTAGAAAAAAAGAAAAAAATTAAAAAGACAACAGTAGAGAAAGTGGAAAAGAAAGAAATAAAAAAAGAAACAAAGAAAAAATATATTGAGGCTGTTGGCAGAAGAAAAGCATCCATAGCTCGCGTAAGACTCGTGAAAGACAGTCCTGGTTTTATTATTAATAAAAAGACATTGGAAGAATATTTTTCTTTAGAAAATTCTTATAAAAAAATATTAGAGCCTTTTAAAACAGCTCATTTGGAAAATACATTTTTTGTGTCCATAAAAGTAAATGGAGGTGGAATTACTGGCCAAACTGAAGCTATTAGGTTGGGAATTAGCCGTTGTTTAGTAAAAATTGACGAAAAATTAAGGCCAGCATTAAGAAAAGCAGGTTTTTTGACTCGTGATGCTCGTATTGTAGAAAGAAAGAAATATGGATTGAAAAAAGCCAGAAAAGCAGCGCAGTGGTCAAAACGTTAAATTTGGTTATATATCTTTTACAAGGAAGCACTTAATTAATAGGTAATAGGTGCTTTTTTCTATTGACCGATAAAGTTATTAGTGGTATAATTAAATTACTTTATTTAGCACTGCACTCTTGAAAATAAAAAAATAGGAGGTTAAAAATGTCAGGAAAAAGTCCGGAGAAAGATTCTAAGAAAAACGAAGATCTGAAAAAGGAGGTAATAAGAAATTTTGTCTTGAAGAATCATTTATCAGAAGGTGATTCAGAAGAAGTATTACAGGAAAGGGTTAAATATTTTTTACAAAAAAGTCTTGGGCCTGACAAAAAAGGACAGGTAGCTGTATTTGATCAAGGTGAATTTTTAATGATTACTCGAAAAGGGAATATTATTGGACCTTCGTAGACCTTCGTAATATTCTAATTTTGCAGAGGAGGCAAAAGATTGGTTTCTTCTATTTCTTACTAGATTTATTAGGCTTGATAGCTTAAGAAATAATAAAGCCATTTGTTTTATTACATAAGTGTAATTAAATAAATGGCTTTTTAATTTGTCATTTTTACTTATTTATGTTATATTTTCAGAACAAAAATACTATGGATATTCTTAAAAAAATATATAAGGAAATTCTTAAAAGACGCGTAATGGCTATTGTTGGCGTTATTGTTCTATTGGTTATTGGGGTTTTTTCTTTTAGAAACAATAAAGAATTAGAATATAATTCAGTAGTTGTTGAAAAAGGATCTATTAGAGAAGAGGTTTCTGTGACAGGAAAAGTTAAAGCTGCTGAAAGCATGGGGTTATCTTTTAGAGCAACAGGAAATGTATCGCAAGTTCTAATTGAAGTAGGGGATAAAGTTAATAAAGGTGAGGTTTTGGCTAGTTTAGAAAGTAATGATTTATGGGCTCAATTAAATCAATCTAAAGCTAATTTAGAGATTGAAGAAGCAAAATTAAATGAATTAGAAAAAGGAACAAGAAAAGAGACAGTAGATATAAAAGAAACAGAACTTGCCATTGCCCAACAGAATTTAAATAATTATTATCTTGATATTTTTGATACCCTAGATGATGCTTATGCTAAGTCTGAAGAAGCTATAAAGATAGACATCAAAGATGTTTTTTTAGGTGCAGAAGCGGCTAATAGTTATGTATTAAATTTTGATTCTTGCGTATCTAATGAAATAGTTTCAGAGGTTGGATATCTACGTTTAGAGTCAGAGAGGAATCTTATAAAATGGAAGAATGAATTAAGTAAACTTGATTCTAGTTATTCTGAAGAAGAATTAAATTTGGCAATGAAAAATGCAAAAGAATATTTAATATCTTTTAAAAATTTCTTTGGAAAGTTAAATAATGTTTTATTTGCAGATTGTTCTTATAGCAATCCAAACATTGATATTCACAGAACGAATACTAACGATGGTAGGAATCTTATCATTGCTGCAATAAGTAATATTAACAATTTAGAGCAAAGTATTGTTTCGCAGAATTTATCAGTTAAAAAGATACAAAATGAACTTGATCTTTTATTGTCTGGTTCAACTTATGAAGAAATTATTTCACAAGAAGCAAAAGTAAAATATGCTGAAGCCGCAATAGCTAATGCTTACGCATTAATTGAAAAAACTATTATTCGGGCTCCAATTGATGGTTTTGTAACGAAAAAGGATATTAAAAGAGGGGAGATAATTTTAGCTAATACTCCTGTCATTAGTGTTATGGCAGAAAAAGGATTAGAGATTGAAACGTATATTCCAGAAGTAGATATCTCAAAAATTAAAATAGGAGATGTAACTTTAATTACTTTGGATGCTTTTTCACGGAAAGAATTTTTAGGAGAAATAATAATGGTTGATTTTGTAGAAACTACAATTGATGGCGTTGTCTATTATAAAGGGAAGTGTAGTCTTGATGCAGATGATATTAATGTTAAACCAGGAATGACTGCGGATATTATTATTATCACAAATTCGAAAGATGATATTTTAATTATTCCACAGAGGGCTATAATAGAAAAAGATGGTAAAAATACAGTAAGGGTTCCTGTTGACGGTGATTTTAAAGATGTGGAAGTAGTAGTTGGCTTAAAAAGTCCAGATGGGTATATTGAAGTTATATCTGGATTGAATGAAGGAGACGAAATAATTACTTATGTTAAAAAATGATAATTCTATGATTGAAATAGAAAATCTTGAAAAGATTTATCGTAATGATTCTGTTGAAACCCCAGCTCTTCAAGGGGTTTCTTTTAAGATTGTCCCAGGGGAATTTGTTTCTATCATGGGGCCTTCTGGTTCTGGAAAATCAACATTAATGCACATTATGTGTTCTTTAGATAGGCCAAGTTCAGGTATATATAAATTTGAAGGAAAAAATATAGATAATTTTAATGATGATGAATTAGCTAGAATGAGAAACAAGAAAATGGGTTTTGTTTTTCAATCATATAATCTTTTATCCAGAACTACTGTTTTTGATAATGTAAGATTACCTTTGGTTTATACAGGTTTTTCTAAGGAAAAAGAATATGAAATGGTAAAACAAGCCCTTGAATCAGTTGGTATTTTACATAGGTCTTCTCATTTTCCTAATCAACTTTCTGGTGGAGAACAGCAAAAAACTGCAATTGCTAGAGCAATTGTTAATCATCCTTCTGTAATTTTTGCAGATGAACCAACTGGTAATTTAGATAGTAAATCTGGTCAACAAATAATGAATATTTTTCAAACACTTAATAATCAGGGCCATACTATAATTTTAGTAACTCATGAAAAATATACTGCTGAAATGGCAAAGAGAATAATTTCGTTAAAAGATGGCATGATAGTAAGTGATGAATTAGTTAATTTAAGGCATTATGCTAAAGATGGTTTAATGAAATAAGAGCCTGCCTCCCATTGGTCGGCAGAACCTTGTTTCTCATTTTATTCGAAATGAGATTATGAAATTTAGTAATTCTTTCAAAACAGCAATAATAGGATTAAAAACGAATAAAACACGTTCCTTTTTAACTATTTTGGGAATTGTTATTGGTATTTCGTCAGTTATTTTAATGATGTCCTTAGGTGATGGAGCTCAAAATTTAATTTTAGGACAGATTATGTCTATGGGCCCTAACAATGTTTATGTTGAGCCGGGCTCCTTTGATATGGAAGGGGCGGATATGACACAACAAATGATGGAAAGCATGGAAATTAAAACATTTACCCTTGAAGATTTAGAAGCAATAGAAAAAGATTCTTTGGTGGAAATGGTCGCCCCTATAGTTACGAGCGTAGCCAGAGTGGTTTATCGAAACAATGATAAAAAAGCCACTCTTTTAGGAACTACCCCAGCATATAATCAAATAACTAATGCTAGGACTATATCAGGGTCTGATCTTACTGATTTTGATGTTCAGAGTATGTCCAAAGTAGCTGTTTTAGGTTTTAAAATAAATGAAGATTTATTTGAAGGCGAAGATTCTATTGGTAAAACAATAAGAATAAAAGAAACCAATTTTAGAATAATTGGTGTTATGGAAGAGCAAGGAACGCAGATGTTTATGAACCTTGATGAATATATATATGTTCCGGTTACTACTGCTCAAAAATTCTTATTAGGTATTAATTATGTGCAGTCTTCAGCTGTTAAAATAGTCAGCCAAGATAAGATTGATGAAGCAATAGAAAGTATTCGCTTATTACTAAGAGAAAGGCATAATATATATAATCCAGACGGTGTTTTATCAAAAGATGATTTTAAGGTGGTCAGTGGGAAGGAAACTGCTGATATGATGAATACAGTAACAAGTATTCTCACATTGCTTTTGTCGTCTGTGGCTGCTATCGCTTTAGTCGTTGGCGGAATTGGAATTATGAATATTATGTTAGTTTCAGTTGTTGAAAGAACAAGAGAAATTGGTTTAAGAAAGGCAGTGGGTGCCCGTAAAAAAGATATTCTTTATCAATTTTTAATTGAAGCCATGGTTCTTACTGGTTTAGGTGGAATATTAGGAATTTTGTTAGGTGTTATCTTTTCTTATTTTGTAAGCATTGTTTTAACGATGGCTTTGGGCATAGAGTGGAAATTTGTTCTTTCTTTAGCCTCTGTAATATTGGCTTTTGGAGTATCTGCAGGAATTGGAATTATTTTTGGAATTTATCCAGCTCGTAAAGCAGCACAATTAAGTCCTATTGATGCCTTAAGATACGAATAAATTATAGAGATACTTTTATGATTCCAGAATCAGAAAGATAAAAAATATAGTTTATTGATGGATCGTAAAAAAAATTATTATCTTTTATATTACTGGCAATAGGCCAGATTTTATTATTTTTAAGTGAATAAATATTAAGCAGGTTATTATTCAAAAATAGAAGGTAATTATTGTTAAGAAACCAAGTAACTGGAACATCTGAATAAAGTTTTTCAGAATATTTAATTTCACTCTCTGTATTATAGATTTGAATTTCATCTCTTGAAGACAATAATATTTCTTTTTCATTTAAAGAAAAAATACCATCAATAACGTCCTCGCCAATCAATTTTGGCATGTTTTCAAATGTTTTTAGGTAATAGACTTTTCCAGATCCTTCTATAACTAAAAAGTTATTTTGATTTTCTTCTTTTCTGATTTTAGTTTTTTCTAAATCTTCCATGGAGAAACTGTATAATGATGTTTCTATCTCTTTTTTTGTATTCAAAGAAATTTTAGAAAATACTCCATTTTCTTTTATAAAGTAAATATAATCATTCTTATATATAAAAGGAGAACTTTTACCTTCATATATTTTTTCTATAGATTCTGTAAGAAAATTAAGAAGATAGATTGCATCAGGGCTTTTAACAATTATGTCGCCTTCATTTTTTTCATAAAAAATAGCTTGGTCAATAGTTAAAGACGTTTCTTTTTCTCTTAATTTTGCTTGGTCTAAGGCTTCTTTTAGTGATGTGTTTAAAGAGATTGCATTTTTAATAAGGCTTTTTGGTAAAAAGACAATTTCCCAATTATTTTTTTCTGAATGAATTAATATCTTTTTTGGAGAAAAAACAACATCATAAGGCAGAGAAGAGGTTTTATGAAAATATTCTTTTTCTTTTGTGCTTCTATCAAAAATATACCAATCATAATTTGAAGATTTTTCTATATAAACGATACGATTAGAGTCTGGACTGAGATAGAAACGTTCAATTTTTTCATCGATTATAATTTTTTCTTCCGGCCAATTATTGGGGAATAGATAAACATTTCCGAGATTAGTTGTTTTATTACTTTCAATTTTTATTTTATCTTCCAAAAATGAGTAA
>Ga0268276_1004026_pt1 | contig 10727 bp, 7 predicted proteins | sample saktaG_4_FD_190145 | JGI IMG/M metagenome (GOLD analysis project Ga0268276, IMG submission 190145) | Saline water microbial communities from Sakinaw Lake, British Columbia, Canada - sak_2010_1_5_45m | ecosystem: Environmental > Aquatic > Non-marine Saline and Alkaline > Saline ...
TATGTCGATCCGGTGGTCGCCACTCGCAAGCTGCCTCCCTCTCACGCGGAAGACAGCCTCATCATCCAGGGCAATGATAAAAGGGTTGCTTGCGGTCACTTCAGAGCAGGGCCTTGCCGAACCACCGCACGTAGCCGTGATTGCATCCGGGTTGAACACCTGACCGTTAACACCGATAGAATTAACGCTGGTTACAACGGCTTCAAGTAAATTGTTCTTGAGCGTTAACTGAAAACCATCTGGCGTGTTGCTAAGGCTGCCCATAACATAAAGCCCACGGTACACCTCAACCGGCACTTCCATTTTCGATTCTTCCTGCGTCACAGACAGCGACAATCCCGATAGCAACGTACGCATTGCTGTAACCATGGCCTGCTGGTATTTCCCAAGGTTTAATACGTGGAACTTAAAACGGTTGACCGCTGCCGGGTCGATTTTCCATTCTGTAATACCGTTATCGTCACACTTAACATCGACCTGTTCAAAGCCGTATACGGCATTGCCCTTAACCTGATCCAGATGCACAATATTGCCCTCCGCGTCGACCGCATACCCTGCGCCATGCAAGAACCCTGCCGTGCTCCACATGCTTCGCTCCAGGTCGCCGTACTTCTGCAATAGATCCTTGTTGACCGACTCGAACAAGAAACGGAGCCAATTCTGATTGGGTGACCTGTCCAGCGCATAAATGAAATAGTTCTGCATGACAGGCGAAAGATGCTCAAGAATTTCGGATTGTCTGAACCTGTAGTGCGTTCCCCACTCCATCACTCGCCGTTCAGATACGGCCAACGCCACCTCGTCCCAGCAGGGCATCCAGTATACAGGGCAGGGCAAATCGAAGATAGCAGCGTAGGATGACGGGTTGCGCTGAACGTTGTATTCGATCTCGGCTGCCTTCTCCTTTATTGGCGAACCTGTACCTGCGTTTAGATAGATGGCCGCACATTTCTCCCCGAACAGGCCAGGTTCCTTGAGACCTGCCAGGGCGATGTCCCGGCAGGAGCCGACGATATTTATCGCGATAGGTTCGGGCGACCGCCGCATAGCCCTGAGTAGCGCATTGGCAGCTCCCAGCGAGACAGGTTCAGCATCGTTTTGAGCGTCGGTGCGTGTTATCATCGACCTTGGAGTACCTACGGCCACAGGTACAGTCAGGCCCGTTATGAAATTAAGCTGCGCCACAGCCGCCACCGCCGGGTCGCCCGTCCAGGGCGGATAGTCGATCATTACTCCCAGCAGATCAATGTCCCCGCGTGCGGCCAGCGCGAAGTTACAGGCAAGGTCCCAGTGATCATCGGGATCGGCGTGCGGGTGAAATATATCCGTCTGGTGGTACACCGGTCTGCTCATATAGCTCTCCTTACATTACTCCTTATTTAGGATAACAAGCTATTCCATGACATATCGCTGGAAGTACACTGTCATACAATTGCAAGGGTATATCCTCGCTTAACTGTAACATGAAAGGATATCCCGTAAAATCGGCTGCCAGCTTCTGCACATAACGGGTGATCTCAACCAGCGAGGTGCCCGCCAGCGACGCCGGGAAATTGGGGCAGATCACCTTGCCCGGCCAGGCAGCCAAAGCTTCCATGACGGTGAGGTTGCCGCCAACCTCGGACAGCGAGAAAGACTCTATTACGTCGATTGGGGACTCAGCTACCTGCGCCTTGATAGCGGCCAGCCTGCCGTCCATATGCACGGCGTATACTTTGCCGGCCGCATGGCAAGCGTCACCAAAACGCCGGTAGAGCGGCGCGAGGTATTTGTTGAAATACCTGGGATGGGTCATGTCCGCCGTGACATTGTCCGGCTGCCAGATGACCTCGGCCTCAGATTTTAGGACCATATTGAACTGCTCTTCCTGCCGGGCAGTCATCGCCTCCAGAAGGTCTTCGATGGGGGCAGGATCTTCTGCAAGGTCGATAAAAAGCCTTTCAGGCCCGGCTAGCTCGATCAGCAGCTTCTGAAATGGCAGCCGGTCAACACGGCCCAGCACTACACCATCCTGGCCCAGGTCATATTTCTTCTGGCAGACGGTTGCGGGGCGTTCCTGGAATACCGTGTTCTCAACAATATAGCGCATCGTCGCGTAGTCCTGGAGACCCTTAATATAATGCTGGTTTATCCAGTCACTTCCATAGCTGGGGTCCCTGGTGATGCGCTGGGAGATTTTGCCCACTGGCGTTTGATAGGTCCGCGTCTCGACCTCTCTTCCCTGCTCCCAGGTGAACGCGATACTGAATTCAGCTCCCTTCACTTCAGACAGGTACCCGGGGTGCAGGTGCCAGGGTGGGGCAAGAAGGGAAACCGGCGGCTCAAAATCGATTATACCCATCCCGCAGTTGCGCGCTGCACGCTCGGTTTCCCCGCTGCGGTTGTAGCGGCTGTAGATAGAGACTGGAATCCGGTCGGGCATGCGGTTGTGCAAGACAGCCAACATGCGTTCCCGGACACTCATACTCATTCCCTGTACTCCCTCACCGCGCAACCTCCAGCAGATTCGTCACCTCATCGCGTGAAGGTATGGACTCTATAACACCGAGGCGCGTGGTTGAGAGCGCTGCCGCGGTATTCGCGAAAGGTATGGCATCCTCGATGGTCCTGCCACCGGCCAGCGCGGACATCAAAGCACCGCTGAAGATATCTCCTGCACCTGTGCTGTCGATAGCCTGCACTTTTGGCGCCGGATAATGCTTCACAGCATGCCTGCTGACCAGCACCGCCCCCAGTTCACCCATCGTGATGATGGCCGTGCCGGCGCCCTGCTTGAGGAACCATGCGCCGGCCGCTTCGGCTTCAGCTATGCCCGTGACCTTTATTCCCGACAGGACGGAGGCCTCGGTCTCATTGGGCTTTATAATATCGATGGAGTGATATATATCGTCAGGTATTTTTACCGCGGGAGCCGGGTCAAGGAAGGTCATAGCCCCCAGTTCATGCGAGCGCCTTATTCCGTAAAGCACTGTCTCAAGGTTGTTCTCGAGCTGGAAGCCCACCAGCATGGACCTCTCTATCTCGCCGGCAGCGCGGTCAATATCCTCTTTTGAAAGTCTCAGGTTGGCTCCAAGGGCCACCGAGATCATATTGCGTCCGTCGGCATCGATAAGTATCACACTGATGCCCGAATGGATGCTCTTATCGATGGTTATTAGTTCAGTGGATATGCCCACGCGCCGGTAAAGTTCCAGGGCATCTTTGCCGTAGCTGTCGACACCTACACGCCCAACGAATTTCACCTTCGCTCCGAACATGGCGGCCGCCACTGCCTGGTTGGAACCCTTTCCCCCGGGTCCCTCCACAAACCGGTCGGCAGTGATTGTCTCCCCCACACCGGGAAGCCGCTGTCCCTTGAGGAAAAGCCCCACATTATAGCTGCCCACGATGGTAATCATTTCACATTTCATTTCGAACCTTCCTTCCACCGTTGCCGGCACCGCAGCCACAAGACCGGCGGATAAGCAATTTTGTGTCCAGTACCACCCGCCGTTGTGCCAGGGGCGCCGTGCCCCTGATGCGCTCCAGCAGCATACTGGTGCCAAGCCGTCCCATCTCGTCAACCGAGGCGAATACAGTGGTCAACTGGGGAATGACCACCTGCCCGAGAAAAGAATCCCCCATGCCGGCTACCGCCAGTTCGGAAGGCACCTTGATCCCCAGCTCGCGGGCGGCGTGGATGACACCCACTCCCATGTCGTCATTGCAGGCTACTATCGCGGCCGGTCTGTTTTCTCCCTGCAACAGGGCCCCGGCTGTGCTCATGCCGCCGCTGAACGAGTAATCGGACCAGCATAGCAGACTGGCGTCAAATCGAAGGCCGGCCTGCTTGAGTGCTGCCCTGTAACCATCGACTCTCTGGTGTGGCCCGATCAGGCTTTTAGGCCCGGCCAGGCAGGCTATTCGCTTGTGCCCATGCCAGGCCAGGTGTTCCGTCGCCTGCTTTGCAGCTTTAAAATTATCAAATATAAGGGTGTCTGTGAAAGCGCCCTCTATCTCGCGGTCAAGGATCACTACCGGCAGGTTATCCCCTGTCGCCCGGCGCAGTTGCTCGTGGCTGATTCCTCCGGTGACGAGGAGAGCACCGTCGATACGTTTCTCAGCCAGCAGGGAAAAATAGGACCTCTCCCTCTTTAAGTCGCCTCCCGTATTGCAGAGAAAGAGGCTGAATCCTTCCGAGTAGGCAACTTCCTCGACCGCGCGGGACAGCCGCGCAAAGAAGAGGTCGGAGCTGTTGGGAATAATGAGTGCTATAGAGAGAGAGTTCTTGCGTGCTAATCCCCTGGCCATCCTGTTGGGCCTGTAGCCCAGTTCACTGACGGCACGCAGAACACGGGCGCGTGTCTCCTCTGAAACCGGCCTGGGCCCATCGTTGATAACATACGAAACTGTAGGCAGGGAAACCCCCGCCTTCATGGCAACGTCCCGCATATTAGACATAATAGTCTCCCGGTAAGACCCCTTCTGTTAGACTACACGATTAGTCTAACAAAGGAACCAACAAAAATCAAGCGGGCTTAAAGAACGATTGACATGTTCCAATGCGGGAATTATGCTATCAATAAAATTGGAGGGCCAACGGCAGGAGCAGGATATGGAGTACACTCTCGGCATCGACCTGGGCACGACGGGCGTCAGGGTCCTGCTCGTATCTGAAATTGGGGATATAGTCGCCACGGGCAACGGCGAATATCCCCTGCTGACGCCCGAACCCTATTGGACCGAACAGGATCCCGAGCAATGGTGGCAGGCTACGGCGGCCGCCATAAAGGCGTGCCTCGAGAGAGGTGAGCAAGAGGCTAAAAGCGAAGTTAAAGTTGCGGCCATCGGCCTTTCCGGCCAGATGCACGGGTCGGTTTTTCTCGGTTCAAAAGGGGAAGTGCTGCGGCCGGCCATACTCTGGAACGACCAGCGCACCGCGGACCAGTGCGAACAGATCACCAGTATTGTGGGAGAGCAGAGGCTGATACAGCTGACTTCCAACCGGGCGCTAACCGGCTTTACCGCCCCCAAGATACTCTGGCTGAAGCAGAACGAGCCGGAGACCTATGCCCGCATCAGCAAAGTACTTCTGCCCAAGGACTACATACGCTACAGGTTAACAGGGGCGCTGGCCACCGAGGTTTCCGATGCCTCGGGCACGCTGCTTTTCAACGTCAGGGAACGCAAATGGTCGGGGGAGATGCTGCAGGCGCTGGAGATACCGCAGCCCTGGATACCGGAATGTTTCGAATCCACCGTGGTGAGCGGCCATGTTCACGCAGATGCAGCCGGGATCACCGGGCTGTCCGCGGGCACGCCGGTCGTTGGCGGCGGCGGGGACCAGGCGGCGGGGGCAGTGGGCAACGGTATTGTAAGTACAGGCGGCGCATCATGCGTGCTCGGCACCAGCGGTGTCATTTTCTGGCACTGCGATACACCTGTCTACGATCCACAGGCCAGGCTGCATTCGTTTTGCCACGCCGTTCCCGGCAAATGGCATCTGATGGGCGTGACGCTGGCCGCCGGCGGGTCGCTGCGCTGGTTTCGCGACAACCTTTGCCAGGATATCAAAGCGCTGGCGGAGGCTACGGGGGTCGACCCCTACACAATCATCACCGGCATGGCACAGGAGGTCCCCGCAGGAGCTGAGGGACTGCTCTTCCTCCCATACCTGGCGGGGGAACGGACCCCTTACGCCGACTCCTATGCGAGGGGAGCGTTTATCGGCCTCTCGCTAAGACACACACGGGCGCACATGGCCAGGTCCGTCATGGAAGGGATAACCATGAGCCTTAATGATTGCCTGGAATTGGGCCGGCTGTGCGGGGTATCCGCCTCGCGTATATGCTTCTCCGGCGGAGGGGCGAGGAGTCCCTATTGGCAGCAGATGGCAGCAGATATATTCGGCATCAGCACGGCCAGGACCCGCAGCGACGAGGGCCCGGCCTATGGCGCGGCCATACTGGCAAATGCCGGCGCCGGGCTGCACAAATCGGTTGAGGAGGCCTGCGCGGCCTTCATCAAGGTCAAAGACGAGGCTCAACCGCATAAATCGAAAGAGGGCGCTTATAGAAAAATTTATAGCCTTTATCACTCCCTGTACCCCATGCTGCAGGAGTTTTATAAGCAGGACGCCTCCTTCATAAAAAGCTACTCATAGCTAAGCGAGGCACCTGCGGTAGGAGATACTGATATAGAGATTTACCGGGACGCTTCCAGGCCGGCCGCCGAAAGGGCGAATGACCTGTTGGCCAAGATGACCTTTGAAGAGAAGATCGCCCAGGTCGGATCGGTCTGGGCCATGGAGTTGCTGGAGGATCGGAAGCTCTCGGCAGTCAAGGCGGCCGCTCTGATGAAGAACGGCCTCGGCCAGATCAGCCGGGCCGGGGTGGGCACGGCCCTGAAGCCCGCGCAGATAGCCGTATTTGTCAACGACCTGCAGAGGTTCCTGGTGGAAGAAACCAGGCTGGGCATCCCGGCAATCGTCCACGAAGAGTGCCTGTCAGGATTCATGGCCAGAGAGGCAACCATCTTCCCCCAGATAATCGGCATGGCAAGCACCTGGGAGCCGGAACTGGTGCAAAGGATGACCGGGGTCGCCAGTAGACAGATGCTGGCCGTGGGTGTGCGGCAGGGACTGTCGCCGGTGCTGGACGTTGCCCGCGACCCCAGGTGGGGCAGGATGGAGGAGACATTCGGCGAGGACCCCTACCTCATCGCCAGGATGGGTGTCGCATATGTAAGGGGACTTCAGGGAGGAGATATCAGGGACGGCGTCATCGCAACCGTTAAGCACTTTGCCGGCTACGGCAAGTCCGAGGCCGGTCTCAACCACGCTCCCTCCGATATACCTCCGCGCATGCTGAGGGAGGTTTACCTTTACCCTTTTGAGAAAGCGGTCAGGGAGGCCGGCGTGCTCTCGGTCATGAACGCCTACCAGGAGATCGACGGGGTCCCCTGCACGGCATCGGGGGAACTGCTGACGCATATACTGCGTGAAGAGTGGGGCTTCGACGGCATCGTGGTATCCGATTACTACGCTGTACTGATGCTCAACACCTACCATCGTGTAGCGCATGATGGGACTGAAGCGGCAAAGATGGCGCTGCTGGCAGGCATAGACATGGAGCTGCCCAGGGGCGATTGCTATACAGCGGCCCTCAAGAATAAGATCGACTCCGGGGAACTCTCAGCAGATGTACTGGACCGGGCAGTGGCAAGGGTGCTAAAAATGAAATTCATGCTCGGTCTCTTCGAAAAACCTTACACCAGCCCGCCCGATGTCAAAAAGATATTCGATACCGCTGCCGATCGGGAACTCGCCCTGGAGGCCGCGCGCAAGTCCATCGTGCTGCTGAAAAACGACGGTGACCTGCTGCCGCTGTCTAAAAAGGTCGGAAAGGTCGCGGTTATCGGCCCTGCTGCTAACGACGCCAGGATACAGCTCGGTGATTACACCTACCCGGCGCACATCGGCCTGACCTCCATGACCGCGCAGTCCCTCCATTGCCTCCTGCCGGCTGAGGATGTTAAGGCTGACCTGGTACCGGTAAGGGTGGTCACTCTGCTGGAAGGGATTAAATCCAGGGTTGGCCGCGATACGGATATCCTTTACGCAGCAGGTTGTGATTATAACGGCGGCTCCACCGGCGGGATCACGGAAGCGGTTGAGCTGGCCAGCCGGTCGGATACCGTGATCCTGGCCCTGGGCGGCAAGTCCGGATTGACCACCGAATGCACCTGCGGCGAAATGCGCGATTCCGCCGACCTGCGTCTTCCCGGCGTACAGGAGCTGCTGGCGAAGGCGGTATTCGATACGGGCAAACCGGTGGCGCTGGTGGTCATGGACGGCAGGCCGCTCGACCTGGACTGGATGGCCGAGAAGATACCGTCAATACTATGGGCATGGAAGCCGGGGGAGGAGGGCGGCAACGCCCTGGCGGATGTCCTTTTCGGCGATTACAACCCGGGCGGCAAGCTGCCGGTGACATTCCCGCGGAGGGTTGGACAGGTCCCCATTTACTACGGCCACAAGCCTTCGGGCGGCAAATCTCAATTCTGGGGCGATTATGCCGATTGCCCGGTAGGGCCGCTGTACGAATTCGGCTACGGCCTCAGCTATACCACCTTTAAGCTGAGCAACCTGAAAATATCGTCCGCCCGCGTGAAGCCCGATGGATTTGTGACTGTAACATGCGACGTGAAAAATACAGGAGACAGGCCGGGGGACGAGGTGGTGCAGCTCTATGTCAACGACTCGGTCTCCAGCCTGACGCGTCCACTGCTGCAATTGAAAGGCTTCAAACGCATCAGCCTGCAGCCCTGCCAGAGCGCTGAGGTCGGATTTGAGCTTCCGGTGGAGGAGCTTGCCTTTTACGGCGTCGATATGAAGCTGGCGGCGGAGCCGGGCCTATTCAGGATCTTGATAGGCACATCGTCCAAAAATATTGCCCTGCGGGGGGAATTTACCGTCGAGGGCTGACCCGTCACTTCATGAGTATGACTTTCATACACCTGTCGATGCCGGCCAGGTCCTTGATCATCTCGATATCTGATCCGGGCAGAATATCCCTGACTATGGCTGTTAGACGCTTGCCCTGACCTGCTCCTATCTCGAGGAAGATAGCGCCGCCCGGTGCGATTTTACCCGGCGCCTGGCGGAGCATAGCCTCGATGACAGTAGTGCCTCTGTCGCCTCCATCCAGTGCCGGCATCGGCTCGTACAGGCGTACCTCAGGCTGCAGGCCCGCCAGCTCTCCGCCCGGTATATAGGGAAGGTTAGCCACGATCAAATCCAGCTTTTGATTAATTTGCTCCAGTAAATTCCCCTGAACCGGTGTTATCCGGTCATTGAGGCCGTGCCGGCTAATATTTAAAGAGGCTACTTCCAGCGCGTCCGGTGAGATGTCTACAGCGTATACCTTGGAATCTGGTACGTGAGTTGCCAGCGCTATGGCGATGGCGCCGGACCCGGTGCCGATGTCGGCCGCCAGCATCCGCCTCTGATTGAGCGCAACCCATGAGCGCCCGAATTCGATGGCAGCTTCGGCCAGTACCTCGGTCTCGGGCCTGGGTATAAGCACCCTGGGATCTACGAACAGGTCGATGCCGTAAAACTCCTTGTGGCCTGTAATATAAGCTGATGGTTCGCGATGCAGCCTGAGCGCCGTCAGCCCTTCCAGCAGGGTTAGCTCGCCACCGGTTAATATCCTCTCCGGCTGTGCGAAAATTTGGGCTTTGCCGAGTCTGAGCGCGTGGCAGAGCAAGACTACAACCTCGTCCTCCGCCTCATCAATGCCTCCCTGCTGAAAAATCGAAGAGTATTTACGCAGCCATTCCCGGGCGGTCACAACCTGCTGTCCTGCAATAACTGCGATTGTTCCTCGGTTGCCAGGGCATCGATGAGCTTATCCAGGTCGCCGTCCAAAATGCGGGGAAGCCCGTGCAGGCTGAGGTTGATGCGGTGGTCGGTCATGCGGTCCTGCGGAAAGTTATAGGTGCGGATCTTCTCGGACCTGTCCCCGCTGCCTATCTGAGACCGCCTCTCTTCAGTGACCTCATCCTGCTGTTTGCGCTGCTCGATATCATACAGCCGCGCCCTCAGCACTGCCATGGCCTTGAGCTTATTGCGCAGCTGCGACCGCTCGTCCTGGCAGATTGCCACGATGCCCGTCGGTATATGTGTGATACGCACCGCCGTACTCAGCTTGTTGACGTTCTGCCCGCCGGCTCCGCCGCTGCGGAAAATGTCTATGCGCAGGTCCTCCTGGTTGACATGCACATCTATCTCCTCTGCTTCGGGCAACACGGCTACAGTAGCCGCTGAGGTATGTATCCTGCCCGAAGCCTCGGTGACCGGCACGCGCTGGACGCGGTGCACGCCGCGTTCATACTTGAGATGGCCGTAGGCGCCCTTGCCCTTGACCTCGAAGATGACCTCCTTGAAGCCGCCCATCTCGTTCTGGTTGCTGTCTATTATATCTATCTGCCAGCCTTTGGCCTGGGCGTAGCGCGAATACATGCGGTACAGATCCGCCGCGAAGAGGGCCGCTTCGTCACCTCCCGTACCCGCCCTGATCTCCACGATAGCGTCCTTGTCCTGGTTGGCATCCTTGGGTATAAGGCTGAGGCGCAAAGCTTCACCCAATGCCTGTTCCGAGGCCTTCAGTTCACTGAGCTCCTCCCTGGCCATAGACAGCATATCCGGTTCCAGTCCGCCCTCGATCATGGCCTGCGTGTCAGCAATGGCCTTTGCCACCGCTTTGTACTGCCTGTATTTGTTTACAGCATCCTCGATGGCGGCCCGCTCCTGCGAAAGCGCCTGTACGCGCTGAAAATCATTATAGACTTCCGGCTGGGTGATCATTTCCCCCAGCTCTTCGTAGCGCTTTTCAATTGCTTCCAGTTTCTCAAGCATGGCTTAATCCTGTTAAATACACAGGAAATTATAGCATCGTAGTTTGAATACGCTCAAACGATTCTAAATCCGAAAAACTGATCCCGGAACACCAGTCGCCCTGGTCATGAAGTTACTTATAAGGCAAGACCATTATATTGCGTTCAAGCAATATAAGCATTATATTACCCGCCGCGGCTGCTTGTATCTGCGATACCAGTTTATCCACATCCTCCTCAGCTAAGGCAGGAACATCGCCCGGCATTTCCCCCATATATTTGGAAACACGTACTTTATATCCGAGCTTGTTTTCGATCAGCGCAATAACCGGTGATTTACTGTCGCCCAC
>Ga0268276_1004027_pt1 | contig 10725 bp, 9 predicted proteins | sample saktaG_4_FD_190145 | JGI IMG/M metagenome (GOLD analysis project Ga0268276, IMG submission 190145) | Saline water microbial communities from Sakinaw Lake, British Columbia, Canada - sak_2010_1_5_45m | ecosystem: Environmental > Aquatic > Non-marine Saline and Alkaline > Saline ...
TTACCGTCAGGCTTTATGGAGTCAACCTTTAATACGAGCGTACTATTAAAGAGGCGTCTCAAAACTTTATGGTCCTGTTTTTTTCCCGGACGCCTTCCACCATAGCCATTTTATGTGCCGCCAATTTTTTCTCTATCCTTTTATCCGTGATCCCTAATATCTCTAAAGCGAGTATTGCCGAATTTTTAGCTCCGGCCTTGCCTATCGCTACAGTCGCCACCGGTATCCCTGCAGGCATCTGAACCGTAGAAAATAACGAATCCACACCCTTAAGCTCTTTGGTCTCCATCGGAACGCCTATCACCGGAAGGGTCGTATGGCTTGCTACAACACCGGCCAGATGCGCGGCCGCGCCGGCTCCGGCTATTATGATCTTTAGTCCTTTTTTTCTGGCTGACTTAGCAAAATTTGCAGCGTCGTCGGGTGAGCGGTGCGCCGAGAGTATCTTCACGTCGTTTGATACTCCGTATTCGTCCAATATCTTTTTAGCTTCTATCATTATTGGCAGATCGGAATCGCTTCCCATTATTATTGAGACTACAGCTTTCTTAGCCATTAACGGCCTCCTTAAGATTGGTTATCTACTGCTTTCTGCCCTATGTCCCTGCGATAGTGCATCTCATCAAATTTTATCTTCATCACCGCATTATAGCAATTCTCTATCGCTCCTTTAAAATTAATCCCGAGAGCGGATATATTCAGCACGCGCCCGCCATTGACTATAAATATCTTACCTTTGTCGGTCATGCGTCGTCCGACCTTAGTCCCCGAATGAAAAACAAAAACATCTTTCATAGATTTAACCTCATCCGTGCCGGTTATCTCCATGCCTTTTTCAAACTTATCCGGATATCCGCCGGAAGCTATTACCACAGAAACGCATGGACGAGGATCCCACTCAAGCTTAAGCCCTGCCAGCGTGCCGGAGATACTCCGCTCTATTATATCTATAAGGTCGGTCTTAAGGCGCGGAATGATCGCCTGCGTCTCGGGGTCGCCGAAACGCGCATTGAACTCGAGCACAAAAGGCCCTTTATCTGTCAGCATTATACCAGCATAAAGCGCGCCTTTATAAGGCCTGCCTTCACGCTCAAGGCCTTTTATTATCGGCATAACCGCCGTATCTATAACCTTTTTGAATAAATCATCCGTTACCACCGGGGCCGGTGAGTAGGCGCCCATTCCGCCGGTATTTGGCCCTGTATCGTAATCGAAAACCCTCTTATGGTCCTGACTCGAGGCCATGCATACTATATTTGATCCGTCGGAAACTACTATTATCGAAGCCTCTTCGCCTGACAGACATTCTTCTATTATTATTTTCTCTCCGGAGGATCCGAAGACCTTACCGATCATCATCTTCTTTACGGCGGCTCTTGCTTCTTCGATAGTTTTCGCGACTACTACGCCCTTTCCAGCCGCAAGGCCGTTGGCCTTTACGACCACTGGCGCCTCGACGGTATCCAGGTATTTTAACGCATCGTCGCTTTTATCGAATACCCGAAAATTGGCGGTCGGAACCCCAAAACGGTTCATCAGCTCTTTAGCAAATACCTTGCTGCCCTCTATCATGGCAAGTTCCGCAGTCGGCCCGAATATCTTTAGCCCCTCCTTCTTAAAGGCATCAACTATACCTTTTACAAGAGGCACTTCCGGACCCACTACGGTAAGCCCTATCTTATTATCTTTTGCAAATTTTAGGAGGCCGCCGATATCATCGGCTTCTATATTTACGATTTCTGCGACTTCGGTGATCCCGCCGTTACCCGGGGCGCAATACAGCTTTTTACACTTAGGGCTCTTCAATATCTTTAAGCAGAGGGCATGCTCCCTTCCGCCGGAACCAACTACTAATATATTCATCGTATCACTACTTCTCTATTACCTTTTATTACCCTTCCGATTATGTGCGGCTTAATCCCGCAATCCAAAAGCGCCGCGGCCGCCTTATCCACCTGACCCGGCTCCAGAACTAAAACCATCCCTATACCCATATTGAGAGTATGATACATTTCCTTGTCGGCTACATTGCCTCTCTTTTGTATTAAGGAAAATATCTCCGGCACGGGCCATGAGCCTTCATAAATTTCTATGGCCATTCCTCTGGGAATTATTCTGGGTATCTTATCGTAAAAAGCTCCGCCGGTTATATTGGCGATACCCTGTATCCGCGCCGCCTTCTTTGCCGCGAGAACGCCTTTGCAGTAAAGCCTGGTCGGGGTGAGCAATATTTTTGAATGCTCTTTTTGTTCTTTTATATTCAGGATTTTCCTTACCAGAGAATAACCGTTTGAGTGCAGCCCGCTCGATTCAAGCCCCAGTACTATATTGCCGACTTTAGTGCCCCGGCCGTCTATAACATACCGCCGATCGACTATGCCTACTCCGAAACCGGCCAGATCGTATTCGCCTGGCGAATACATCCCCGGCATCTCGGCAGTTTCGCCTCCGATGAGAGCATACCCGGCTTCGCGGCAGCCGTCGGCTATTCCCTTAACGACGTCACGAAGCACAGAGGATTTTATCTTACCCGTCGAAACGTAGTCGAGGAAGAAGAGGCCTTCGGCGCCGGAACAGAGTATGTCGTTTGCGCTCATCGCGACCAAATCGATGCCGACAGTATCGTGCTTATCGGCCAAAAACGCTATCTTTAACTTTGTGCCGACCCCGTCGGTGGAAGATACCAGGATAGGATCCTTAAATTTCTTTATGTCAGGCCTGAATAGGCCGCCGAAGCTACCAACGTCGGAGATCACGCCCTTTGTCTTAGTCGACAAAGCAAAGCGCTTATAGTCGGCCACCAGGCGATCGGCCTTGTCGATATCAACCCCTGCGGATTTATATGTTACTTTTTTCATTTCTTCGAGACCTCAATATCTTTGCCTGTAATCATCATAAAAGCTTGCAGATATTTTTGGCGTGTCTTTTGCACTATCTCATCTGGAAGCTCGGGGCCCGGAGGCGTCTTGTCCCAGGTAAGCGTTTCCAGATAATCCCTCACGAATTGTTTATCGAAACTTGGCTGCCCCCCGCCCGGTTTATATTGGTCCTTTGGCCAGAAACGGGACGAGTCCGGGGTTAAAACCTCGTCTATAAGTATTATTTTCTCCTCGTATATTCCGAACTCGAATTTTGTGTCGGCAATAATAATACCTTTTGATTCCGCATATTGGCTTGCCTTATTGTATATAGCAATGCTGATTTCTTTAAGCTTATTGGTCATGCCCTTTCCGAGCTGGCCTTCAACATACTCCTCGGAGACGTTAATGTCGTGCCCTACATCTTCTTTTGTAGACGGAGTAAAAATAGGTTCCGGAAGCTTGTCGGATTCGCGTAAACCAGCCGGCAGCTTTATTCCGCAGATGGAGCGATTTTGCTGATACTCCTTCCAACCCGATCCGGAAAGATAGCCGCGCACGACGCATTCTACAGGGATCGCCTTCGCCTTTTTTACCAGCATTGACCGGCCTTTTAGGATATTACCATATTTATGCAACTCTTCCGGATACTCCGAAACTTCGGCTGATAAAAAATGATTGGCTACAATATCTTTGGTTAAGTTAAACCAGAATAGGGATAATTGAGTCAATACCTCGCCCTTCTGCGGTATACATGTCGGCAAGATTACGTCGAAACAGGATATCCTGTCCGTCGAAATTACCAAAAGCTTATCCCCGAGATTATAGACATCTCTGACTTTTCCTCTTTTAAACAGCTCTATATCCGTAAAGTTGGTTTTATGCAGCTCATCTTTCGTCATATTAGGCATCTCCTCTAAATTCCCACTTTTCTGAAAATATGATCCACATTCTTCACATGATATTTAAAATCAAATATATCTTCGATCTGATCTGAGTTCATCACCGATTGAATACCATCGTCTCGGAAGAGAGCTTCCTTAAATGTAACGCCATCCTGTTTGGCTTTGAATGCGACCTGCTGCACCAAATCATAGGCCTCATTCCTTGTTAATCCTTTATTTACAAGCTCAAGGAGAAGCCTGCCCGAAAACACCACACCGCCGGATTTGTTAAGATTTTCCAGCATCCTGTCCTCGTGTACCAGAAGGTGCCCGACTATGTCCATGAATTTAACAAGCATGTAGTCTAAGAGTATCGTCGAGTCAGGCAGTATTACGCGCTCGGCTGATGAGTGCGATATATCGCGCTCATGCCACAACACTATATTTTCCATCGATACCATCGCATTAGCGCGAAGGATCCTCGCCAAACCCGCTATTCGTTCACAGAGTATCGGATTTTTTTTGTGCGGCATGGCGCTCGATCCCTTCTGGGTCGACGAAAAGTATTCCTCCACCTCTCCTATCTCGGTATGCTGAAGATTCCGGAATTCAGTCGCGTACTTCTCAAGACAAGTGCCGGTGACGGCTATTGCGTTTAAGAACTCAGCGTGCCGATCGCGCTGCAAAACTTGCGTCGATATGCGCGCTGGCTTTAGCCCCATTTTCTTACAGGTATATTCCTCGATAAATGGTTCTATATTTGCGTATGTTCCTACGGCGCCGGATATCTTGCCTACTGAAACTATCTCCCGGGCGCGTTTTAGCCTTTCGAGATTGCGCTTCGTCTCTTCGTAGTAAAGCGCCATCTTAAGGCCAAACGTCATCGGCTCGGCGTGCACAGAATGAGTGCGGCCTATCATGAGCGTCTTCTTATGTCTCCTGGCCTTTCTGCGGAGTATAGCGAGGAGCTTCTTCATATCATCTATCAGGATATCGCAAGCCTGCTGCATCTGGGCGGAGAGCGCCGTATCGAGGACATCGGACGAAGTAAGCCCCATATGTATGTATTTGGCGTCCTCACCGACGTACTCGGAGACGTTCTTTATAAAGGCTATAACGTCGTGGTTTGTCTCAGCTTCAATCTCTTTTATGCGCTCCACATCGAAGCGGGCGCGCTTTTGTATCTGCGAGAGCGAACTCTTCGGTATCTTGCCGAGCTTCGCGAGGGCTTCACATGCGAATATCTCAACATCGAGCATCTTCCGGAATCTGAATTCATCAGTCCATACGGCCGCCATGCGCGGCAGGGAATATCTTGGTATCATATAATGACCTTTCTATTAGAGTACATATTTTATATTATAGCCCTCGGGGTGTCAAGCTTCGCTCGCAGATGGTGGTAGCTTTGTGTTATTGTCTTTTCAATTCCATTCCCATGAAATAAAAGGCTACCCGGCCAGTGGGCTTCGCCTAATTTTGATCTCAAGTGTGATTAGGTCTTATGTAGCTATAAAGCTAAGATGTGTCCTTATGGACCCGGTTTCGCTTATATATTATTATTTAGTGAATACCTGATCAAAATTTACGGCTTAAGCCCACATGGCCCGGGTAGCCTTTTTACACTGTAAAAGCTTTATTCAGGCGGATAACGCCAAAACTACCTCCCTATCAGCTCACTACACGTATAGATGGGTGAGCAGATAAAGGTGGTATATTTTTGTGGACACCGAGGGAGTGTGCCTGGCGGGGCGTCGAAGATCGCGAGCGGGCATGGGGCTGGCTAATTAAGGTGAGGCGAGCGAGCGATCTTCCGAGTAAAATTTTCTCGCCGGGAAAATTTTACGTCCCCGACAGGCACACTCCCGAAGGTAATCACAAAAATATGCCCCTACCTGCGAGCGAAGCTTGACATAGCTGGCGCATAAGTGTAGAATTGTCGGCACAAGTAAAAAATCCTAAGGAGGTTTAAAGTGGTTGAATTCGGTAATAAGGTTCTCATAATAGGTTATGGCTCCGTATCAAGATGTACAATCCCGATACTCTTAAAACACGTTAAGATACCGTATAAAAATATCACGGTCATAGACTTCGCGGACATGCACAGGGATATAAAGATCTGGACCGACCGCGGGGTTAAATACTATCAGGTAAAGATCACCCCCCTTAACATCACGAAAGAACTAGCCAAGCACGTCTCCGCAGGCGGGCTATTGATAGACTTAGGCTGGAACATCGGATGTCAGGACATATTGAACTGGTGCCACGAAAATAAAGTCCTCTATATCAATACATCCGTCGAGGAATGGGACCCGTACGCCGATATACACAATAAGACGCCTTTACAGAAATCCCTCTACTACCGCCAGATGAATCTACGCGCGGCTACCGCGAAGTGGGACCATTCCACCACGGCGGTACTCGATCACGGAGCCAACCCCGGACTTATATCCCATTTCACAAAAAAGGGCATAGTAGATATCGCGGAAAAAATGCTAAGGGATAATGAGGTCTCCAAAAAACAGAAGAAAAACCTTGAAAAATATCTCCACGAGAGAAAATACAATCACCTCGCTATGGAGGAAGGCGTTAAGGTTATTCACTGCTCCGAGCGCGATACGCAAATAACGAATAAGCCTAAAGAAGTCGACGAGTTCGTCGGCACATGGTCGATAGAAGGCCTTCGCGAAGAAGGCGTATCGCCCGCTGAAATGGGTTGGGGTACTCACGAAAAAACGCTGCCTAAGAACGCCAATGTCCCTTCATACGGACCGAAGAATCAGATATTCCTTTCCCAGATGGGCATGAATACGTGGGTGCGAAGCTGGATACCGGATCAGGAAATAGTCGGTATGGTGATCCGCCACGGTGAAGCGTTCGGCATTTCCGACAGGCTTACCGTATGGAAAGGCGCTAAAGCTATATACCGTCCTACGGTACATTACGCCTACATGCCCTGCCACGAAACGATATCTTCGCTCCATGAACTCCGCTGCAGAAATTACGATCTGCAGCCGAAATTAAGGATCATGTCCGACGAAATAACTAAAGGCGATGATATACTGGGAGCTCTATTGATGGGACATAAATATAACTCATGGTGGACAGGGTCGGTCCTCTCGATAGAAGAATCCAGGCGCCTTATTCCCCATCAGAACGCCACTACAATGCAGGTGGCTATAGGTATGGTCTCGGCGATAATGTGGATGATAGATAATCCTAAAAAAGGCGTTCTCTTACCTGACGACCTGCCCCATGACAAGCTCCTTGAAGTAGCAAAGCCATATCTGGGTAAACTGGTATCGAAACCCAGCGACTGGACGCCGGCGACTAACTATCAAGTATTCTTTAAAGAGAATCCTGGTTTGTATCTGGACAAAAAAAATCCCTGGGGTTTCAATAATTTCCTCTTCAGGGACTAACAAAGGACTATAGAGAATGCAAAAACTGATGGAAAAAGAAGCTTCGGGCGATAAAAATCTCGAGAATCTGCAGGCTATAGCGAAGAAACACGGCACGCCGGTATTTATAGTGGACCACGAGCGGATACGCCAGAATTATCGCGAGTTTAGGGAGGCCCTTCCGCGCGTCCAGGCATACTTCGCGGTAAAATCCAACTCGGACCCCGAGATTGTGAAGACCCTGTACAAGGCCGGCGCGAGTTTCGACGTTGCTTCTTTCCCTGAATTTATGATCGCTTACGAGAATATAAAGAATATGCCTCAGAAGGAGCGTCAGGACTGGATCTGGGATAAGATAATTTACGCCAATACCATAAAACGCCAGGAGACGCTGGAAGAACTCGATAAATATAAGCCTCTCGTCACCTACGACAACTCCGAAGAACTTAAGAAGATAAAGAAGCACGCCCCCCACGCCGGTCTGGTTCTCCGCATACGCGTGCCAAATACAGGTTCGATGGTCGAGCTGTCGTCGAAGTTTGGCGCACATCCCGGTGAAGCGGTCGATCTTATACTAGAAGCGTTTGGTATGGGTCTGGTAGTGGAAGGCATCAGCTTCCATGTAGGCAGTCAGTGCAATAATTTCGAAAACTACATGCAGGCTTTACAGGTATCTTCATCCATAATAAAAGAATCCGAGTCCCGCGGGCATAAGATAAACATCGTCGATATTGGCGGCGGATTTCCGGTAAAATATAATTCAAAATCGAAATCTTTCAAGACGCTAGCCAGAAAACTCAATCTGGAGCTGGATAGGTTATTTCCGAAGACAATGGAGATATTGGCCGAACCCGGACGTTTCATGGTGGCGAATGCCGCCACTCTCGTCGCAAAAGTTATAGGCAAGTCCGTCCGGGATGATAAGCCCTGCTACTACATCGATGACGGCGTCTATCACACCTTCTCCGGCATAATATTCGACCACTGCACATACCCGATAAAGGCATTTAAGGATGGCGAGCTTAAAGTGTCGGCTGTGTTTGGGCCGACTTGTGACGCGCTTGACACTATATCTATCGCTGAGGAACTTCCGGATTTGGATATAGGGGATTTGGTATATGCGGAAAACATCGGCGCCTACTCACACGCTTCATCGACCTACTTTAATGGTTTTCCCCCGGCGAAGGTCGTACATATAAATAAGTAGTTGCATATTATCCGCCTTTTGATATAATAGGGCCTCACTGCGGGGTGGAGCAGCCTGGTAGCTTGCTGGGCTCATAACCCAGAGGTCGTCCGTTCGAATCGGACCCCCGCTACCAAATTAAAAAATGCCTTTCGGTTAAATTCCGAAGGGCATTTTTATATGGCAAAAACGCAATAGGGTAAGAACAAATTACTCACTTCTTCTTCGGCGGGACTTCCTTCATGACTATCTCGCCTCTACGCACCATTCCTACATTCTCGCGGGCGCGCTTTTCGATGTAAGCGATATCTGTCTGAAGCTTATATCTTTCCTCTTCAAGCCTTTTATTTTCGGCCTTGAGTTGGACTATCTGCTCATCAATCTTCTTGCTCTTATAGCGCAGGGCCTGATACTTTGCGAAAGGCGGCAGGAACAGGACCGTCGCGATGCCTATTAATATATAGATCTTTGTCCGGTCTTTTTTAGCCATAAGGCCCTGTATCACAGAAACTCTTGCCTTACCTTAATTTCGGCTTGGTTGAAGGCCCATATACTGCTTTCTTACCGAGTTCCTCTTCTATCCTCAAAAGCTCGTTATACTTACATATCCTGTCTGTGCGGCAGGCCGATCCGGTCTTTATCTGGCCCGTATTCATTGCCACCACCAGATGTGAGATAGTAGTGTCCTCCGTCTCGCCCGAGCGGTGCGATATAACCGAGGTGTAGCCATTCTTCTTCGCGAGATCTATCGTATCGAGCGTCTCTGAGAGCGTTCCTATCTGATTTACCTTTATAAGAATGGAATTGGCCACCTTCTTCAATATTCCCATTCTGAGACGCTTCACGTTAGTCACAAACAAATCATCTCCTACAATCTGTATCTTCTTGCCAAGCTTATCTGTAAGGCCCTTCCATCCATCCCAATCATCTTCAGCCAGCCCGTCCTCTATCGAAACTATCGGGTACTTCGACACCCAGCGGCTGTAAAACTCTATCATGTCCTTGCTCGAGTTTTCTTTCTTCGGCTCGGCTTCGAGGATATATTTACCCTTCTCGTAAAAAGAGCTGGACGCCGGATCCAGCGCTATTGCGATATCTTTGCCCGCTTTGTACCCGGCCTTATCTATTGCAGCGAGTATCACTTCAATAGCTTCTTCATTAGACTTTAGGTTCGGGGCAAACCCGCCCTCATCCCCTACGGCAGTAGAAAGTTTCTTATCATGGAGTATCTTCTTTAAATTATGAAATACTTCGGCGCCCCAGCGAAGAGCCTCTTTAAAAGAGTTTGCGCCTACCGGCATGACCATAAATTCCTGCAGATCGACGTTATTATCCGCGTGCGAACCGCCGTTTAGAATATTCATCATCGGGATCGGAAGCACTTTCGCTTTATCCCCTCCTATATATCTGTAGAGCGGCATCTTCTTTGAAACTGCCGCCGCCTTTGCATTAGCAAGAGAGACGCCGAGTATGGCGTTGGCTCCCAGCCTGCCCTTATTTTCGGTGCCGTCCAGCTCTATCATCAGCTGGTCGAGCTCGCCCTGCATAAGCGCATCTTTGCCTTTAACGGCTTTCCTTATCTCACCATTCACATTCGCTACCGCTTTTGAAACCCCCTTGCCCATATATCTTGATTTATCGCCGTCACGCAGCTCGACCGCCTCGTGTTCTCCTGTAGACGCTCCGCTCGGTACGGCGGCTCTTCCAAACGAACCGTCCTGTAATATAACATCCACCTCTACCGTGGGGTTCCCTCTTGAGTCGAGTATCTCTCTTGCCTTTACATCCCTTATCGCTGTTTTCATATTATCTTTACCTTTCTTCCTTCTACTTTTAATTTACCCTGAACAAATAATTTCACAGCCTCCGGTAAAAGCCTGTGTTCTTCTCTATGTATTCTTTCGAGAAGCGATTTTTCTGTGTCACAATCTTTTACTTCAACAGCGGCCTGCACTATCACCGGACCGTTATCGAGCTTCTCATCCACGAAGTGCACTGTTACTCCGGTAACTTTCACGCCATGTTCCAGCGCATCTTTTATTCCGTGAGTCCCTTTAAAAGACGGCAGAAGCGCCGGGTGTACATTAATTATCCTGTTTCTATATTCACTTATAAAATTCGGGCCCAGGAGCCTCATGAACCCTGCCAGCACAACAAGGCCCACATTTTTCCTTTTTAATTCTTCCAGTATCTTGTTATCGAGGTCTTCCCTTAACTTAAAATTTTTCTTATCTAATACAAGCGTGTCGATGCCGCCCCTCTTCGCGCGTTCGATAGCAAGCGCGCCCGGTTTATCGCTCACGACTAACACAAGCTTAGCCGGAATGTAACCGGAGGAGACCTTATCTATTATAGTCTGGAGGTTTGTGCCGCTGCCGGAGCAGAGTACCGCTATATTC
>Ga0268276_1004031_pt1 | contig 10719 bp, 2 predicted proteins | sample saktaG_4_FD_190145 | JGI IMG/M metagenome (GOLD analysis project Ga0268276, IMG submission 190145) | Saline water microbial communities from Sakinaw Lake, British Columbia, Canada - sak_2010_1_5_45m | ecosystem: Environmental > Aquatic > Non-marine Saline and Alkaline > Saline ...
GAAAGGATGTTTGATGAAGTTAAGGACTTGGCTGTTTCAAAACTCGGCAAAGATGCCCAATGGCCTATTTTGGATATGGCAATCAACCTGGCTTATGAAATGTCTAAGAAAGGCAAGGATATCAGAGACTTATTGGAAATCCAGGTTCCTGTTGCAATTGAAATATCTTCAAGTGTGGATGATTTTAAGGTTAATTTAGGCATCGTAGAGCAGATTTTAACAGGGCCATATGACATAAAACTTATAAAGGATAAACAAAAATTTAAGGCTTTCTTCGAAAAGGTAGGCAAGGACCTAAAACCTGCTAGCATAGAGCAGACCGTAGAGACCATAGGGTTATTGGAGCATAGATTAGTACAGCAAGGTTTTAATGTTAACCATTTTTATGATGAAGTGTTTAAGGGTATGGATAAACAGACTCTAGATGGCGCTATGGATATTATATTTGAAATTATAAGACAGGGTTTTTTCCCCACAGCGCAATTAATAAATATGGCTAAAGCTGCACAAGATAGAAAACAATTATATAGAGATTGGCGCTCTGCACGCTTGCAGATACAGACTGGCAACTTTGATATTAATAATTCTTTGCATATTGAATTGGAATATTCTACATTTAGGAGAATATTAGATACTAGCCGGATTATTTCCCAACAGGGACATTTTAGAGGCTATTTATACAAGGATTATCTTAGAGTTGTTAGGCATAGAGATGATGATGATCTTGGTCGAAAAGAAAAAGCGGAAATTATTTATGCAGCTTATGAAGGGCTGAAACTGCAAGAATTTATTAATGAAGTTAAACAACAGGCAAATAGTTTTGGCAGAGAAGTTTGGGTAATACCCAACTTGAGTCTTGGCCGATTTGCAGCTGTTTTTGTTGAAAATGATTTGAGGTTAAATGAAATAGATATTGCTTTTGCCAAAATAGGTTCAAGCGAAATGCATAATACGCCATTTAATATTGATCCCCGTTTTATTCGTAGTCAGCTGTTACATAGAATTGTTTCAGAGAAGCCCGTTATAGTAGTTGTAGACGCTTCGATGCATTTGCTCCGCTATCCTGATGCGCATCAAGGATATCTAAATTTGGCAATTGCATTAAATGATGTAATATCTGATGGAGATGTTGCTAAGTATGCGGGAGTAGGCGGCAGAAATAGAGGGTTTATTAATGGGTTAAAAAAGACCAGCAGTTTTAAGGCAATAAGGAAAACCATCCAGAAGGAATATGACACTGTTTCCAAAAAAGACCCTGTACTTTATACTTTTCATTTCTGGAATCCGCGCGGTGCAAAACTGGATATACGTTCTTCGTGGATAACGCACAGAGGTATAGTTGGCAAGCCAAAGCCATTAGACCCCAAAAAATTAAATGGCCCTGCAGTTATATTTGTAAATACTGTTTTGGATGATAAAGACATACCCAAAGAAATAAAAGAGAAAGCGGGAAATATAGAACACACTGCCGGGTATTTTGATGATAAAGAACCATGCAAAACAGGTAATCTGTTATTCAGGGTTGATAAAACAGGTATTCACTTAGCCGATAGTATGCACGAGTTAGAAATGGAGACAATGGCAAAGTTAATTGGTAAAAACCGCGGGACAAGACGCGCACCGTTAGAGCCCGTTGTTCCTGTAGCAGATACCAGCAAATTAGTTAATGTCAGCAGTGATTTTACCTTTGCAGCAGAAGGACAAAATCTTATCAAGATACGCAGATTGATAGATGAATTAACTGATACCAATTCCAAGATACGTACTGATACAGCAGCGGCTTTGGGTGAATATGCTGGTAATGAAACCGTTGCTGTGGCATTAAGGAAATGTTTGTTGCACGATAAGCGTGAGGATGTAAGGTATTGGGCTGCTTCATCGTTAGGTTTATTAGGGCTGGTAGAATCAGCCAAAGTCCTGTCAGCAGCATTAACGAACGATTCAAGTTCAAAAGTAAAAGCAGAAGCAGCACGGTCAATAGGGCGGCTTGGCGGCAGTCAGGCAATACCTTTGCTATCAGAGGTGCTAAATAAAACTAAGGATATAGAAGTGAAAAAAGAAATACTCTTTGCTTTACGTAGTCTCTGCGGCAATGATGCTTTAGTTCCTTTGCTGAAAACGTTAAAAGAGGATAAGAATCCTATTCTTAGAACAATCGCTGCAGAGGCATATTTAGATGTAGGCAGAGAAGACACTGCGCTAGAAGCACTTAAGTGTTTTGATGATAAAAGTGAACTTGTAAGGACAACGATTGCAGAAGGATTAGGAGATCTTTCAGATAGCTTGGGAAATTTGACAGATGATGTTGTAGATGCTTTATCCAAATTATTACTGCAGGATAATTCACCTATGGTAAGGCAAAAAACCGCTTGGGCATTAGGACAAATTGGAGACATTAATGCTTTTAAAGTTATAGAAACAGCTTTAAAGACCGAATGGGATAGTGATGTTAAAGAAATGCTTGTTTGGGCAAAAGGAAGACTGCTTAAGACTAAAGAAGCAATTCCTGCTCCTAAAGCAAAAAGGGCTAAGGTTGCTCTCATGGAAGAAAAACTGTCACCTATAAAAGAAAAACCTAAAACACAAGAAACTGTACAAGACAGCGCAAAGGCAATTACTATACAAGGAGCCAAAATTGATTTATCAAAAACACATGGTTTTATTTTTGATTTGGACGGTACATTAGCACCTCTTAGCCAACCCGTTCCTTTAGCAATAAATGAGGCCTTGATAAGGCTGCTTAAGACGGGCAGACAGCTAGCCATAGTTACAGCTGAAATAGAAGAAAACCTGGAATCAAGGGTGTGGGGGCAGATTCCCGATGAATTGCGCAGGAATTTACATTGTTACTCAAACGGTGGCACCAAAGGATTCGGTTTTGATCCCAAAGGCGAGAAGGTGAGCTATTATGATTATACACTTAGCGCAAAAGATCGTACAGACATCTTAGGAGTAGTTAATTTTGTTTTAAGCAACAGGCCATTTAGCATACAACCAGAAGACTATAAAGTAAAGATACATCTTGGACACAAGATTTTAAAGCAACGGTACGATATTGCCGTGGCTATACAGGAAAGCCTGAAACTGGCCGGCATAGAGGCTACTGTTAGTTTTCAGGGTGGAAATAATATAAATATTCATAAGTTTGATAAAATACAGGCTGTACGAGAATTTTTATCCAGGACTAATCTGGATGAAGAAAACCTGTTTATTGTTGCAGATAAAGCCAGAGGATTTGGTGCTGACAGGGGAATTTTAACCTCTTTTTCTAAGGCGGTTTCAATCAATGTAGGAAGTACATCCCCTACGATACAAAAAGAAAACCCGAATGTCATTCAGACAGGTATTAAACACTTACTTGCAACAGAGGCAATCTTAAATATAATTACAGGGAAGTCACAGGTTTCTTTTGAAGAAACAACTGCACCGCTATTATCAACAGTTAGTTACACTGATACAGAAGATGATAGCCAAATAAGTGTAGAAAATGACCTGGAAGCAGAAGCAGATAAAATATCTCAGAAATATCATGGCATAAAAATAGGGGTTATTGGAGCAACCGCCCCTACGAAAGATTATTCGTCTGAATTGGGTCAACAGCTGGGGAGACAATTAGGAAAATATGTTTTCGGAAAGGGTTTTGTATTTACTGGTGGAGTAGCCGGTGTGGGGGTAGATGTATATAAAGGTATCAGTGAAGGCAGCGATGAAATAAATAATAATTTTTTTGTATTATTACCGGTTGCTGAAAAGGCAGATGCTGGCTACGGAAAAGTAGAAACTGTGCATATCGGCATTAATAAATTTGAGAGGCGTATCGGAATGGGCAAGATAGCAGATGTACTCATTGTCTTAAACGGCAAAGGCGGTACTCTTCATGAGGCCGTATCTGCCTTAGAAAACGGTACCAAGGTTATTGCATTAAATCATGGCGGTGCAGGCTCTTTATTATATAATGCCAAGGCAAAGAATGCATTATTGCCTGAATTAACCAAAACAGGGTTCAAATATAAATATTTGGAGAATGTTCTTTTATCGGATATAGCTGGCGTTGAAAAGGCCTTGGATCAAGCTTTGAAAGAAAACCCCGATGATTTAGTAACAGCCATGGCCAAACGGCAAAAAGCTATGCAGGAACTAGTTGAAAAAGGCAAAGAAATCGTTCCTGCCCTGTTGGGTACGATAGAAAAAACCAATAGCTTTAGCCAGATGGAAGGCCTTGCTGAAGTACTAAGTAGAATAGCAGATGTGAGGGCACTGCCAATTTTACAGAGGCTCCAGCAAAAACATCGATCCAGTATGATTCTTGAAAAAGCAGTTATGAGGTTACTGTCATCTGCTAATGCTGAACGAGGTATTACTACTGATGCATTATATCCTGAGGAAAGTGTAGTTTCAGCACTTACTAGTGATATAAAAAGTGGCAGAATTGACCCAGCGCATCTTAGAAATATTAAAAAGAGAACCAGCGCATTACAAAGAGCCGCATAATGTAGTTTCTTGTATTAAGACAGATAAGCTATAGGGGTATGGTAGCTATTCATTATGAAACCTATCAAAATAACAGCGTTTTTAATAGTGCTTATATTTACTTTCGAGCAGATTGTATGGGCTGCCTCTCCTGATTTTTCAAAAAATCTTAAAACTGCAACACAGTTACGGACCAAAGCCTCTTCTATATCTATCGGCGATGAACTTGAATATTCTATAGAGTCACGACTTGCTTCTCCAGGAAGAAGACATGGCTTGTTAGCGGCCAGGCTAAAGAAATTATTATATACTGTGCTTATTGCGCTTAGCTTAGCTTTTGGGTTTCTTATACCTTCCCGTGCTATTGCACAAAACGTTTTTTCAGATCTTCCTCCAAACCATCCTGCGTTTAGAACGCATCTTCCCCAACTACAACAACTAAGCTCGACATATATTAGGCACGAAAATAGCAGTTTCTATTTGTATAGAAACGGCGTTAAAATAGTTCCTTCAGTGGGTATGGTGTATCAGCCTGTGCCAGGCGGTAAGCATATAAATGACTATAGAAATAATCTTGCTTTACTTTATAGCGCTTTACTTGACAAGGAGGAAGGAGGACAGGGGCATGCGCGGCGGCTTTATAACATGGGGGTGAGGTCCATAAGAGTTTATGAGCTTGATTCAAATAACCCAGATGATGTAGCTAAACTAAAAGAAATATTTAGGAGAATCCACGGAAAATATAATATAAGCGTATTAGTGGGTTCTTATGCGGGGTTGTATGATAATGTGAATTACAATAACGTAGAAGAAGTCAAGCGGGCTATTTTTTTACTCCAAGGAACTGTACGTAATTTTTGCAAAGAATCATGGATATTGGGTTGGGTTGTAGGCAATGAAAATAATTTACACTTAGTTTATCCAGGATCTGTACAGCTAACTAGGAAATTCTTGCCTGGAATAAATCTTCACCCTGAAACATATTTTAATCTTATGGATATTTTTGCAGGTGCCATCAAAGCAGCTCTAGAAGCTGAAAACGTTCATCAGATAGTGGTACTAGGCAATGGTGATTTATCTGATAGTGAAATTGATCTTATATCCAGGATGCGCAATATTGATACACTGGGAATCAACTGTTATAGAGAGCCCGAAAACATAAAACAGCTGATAGAAAATGCACGAAACAATTTGTCCATGCCTTTGTTTTTTACAGAGATAGGCTCTGCCGCTGTAATGCGCAGACAAGAAAAGCAGCAAGCAGAATATATCCACAATATATTAGACGCAATATATGCGCATGTTCCAGGGGTTTCAAGAGAAGGGAATGTTATAGGCGCATTTGTTTGTGAAGCAACGGACCAAAAGTGGAAGATAAGCGACACAGGGGAAACAAAAGAAGGGTTTTTGGGGGTTTTTGGAAAAAAATCAGAAAGAATTATTACTGATTTTTCACGGCACCTTATACCCTTAAGAAGACATTTTATATCTAGAGATTCGTCCGAACATTTTATTGCTGAAGCATGGGATAGACTTTTAAACTATGATTATATAGGTGCTAGAAAAACAGCACAAAGGTGTATTGCTATATATTATGATGAAGCCATACGGCAACAGGAGGCTTACAGCTCTTTGCCTCATCCCCCGCGCACTAAAGAAGAAATTATGAGATTTTGGGCTTTAAATGATGTGGCCACAGCGTATTACATAATAGGACGTAGTTGGTATGAGATAAATATGAAGCCTGAAGCTAAAGAAGCGTTTGACGTTATATTGGAAAAATTTCCCAACTCGCATGTTATGGATACCACTGGAAGGTATTGGAAGCTAACAGATGCTGTTAAAAAGATATTTCCGGATTTATATGCCCCTAAGATAATGCTCCCTATGCATAAAATCGGTTTTTTTGCCTTGGTTGGAACAATACTAATTACATGGTTACATACAATAAAAAGTTTTTTGAAAAATAAAAAAACTAATTTGAAAAATAAAATCAAAAACATAGATATTGCTTCACTGCGAGAAAAGCTTACCTATTCAGGGTTGGTTTTTATTTCACTTTTTGCTCTGGGGTATTTAGCTAGCTGGTGGTTTCATCCTGTAAGGATGCATTATTACATAGTAAACCCCGCACTTTTTTGGGCGCTAAGCTATATAGCGGTTTTTGTTATAGTGATATATCTCTTTTCGTGGTATGCATTATCTACTATGGAAAGGCCTGTCCACATCCCTGCTTCCCCTGGCAAAAAAGTAGCAATGGTAACAACGTATGTACCTGCAGATTCAATAGACCTGCTTGAAGACACTTTAAGGATGATGGTTCAGGTGCACTATACGCACGATACATATGTACTTGATGAGGCAAACGATCCTGAGCTTAAGAAAATTTGTGATAAATTAGGGGTAATTCATTTTAGCAGAAAGGGTATTCAGGAATTTAATACTCAGAGCGGCAAATTTAAGACAAAGCATAAAGCCGGTAATCTTAATTCATGGATATATACATTTGGCTCTAAATATGAATTTGCAACTTTTTTAGATCCTGACCACCAGCCAAAACCAGAATACCTTGATAGAGTATTAGGTTATTTTAAAAATTCTGAAATTGGTTTTGTGCAGGCTCCACAGATATATAGAAACCAAAAAGAGAGCTGGATAGCACGTGGTGCCGCGGAGCAGTCTTATTATTTTTATGGCCCATTGCTTACAGGCTATTTTGGCCAAAACTCAACGATGATAAACGGAAGCCATAACACTATAAGGATGAAAGCCCTCTTTGATATAGACGGCTATGCTGTACATAATGCTGATGACATGCTTACTTCACTAAAAATGCTTTCTAAAAAATGGAAAGGTGTATATATACCGGAAGTATTAGCAGAAGGGTTAGCTCCAGCTGACTGGTCTGCGTACCTTAAACAGCAACTTAGGTGGTCGCATTCTATGTTTGACCTGTTGTTCTATCATTATCCGAAATATATTTTTAAGATTAAATTTCAACAGTTTTTTCCATACCTAATATGCGGCTTATATTATTTCACCGCGGTTAATTTTTTGCTTATGCTTCTCATGCCGATTATTGCCATTACTATTAACCAGCCGCCAATCAATCTTGAGCTTACTAGGTTTTTGGGCATATATATCCCAGCATTATTAAGCATGTACCTTATACTTATTGGCTGGGGGCAAAGGTATCTTATAAAACCAAAATCTGAATCAGGCCTATGGTGGAGAGGAGGGTTTTTAGCTATTGCAGCATCCCCATATATAACAGCCGCCTTTATTAGGGCAGTATTCAAAAAAACTTATCCAAGGCCTACTACTCCAAAAACAACCGAAGAGGGGGTTTCTTATCTTAAGCTTTTTATACCGCATATTATAATTTTAGCAAGTTCAATATTTGCGTTAGCAAGAGCTTTTGTTATAGATCCTATTGTTTGGCAGGCCAAAGGCATGAAATTATTTCTTTATATTAGTATCGTGTCATTAACAGGCCTTATAATAACCTCTACTAAATGGTTTTCAAGGTTGTGCGATCGCTGGAAACAAAACCATAATAATGCAGTAGATGAGGAAAGAGGACGCTTACGTAGGTTGATACAGAGAATACAGTTTCAAGATACTGGCATAATGGATACTCACCACGATTTAAATCCCCGTTTTCAAACTACCTACCAGCTTGCTTTTGACAGTTGCAGTTAAGCCGAGAAAATAGTATAATAAAATCATGAAAATAACAGCCTTTACATTTAAGATTGCCATTTCATGCCTTACAATCTGTGCTATGTATAGCTGCTCCTATTCCGCTGAATTCAGCATAAAAGAAGACAAGTTTTATCTTAATGATAAGCCTTTTTTTATTAATGCGGTAGGCTATGCCCCCTGGAGGCCAGGACAATGGCCGGGCACCGATAAGGTGGAAGCAAAGATAATTGATTATGATTTCAAGATGATAAAGGCTGCTGGTTTTAATACCATCCGCACATGGGATGCGCTGGATGAAAAAGAGCTTTCGCTGGCTCAAAAACATAATCTGTATGTAATACAGGGTATTTGGATAGAGCCCCATCGTGATTTTTCTGATAAGCAGTGGCAGCACATGCAAATAGATAGAATAAGAGAAGTTGTAAGCTATAGCAAAAAATTTCCGAATGTTCTATTTTATCTTATAATGACCGAACCAAAAACACGAGCTGTTATTTACGCAGGCGAAAAAGAAACCGAAGCATTTTTCAGGAAAATAGCAGATACTGTGCGTAAGATTGATAAAAGGCCTGTCTCTATGGACAGCTGGATACCTGTGGGTTTTTTAGACCACTCTATGTGGGATATAGCAACCTTTAATGCCTTTATGTTTGCTCCTGAATCTATTAACAAAGTAATGGGCTTTAAAGGGTATGTTGAGTTTATAAAAGAAAACTACGCCAAAGACATGCCCTTATTTATTGGTGAAACAGGGGGTTTTTCAGTATCTAAAACAAGGCGAGGAGAGCTTCCTTATGGCGGCAACACAGAAGAAGAGCAAAGCAAGGGCAATATAGACAGCATAAAAGTATGTATAAAATCTGGTGCTGCAGGAGTTTGTACTGTTTCATGGATAGATACCTGGCATTATCCCGGGGATCCTGCAACCCACAGTGATGAACCCTGGCAATGGAGTGGGATTATTGGTTTAGAGGATAAAGATGACCCCTATGGTAAGCCTAGAAAGATCTATTACGACCTAAAAGAGTTTAATAAGGCTTTGCAGGTTAAAAAAGAGCCCAAAGGGCTTGAGCAGGCAAGTTTGCTTATAGAGCCTGCAAAAGACATGTTTAAGCCTGATGAAGAAATCAGTGTTAATATAACAGTTTCTTATGATAATAAGCCGTTACCGGATAGGGCGGTAAGATATGGTTTTTTCACAGAACAAGGATGGAGAGAATATGACAGCAAAACCATCTGTGATGAAAATGGCAAGATATCTGTTGTATGCAATTTAGCAATAGACGGTGACACAGGTTATGTTTTAGCTTTCGCATCTTTGAAAGACGGCCAATACAGGGCCTCGGATTTAAAATTTATACAGATTGAATATAAAAAAGAGCCTGGTGATTATTTCTGGGTTTTTAAGGATAAGGAATTTCCAGGAAATTATTATATTCAATCAGGTTGGATTGGTGATTACCAAGGTCTTAAATTCCAAGACGATATTGTTTTAGAGGATAATCCAAAGAATACATGCATTAAGATATCATATGAACCCCAAAAAGACGGGCCAGGCTGGGCAGGGATATTCTGGCAAAACCCCGTTAATAACTGGGGCGATAAAAGGGGCGGCTATAATCTTATGGGTAAAAAAGAGCTTGTCTTTAGCGCAAAAGGGGAAAGAGGCGGCGAAACAATAGCAGATTTTATATCAGGGGCCATACAAACCGGTGAATATCCCGATTCTTCATATTCAAGGATAGGGCCTATAGTGCTTACAAAGGAATGGGGGCAGTATAGGATAAATCTTAAAGACAAAGACCTTTCTCATATAAGCGGCGGCTTTGGTTTTATTGTGCAGGAAAAGGATAATCCCAGGGGCTGTGCATTTTTTATTGATGATATTTATTATAATTAAGCCATAACACTACCCTGTCTCCTAAACAAAATCCCTTCAATTTATTAATTTTCCCCTACCACCCGCCATTTCTATTTGTTATAATTAAAAAAACATCATTTCTTTCAATTTTCCCTACCATAAGGTATTTCTATTTGTTATAATAATACTTAATTGAATGGTTATGCTGTACGTAAAAAGATATTAGGAGGGAAAAATGTCCATAGCAAGAAAAGTTCTCGTTGTTGATGATGATGTAAGTATTATTAACCTTCTTACAGAGCTTATCCCTAAAGTCTTAAAGCATGAAATATATTTAACATTGACAGGTGAAGAAGCATTAAAAATATTAAAAGAAAAGAAGCCTGATGTTGTTTTGCTGGACATGCAGCTTCCTGGCATAGATGGAATACAGGTTCTCAAGATAATCCGCAAGGAATATCCTGATACAAAGGTATTGATAATAACAAGTTATGATAAGGAAGTGAAACAGGCAGTAGCAGAACTTGGAGTAGACGGGTTTTTTCCAAAACCCATTGTTTTAGATGAGATAACAAACAGGATAGAAGAAGTTTTACAAACAAAGGAAGATACCAGAGTCAGCCCTATCTCTTTAGATGAGGTTACGAAGAAAGACGGTATTATTCCTGTTGCAAAGATACTTT
>Ga0268276_1004033_pt1 | contig 10715 bp, 16 predicted proteins | sample saktaG_4_FD_190145 | JGI IMG/M metagenome (GOLD analysis project Ga0268276, IMG submission 190145) | Saline water microbial communities from Sakinaw Lake, British Columbia, Canada - sak_2010_1_5_45m | ecosystem: Environmental > Aquatic > Non-marine Saline and Alkaline > Saline ...
TGTTTTTGTTATTTCAAAATCAGTGTAACTAATTGTTTGAATAGTTTTTTGTTCTGGGTTAAAGGTTCCTGTAAAAAAAAGAGCTGCGACAATAATTATTATGATAATTGGTAAAATGAGCTTTTTTGCCTGCTCCCTCACTTCTTTGCCACGCATAATTAAATAACATTACGGCTTAATTTAAACCTTTCCTGTATAAAGCTAGCAAAAGAATTTTTCCTTTATTTTATCTCATAAGCCATTTCTATATCTTTTCCTTTGTTACTTGGAACATGTTTTCCTGTTGGCTTGAAACCAAAAGTAGTATAAGATTTGATGGCATCTTTGTTGGCAGGGTCAACTTCTAAAATGATTCTTCTTATTGTGCTTTTTGTTTTAACCAGATGCACTATCTCTGTTAACAGTTGTTGTGTTAGCCCTTGAGTTCTATATGCTTTTTTTACAGCAATATCATAAACAAGAACTTCTTTTTTTCCAGGAGACATAACACTAATAAATCTCACATTAGCAATTGGTTTGCCCGGTCCTCTGTTTACTTTTATGTGCCCATTTATTTGAGTCATCCCGTCGTTTCTAAAATTAACTGTTTCAGTAAGATTTTTGCCTAAAGTTCTTTTTATAGTTCTTTGATAAAAATTTGTAAGAGGGATTCTTTGACTTCGGACACTAACAGCAGTTACTTTTGGTTTTTCCGGTTTTTTTGGGGGTTTTCTAGGCAAGGGCATAAATTTCACCCGTGAGCAAATACGCAGTAAATAGTGTTTCCTTTTCTATCCTCAATATTAGCATAACCTATTCCTTCAAATCTTACCACACCTTTTGCTTCCAGAAGGCTTTTTGCGCTAAATCCTCTTTTTTTGCTCCCATCGCTCATTAGTATTTCAACATCTATTGGTTCTTTTATCCAAGAAATAACAGGGTTAGTTGTTTTTTCATACGAAACAAAATTCGCTTTTGCTTGAAAGTCACTTGCTTCAATTATTTTCGCGTTAAACGCTTTTTTTAATCTCACAAGTACTTGTTTGTCTTTGTATTTTTGCAATTCTTTTTTGCTGACTAAAAGTTTTTCTACTCCTGGCTTAAAATTTATTTGTTCTCCGTAGCATTCTCCTTGTCCAGGGCTAGTATTTATTACTTCAATTTCAGCCGCTTCTTCAAAGAAAGGATATTCATTAATTTCTCCCAAAAAGTGTTTATTTGCAGAAGCAAAGTTTTCTGTAGTAATTTTTAGTTCCTTCATTGATACTCCACAATCAGTAATTATTTTTCTTATCGCTTCAGCTCTAAATCCACGTCTTCGTAAAGCCATTATGGTTGTCATTCTTGGGTCATCGTACCTTGCAAACCCTTCTTTTTCCATTATTAGTTTCATTTTGCTTTTGCTCAAAACCATGTCCCCGAGTTTTGATATTTTTCCGAAGTAATCAGTGTGGGGGAAGTCTTTCCATTTCATTAGTTCATAGAGTTCTTTTTGTTTTTCTCCATTAGTTACATGTTCCTGTCCTCTAATAACATAATTAATTTCCATGTCGTGATCATCAACCGCGCTAGCAAGATTGTAAGAAGGCCATACGTGTTTGTCAAAGGTTTTTTTGTTTGTGTGTTTTACCTCATCAACTACTTTTGCTATCCACCAATCTCTTGTTGAAGGGTCGGCGTTTTTTAGATTTGTTTTTATTCTTGCAACAGCTTTTCCTTCTTTTATCTCGTGCGAAAGCATTTTTTTCCACTGTATAAGCTGTTCTTTCGCTGTTTTTTTTCTACAAGGGCAAGGCTTTGATTTCCAAATTAGTTCGCGCCATTTTTCTGATTCGCAAAAACAAACATAAGCATTTCCTTCTTTTAGCAATTTTTCTATAATTTCATAATATCTACCAAGTCTGTCGGATGATCTTGATACTTCATCAAAGTGGATTCCTAGCCAATCAAAATCTTTGATAAATTCTTGTTCAATTCCCAAAACAGGGGTCTTTACTTTTGGGTCAGTATCATCAAATCTCAAAATTAGTTTTCCGCCGTACTTTTTCACATATTCATCATTAAGAACGGCAGGTCTTGCGTGTCCAAAGTGCATTGCTCCGCTAGGGTTAGGCGCAACTCTGCAAATTAATTTTTCCCCTTTCTTTAACCAAGTTAGCTCGGGCAACACTTTCTCTTTTTCAACTTGTTTTAGTTCCCATCCTTTTTCCTCAAAATTTTTGTATTCTTCTTCAAGTTTTTCTTTCTTCATTTTGTTTACTTCTAAAACAACTTTTGAAATATCAGGAGCAATTTTTTTTAAGTCAGCAGAAGGAAATAGTGCTTTTACTTTTCCAATAACAGCACCCATTTGCGCGCTACCTTCATGTTCAAAAGCATTTTTTATTGCGTACTTGTAAGCAATTGACTTAACATCTTCAACCATAAAAAGAATAATGTGAATGTTGTTTATTATCTTTGCGTATTTTACTTTTGGGTTGGTTTTTCCTGCATTACCGAACTAATAAATTTTACTCTATCACTTAAGCGCATTGGCCCAGAAGCTTTTTCATATTGTTTAAGACGAATAAGTGCTCTTCTAAATCTATTTCTTAAGGCAGGACTTTCTTCTGTTCTTAGTTCTTTTAATATTTCTCTATACCGCGCTTCCCTAGTTGCATCATTAAATCCATATTTATTTCTTTTAACCAATTCTCTTTCTGCTTCGCGAGTTCTTACAATAGCTTTTTCTTTTAAATCTCTGTCAAGTACTCTTCTGCGCATCCTCTCGCCTCAGAAAGTTTTTCCCTTGGTCCAGTGCGAATCAAAGTAGTGGAGTAGTGCATTCACCATTGGTTGGTGTTCATTTAGTATAGTAAAGTTGTAGCTTGGCTTGTCTTTTTTAAAATCAGATATTGCTAGTACAACTTTTTTCCCATCAATAATAAATGCGTTAAGTCCGTGGTTTAAGTGTTTTATTTCGCCAAATTCTTTTAATCTTTTTATAGGGTATGAATTCAAAAGTTTAATTTCAATATCCTTGCCTTTCGCTCTTTTTAGTGCGTCATGTATAATGTCGTGCTCATCAGTTATTTCTGTAAGTCCTTGAATTGTTTTGCTTGCTTTTAGTAGTTCTTGTCCTAAAATTCTTTCAAAGTCTTGCTTGTCTTTAACTTTCATTACTCTTTCCCCAGTTTCTTTTTCATTTCCCACAACAAGAACTTCTTTTAGTTCTGTTGCCTCGCGTTCAAGCTCTGTTAGTTGTGATTTTTTTGTTAAAAGTAGTAAATCAATGGCTTTTTGCGCCTCTACTGCCCTGTATAGCTTGGGCCGGCCCTTTATTTCTATGATTAAGTTCTTTTGGATAAGCTTTTCTAAGACATCATAAACTCTTGTTTTTGGTACTTGTGCGGTGCGTGAGATTTCAGGAGCCTCAGCTTCTTTTAATTTAAATAGGGTTCCAAGCGTCTTTGCTTCGTACTCAGTAAGACCTAGCTTTTCCAATAACTCAAATTCCCCAAAAGAAGTCAATAAAATCGCCTTCAACACCAAAGTTCTATATACTTAGGTACAAACAAGTATTTAAATTTACTATTTACAGTTAACAGTTAACTAAGTTTTAGGGGTTTTTTGAGGATTTTTTCGCTTTTTTAGAGAATTTTGCGGACTTTAGAACGATCGTCTTCTTCCGCCAAATCTTCCGCGTCTATTTCCTGTATCGAACCTTTTCTTTGTTTTCTCTTCGTCTTTCTTTTCTATTTCTTGTTCGAAATCAGCTATTTGCGCGGTAAAATTTTCTCTACTCAATTCGCCTCTTGCAACTAAAAGCTCTCTTGCAAGCAAGTAAAATATTAGTGCAATTGATTTTCGTCCCTTATTGTTTGCAGGGATAACTATGTCAATCTTTGACAAAGGGCTATCAGTTCCAGCTAATGCTATTGCAGGAATATGTATTTCTGAAGCTTCTTTTAGTGCTTGGTGATCAGTCATAGGATCACAAACTAGTAATATTTTTGGCTCATAAAATAATCTTGCTTGAGGATTAGTGAATGTTCCTGGAATAAATCTTCCTGTGTAAAACTTTGCTCCAACAAGTGCCCCAAACTTTTTTGTTGCTTGGTGTCCGTAAAGTTTTCTTGAAACCACTGCAATGTCTTTTCCTTCATATTTTGAAAGTAGTTTTGCAATCATTCTTATTCTTTTATCAATAACTTCTACGTTAAATACATTTAATTTATCTCTTCTTTTTTTGAAAATATATCTAATCATTTCCCCTGTTTTAAATTTTGTTCCAATATGTATTCCGCTTTTTAAGTAAGTTTCAATATCTGTAAGGAAATCTTTTCCTTTATAGAAATCAGATTCTGATTCATCAATTATTTCTTTTGCTTCTTCTCTGTAATCTTTTTCAACCATTTTATCACACTCAAAAAATAATTCACTTACTGTACTTCATTATCTCATCAATTGTTTCAACCGCTGTCAACAAAGATTTTCTACAGCAATACCGCTTTATCTTCATTTCATCAAGAACCTTTCCTGCGTCGTCCCCTTTAGTAACTTTTTCTTTGAATTCATGATAGAATCCAGCTAACGGTTTTCCGCACGAAAAACATCTAATCGGTACAATCATTTTTTTCACCTTTTCAAAAATAATTGATTACTCGCACAAGGCGAATAATCAAACAATTTTTTGATTTATCTCTTACTGTGCTGTTTTTTCTTCCTCGCTTTTCTTCCCAAAGGTTTCTTTTCTTCAACCTGTCTAACATCGTCAACAAGCATAGATCGGTCGTAGGAAAGGAACATATCCTTGTACTTTTTTCCTTTCGCTTTAACTATTGACTTTGCTATGCAAGATCTAACTGCAATTGCTTGGCTCATAAATCCTGAACCATTAACGTTAATATTAATGTCATATTCTTTCATTTCATCCCCAGCTAATTTTATTGGTTCCATGATTAAATCTCTAACATATCCTTTAGCGTAAGCATCAATGCCGATATGATTTATTTTTACTTTTCCTGTTCCCTTTTGTATTGTTCCTCGCGCAATAGCGGTTTTCTTCTTTGCTTTTATAACATTTCCTTTTTTTGTTGTCATATTTTTCACCAATTCATTTTTCAAAAATAATATTACCACTTTCCGCCAAGGGATTTAGCTATTTCTCCTAGCGTTAAACATTTGTGTCTTTCATTAAACTTAAATTCTTCAAATTGTTTTACCTCTTCTTTTGGTAAAAGTTTTGGGGTTGTGTTGTGTACTGTAACCATTTTGATATATCTTTCAACCGCTCTTGGTCCTTTTGGGAGCATTCCTTTAATCATTCTTCTAAGAATTTTGCTTGGGATTCTTTCATATTTTGGTCCGAAGTGCGGATTTGAGTGAACTTTTGCCTGCACTCTTAAAGTATATTTTGCCATTATCGACTCAGGATTGCCAACAATAACCGCTTCTTCTGCGTTAATTATCATTACTTTTTCTCCGGTAACAACAGCTTTAGCTATTTTGCTTGCAACTCTTCCCGCAACCAATCCTTTTACATCCACTATCATAAAATCCACCAATTCATTTTTCCGTAATAATTATCCAACAATAATTAATTCATTTGTTTTAATTTTCTCTGCGCTTTTTGCTAATTCAATTAATGGGATAAACTTTCCTTTAACTTCTATTTTTGCTTTTGCTTCTGCTGAAATACTTGCAGCTGATACAGTAACTTTTTCTGTTAATTCTCCTCTAGCCAAAACTTTTCCAGGAACAACAAGAGTTTTTCCTTTAAACTTTTTAGCCATTAATTCAAGCTCATCAACATTAACAGTTGTGTTTATTCTTCTTTTCTTGCACATTCTTTCTGCAAGATCAGTCCAAACAGCTTTTTTTGTTGTTCTTCCTGCTTTTTCAAGACTCGCAACGAGTTTTACTGTTTCTAATTTTTTCATCATTTCAATCAACTCTATAAATCTAATTTTTTACTAACTCTCTCATTCAAACCCAATTTTTCATTGCAGGGGAAGAGATTCGAACTCTCGAAGGCACTAAGCCACAGGATCTTAAGTCCTGCCCCTTTGACCGCTCGGGAACCCCTGCGTGGCAGCCCACTGCCAATGTGGGAGCGCATTGCTCCGCAATGCACTTGCCTTTGGATTTGCCGGCCCACCGACAATGTGGGAGACCATTGCTCCGCAATGGCCTTGTGCTTCGCGTGCCTGCAGGCAGCAGTGGAGAACATTTGCTCCATAATGGCCTTGCTTTCGGTGCGTCAAACACCACGCATGGTAAGCATCACTTCGTGATGACCCTGCTTTGATAATTATAATTTAATTATAATTTTCCTAATCCTTCTTCAAGCCCTTCAAGTTTCTTTTTTATTTCTTGAACAGCTGATTCAATTAATTCTTTTGGAGATAATTGTCCTGTATTTTCTATTGTTAAAACAAATTCATTTTCAGAGTAAGCTAATTTTGCTCCGTGCTTTGTTAAAATATCTTCAATTTGGTTTTGTGTAGTTATATTATAGGGGTCTAACAAAAATAATTTTCCTGCTTTTAGCTCTATTGATCCTTTAGGCATTTCTTCAACAAGGTCCTTGGCATTTTTTACATTTGATTTATCGTTGTCAATATAAGGTAACTCATTGTATGCAACTATTGCGGGTTGGAACTTTGCGTGCTTTTTTCCAGTGTCCATTACTGCAGTCATTTCAATTTTTACTTTTTGTCCTTTCCCAAGTTTAGTAATATAAATTCTCTTGTCAAGTATCTCTATTTTTGGATCAGTGCATTTTATGTCTTTACTTGTAACAATTGCAGGTCCTTCTTTTTCTAAAATTAATTTTACTTTGTCTCCTTCTTTGTAAGTTTTTGTATCAGTTTTTATTGGCAACATACCTAATCTGCCTGCTAGCATTTCATCAAAAATAACGCTGTCATTTTCGTAAAAAGTAACATCTTCAACAGCTAAGCAAGGGACATCAGTCATTATTGTTCTTCGAATTGAGTTCATGAATGCAGGAGTAACTCCTTTGATTAAGTACTTTTCAAGATTTTCTTCCTGATATACTCTTTTTACTTCCATAAACATCCCCTTTTTCAAAATTAATTCTTTGTTTTTCCTCTGAACTTCTTTTTCTTTCTGCAACCATCATGTGGCATTGGTGTAACATTTTCTATTGAAATAATTCTTAATCCATTTCTCGTTATTGACCTTATAGCTGCTTCTGCTCCAGGTCCAGGAGAAGGACTTAAGTTTCCTCCGTGCCCTCTTACTCTAACATAAACTTCTTTTATTCCTTTTTCTCTTGCTGCATTTGCTATATTTTCTGCAAGTTTCATTGCAACATAAGGAGAACCTTCTTTGTGCTGTGCTTTTGTTTCCATTCCACCTGAACTTTTAGCTATTGTTTCAGCACCAGTCATATCGGTAAGCATAAGCGAGGTGTTGTTGTGTGTAGCATAAATATGGACTATTCCTCTTTGTTCACTCATTCAACCACTTCCTTTGTTTCTTTCTTTTTGTCCGTTGCTTTTTTGGTATTTTCTTTAGCTTTTGTTTCAGGAGCTTCTTCCTCAGGTTTTGCTTCTTCGAAAGCTTCTTGCATCTCATTTGTTTTCTCTTCTTTCTTTACTTTTGAAACTTTTTGTTTTTTCTGTTCAAAATTCATTTCTTTTCCAAAGTAAGTAACATTATTTTCTTCGTCAGCAGGAACAATATAACTTGGTTTGTTTACTTTTTGTCCGTTAATTGCGATGTGTCCGTGTACAATAAATTGCCTAGCTTGTTTTGAAGTATTTGCCAGTCCCTTTCTCCAAACAATTGTTTGAAGTCTTCTTTCAAGTAGTGCCTCGGGAGTAAGTGTTAAAACATCTTCAAGTGTTGGATTTCCTCTCAATATTCCTGTTCTTTTTAATGAATCAAGAACTTCTTTTTCTCTTTTCAATCTCTGTTCAAGTCCAAGCGCCAAAAGTTTTCTTGCAATTGCTCGTTTTCCTCTGATAGTAGATTCAGCTCGGTAAAATTCTTTTTTGTTTTTTAGACCATAACCGCTCTTTGTTTCTCTTTCCTTCTCAATTCTGTCTTTTTGGAAAGATTTTCTCGGCTTTTGGTATGCCTTTCTTCTTTTTTTTGGATCTCCCATTCATATCAACTCTTCAAAATAACATTTTGTTTTAACATTCATTTCTTAGCTGCTGCAACCGCTGCGCTTGAAGCAGGCTTTGCAGTATCTTTCTTGGTAACACCAATTGTTTTTCCTTTTCCTCTGTGTTTGCTCTTTGTTTTCTGTCCTCTAACAGTTAATCCAGACATGTGTCTTAGTCCTTTGTAAGATTTTATTTCACCCATTCTTTCAAGATCTTTTTTGAAAGCATAAGCTAAATCATTCATTATCAGGTGTTTGTTTTTTCCTGTCTCAATATCATTTCTTCTATTCAGTGCCCAAATAGGAACCCCGTGTTTTTCGGGATTTAATATTAATTCTTCTAACTTTGCAACTTGCTCAGGAGTTAATTCTCCAAGTCTTTGACTTCGTGTAATTTTGTTTTCTCTTCTAAATTCACTTGCAAGTATTTCTCCAACTCTTGGACCTATTCCTTTCAATCCCTGTATAGCGTATTCAACGGGACGAGTTCCGTCCAAATCTTTTCCTGCAACTCTTACAATGTAATTTATTTCAACCATTCAAATCAACTCTTAAAAATCATTTTTCCAAAGCTTTTATTACAGCTTCATGCGAAGCTTCTTTTCCAACCTTCACTTTTTCATTTAATGGAAATAAGTGAAGAATATTACATTCTCTTCTCTTTATTTTTACTCCGTCAACAAGAACTCTTCCGTCTTTTGGTTCGCTAATAATTACAACCTTTCTTCCGGATTCGCGTCCCTTTGTTTTAATGCAAATCTGTCCTACTTCCATTTTCTCACACTCTAAAAATAAATCCTTTCAAAATTAAATCCTTCATTTTTACCTATTCAATTCTCTTTAGTGCTTGTTGTACATATTTTTTGTACTTTCCATCAACCTGGTCAAGTGTTTTTATCCCCGCAGCAACTTTTCCTAATTCAACAAATACTTCTTCTCTTGCAGGCCCTGATAAAATTCCGCCGAAAGGAACGCTAGGTCGTCTTTGTGTTTTACTTTCTTTTGATATTCTTCCTTTCTTTTCTCTTGATGTTCCGCTCAAAACAACTCCTTTAATTGCGCATGTTTTTTTCTTTCCTTTTTCATCAATATAAGCTTTTTTTGTCCCTGAAGAAGTTTTTCTCATCTTGAATTTTCTTCCTCGGTTCATTGGTTTAGTCATAAAAATCACTTTTTTTCATTATTGTTTCTTTTTTGATTTATCATATATTCCTTCAATAAAATTTATTATCAGAGAGCAAACCAAGTAATAAAAGAAATACATTTTGAAGAATCCTGTTGTTGTTGAAAATCCGCCTTCAATCCAACTCAACCAAGTTGGTGGCCAAAGCATATTAAAATTTATAAACTTCGGCAGCGGTACAAAAGATTCCAATGCTTTTCCTCCATACAAATAACTCATTGCGGCAAAAGCAACTAAAAAAACCGGCATAGTAATCCACATTAATTTCATGCTCTGGTTAAGCATTTTTGTGTTTACTTCCAGCATTTCTGTTTGTGTTGCTTCTAATTCTTTTTTGCTCTTCTCATCTCCAATTTTTGACAATTCACTCATTTTTTTTTGTAGTTCTTTTATTCTTCCTTTGTTATAATCCATCTCTCTTTTATTAACAAATTTTCTCTGCAAGATTTTTGATAATGATGCAAGCACAACACAAACAATTAAAATAATTATTGCTGGATTAATTCCATTCAAAATTATTATTGCTGAGTTAACCACATCTATAACAAACACCTTTTAGAATACTCACCATTAATTAAATTCCTCGAAACAATATTTATAAAGCTTCCTTAAGACAGTTGATTTTGTCTTTGAAAGCGCTATAATTGTTCTATTTTCCCCCCATTTTTGCCAATAAAGGAGCCAATGCTTCTGCTTGGCTTTTAGCAATTTCTTCATAAAATCTGTAAACAATTCCTACTGTAAGTAATATTCCTGTTCCGCTTGCAAGTCCTGCTAGGATAATATCTCCAAATCCTGCAAGTAATGCAACAAAAATTGATCCAAGAATAGTTATTGGAGGGATATATCTTTCAAGTACTTTTTCTATAACTCTTTTGTCTCTTCTAAAACCAGGAATTTGCATCCCGCTTCTTTCAAGTTGTGCAGCAACAGCTTCAGTACTTTGATTACCCATTTGTACCCAGAACCAACCGAAAACAATACAGGCAACAATTAATATTACCATGAAGAATCCTGCTTGAATTAATGCATTAATTGTCAATGAGGTTAGTCCTTGATCAATTATTCCTCCAAGTAAACTTCCCCCGCCCGTTCTAATTGGGCTAAATAAAACATTGTTTCCTGCGCTTGGCATCATTGTTGCCCAAGAAAGTACATTCATTATTTGTCCAATAATTGGTATATTTTTCAGGAAGAGCGCCCATAATTGGAAGTTCATAAACAAAGCCATTGCTAAAATAACAGGCATGTTACTCACATACAAGAATTTTACAGGGTATCGTCCTCCAACTCCGCTTTGTCCAAAAGTTATTGGGATATTTACATGCATTCCTTCAGCAAAAACAACAACCAAGAAAATTACTATTACTCCAAGGATTGGCAAAAGTAGTGTCCAGTCTCCTGGTGTAACAAATAAGAATTGCCAAATAGTTC
>Ga0268276_1004036_pt1 | contig 10707 bp, 6 predicted proteins | sample saktaG_4_FD_190145 | JGI IMG/M metagenome (GOLD analysis project Ga0268276, IMG submission 190145) | Saline water microbial communities from Sakinaw Lake, British Columbia, Canada - sak_2010_1_5_45m | ecosystem: Environmental > Aquatic > Non-marine Saline and Alkaline > Saline ...
AATATTTCTGCCTTCTATTCTTGTAACATTTCCGTAGGCCACAATTGATGGTATTACCGCCGAAGCCAAAGAATTCGTTGTTTCAGCTTTTAGCGCCTGGGGAGCATTTTTTTGTATCTGATAAAATATTCCCAATGTAACTCCAACTGCAAAAATAATTATTCCTATTATCACAAAAACTACTAAAGTTGCTTTATTCATTTTTTATTAAAAATTTAATTTATATTTTCTAATTATATCCTTTTAAAAAAGCAAAACAAACAATCACCCTGTGGATAACTTTTCTGGCAAAAAGTTCTCCTATGTATCTTGCACGGCCCTAATTTCCTCAAATTCGCAAAATGCGCTTTTGTAGGATAGCCCTTATGTTGCAAAAACCCGTATTTAGGGTATTTTTTATGATATTTTTTCATAATTCTATCCCGCGTAACTTTGGCTATAATAGAAGCCATGGCAATTGATAAAACTTTTGAATCCCCTTTTATAATAGACTTTTGTAAAATATCAGAATTAATTTTAAAATTTCCGTCTATCAATAAAAAATCAGGATGCAGTTTTTTTATGGATTTTTGCATTGCCAATTTTGAAGCTTCTAAAATATTTATTTTGTCTATCACTTTTTCTGAAACAATCCCAACCCCCCATTTTATATATTTATTTTTTGTTAAAACTTTATACAAACATTCCCTCTGTTTTTCAGAAAGTTTTTTTGAGTCATTTATTTTTTTAATATTTTTTATTTTTTTGTAATCTAAAATCATTACAGTGGCCGCCACAACTGGCCCAGCCAAAGGTCCTCTGCCTGCTTCATCCAATCCGGCAATAAACTTATATCCTTTTTTAGATAACTTTTTTTCTTCACTAAAATTCGGGTATTTCATTGCTGTATTGTAGCATAAAAAAACCGCGGAGCAGATCTATTGCACGCATGCAATAGTATCCGCTCAACGCGGCTCGGCAATCTGGAGCAAATGCTTCTTCGTCTTGCTTTGTTATGGAGCACGGAGGGTAACATCCCTAACTCTGCAAAAATAGAAGGAAACCAACCGGTACGCGCAATGCTCTGAGATCGCCCTTTTGCCCCGTGGCTCGGGGCTGGGTAGTTTGCACTCTAGATAAAATATATCATACAAAAAATGCCTTGTCAAGTTGTTAAACTATTTCAATTTGATAATATAAATGATTAATATGCCAAAATTTACACATTTACACGTTCACAGTCACTACTCTCTTTTAGATGGTCTAACAAAAATAGATGATCTTTTAGATCGCGTAAAAGAACTGGGTATGGAGTCTGTTGCCATAACTGACCACGGCGTAATGTACGGGGCTGTTGAGTTTTATAAAAAAGCAAAAGCAAAAGGTATAAAGCCTATCATAGGATGCGAAGTTTATGTTGCCGCAGGTAAAATGCAGGACAAGCAACCCGGCATAGACAGCGTAAGATACCACATGATTTTGCTGGCAAAAAATGAGCAAGGATATAAAAACCTTGTAAAACTTGTAAGTAAAGCACATTTAGAAGGATTTTATTATAAACCAAGAATTGACGAAGATTTATTAAAAGAGCACGCGGAAGGATTGATTGGTATGTCAGCTTGTCTGCAAGGCAAAATTCCAAGATTGCTAATGTCAAACAAAAATGAAGAGGCCGAAGCCTTGGCAAAATATTATGAGGAGCTATTTGGTAAAGGTAGTTTTTATTTAGAACTCCAGCCTCATCAAAAAATACCAGAACAGCTTACCTTAAATAAAAAGCTTATAGCACTTTCCCAAAAAACCGGTGTTCCTTTGGTTGCCACAAATGACATTCATTATTTAAAAAAAGAAGATTCTGAAGCACAGGACATTTTAATGTTGATAAATACAGGCGCTGACATTAACGACCCAGAAAGATTATCTATGACCCAGGATGATTTTTCTATGATAAGCCCAGAAGAGATGGCAGAGTTTTTTAAAGATGTACCGGAAGCCATTGAAAATACGCAAAAAATTGCCGAGAAGTGTAATTTCAATTTTGAACTAGGAAAAACAAAGCTTCCCCACTTTCCTGTCCCCGAAGGAAAAACTGCAGAGCAATATCTCACAGAACTTTGTGAGGCTGGATTAAAAAAAAGATTTGGTTCAATTGCGCACGAAGAGCAAATAAAAACAATACGCGAAAGGATGAACTATGAATTATCTGTTATAAACAAAACAGGTTTTGCCGGATATATTTTGATTGTGCAAGACTTTGTGAATTGGGCAAAAGAGAACAGAATTATTGTAGGGCCCGGAAGAGGGTCTGCAGGAGGCTCTTTGGTTGCATATTTAACCAACATTACTAACGTTGACCCCATAAAGCACGATTTGCTCTTTGAAAGATTTTTGAATCCAGAAAGAATTTCTATGCCAGATATAGATATGGATTTTGCCGACAGAAGAAGAGACGAAGTTTTAAAATATGTTTCCGACAAATATGGCCAAGACCACGTTGCCCAAATTATAACTTTTGGAACAATGGCAGCTAGAGCTGTTATAAGGGATGTGGGCAGAGCTTTACAATACACATATTCCTACTGCGACCAAATGGCAAAAATGATTCCTCTGGGAATGGACCTGAATGAAACCCTAGAAAAAGTTGACGAGTTTAAAGACAGATATGAAACTGATGAAATGGCAACCCGATTAATTGACCTTGGTAAAAAGCTTGAAGGAGTTGCCCGCCACGCTTCCACGCACGCCTGCGGGGTTGTGATTTCAGCTGAACCGTTAACAGACATTGTACCCTTACAAATGCCTACCAAATCCGATTCTGGAGTTATCACCCAGTTTGAAGGTCACAGCATTGAAGACCTGGGGCTTTTAAAAATGGATTTTTTGGGCCTAAAAAACCTTACTATAATAGAAGACACTCTATCCCGTATTTATGTTATACATAATAATTTGAAAATTGACCTAGATAACATTCCCTATGACGATGCAAAAACTTATGAGCTTTTGCAAGAAGCCATAACCACATCTGTATTTCAGCTTGAGTCTGATGGTATGAAAAGATATTTAAAGGAACTGCACCCCACTACTTTTGAAGATATTACTGCCATGGTGGCTCTATATCGCCCAGGACCAATGCAGTTTATCCCTGACTATATTTCCAGAAAGCATAGTGGGCAAAAAATAGAATATCTACATCCTAAACTGGAACCTATCTTAAAAGACACACAGGGCATTTGCATTTACCAAGAACAGTTAATGAAAATTGCTCAAGAAGTTTGCGGATTTACTTTAGGAGAGGCAGATGTTTTGAGAAAAGCCGTAGGTAAAAAAATAAAAGACCTTTTAGACGCCCAGGAACAAAAATTTGTTGACGGAGCCGTAAAAAATGGCGCATCTAGAAAAGTAGCAAAAGAATTGTGGAACTGGATTTTACCTTTTGCTTCTTATGGGTTTAACAAGTCCCATTCAGCAGCTTACGCCACCATAGCTTACCAAACAGCTTATTTAAAGGCTCACTATCCTGTTGAGTTTATGGCTTCGGTTTTAACATCTGAAAGAAATGACGTGGAAAGAATTGCATTCTTAATAGATGAATGCAAAAAAATGGACGTAGAAGTTTTGGCCCCAAACATAAATGAATCTTTAAAAAACTTTACGGTAGTAGAAGGTAAAAATCAAATCCGCTTTGGAATGTTGGCAATTAAAAATGTGGGAGTAAATATTGTAGACGCAATTGTAGAAGAAAGAAAAACCAATGGTCCATTTAAATCAATTGGAGACTTTATTTACCGCGTAAAATCAAAAGACTTAAATAAAAAATCCATGGAAGCGCTTATCAAAGCCGGTGCTTTTGATAAGTTTGAAGAAAGAAACAAGCTTTTGCAAAATCTGGAAAAAATGCTGGAAATTGCCAGAGAAAACAACAAAAATGGCAACTCAAATCAAATAGGACTTTTTGCCAATTCAGCGGTTAAAATAACCCACACTATAAAACTAGACCCCGCCACTCCAGCCGGCAACTTTGAAAAGCTGGGATGGGAAAAAGAATTACTTGGACTATATGTAAGTTCCCATCCTTTAAACGATTTTAAAAAACTTTTTGAAAAAAGAACTACTCCTATAATAAAAGTTGACGCTTCGTTTGTAAATAAAAAAATAATTCTGGGAGGTTTAATTTCCAGTATAAAAAAAATTATCACTAAAAAAGGTCAGCCTATGCTGTTTATGAAATTGGAAGATTTAAGCGGCAAAATGGAGGTGGTAATATTCCCTAATCTTTTAGAAAGAAATCCTGTAGCCTTGCAAGAAAATAAAATTGTCTTTATTGCCGGACGCGTTGATGATAGAAATGGTGAAATAAAATTAGTAGCCGACGACGTCCAGGAAATCATTCACAAAGAAGCCTAAAACATAGCCAAGCTAAACGGCTCAGATGCATCTGAGCCGTTTGTTTTTATACGTGTTTTTAGTTTAGTGTCAAGGCTTTATTCTCTACAACAAGGGTGGTAAGATTAAAAATACTTAAAATTTAATATAAAAAATATGTCAGAAAAAATAGATTCTATAAGGCATTCTTTATCTCACTTAATGACCATGGCGGTTTTGGAGATCTATCCCAAAACAGGCTTGGGCGTTGGACCCACAATTGAAAATGGATTTTACCAGGATTATGACACTTCAAAACCCATTACTCAAGAAATGTTAGAAAAAATTGAATCTAGGATGCGTGAGCTCATAAAAGAAAACATCAAATTTGAACAACATAACATGACTTTTCCCAAAGCTTTAGCTTTTTACAAAAAAGATAAATACAAAACAGAGCTTATAAAAGACTTGAAAAAGAAGGGGGAGAAAAAAGTAAGCTTTTACAAATCTGGTGATTTTGAAAATCTTTGCTCGGGACCTCATGTTAAAAATACTAGTGAAATAAGTCCCAAAGCATTTAAGCTTACTAAAATTGCTGGGGCTTACTGGAAAGGCAATGAAAAAAATAAGATGTTGACCCGCATTTATGGGGTGGCTTTTGAAACAGAAAAGGAATTGGCTGATTATATGACGATGATGGAAGAAGCAAAAAAAAGAGATCACAGAAAGCTCGGAAAAGAATTAGACTTGTTTTGCTTTTCAGAATTAGTGGGTCCGGGTCTTCCCCTTTTTACTGCCAAAGGAACAGCCATAAAAGAGGAACTTCAAAGAGAAGTTGAAAAAATTTGTAGGAATCATGGATTTGAAAAAGTTTCTACACCGCACTTAGCAAAAATAGATCTTTATGAAATTTCGGGACATGCTAAAAAATTTGCAGACGAGCTTTTCCATGTGACATCGAAAATGGGCCATAAGTTTGTAATGAAGCCCGTGCAATGCCCCCATCAAACCCAAATCTATGCATCTAGGCCAAGATCCTATAGAGACCTGCCCATACGATATATGGAGTCTGAAAAACAATACAGAGCTGAAAAACCAGGCGAAGTTGGAGGATTAACCAGAGTGTACGCAATAACCTGCGAGGACGGACATACTTTCTGTACAAAAAATCAGGTGAAAGACGAAATAAAAACCTTAGTCAATATTATAAAAGAGTTTTACACTTCAATAGGTCTTTGGGGCAACCATTGGGTTTCTTTGTCCACCAGAGGAAAAGATTCTAGCAAATATATCGGCGAAAAAAAAGATTGGGATATGTGCGAGAAAATTTTAAAAGAGGTTTCCGAAGAAATGAATTTAGACGCCAAAAAATGCCCTGGTGAAGCTGCGTTATATGGGCCTAAATTAGATTTTATGTTCAAAGACGCTATTGGAAAAGAAGTTCAAATTCCCACTGTTCAAATTGATTTTGCAACTCCTAAAAAGTTTAATCTAGCTTATGTAGACAAGGATGGAAAAGAAAAAAATCCCGTTATGGTGCACCGTGCCATTTTAGGATCTTACGAAAGATTTTTAGCCTTGATAATAGAACATTATGCTGGGGCATTTCCTGTATGGCTATCCCCCGTGCAGGTTGCTGTAATACCTATTTCTGAAAAGCATGATAACTATGCCAAACAAGTTGAAAAACAATTAAAGGATAATAATATTCGCGTTGAAATAAAAAGTGCTGACGAAACCCTGGGTAAAAAAATTAGGGAATCTGAAATGCAAAAAATCCCATATCTTTTAATCGTGGGCGACAAGGAAATTTCTGCTAATGCTGTTTCTGTAAGAGAGCGCGGCAAAGGTGATGCGGGACAAATGCCTTTAGATAATTTTGTTGCAAAAATTAAGCAAGAAATCATTAATAAAAAATAGTGAACGAACTTTCGCCCCTAACAAAAAAATTGATCTCCAAATATACGCTTGCCCAAGAGCAGGAGTCTTTAAAATCCGGATCTGTTACCATACATGTCGACGAGGTTGCCTTGAGAGTGGCTGCTTTTTATGAGCAAATAAGAACAATTGTAGACTGGAAAGAAGAGCACCTGATGCGTAGAGCAGCAATTATAAGAAAACTAAAAAGAAGGTTTTTTGATTTAGAGATGAATAACTTTTTAGATACAAACAATGTGGCAGAATCTCTTGTTCTAGAATTAATAAGGGGCGGGCACTTCCCCAATGACAAAATAAAAGAATCAAAAATACTGGACGTTCAAAAAATAATTGATAAATATGTTTTTATTTTAAAAAATAATCCTGAAAACAAATCTGGTAAAGCCGGACTTAGATTTTATAACTGGCTAATAGAAGTGGCAGCCTGCGAAATAGAAGAGGCCTTGGCTCCGTCTATTAGAGAGATGGCGCTAGTTGATTATATGTTTGAATCAATGAAAGAAAAAATAAAAATTTCTGAAAAAATATATGAATCTAAAATTTTAAAGCGCGAAGAAACAAATACTCAAATCTATATTGCGGTTTGTCTGGCCTTATTTAAATTTGATAACCCTATAATCAGTTATAATTTAATAAAACAAAAATATCCCGAATGGCCGAATGCGACTGAGCCTTTGGTAAAAAGAATATCGCAAAATATTTTTGGCATATGGCAAAATATAGAAAAAGAGCTTTCGCATCCATTGGGCAATAAGTTTTATAACGTGTGCGAAAAATATGATACTCCTTATTTACTAATGGGAGATATATTATCCATTAATAAAGCTTCCGAAATTATAAAAGAGATTTCCGAGCCTTCTAATTTAGAGCGTTTTATACGAAATATTTATACAAAAAGGCTGGGCAGCCTAAAATCAAGAATATCTAGGGCTGCCATCTACTCAACAGTTTCCATCTTTCTCACAAAGGTTTTATCTTTGGTCTTGTTGGAAGTACTGATAGAAGGAGCTCTTGGGAATAAAATAAATTTTCTGATATTGGGATCTGACGTTCTAATACCAACACTTTTAATGTTTTTAATAGTAGCATCTGTTAAGCGCCCATCAAAAAAAAATATAAACATAGTAATAATGGAAACCATGAAATTGGCCTACAAAAGAGACGTAGATGATTCCTACGAAATAAAATTACGCAGGAAAAGAAGTGCCGGCGTAAAAACAATGTTATCTCTTTTATATGTTTTTTCAGCTTTTATAACCTTTGGGGCCATATATTATATACTTCACTCCCTTGGATTCCCATTAACTTCAATTTTTATAGATATCATATTCATAGCTTTAATTTTATTTGCAGGTACAGCAGTTGCAAAACGCGCCCAAGAGCTTACAATGGAAGAAGAGAAGGAGGGTTTTTGGAGCTTTATTTCAGATGTCTTTTTTCTGCCTATGCAGGGTCTTGGCAGATGGATTTCTCACAAATGGAAAAAATATAACGCTATCGCAGCCTTTTTCAACGCCTTAATAGACATGCCCTTTTCAGCCTTTGTGGAATTTATTGAAAGATGGAGGTACTTTATAAAAGAGCGCAAAGAAGAAATTCGTTAATATTATTAAATCCTGCCAACAATCAGGTAAAAAATATGAAAAACATATCTAAATTTTTTGTCATGGCAAGCATTGCTGTTTTAGTGCTTGGCATAGGAGGTCCCGTGTTAGCTCAAGATAGCACTGCAAGCACTCCTGAGCAAGTTTCAGCTCAAGAGCTTGGAGTCTCCTCCCCCACAATGCTTCCTGGAAACTTTTTTTATTTCTTAAAAGATTGGAGCAGGGGCCTACAATCTTTTTTCTCTTTCGGAAATTTAAAAAAAGCTGAGCTACAACAACAGTTTGCTAACGAACGATTATTAGAACTCCAGAAATTAGTTAATGAAGGGACTGTAAGCCAAGACGTCTTAGACAGAGCCACAGAAAAATACAGTCAAACAATGGACAAAATTAAAGCAAATACTGACAAAATAAAAGATACCGCAGAAAATGATAAAGATGTGAATAGCTTTTTAGAAAAATTTGCAAACCAACAGGTTTTACAGGAGAGAATATTACAAAGACTTCAAAACCAGGTATCTGAAGATACCGCCCAAAAAATAGAACAAGCCAGGGAGAGACATATGGAAAGATTTGGAGAAGTAATGCAGAAACTTGAGACGAACAAAGAAATGATAGCCGAAAGAGTACAAAGTGCACTCCAAAATGCTGGAGAAGAAAATGGCGAAATAATGAACAGGTTTCGTCAGAACATGCCAGATGATGTAAAAGGAGAATTCAACCGAGTAAGAAACAACATGCCAAACATAGAAACAGAAAATACAGACGGCGAAGATGAGAATGAAGATGATGATTCAAATGATGACACCAGCGACTCTGAAGAAACACCTGGTAACGGCTCAGGCTCGGGCCAAAATAATTCTGCAGGCAAAAAATAACAATTTTAAAAGAGTTGAGGGTCTCGTCCGCAACTCTTTTTTTATACACAAATTTGTTGTATTATGGTCAATACGCATGAGTAAAAAATATCACATTATAGTATTTGGGTGCCAGATGAATATTTCTGATGCAGAAAGAATTGCATCTGTTTTGGAATCTGTAGAATATAAAGAAACCCCTAATATAAAAGAGGCTGATTTAATTGTGGTTACCATGTGCTCTGTCCGTCAATCAGCTGTGGACCGCGTACACTGGCTAGCCCATAAATTTTCTTCTCTGCACAAAAAAAAGCCCGCAACCATACTTACAGGATGCGTTCTCAAAAAAGATAAAAAATATTTTGAAACTGGTTTTGATTATATTGTTGATATAAAAGATATAAAAAAACTTTCTAAAATAGCGAAGCAACAAACTTTTTGCAGGCCTCAGGACACGTCAGTGCCTGATAGCCGTAAAAAAATTTTGCTGCAGGGCGATTACTTAGATATAACGCCCAAATACAGCTCTAAATCTTCAGCTTATGTGCCCATCATGACCGGTTGCAATAATTTTTGTAGTTACTGCGTTGTCCCCTACACCAGGGGTAGAGAGGTTTCCAGGCCGGCGAAAGAAATAATTGCGGAGGTTAAAAAAATAGTAGGTACAAACCCGCCTTCGCAAAGCTCCGGCGAGGCAAAAGAAATTTGGCTTCTGGGACAAAACGTAAATTCGTATAAAGGTGAAGTTAGTTTCCCTAAGCTATTAAAATCTATAAATGATATTCCCGGAAATTTTAAGCTAAACTTTACATCCAGCCACCCCAAAGATTTTTCTGACGACCTCATTGAAACAATGGTAAAATGCAAAAAGCTTTCCCGTGATCTTAATTTACCTATTCAGTCTGGTGATGACACGGTTTTAAAAAGGATGAACCGGCCCTATACTGTTTTACAATATAAAAACCTGGTAAAAAGAATAAGAAAAGCCATTCCAGATATCCGGCTTTCTACTGATATTATTGTGGGTTTCCCAGGAGAAACAAAAAAACAGTTTAAAAACACTGTTAAGACCTTAAGAGAAATTGGGTATGGCGTGGCTTTTATAAACAAATATTCACCTAGAGCTGGCACAGCAGCTGCCAAATTAAAAGATAATGTCTCCTGGGCCGAAAAAAAACGCCGAGAAAAAGCATTAATAGACTTAATAAATGCAAGATAAACTCATTATTGTTTTGGGACCAACGGCTTCAGGTAAGACCAGCTTGGCCATAAAACTCGCCAAGAAGTTTAATGGCGAGGTGGTTTCAGCTGATTCAAGACAAATTTACCGTGGCATGGATATCGGCACGGCAAAACCTACAGACCTGGAAGGTGTGCCTCATTGGATGTTAGATATTAAAAATCCTGATCAGCCATACACTGTTGCAGAATTTAAGGAAGATGCCGTAAAAATAATCAAAGATATTCAAAAAAGAGGTAAACTCCCCATCTTGGCTGGTGGCACTGGCCTTTACATAAAAGCTGTTGTAGAAAATTTAGACATTCCTAAAGTAAAAGCTGATCCTGTTTTACGCAAAAAAATTGAAAAAGATATAGAAGAAAAAGGCCTGGAATTTGTTTTTGACCAGTTAATTAAACTAGACCCTGAAGCAGCTTACATTATAGATCCTAAAAACCCTCGCAGAGTTATAAGGGCTTTAGAGATAACCTTGCTTACTAACAAACCATTTTCAAAACAAAGAAAACAAGGCAATCCCCTTTTTGATGTTTTAGAAATTGGTATTTCTGTACCCGAAGAAGTTTTAAAACAAAAAATAAATTTACGTATAGACGAAATGGTAAAAGAAGGCTTGGTAGATGAAGTAAAGAGCTTAGTAAATAAGTATGGATCAAATCAACAAGCTTTTGACGCCATAGGATATAGGGAAATAATTGAATTTATAAAAAACAAAATAACGATAAACCAG
>Ga0268276_1004037_pt1 | contig 10707 bp, 7 predicted proteins | sample saktaG_4_FD_190145 | JGI IMG/M metagenome (GOLD analysis project Ga0268276, IMG submission 190145) | Saline water microbial communities from Sakinaw Lake, British Columbia, Canada - sak_2010_1_5_45m | ecosystem: Environmental > Aquatic > Non-marine Saline and Alkaline > Saline ...
TAATATCTCTACAGGGGAAAAGTAACCAGTCTAAGGGGTCGGTCGCACCGTCTCTAAAGAAATCCTGCCACTCACTTGCCTGGAAGTCAAGTTCAATGTAGTCCCAACTACTTCCGCCATCAGTGGTTTTATAGAGAAGTGGTTGGTAACCAGACTCTAAATTTTCTATAGTTGCACCAGTCATCCAAGCATATCCAATCATGCCATCATCTGACCAAACCATATCTGCTCCTACATCAGAAAAGGTAAATTTACCAACCCACATGGCTTCATTAGCAAGATCTATATTAAAAGGCATATCTATGACAGAATGTTCCAGGTCCCAGTCAAGTCCGGTACCATTGTAAGTTCCTTGAATGTCTTCCATTTTAAGTGCTGTAAAACCAGCCCAGGGACCTTCTGCCCATATATTAAAGCACTTCATGATATCATCTTTTTGGGTTAATCCAAGTTGATTGAAATATCCATCATGTTCGTGATTCGTTCCAGGGTTTATAAAGTATTCTGTAGCGTAATTAGCACCTCCAAGGGTACTTGTTCCAAACGCCTGGTTGTTCCAGTCCCCAGTAGCAGGAGGAACAGTAGGAGCAACACCCTGGTACACACCATAAGCGTTTTCTACAACATCATTGCCGCTTGGGTTATACAGAACGCCTGATAAGTAATAATTTTGCAAATTCTCAGAGCTAAGATCAGAGAGAAGCACAGGTCCTGACCATGTTAGGCCATGATCAGCGGAATAGAAGATTCCAACAGATCCATCACTCAAAGCAATTGAAGGATAATTGTCTTCATTAAGTATAAAAGATATGCTTATCAAATCCAAATCTTTATTATAAGATATAACTCTACAGTCTTCACGACGAAAAGATCTTTGGCTAAACGCTATTCCGACATCTACTTTGACGATATCTATACTTTTAACGCTAGCTGCCTCATCATTAGAGTAATTAATTGTGGGTGGAGCGGCTTTTCTTTGATATTCACTATCAAGAAGCAACTTTTTGTGATTCATTTTAACAGCATCTGTAGCTTTTTGTGCATTTGCACCAATGACAAAGCATGCTGCCACTAATAATAGTAATAGTTTTTTCATAGTAAGTGAATTTTAGGTGGGTTCTAAAAATTTGTTTTTCCTATATTGATTCAAAAAATCGCAGAACTCATTTATCGATTTTTTTAAATCATGACAATATTACAACATTTTTCTGAACTATCGCATAAAAAAGTTATCTTCCTCTTACTATACCGATGCTGAATGAGAATGCGACATTGTCGGTGACCTTGATGAAGATAACCGTGTAAATGCATATATCAATCCTGCAGGTGACACAGGAAGCATACTTTTATATATCCCTGATTTCACATACATGCCTGCCGACAATACAGTCGATGCTGGTCCATGTGTCTTCCCTGTTGGAATTGACACAAGTGTCTATTTCTGTACCATTCAAATCAATGGCCAGAGATACTCTCAACAGTTGATTGTGGAGTAATCTCCATTTGGGAAAAAAAGAGCTCTGCGTTGTCAGGGCTCTTTTTTTTATTACTTTTGTCACGAGAATAAATAATTGTTTAACCAAAATCATTGAAAATGAAGAAAACTCTACTCTTCAGCGTTGCTCTTATTATAGGCTTCGCTGTAACGGCTCAAACCTTTCAGACGAAAAATACCAGGACCACAGTTAAGATGGTAACAGAACAGATGATTGGATTGGAGCCGGTAAATGCTAATGCTACACCTATAGTCCCGGGGCCTGTTATGGTAAACGGAGACGGTGTGGATGTAGTCAGTGTAATCACCATCGGTACTTCAGCCAACGCATACGGAAACGGTTATGGCGGTGGTCAGAAAACGTTGGTTTGGGCAGATCCGCTTAGCGGCGCTGTGATGAACTTTCACCGTATGGGACCTGGTACAAATCCTCCCCCAAGCTATTCAGGGTACCTTGGTTATGACCTCGGCGTTAACAATGCGATGGCAGCCACTGACTGGTCAATCAACCAACAGGCTTATGCAGCCACGTTGAATAATGGTGGAACTTACTATCTTGATGCTGGCCGTTATCCTCAGGGTGTGCTCTTTGATCCCATGGATGACGGTGTTGACGAATCGTATGTTGCGTTTTTCGCACCGAACCTTTCCAATGGCGGTACCTGGGGTGGATACAGCTATGGACGGTCAAAAGTATCCGATCTGGCCGACTCCACCAAGCATATGTACTGGTATTCACCTCCCCCAGACACATATATTCCGGAAGGAATGATGTTACTGGCTAACGAAACAATGTTGGTTGCCGGTAAGGAATACAATGAAACTGATGGATATTTTGGAAACATAATCCTCAGTTCAGGGGTTTGGAACCCTACCGACATGGATTTTGAATACACCATGAGTCTTATTGAGCACCCGACACTGGACAACGGCAGTCCTGCCTGTATACGCATTGCAGCTTCTCCGAGTGGAAAGGATGTTTGGATTGTATCGATAGCCAACACTGGCGACTTGCCTCCGGTTGGTGGAATACTAGAGCGTTACTACCCGGTCATGTGGCATTCAAGTGACTTTGGTGTAACCTGGAGTGACCCAATGCCTGTTCAACTCGATGGTACCAATGGGATAGACGGCGTTAAAAACTTTGTCAGTGACTACACTCTTGAACTATTCTATGCACCAGATCCTGCTCCAGCAAGAGATGAGATACCGTATACGACAGCATTTGATTGTGATATTGTTGTTGATGCATGGGGAAATCCCCATATTGGTGTTGAAGTTGGAATAGCTCCTGATGCCTATCATTTCTACACAATTGCCCCAGGAGATAGCATCACAGCCATTTTTGACGTCTATTCACCGGATAAAGGAGTGACATGGTGTGCTGTCCTATTGGGATATAATTGGAATTTCCGCGGTGATTTCGGTGACCTTTCAGAAGATAATCGTGTAAATGCTTCTATCAACTATGCCGGCGACAAAGTATTCTTTACCTGGATTGATACCCAGACGCCCGGAGTTATCACTAACAGCAGCCCGGATGTTTTTGCCCGTGGATTCGACCTGGTGTTGAACGCGTTAACCAGTGTTAATGGAGATGACCAGCCGAACAATGTTACCTTCCTGTCGGATGTTACCGGGGAGGCTTATTTCTCAACAGCCTCTTATTACACCTTCTCGATGGGAGAATTTGATTACATTCCTATCGTGACCGAGCTGCTCTCAGATCCAACCGATCCAGCTGCTGCAGTTACGTTTAAGTACATCCCTGATTTTGCTTATCAGGATGGCGACTATACCATCGAACGTCCCAACTGCTCAGTTCCATTCCCGGTGGGTGTTTCAAACAAGAAAGCTGAACTTCAGATCTCGATCTACCCGAACCCTGTTACCGATATCGCTGTGATGAAGGTGAACATGATTCAGGGCGGAAATGTTCAGATCTCTCTGACCAATATGCTCGGACAAACGGTGATGAATCTCGACAAAGGATTTGTTGCTGCCGGAAACCAGCAGTTTACTCTGGATGCCAGTCGTCTGAATGCAGGTGTATACTTTGCCACCATTCAGATCAATGGCGAGAAATATACACGGAAAGTGGTGGTTGAATAGCACTATTATCTTTCTTTTTTCAAGAGGAGGCTGCTCGAAAAGGGCAACCTCTTTTTTGTTTATCGTGTTTTTCTGCCTCATTGACGGAAAAACAAAATAATTGAGCGATTATCTTTAAGGGGGTAAATAAAATACATTATTTTTGCTCGTTGCATCCTTATGCAACCTGTGTCAAAAGCACTTGTATATATTGCATGTATCACTAAAATTCAGTATCCATCAAACCTATTACATTATGAAAAAAGTTTTATTTTTATTATCAGCTCTGGTGTTGGTCACTACTGCTTTCAGCCAGCGTCAGATGCACAGGATTCCGGCAGATTTGCAGCAGATCGCCGTATCCAATAACCTCACTGACGGAAACACAGTGATCCCACTCCTTCACCTGAACACCACTGTCAATTCCCAGAAAGCGGTGACCGAGGATATCCTTGGCGCCACCAAGTATGACCGGCAATCAAACAAGGGTATTCAGTCACGGACCTTTCTGTTTCCCGATGGTACGGTAGGTGCGGCCTGGATGAGAGGAATGGAAGAAAGTGCTGCATACAATGACCGGGGAACGGCTTACAATTATTACAATGGATCCAGTTGGGGAGGGTATCCCACTGACAGGATTGAATCTGCCCGTGCCGGATGGAGTTGCTACGCCCCGTATGGCCCGCAGGGTGAACTCATCGTCAGCCACCGGGGAGCCACTTATCCGTTGTTCATGTACCTCCGGGAAACGAAAGGAACCGGCGACTGGAACGAGGTCCTGATCAACGGCCCGACAGGATACGGATTGGAATTCCCGCGCGTGATGACCAGCGGTCCCGACCACAACATTATTCACCTGCTTTGTCTCTCCGGCCCCGTCCAGTTTGGAGGCAGCCTCTATAATGGGATGGATGGTGCTCTGCTCTATTCCCGTTCATCCGACGGAGGCGCCACCTGGGACATCCATATGGTGCAATTGCCCGGGATAACTATCGATGAGTACCTCGGAATGACACTTGACGGATATAGTTGGGCCGAACCTCATGGAGATACCATTGCTTTTATAGTGGGTGGTCATTGGAACGATACCTTCCTGATGACCTCATACGATAATGGTGACACCTGGACTGAAACGATTATTCTGGCTAACAGCCAATGTCTTGTACCTTCAGGGACCGAAACCGAAAGGTTCGCCTGCAGCGATGGTTGTATGGCTGTGGGAAGGGACCACCAGGGGACATTCCATGTGATCTTCGGCCGGATGTTTGCCCAAGGACAGTTGGATGGACAGAAATACTTCCCATATACCGATGGGTTGGTTTACTGGAATTCCACGATGCCACAGTTAAACGATAGCCTCGATCTTGATACTCTGATGGCTCATGGCCAACTGATCGGTTACATCCCGGATGATCCGAACGATAGCATCCACCTCTTACCATTGTATCAAGTTGGTCTCTCAAGTATGGGTCAACTGGTGATCGATGAAGACGATAATATCTTTGTACTCTGGTCAGGAGTCACCCTTGGGGCCCTCTCAGCCGATAATTTAAATTTCCGTCATATATGGGGAACCGGTTCTGTCGATCACGGAGCTACCTGGAGCGACATGGTTGACCTGAATGCCTCGCTCATATACATCTCCCGGGAGTTCGTTTATCCCTCGCTGTCGAAAGTAACCTCCACAGACAACCTGCATTATATTTACCAGACTGCCGACCAGCCCGGTTCCGGACTCGCAGATCCCGATCAGATCCCAGTGCATGTAAGCAACTATGAATACCGTGTGCTCCCGAAAACGGATGTGATCCCTTACCTAGCGATCAGAGAAGCCAATCCAATTCATTTCAACCTTTCGCAGAACTTCCCGAATCCGGTAACTGATTTCACATCAGTGAAGGTGAATATTACACAGCCCGGCACTCTTGCCATGGAGGTAACTAACATGATGGGCCAGCGTGTTGAGACCCTTTCTAAAGGAAGCTGCTCTGCTGGAAATTACTACTTTACGATCAATGCGAAGGGTCTCACCCCTGGCGTGTACTTCTACACTGTGACTCTTAATAACACGAAGGTGACAAAGAAGATGATTGTTCAATAATCTTTATTTCACGCAGTTAACGAAGGGGCAACCAGACAGGGTGCCCCTTCGTTTTTTACAGGTTGCCCCTGCTTTTTTTCGGTTACCATTCCATTTTCTTATCTTTGCGCCAACAACCTCACCCTATGCTTTACCGCGAAGTCAAAACTCTAATTGGCAAGGATATCAAGCTTGAGCTGAAACAAAAATATGTTCTCAACGGAATCCTCCTATACCTTCTTTCCACCATATTTGTTGCTTACCTTGCGTTTGAAGAGGTAATCACCCCTGAAACCTGGAACTCGCTCTTCTGGATTATTCTGCTTTTTGTAGGGGTTAACGGCATCAGCAAAAGTTTCGTTCAGGAGAGTCCGGCCCGCTACATCTATTATTATACGATTACAAGTCCACAAGCTGTCGTTCTCTCCAAGATCCTCTATAACCTTCTCCTGATGGCGATCCTCTCACTGCTATCATTTGGGATGTTCCTGCTGCTGCTGGGCAACCAGGTGATCAATATTGAACTCTTTATTCTGGCCCTCATCCTAGGTAGCTTCGGCCTCTCATCCATTCTAACCATGGTAGCAGCCATCGCCTCCCGCGCCAGCAACAATTTCTCCCTGATGGCTGTCCTCAGTTTTCCAATCATCCTGCCACTGCTCCTCACCCTGATGAAAATCTCAAGCATGGCCCTCGCCGGCCCCGAATGGCCCGGTACAACTGGCCCGCTGGTTATTCTGGTCACCATCAATCTTGCGGTAATCATCCTTGCCTATTTATTATTTCCGTATCTTTGGCGAGACTAAAACGAAGTTAGAAGTCAGAGGTTAGAAGTAATGTCATTGCGAGCATAGCGAAGCAATAGAACTGGAAGTTAGAAGTTAGAAGTTAGAAGTTAGAAGTTAGAAGTACGAAGCAGGTATTTTAATATTTTCGCTACCTCGCTACCTCGCTACCTCGCTACCTCGCTTCTTCCTGACCTCCTGACTTCCTGACTTCCTGACCTCATTGCCAATGACTAATGACCAATGACCAATGACCAATGACCAATGACCAATGACCAATGACCAATAACTTATTAATAAAAGGCCTCTGGTGGAAGGCCCTCGCTTTCCTCCTCCTCCTCTACGCCGTGATTTATGGTTTTTTCGTTCCGGTACCGGATACCATGATCGGCGCATCCCTGAGAAATGTCTTTTACCACGTTGGGATGTGGTTCGGAATGGCGGCCATGTTAACCACTTCGTTCATATTCAGCATTCGCTACCTGAGAGGATTTCATGAAAAGGAGGACCTCGTGGCGATAGAGGCTGCGAACGTTGGGGTTCTTTTTGGCGTCCTCGGACTTATTACAGGAATGATTTGGGCAAAAAATACATGGGGTGCGTTCTGGGTAAGAGACCCGAAACTGGACGGCGCGGCAGTGGGTATGTTCATCTACCTGGCATACATGGTCCTCCGTGGCTCAATCGATGACATTCACAAACGGGCGAAAGTATCAGCCGTATTCAATATTTTCGCATTCATCCTCTGGCTCGTTTTCGTGATGGTTCTTCCACGAATGTCAAGCTCTACGATTCATCCTGGCCAGGACGGAGCACCAGTGATGGCACTGAAACTTTCCTCTTCAACAAGAATTGTTTTTTGGCCCGCGATGCTCGGATGGATGCTCCTTGGCTTCTGGATCATGAACCTGCGGATACGGATACGGAAAATAACAATTAAGAATGACGAATTAAGAATGACGAATTAAATTTTCACCATTTCACTATTTCACTATTTAAATTATGAATCCAGATAGCAAAATATACATTGTAGTCGCCGTATTGGCCGTGATCCTGGTGGGGATCTTTGTTTACCTTTTTTTTATGGACCGCAAGGTGCGCAAAATTGAAAAAGAGGTTTCCGAGGATAGCCTGAAAAAATCTCAGGGAGGACAAGTGATATGAAAACCATCCATATTATTATCATCCTCCTGGTGGTTGTTGTCGTAGGAGTGGTGATTTCAACGATCTCCGACTCAAGCACCTATGTGAATTTCGCGGAGGCAGCTGAGAAACCGAACAAGGAGTTTCACGTGATCGGAACACTGAGTCCGGGCAAGGATCTGATTTACGATGCCGAGAACAATCCCAATGAGTTTATTTTCTATATGCTGGACCAGGATGGAGTTGAACGGAAAATTGTTTACCACAACTCGAAACCGCAGGATTTTGAACGGTCGGAACAGGTCGTAATTATCGGTTCAATGCTGAACGACTCCGTGTTTGAAGCCAAAAGTCTCCTCCTCAAATGCCCTTCAAAGTACAACGACGAAGAGCAACCCGAGAGGTTCAAGGATCAGAGTTTCGGTTCAACGGAATGACAAATAAATTCCAATGATCAAATCCCAAAAGACAAATAATACCCAAGTCCCAAAAATCAAATTTTCAAAACAACATTGGTTATTGGTTATTGACTTTTGGAATTTATTTGTATTTTGAATATTGATTATTGGTAATTTAACGATTATGTATTTTAAAAATCTTTCTTCCTTCATTTCCGCCCTTGAAGATTCCGGCGAACTGGTCAGGATAAAGGAATTTGTTTCTCCCAGGCTCGAAATCACCGAGATCACCGACCGGATCTCCAAACAAAACGGCCCTGCGCTGTTGTTCGAAAATAATGGGACAGATTTCCCGCTGCTGATCAATGCCATGGGGTCGGAGAGACGAATTTGTATGGCATTAGGCGTTGACAAGCTGGATGATGTCGGTCGTGATATCGATGAAATCCTCAAGGCCTTTCTCTCCCCGAAACAGAGTTTTTTGGACAAGATGCGCACACTCCCATTATTACAGGAGCTTGCTTCCTGGATGCCAAAGAGTAAAAAAGGGAAAGGGTCATGCCAGGAGGTCATCATGAAGAACCCCGACTTGACAAAACTCCCTGTCCTCACTTGCTGGCCGGCCGACGGAGGGCCTTTTATTACACTGCCGTGTGTGCATACAATAGATCCCGGATCCCGGATCCCGGATCCCGGATCAGGTGATCATAAGAAAAAATCCGGCATCGGGCATCCGGCATCGGGTATCCGGAACCTGGGAATGTACAGGATGCAGGTCTTCGGCCCCAACCTTACAGGGATGCACTGGCACCTTCACAAAGGGTCGGCAAACCATTTTAATAGCTATAAAAAACTGGGAATCAGGATGCCTGTGTCGGTCACTCTGGGTGGCGATCCGGTCTACACCTATGTAGCCACTGCACCCTTGCCCGAAAATCTTGATGAATACCTGCTGGCGGGCTTTCTGCGGAAGAAAAAAGTAGAGCTTGTCAAATGCCTGACAAATGACCTGGAGGTTCCGGCCGATGTCGATTTTGTCATTGAAGGGTATGTGGATCCTTCCGAAGAGATGATCCTGGAGGGGCCCTTTGGCGACCACACCGGTTTTTATTCGCTGGCCGACTACTTCCCGAAATTCCATGTTACCTGTATCACTCACAGGAAAGGAGCGATATACCCAGCAACCATCGTAGGGATACCCCCGCAAGAGGATGGTTGGATCGGTAAAGCGACTGAACGTATATTCGTCAAGCCACTGAAAATGAGTGTGGTGCCCGAGCTTACTGATATTCATATGCCAGTTGAAGGTGTGTTTCACAACATCGTTCTGGCAAGCATCGAGAAGAGCTTTCCCGGACAGGCAGAAAAGGTAATGAGTGCTTTATGGGGAGCTGGTCAGATGATGTTCAATAAGATTCTCGTTGTGACCGACTCCAATGTGGAGCTAACTAACTACAGGGATGTTGCCAAAGCCATATCAGACAATGCGGATCCATTAACGAATATCCTCTTTAGCCGGGGGCCCCTGGATATCCTCGATCATTCGAGCACCGAATATGCCGTGGGAAGTAAAATAGGAATCGATGCTACAAGAAAAGATCCGCGATCCGCGATGCGCGATGCGCGATCAAATATTCCCTATCCCGAATCTCGTATCCCTGATCCCGTATCCCTGATCCCGGATCTCGTATCGTTAAACGACTCCCTTCTCCAGCTTGGCATTGGCATCATGATTATCTCTTTCAAAAAAAACAAACCCGGTCATGCCAGGATACTGGCCAGGGAATTGGTGGAAACAGGCTTGCCGGGAAGCGTGAGATTTGCAGTTTTTGTTGATGAACAGGTAGATCCAAACGATTTGAAGACTGTCGTGTGGCTTGGGGCAAACAACATTGATCCCGAGCGTGACTGCTTCTTTATTGAGACGGGTAACGAAAAGTTGGACACACTTTTCATTGATGCTACACGTAAGAGTCCCGATCTGGATAATTTCCGCCGGGAATGGCCCAATGTGATCGTAATGAATGATGAAACCATCCGGCAGGTTGATGCAAAATGGCCTTCGTTAGGATTAGGCCCTAACATCATATCCCCTTCAAAGCACTATAAATCATTCGTTTCCAGAGAAGGAGCCCTCTATTAACTTTCTTTAACGTGCACTATCAAAGAATTTTATAATTTTGTAGGTTAAACGATTACTATGAGAAACCTGTTACCCTTCTTATTATTTGTGCTTGCAGGGTATTTCGTTCCTATATCTCTTTTTTCCCAGGATGTCATTGTTAAAGGCAGTGTTACAGATGAGACCACTTCTGAGTTTATGCCTTATGTAAATATCGGTATCAAAGGATCCTCCACCGGCACTTACACCGACAGCAATGGTCACTACAGGATTGAAGTTCCTAAAGGAGATCATACCCTTGTTATTACATGCATTGGCTATGAACGGCAGGAGAAACAGGTGATTGTGAACGGACAAAAAGAGATCGAATTGAATTTCGTCCTTTCACCGGGAACGGAGGAACTCCAAACGGTTGTCATCTCCGGGTCAAAGTATGAGCAGAAAATTGAAGAGTCGATATCTTCGATTGAGGTTCTGAAATACCACGCAATTCATGCATCAAACCCTTCCAGCATCGACAAGGCAATCGATAAGATGCCTGGTATCACCATCGTTGATAATGAACCTCAGATTAGGGCTGGTAGCGGTTTTAG
>Ga0268276_1004039_pt1 | contig 10706 bp, 10 predicted proteins | sample saktaG_4_FD_190145 | JGI IMG/M metagenome (GOLD analysis project Ga0268276, IMG submission 190145) | Saline water microbial communities from Sakinaw Lake, British Columbia, Canada - sak_2010_1_5_45m | ecosystem: Environmental > Aquatic > Non-marine Saline and Alkaline > Saline ...
CTGAGGGAAAACTGATTATCGGCATTTGTAATGGATTCCAGATTTTGGTAAAAAGCGGCCTTTTGCCCGGCTCTCTGGAGTTAAGGCAGAATACTAGTTTAATCATTAACGACTCCGGTAAATTTGAGGCACGCTGGGTGTATTTAAAGCCGGCCGGCAAATGCGTTTGGACAAAGGGCTTAAAGAAAATAATTTATCTTCCGGTAGCCCACGGCGAAGGTAAATTTGTAACACAGGACAAATCAGTGTTAAACCGGCTTAAAAAGAATAATCAGATTGTTTTTCAATATTGCGACTCCAAAGGGAAACTTTCGGGTTATCCTGATAATCCCAATGGTTCAATGGAAAGTATCGCCGGGATCTGTGATCAGACAGGCAGGGTGTTTGGTTTAATGCCCCATCCGGAAAGGCATATCTTTGCCGCGGCCCATCCGCGTAATTGGGATAAAATGGCCGGGGCAGAAGGCGACGGCTTGCAAATTTTCAGGAATGGTGTTGAATATATCAAAAGGAGTTTTAAATGAGTGGAATATTCGGGGTGGTTTCCAAAAAAAATTGCGCGGATGATTTATTTTACGGCACAGACTATCATTCGCATTTAGGCACGCAGTTTGCCGGCCTTGCTGTTTACGGCAAGGAGCTTACGCGTAAAATCCACGATATTAAGGGCAGCCAGTTTAAGGCTAAGTTTCATGAAGATTATCTTAAGATGCCGGGAGATAAAGGAGTAGGGGTAATCAGCGCCCGCGACGAACAGCCGATCGTAATGAATTCCAAGTTTGGGCCGTTTGCTATTGTGACTAACGGCTATATTGATAACGCTGAGAAATTAGCCAAGGCCTTGTTTAAAAAGGGGCGTTCATTTGCCGAGGTAGCGGAAGGAAAAATTAATTTTACCGAGCTTTGCGCGAAAATGATTATATCCTCCAGGAATATAGTGGATGGGGTAGAAAGATTTTTTGCCAAGATCCAGGGTTCTTGTTCCCTGCTTTTATTGAATAAAGAGGGGATTTATGCCTGCCGCGACAGGTTAGGCCTGACTCCTTTGGTTATCGGCAAAAAGGGCGGCAGCTGGGCGGTTTCCACAGAATCAAGCGCCTTTCTTAATTTAGGGTATAAACTGGTAAAATATCTTGAGCCGGGAGAGATAGTTTTAATTACCCAGGATGGATTAAAAATAAAGAGTAAAGGCGCTAAAGCTAATCAGATATGTTCGTTCCTTTGGATTTATACCGGATTTCCCGCTTCCAGCTATGAGGGGATTAATGTGGAGACCTCGCGTGAAAGATGCGGGGCGCTTCTGGCCAAGGATGATGATATTAAGGCGGATATTGTCGCCGGTATTCCTGATTCTGGGACAGCGCACGCCATTGGTTACAGCATGGAATCAAAAGTCCCTTTGCGCAGGCCGCTGGTAAAATACACACCGGGTTTTGACCGCAGCTATACTCCGGCAACCCAGGAGCGTAGGGATTTAGTCGCCAGGATGAAGCTTATACCTATTCCGCAGATAATCAAGGGCAAGCGTATTGTTTTCTGCGATGATTCTATTGTCCGCGGCACCCAGCTTAAAAACTACACTATCCAGAAATTAAAAAAACACGGGGCAAAGGAGATTCATCTGCGTATTGCCTGCCCTCCGTTGATGTTCCCCTGCAAGTTTAATTATTCTACCCGCAGCATTAATGAATTAGCTGCCCGCAGGGCAATCAAGGCGATTGAGGGTAAAGAGCCGAAGAGTTTAGCTCCATATTTGGATGAGAAAAACCCTAAACACAAAAAGATGGTCAGTTGGATTAACCGGGATATCGGCTCAACTACATTAAAATACCAGAAGCTTTGCGATATGATCAGCGCCATTGGCCTGCCTAAGGAGAAGCTTTGTTTATATTGCTGGACAGGAAAAGCGCCTAAAAACGGAGCAAAGAATGCTAATAAGAAAGAATAGCTTTGAGCCAAAAGAGTATTGCGGGTTATTCGGGATAGCAGGCAACCGGCAGGCAGTCTGGCTTACATATCTTGGGCTTTTTGCCCAGCAGCACCGCGGCCAGGAGGCTTGCGGTATTGTCGCAAATAACCAGGGGGTGCTTTCTATCCATAAGGATATGGGCCTGGTCAGTGATGTCTTCAGCGAGCAGGTGCTCAGCCGTTTAAAAGGGAATATGGCTGTGGGCCACGTGCGTTATTCTACCACCGGCTCAAGCGTATTAAAAAATTCCCAGCCGCTTTTGATTGATTACGCTAACGGTTCAATCTGCATCGCCCACAACGGCAACCTGGTAAATTCATTTGAGCTGCGCCAGAAGCTGGAGAAAAGTGGTTCCATATTTCAGACTACCACTGATTCAGAGCTGGTTATTCATCTTATGGCAGCCAGCAACAAGCGTAGCCTGGAAGACAGCCTGGTTTATGCTTTAAAAAGAATTAAAGGGGCTTATTCCTTAGTTTTAATGAACAGTGATTATTTAATCGGAGTAAGAGACCCGCATGGTTTTCGGCCGCTGGTTTTAGGAAAACTTGGGGCTTCATACTGCCTGGCTTCAGAGACTTGCGCTTTTGATTTAATCGGCGCCAAATTCGTGCGCGAAATCGAGCCCGGCGAAATTGTATTTATCAATAACCAGGGCCTTTTAAGGTCAATTAAACCAAAAGAGTTAATTGCCGGCCATTATTCATTTTGCACTTTTGAGCATGTTTATTTTTCCCGGCCGGATTCCAATGTCTTCGGCGAGACCGTGCACACAGTGCGCAGAAAACTGGGCGCGCAATTAGCTAAAGAGCATCCGGTGGAGGCAGATTATGTGGTTCCGGTTCCGGATTCAGGATATTCCGCTGCCCTTGGGTATTCGCAGGAATCAGGGATTGTCTTGGAAATGGGGATTATCCGCAACCATTATGTTGGCAGGACATTTATCCAACCGGCGCAGGATTCCCGGGATATGGGGGTGCGCGTAAAGTTTAATATTTTAAAGGATATTTTAAAAGGCAAGCGGATTATTATTGTTGATGATTCTATTGTCCGCGGCACAACTTCAAAGATCCGCGTGCGCAATCTGCGTAAGGCCGGGGTAAAAGAGGTGCATTTGAGGATCTCTTGTCCCGCGCATAGATTCCCCTGTTTTTACGGGATTGATTTTCACCGGGCAAGCGAGTTGATTGCCAATAAATATGATAATTTAGAAAAGATAAGTAAATATCTTGAGGTAGACAGTCTGGGTTATTTAAGCCTGGAGGGGATGTTGAGTTGTTTTAAGAACCCTAAGAATAATTATTGCACTTCCTGCTGGACAGGGAAGTATCCGGTGAGGCCGGAAAAGAAGCACAGTAAATTTTCTTTAGAGAGGAGCTGCTGCGGACAAGGGGAGTTACAGATATGAAAAAGATAACATATAAAGACTCTGGTGTGGATATAAAGAGCGCGGGAATCTTTAAATCAAAAATCAAAACTTTAGTCAGGAAATCCTTCCGTAAAGAGGTACTTACGGATATCGGCGGGTTCGGCAGTTTTTTTAAGCTGGAGAAGAACCAATATAAGAATCCGGTCCTGGTTTCATCAAGCGATGGAGTGGGGACAAAGCTGGTAATCGCAAAGCTCGCGAACAAGCACGATACTGTGGGCATTGACGCGGTAGCGATGAATGTTAACGATATACTTTGTACCGGAGCCCAGCCGCTTTTCTTCCTGGATTATGTGGCTTTTACTAAAGTTAAGGAAGATATTTTAGTAGATGTAGTCAGCGGAATAAATAAGGGCTGCCTGGAAAGCGGCTGTTCTTTAATCGGCGGAGAAACCGCGCAGATGCCCGGAATGTACAAAGAAGGCGAATATGATATTGCCGGTTTTTGCGTGGGGGTAGTGGAGAAAGAAAAAATAATCAACGGGGATAAGATTAATGCTGGGGATAAAATAATCGGCATTGCCTCAAGCGGCATGCATTCTAACGGTTATTCCCTGGTAAGAAAGGTTTTGGGGCCTTTAGAATTAAAAAGAATGAGTGATGAGCTGCTTAAGCCGACGCGTATTTATGTTAAGCCTGTTCTGGAATTATTGCGCAAGGACGGCCGGTCAATCCACGGGATAAGCCACATTACCGGCGGGGCTTTTTACGATAAGATTAGCCGTATATTGCCGAAGAATATCACCGCGCGTATTGATAAGCATTCCTGGAGCGTGCCTGAAATCTTCCGGCTGATCCAGAATAAAGGAAATGTTGAAGATAGGGAGATGTATCATACCCTGAATATGGGCATTGGAATGGTTTTGATTGTTGAGGCACAGGCAGCTTCTGCGATAATCAGGAAATTATCCGGGCTAAAATTAAGGTCCTGGGTTATCGGAGATGCCGTAAAAGGAAATAAAACTGTTGAGATAATTTAAAGAGAGGAGAATAGAATATGTTTGGGCCAATCATTATCACGGTAATAGCAATTTTCTTTATGGGTATCAGGATCGTGCGTCCTACGCACAGGGGATTAATTGAAAGGTTCGGTAAATACAACCGTTTTGCCAATCCGGGTTTTAACTGGGTAATCCCGATAGTTGAGACTATTTATCAGGTAAATATCACCGAGCAGATGGTTGATGCCGAGCCGCAAGAGATTATTACCAATGATAACTTAAACGCTAAAGTTGACGCGCAGGTTTATTTTAAGGTGAAAAACGATGAGACAAGCGTAAAGAGTACGCAGTATAACGTAAACAATTATCAATGGCAGATTGTAAACCTGGCCCGCACAACTTTGAGAAATATTATCGGTACTTTGACTTTAAAGTCCGCGAACAGCGAAAGAGGCAAGATTAACGCCGAGTTGCATAAGACTCTTTGCGAGGAGACTGCCAGCTGGGGCCTGGAGATTGTAAGGACCGAGCTTAAGGAGATTGACCCTCCCAAAGATGTCCAGGAGACAATGAACAAGGTTGTTAAAGCTGAAAATGAAAAGATTGCCGCGGTTGATTTTGCTACTGCCACAGAGACTGCCGCAGACGGGCAGAAGAGAGCGGAGATTAAAAAGGCCGAAGGCATAAAGCAGGCGAGAATCCTTGAGGCGGAAGGAGAGGCGGCTGCGATAAAATTAGTAAACGAAGCGGCAGAGCATTATTTTGTGGGCAATGCCCAGGTGCTGCGAAAGCTTGAGGCGGTTGAGAAGTCGTTAGTGAATAACGCAAAGATAGTTATTCCGGCAAATACTGAATTAGTCAATGTAATTGGCGAAATGGCCGGCTTTTTACCGATTAAAACCAAAGAAGAAAAGAAATAAGCTTCTTTGACAATTGAGCACAGGGACTGTCCCCGCAGGGGACTGTCCCTTAAGATATAATATTTGTGTGGTTGTCGAGGCGTGTTTTTCGCCGGGACGCTTGTTTGCCCCAGCGTAGCAAACTGCGCTCGGGTTTCGGCCTCGCTCCCCGCAAAGCAATAATGGTGGCGGGACCTTGCCCGCTCGGCCTGCAAACGCCCTGCTCAAAACACGCCTCGCCACCCACAAAGTAAATTATCTGTTGTTACGTTAGTAAATTATTTTATAAGGTAAAATATGTCTTTTACTCTAGTCCCAAAAGAATCAAAGAATAAAATCAATAAAGCAGGAAAAACTCTTGCTTGTGGCTCAGATTCAGATCTTGAAAAAGAGTTCGATGCAATAAGTTTAGCTGATAAGTGGCGTGCATGTCATGCGTATCCACTTAATACTTTTAATTCTACATTAAGAGTAAGGGCTAAAAATTTTCCTAACGCCATTGTAGCGCAGCGGCTTAAGCGTATGTCAACTATTATTGATAAATTAAAACGCTATCCTGCTATGCAGCTTACTACTATGCAAGATATAGGAGGAGTCCGCATTATCCTGGATTCTGTAGAAGATGTTTATAAGATAGCTAAAAAATATAGTAAAACAGGAGAGTTTGCGCACGGCCTGGTTAGGGAGTATGATTATATTCAAAAACCTAGAGATGAAGATGGCTATAGGAGTTTACACTTGGTATATAAATATAAGAATAAATTAGTTCCTAGTTATAATGGATTGCTGATTGAATTACAGATTCGCACAAGATTGCAACATACTTGGGCTACAGCAGTAGAAACTATGGGAACATTCTTAGGTCAAGCTCTCAAATCAAGACAAGGGGATAGGGAATGGTTGAATTTCTTTTCCGTTACATCGTCTGCATTTGCTTATATAGAAAATACTCCATTAGTGCCAAGGTATAAAAATATGACTTTTGAGCAAACATTCAAAGCTGTTGCTAACGCTAATCAAGAGCTTAAGGTTTTAGATAAAATTAAAGGATTTACAGTAGCTGTAAATGAAATTATAAAAAAAGGAAATTCTGACAAAGGTTGGGCGTACCACTTGATTATTCTTAATTCATTAGAAAAGAGAGTACAAATTAAACCATATACACGTAATAGCTTTGAAGATGCGTTAAGGGATTACGCAAATATTGAGTCTCAGGTTACTTCTGGAAGAAAAATTGAACCAGTTTTGGTATCTGCTGGTCCACTTGCAATGCTTCGTCAGGCATATCCTAATTTCTTTCTCGATATAAGTGATTTTGTCAATAGAGTAAATGATATAATTTCTACACAAGATTAAAATAAATTGGATTAGGATAATTTTAGCGGGTGGGTTGGCTTGATTTTGAGCAGGGCAGGAGGGAAGATGGGAAAGAGATTTGTTTATGCAGGGTTAATTGTTTTATGTGCATTGGGTTTTGCTAGCGCTGCAGGCGAGGATGAGGTTTCAGTGGAATTCAAGCTGGTTTGCGCAGGAGCGGGGCAGACAGATTGCCGGAAATTGCCAAAGCGGGTCAACCAGGAAGAATTATATATAACTGTGGAGGCGTTTCTTGCGACAAAAGATATTGTTTCCGCAAAAATAAGGGAAGGTACCGGGGATATTGACTTCCAATTCAATAAGGCAGGTTCGCAGAAGCTCAATGAGATTACCTCTAAGAACGCGGGAAGAAGAATGGCTATATTTGTTGACGGTAATTTGCTGTCTACTCCTAAAATTTCTGACCCTATTATATCGGGGAAAATTACAATACCCAGCGGCCTTGAGAATGAAAAAGCGCAGGCTTTGGCTGAGCGCATTAATAAAGTAACCGCGCCGGCCGCATCCGCTGCTTTATATAACTTAAGATGATGAATATTGTTGAAGAAGCAGGAAATCTGGTTAGCTTGGTAGATTATCAGGATGGCTCTGTTGTCAGTAAAGAGATTATCAAGAAAGAAAAAGGCACGGTTACGCTTTTTGCTTTTGATAAAGGCCAGGGTTTAAGCGAACATACCGCGCCGTTTGATGCCTTAGTTTATGTTTTGGATGGGCAGGTAGAAATTCATATCGCGGCTAAGGCGCATTTATTAAAAACCGGACAGGTGATTATTATGCCGGCAAATAAAGCGCATGCTTTAAAGGCGTTAGAGCGTTTTAAGATGCTCTTGGTAATGATAAAGGCTTAAGAATGTTAAAGAAAGTTTTATGTATTATAGTTTTAGTTTTGTTGCCTCTGGCTGTTTGGGCGGCGGAGCTTTGGGAGGAGAAGGATAATTTTTATTATCTTGCCAAGAATAGGGATAATTTTGCCTTAGAGGGCGCAGGGCCGAATGTGTTTGCCAGCAAGTATCTGGAATATGACGGGGTTGATTTCTTGGTAAGGGGCCCGGGCGACTGGAAAGATTACGGAAGGCTCAACCTTGAAAAGAATAATATGTTCTCTTTGCCCATAAGGCAGGGCTCAAAGATTGATGAAATACATTTCTTAGCCGGCGGAAATTACAGCAACAGCTATGAGCATGATGGCTTAATGCGTTTATTCGGCGATAAATACTTTTACGCTACGCTTAGCGTTATTTTTGTTTATGAAGACGGCGTTTATCAGGAGCTCTCTGTGCCGGTTTTCTGGGATTGGTTTAGTATTGGTATCGGCACATGGAGCAAGAATGGGGCAACCATTAAATCCTTAGGCGAGAATCCCGTGCGCAAGAAATGCAGCATATTCCATATAAGTTTTATTAATCCCCGGCCGGAACAAGCTGTAAAGAAAATCCTGGTTACGGATAGTTGGATAGATGACCGGCCATTTTCAGATGTTTTCGCGGTTACTCTTAAATCTTCTGATGCTATGGAGGTTAAATAAGTGCGTATTTTAGTGGTGGGTTCAGGAGGAAGAGAGCACGCGTTGGTCTGGAAGATCGCTCAATCAGAGCTTGTGGATAAGATCTTTTGCGCCCCGGGTAATGGCGGTATCGCGCATTTGGCAGAATGTGTTGATATAAAAGCTGATGATGTTTTTGGTTTATTGGAATTTGCAAGAAAAGAAAAAATTGACCTGACTGTAGTTGGCCCGGAGGTGGCTTTGTCTTTAGGGATTGCCGATGAATTTACGAAAGCCGGGTTAAAAATATTCGGCCCGAATAAGAAAGCGGCGAATTTAGAGGCAAGCAAGGTTTTTTCTAAAGAGCTGATGGCTAAATATAAAGTCCCTACCGCGGACTTTAAAGTCTTTGATAATCCTGATTCGGCAAAGAAATATATTGATAAGCTCGGCGCTCCTTGCGTAGTTAAGGCTGATGGCTTGGCCGCGGGTAAAGGCGTAGTTGTGGCTAAAACCATTAAAGAGGCAAAGGATGCTGTTACCTCAATGATGGAAGATAAGATTTTTGGCGATGCCGGCAAAAGAATAATTATTGAGGAGTGCCTGCTCGGTCAGGAAGCCTCAATCCTGGTGATTACAGACTCAAAAAATGTGGTAGCTTTAGCTTCAGCCCAGGACCATAAAAGAATATTTGATAATGATCAGGGCGCAAATACCGGCGGCATGGGCGCATATTCGCCTGCTTCAATAGTCACCCCTGATATTTTAGTTGAGGTTATGGAAAAGATAATTTATCGCACTATTGATGGCCTGGCTAAAGAGGGGATCGGCTACCGGGGAGTGTTATATGCCGGTGTAATGCTGACTAAAGATGGGCCAAAGACATTAGAATTTAATGTGCGTTTTGGTGATCCGGAAACCGAGGCAATTTTGCCTAGATTAAAATCTGATTTAGTGGAAGTAATGCTGGCAACTGTTGATGAAGAGTTGATTAGAGTAAAGAATTTGTATTGGGATTCCCGCGCCTGCATATGCGTAGTCTGCGCATCCGGAGGCTATCCCGGTGATTATACTAAGGGTAAAGAAATCAGGGGATTAGATGAGGCTGAGAAGTTAAAAGATATCGTGGTTTTCCATGCCGGCACCAGGAAAACAGGTGATAAGATATTTACCAGCGGAGGCAGGGTGCTGGGTGTAACCGGTTTAGGCTCTACAATTGAAGACGCGATAGATAAAACATATAAGGCAGTAAGTAAGATTGATTTTGAAGGCATACATTATAGGAAAGATATAGGGGCAAAAGCGATAAAAACAGAGTAGTTAGTAGGTTAAGGCACCCGGCCCGAAAGGAAGTGGCCGGTGTATCCTTGTGGATAAGGAGGATTAGATGAATAAAATCAGTATACTTATGGGAAGTCAGTCGGATTTAGAGACAGTCAGCGAAGCGGTGAATGTGCTGAAAGAGTTTAAGGCGGATTTTGAGGTGAGGGTTTTATCCGCGCACAGGACGCCTAAAGAGGTGGCTGAATATGTGGAGTCTGCTCCTAAACGCGGAACAAAAGTTTTTATAGCCGCGGCTGGAATGTCCGCGGCTTTAGCCGGGGTAGTTGCAGCCCATACTATTTTACCGGTTATCGGAGTACCCATTGAAACCAAGAATTTAAAGGGCCTGGATTCTCTTCTGTCAACTGTGCAGATGCCTCCGGGAATTCCGGTTGCCTGTATGAGTATAGGGAAGTCAGGGGCAAAGAATGCCGCTATTTTTGCTTTAGAGGTACTTGCTTTAAGCGACCGTAAGATTTCCGCCAAGCTCTTTAATTATAAGAAAGAGATGTGCCTTAAAATTAAGAAGACAAAAATTAAGGTATGAGTGCGACAAAAATAGTGAAAATAGATCCGTCGGCTCCTGAACAGGAGTATATTAATCAGGCTGCCAGGGTTATTGCTTCAGGCAGCCTGGTAATAATCCCTACGGATACGGTTTATGGCATTGCCGCTAATGCCCTGGATAAAAAGGCGCTGGACAGGCTTTATCAGGTTAAGAAGCGGCCTCTGGATAAGCCTTTTGCTTTACTTATCGCGGATAAGTCAAGGGTTGAAGAGTTTGCCGCAGATGTCCCGGTTGCTGCCTATAAGTTAATGCATAAATTCTGGCCGGGCGCTTTGACAATTTTATTGAAAGGGTTAAGCGGCGGCAAAGTAGGTTTGCGTATGCCGGATAACCGGATTGCTTTAAAGATTATTGAACAGGCGCATGTTCCGGTAGCATGTCCTTCCGCTAATATCGCTGATAATCCCGCGCCGGCGGATTTCGCGCAGGCAATTAAAGATATGGATGGCCTGGTGGATTTGGCTATTGACGCGGGAGACAGTAAGATAGGGGTAGAATCAACTATTGTGGATTTAAGCGTTGAACCGTTAAAAATAGTCAGAAGCGGTTCAATAAAAGACGAAGCAATAAACGCGGCTGTAAAAAACAAGACTGTGCTTTTTGTATGCACGGGGAATTCCTGCCGTTCGGTAATGGCCGAGGCGTATTTGGAAAACCTGCTTGCGAAACAGAAGCGCGATGATGTTGAGGTGATTTCAGCCGGGATAATGATCCTCG
>Ga0268276_1004041_pt1 | contig 10697 bp, 9 predicted proteins | sample saktaG_4_FD_190145 | JGI IMG/M metagenome (GOLD analysis project Ga0268276, IMG submission 190145) | Saline water microbial communities from Sakinaw Lake, British Columbia, Canada - sak_2010_1_5_45m | ecosystem: Environmental > Aquatic > Non-marine Saline and Alkaline > Saline ...
GGCCGCCTCGCGCGCGCGATACGCTGTGTCAGGCACCGCACCCCACGCCACGCGCGCGAGCCGCACAAAGGCCGATTGCTTACGACCACGCGTGCAACGCCTCTTCCATCGCAGAATCACCGGCCGCGACAGCTTCGCGGGCGCGGTGGAATTCGAGCGTCTGAATGTGCCCGACCGCAGGCTGGACCAGGAGGTCGGGCGGCTCCAGCGCAAGGCGCGTGCGGGTGGTCTGGTTCTCAACCAGGCGGAGTGTCTGCGCGAGGACATCGAAGATGGATGCCGAGTCGGCGCCGGCCTTGAACCAATGCGCCAGCACCGCCCGCGAGGCCTGTCGAAGCGGCGGCAGTTTGGCAGCCCAGTCGTCGAACCGCTGATGCCATGCGGCAAACCGGTCGCCGCCCACTCCGGACGCAATCTCCGCCTGCGGTGCGGCCGGCAGGGAGACCGGAGGCGGCTCTGCCACACTCATGTTCAAGTTGACATCCACCGCGATGATGAAATCCGCGCCCATCGCGCGGGCCACGCTGACCGGGAGGGGATTGATCAACCCGCCGTCCACCAGCAGACATCCGTTGCGCACCACGGGGGTGAAGATCCCGGGGATGGCAATACTGGCCCGCACCGCCTGATCAACCAACCCGGTGTCGAGCACGACTTCCTGCTGGGTCTTCAGATCGGTGGCGACCACCGCGAACGGCAGGTTGAGGGTGTCAAAAGCGCTGTCGCCGGTCAACTCCTTCAGCAACCGTTGGATACGCCGGCCGGAGAGAAGCCCGGAACGGGGCAGGTTGACGTCGACAAACAGCTCGAACATCCGCCGCCAGTCAAGGGTGTCCGAAAGGGCCTGCGTGAGATCGTGACGTCCGGCCGCAAAGGCCGCGCCGAAGAGCGCGCCCGCGCTGGTTCCCGCCACACACGCTATCGGAATCTGGTTCCGAATCAGGCAGTTGATCGCGCCGACATGGGCCCAGCCGCGCGCGCCGCCACTGCCGAGTACCAGCCCGATTTTGGATCGCTTTGCAAGGTTCAGCATGAAAACTCCCGGCTCGGACGCAATCACATTACCGCCCATGCGCCGTGTCACCCCGCCCACGTCCAGAAGGTACCATACTCCTGGCGACGCAGCAATAATGGAAGACGCGTAATCAGCCATTCTCAATATGGCAGCCGCTCTCGGGATCGAAATCGGGATCGGGATCGAAATCGGGATCGGGATCGAAATCGACGAAAAAGAAGGGACGTCGACCCCGATACCGATCGCGATTTCGATTTCGCCTGGTCGGAGGCCTCAAAATGAGAGAGGAAGCGCTCCACGGCGCGCAGTGGGGAGATGCCACCTGTTTTCCGCAGGCGATCGGTCTGGCGGCGATGTGGGATGAGCCTCTGATGTCGCGGGTCTGCACGGCCATCGCCCGCGAACTCAAGGCGGTGAACATTCACCACGTCTTCGCTCCGGTCATCAATATCAGCCGCGATTCCCGGTGGGGGCGTGCGCAGGAGTCGTACGGCGAGGACGTGTACCTGACCTGCCGCATGGCGCTGGCGTATGTAGACGCGCCCCAGGCGGATGCGGTGGTGCGTTGTCCGGAGCACCAGTCCCTCGCGCTGGAAGCGGCTCGGAAAGCCATCGTCCTGCTGAAGAATCAGGATGGCGTACTGCCGCTGCGACAGGATCTCAAGGTCATCGGGGTGTTCGGGCCAGCCAAGGACACGGTCAACCTCGGTGACTACAGCGGGCCTTATGGCGGGTGGGGCGGGGATGGCATCAGCCCTGTCGCCGGCATACGGGCCAAAGCCGCTCCAGGCACCGAGATCCGGGTGTGCGGCCAGCGGACGGCTGCGGCGGAACTCGCCCGGTCCTGCGATGTCGCCCTCTACTTTGCCACGATTTGCGAAGAGGAGGGATCCGACCGATCCAACCTGGATCTGCCGCGCATCACGACGCAGACGGAAGGCGTGACCGCTGCCGCGCATGCCATCATTGTGGAGAAGCGCCGCCAAGATATCGTCACGGGTGACCAAGAAGCGGAAATCCGGGAGATCGCAGCCACCGGTGCGCCGGTAGTTGTGGTGCTGCTGGCCGGCAGCGCCATAACCGTGGCGGCGTGGATTGACGCGGTGGCCGCGGTGCTGTTGCCTTGGTACGGTGGCGAACAGGGCGGCACGGCGATCGCGGAGGTGCTGTTTGGCGAATGCAATCCCGGCGGGAGACTCCCGATCACCTTCCCGAAACATGTCGGGAGAACGATTTGGCGCTGTGGAACCGGGCCATGCGTCGCGTGGTCGAAAACGGGGCGTTTGAGATCATGATCGGAAGCTCATCGGAGGATATCCGGCTGCGGGGGCGTCTGAACCTGACCGGCATGCCTGAGAACGAGATGACGTCTCGGCTCCTGTTGTAACGGAAGTGCCGCCCCTGCAAGTCGGAACCGGCGCTCAACCGCCGCCAGGATCGGGAACGTCTACTCTTCAAACCGCTTGACCCGGCGGTGGCAGTAGGGTGTCTTGCCCGTGGTAAAATAGTGGTCCTGATGGTACGTTTCAGCGGGCCAGAACCGGGAGGCTGGCACGATGCGGGTGGCGACCTCAAATCCTTTTTTTGCCAGATGCGCGACAAGCGCCTCAGCCGTCCGCTTCTGGGCTTCATCCTGGTAATACACCACCGAACGGTACTGCTCGCCGATATCAGGCCCCTGCCGATCAACCTGGGTCGGATCGTGTATCTCGAAGAAGAGGCGCGCGAGCGTTTCGTAATCGGTCTGGCGCGGATCGTAGAGCACCTCAACCGCCTCGATGTGGCCGGTGCCACCCGCACATACCTGTTTATAGGTGGGATGCTCGACGGTCCCCCCGGTGTAGCCGCTGACCGCGTAAATGACGCCCGTCGCCTGTTGGAGATAGTACTCGACGCCCCAGAAACAGCCGCCCGCAAACACCGCGCGGACGAAGGTGGCGTCGTATGCGGTTTCGCCAACAAAAGCCATGGAGATCGAATTCACGCAATGGCGCGTGTCACGCGGGGTGAGCCGTTCGCCGATGAAAACATGGCCAAGATGCGCGGCACAGGTGGCGCACACGATCTCCGTGCGCCTTCCGTCCGCGTCCGGCACGCGTTTGACGGCCCCCGGCACCTCCGCATCAAATGCGGGCCAGCCGCAACGCGCGTCAAATTTATCTGACGAACGGTACAACGCCGCACCACACCGCCGACAGGTGTAGACGCCCGCCGCGTCATGCTTGTCAAACACCCCGCTGAACGGACGTTCCGTCCCCTTTCCGACGATGACGCGGGCTTCATCGGCTGTCAATTCCTGCCACTCGGGGTTCATCCGCGCCCCTCCCTCCGACCCTCTGGTCGCCGCGCACCATACGAGCATGCCGAACAGGGCCACACGTTTGCAATGATGACACATCGATCACACCTCCGGCCTTTGAGCGTGATACCCCTCCGAGAGTTATTCTTCCGCGCACGTATCGTCGTAGAACTTGACGATGTCGTCGCATTTTCCGCTTTCCATGAACTTGATGGCGGTGCGGGGGTGCTGGTTGAGGATCCCGGTGATCATGTAAGGGATGCTGTACCCCCAGAAGAACTCCTTGCGCAACGGCGCGATGTGGTCGCGGATACACTCCAACAGCGGCCGCAACAGGTACTTGGGGTTGTGCAGGAAACCCAGCAGCAGTTCCATCTGACAGTTGCCGGCGCCGCGGCCGAGTCCCGCGATGCTGGCGTCGAGGTAGTTGGCGCCACAGATGATCGCTTCGATCGTGTTGGCATAGGCGAGCTGGCAGTTGTTGTGGGTGTGTATGCCCACGTGTTTGCCCGTCGCATCGGTCACGCGCCGGAACTTCTCCATCATCGCCCGAATCTCTTCGGAATACATCGTGCCAAAGCTGTCCACGAGGTAGATCACGCCGACATCTGTCTGCGCCAGCACCTCCAGGGCGCTGTCCAGCTCCCTTTCTTGAACCGTCGAAATAGCCATCAGGTTGACAGTCGTTTCGTACCCCTTGTCGTGGGCGTCCTTGATCATGTCAACGGCGGTTGGAATCTGGTGGATGTAGGTGGCCACGCGGATCATGTCGAGCACGCTCTTGTCGCGCGGCAAGATGTCGGTGTGGTAATCGCAGCGCTCGGCGTCGGCCATCACGGCGAGTTTGACGGCGGGATTCTTCTCACCGATGACGGCTCGCATCGCGTCCTCATCGCAGAACTTCCAGGGACCGTTTTCCACCGCAGAGAAGATCTTTTTGGAACCCTTGTAGCCGAGTTCCACGTAGTCCACGCCGGCCTCGCACGCCGTGCGATAAACGGCGCGCACCAGCTCCGGGGTAAAATGATGGTTGTTCATCAAGCCACCGTCACGGATCGTCACATCCAAGACCTTGATTTCGGGCCGATAGGAAAGCCATCCCTTCGCGCCGACAGCCTCTGCTTTGTTTGCCATACGGGAGCCTTTTTTTGCGCGTGTGTCAGACCGCCGGTTCTTCGCAACCGGCATCACGGGGGGTCTTTTCATGGGGCGTGATTGTGCCAGACTGACGCGGCGGCGTCAAGGCGAACCTGGCCACGCCTTCACCTGGTCGACCACCCGTGCGACAGCTTCCTGCTCGGGAATCACGGCAACCTGTTCGCCGCGGACGTAGAGGGCGAACTTGCCATTTCCGCCCGCCACGGCAATGTCGGCCCCGCGCGCTTCACCCGGGCCATTGACCAGACAGCCCATGATGGCGACATGCGGACGCGGCGCGTCGGGCTGCTCGCGATAGTGGCGTTCCAGTTCGCGCTCCACCGCGGTGGCCACGGCCACCACATCGACCTGTGTCCGTCCGCAGGTGGGGCACGACGTGACGCTTGCGCCCGAGGCCCGGAGACCGGCGGCGCGCAGCAACTCCACCCCCACCTTCACCTCGTTCAACGGCGTATCGGTAAGCGACACACGGATCGTGTCGCCCAATCCCTCCAGCAGCAGGGCCCCCATCGCCACGCAGGATCGCACCGTTCCCGCCAGGAACGTCCCCGCCTCGGTCACGCCCAGATGCAGCGGATAGGCGGTGCGCTCCGCCAGCAGCCGGTAGGCGGCCAGGGTGCGGGGGACATCGGACGCCTTCACCGAGATCTTGATCTCCGCGTATCCCGCGACCTCCAGCAGCGCCACATGCCGCAGCGCGCTCTCGACCAGCGCTTCGGCGGTCGGCGCGCCGTGGTGTTCCAGGATGTCGCGTTCCAGCGAGCCGCTGTTGACCCCGATGCGGATGGGGATCTTTCGCGGCCGCGCCGCGTCCACCACCGCGCGCACCTGTTCGGCGCCGCCGATATTACCCGGGTTGATCCGCAGCCCGTCCACCCCGGCGTCAACGGCCGACAAGGCGAGACGATAGTCGAAATGGATGTCGGCGACCAGCGGCACCTGAACCTGCCGTCGGATCGCCCGCAACGCGGCAGCCGCGTCGGTGTCGGGAACAGCCACGCGGACGATATCCGCCCCCGCCTGGGCCGCCTCCTGGATCTGTCTGACGGTCGCGACCACATCGCGGGTGTCGCTGTTGGTCATCGTCTGCACGCTCACCGGCGCGCCGCCGCCGATGGCGACGCCGCCCAGCCGGATCTGCCGGGTCCGGTCACGCGTTATCCCCCGCATGTCAGGTGTTGTCATAACGCCCCGCCGCTGCCAACACACCGGTTGCCATCACCCCGTCAAACCGCCCTTGTCCACCCGGAACAGGCATACTCCCTCCCATGCGTGCTGATTGATGTCGCATTCTTGTCTTCCTCACCGTTCACCAGCCAGCAGAATACCGCCCTTGGACACCCGAATGCAAGCGCCGCCTCATTTTCAACATTTTCAAACCATCCGCAACGTGTTATCATGTATGCTCCTTTTTTGATCTTTGTCGAACTGGAGGACAGAAGCGTTATGGATCGTACACCCGCCGAGACGACCCCCGATGTTCATGAGTTGCTTGCAAACCAGCGCGCACAGGCCGCCGATCACGCGGACGACCGCGCATTCGGAAAAGCCTGCCGAGAGGCGGTTCACAAAATCTGCCAGGACCGCACCATCACCGCCTTCGTCGACAGCGTCGCCTTTGGTGACGTGTCGCCGATCGAATCCTTCCGCCGGCTGGAGCTGCTCAAAGCCCTTCAGCCCGGCGTCTTTTGCAGCGATCGCACCTGGGGCTTCGGTGTCATCCAGAAGTTGGACGATTTTTACAAGAAGATCACCATCGATTTCGTCAGCAAACCCGGCCATCAGATGACCTACGCCTATGCCGCCGAGGCGCTGACACTGGTGGATGACAGCCACCTGCTCGTCCGCCGCCACAAGGACCCGGCGGAACTGGACGCCCTGCGCCGCGAGCGGCCGGACGAGATCGTCCGCCTCGCGCTGCGCAATTTCGGCCCGATGTCCGTAACCAAGCTCGAAAAAACACTCACCGATTCCCGCATCGTGACCCCGACCCAGTGGAAAGCCTTCTGGGACGGGGCCCGCAAAGGACTGAAGCGCGACCCTCTGGTCGAGATTCCCGCCAAACGTGCCGACCCCATCACCATCCGTACGCATGCCCAGAATTACGGCGATGCCTGGATGGCTTCCCTGGGTCGCGAACGGGACATTGCGCGCATCCTCACCCTGATCGGCGAACTCGAGACGCAGATGCCCGACAAAATCCCCGCCGCGACCGACGTCCTCTCCGACCGGCTCGCGTTCGGCCTGAAGGGAGCCTACAACACCGACCCGGGCACCTACGCCCGCCTGGCCATCACCGTTCAACGGCTGGGGCTTGCCACACCCGAGGCGACGCCGCTCAAGGCCCACCTCTGGGAAGACAACCGGTTTATCAAAGCCGCCGAGCAGATATCCGCCCGCGAAGCATCCGACTTGGCGGGGTACCTCCTCCGGGACGACGTGGCGGCGCAGCGGCGCATGACCGGCCTGCTGCCGAGCCTCCCCTACAACCTCGCGTGCGAAGTCTTGCAGATCCTGTATGGCAGCGCTGTTGACGGCGACGCGCAACGGCTCTGCCGCGCCATTCTCAGATCCGCCACGCCCCATCCGGTGCTGCTCACCTGGGCGCTCCGCAACCGCGACGCGTTCGCCAACTGGAACCTCCCTTCGCTGTACGACCTCCTGATGCAGAGCATCAGCCTGCTCGAGGAGAAGCGCGCCTACGAAGCCCTGCGGATGCAGAACACCATTCGGCTCGTGTTTGACAATGTCAAGGGCTTTGACGCCGCGTTCACCGCGATGGACCCCCTCCAGCGTCAGGCGATGTTTGAGCGGATTCAAGCCTCGCCAGCCTGGGATCCGGCGTCCCATCGCCACCTGCTCAACCACATGATCAAGATCGAGCCCAAACTCGCCGCGCGCCGCAAAACCAGCGCCACCGCGCAAGCGTCGGTCGTAACCCGGCTGACGTCGTGGCGCTCGCTCGCGGAACGCCAGCTCGCCTACCGCCACTTGATCGAAGTCGTGCTGCCCAAGAACAGCCAGGACATCGCCACGGCGCGCAGCTACGGGGACCTCCGTGAAAACTTCGAGTATCAGTCCGCCAAACACCAGCAGGGGTTGCTGCTGCAGCGGCAGGCGGAGATGGATGGCGACCTCAAGCAGGTCAAGGGATCCGATTTCGCAGACGCCCCCACCGACAAGGCGGGAATGGGCTCCACGATCACGATCACCTTTCCCGACACCTCCAGCCGGACCTACACCATTCTCGGCGAGTGGGATCGCGATGAGGCGCTCAACATCATCTCCTGCAGGAGCAGGCTGGCCCAATGCCTCGAAGGGAGGCAACCGGGTGACCGCGTCCTGATCCCCGGCGAGACGGACGACGTGCTGGTGACCGTCGCCGCCGTGGAACCGCTCTCCGCCGTGATCCGCGCCTGGATCGCGGCGCCTCCCCCCCCTGCGATCTGATTCGGTCTGAATCAACCTGAAACCGGAATATTGCTGTTGCCATCCACTCGGTCGTTCGTTATGATGTGTGCTTCTTTTCTCTGCAAATGAGGTTTTTGATGCCCGTTATTCTCGGCCTGCCCAAAGGCAGCCTCCAAGAGGCCACGTTCAACATGCTGAAAAAGGCCGGCTTTTCCGTGTCGGTCGGCTCGCGTTCGTATATGCCGAGCGTGGACGATCCGGAATTGAGCTGCCGGTTGATCCGGGCGCAGGAGATCAGCCGCTATGTCGAACTCGGCGTGCTGGACGCCGGCATCACGGGATACGACTGGATTTACGAAAACAATTCGGACGTCGTCGAAGTCGCCGAGTTGATCTACTCCAAGCAAGGGATGCGCCCGGTGCGCTGGGTGGTCGCTGTTCCGGCGGAGTCATCTGTGAAAACGCCCAAAGATCTGGCGGGGAAGCGGATCGCCACCGAGGCCGTCGGGCTGACCAAACGCTATCTCGCCAAACACGGCGTCGAAGCCGACGTCGAATTCTCGTGGGGCGCCACCGAAGTCAAGGCCCCCGAGCTGGTTGACGCCATCGTTGAGCTGACCGAAACGGGTTCGTCGCTGCGCGCTAACAACCTGCGCATCGTCGACGTGGTATTGGAATCCACCACCCGTCTGATCGCCAACAAGAAGGCATGGCAGGATCCGGCAAAACGCGCCAAGGTCGAGCAGCTCGCGCTGCTTCTCGGCGGCGCGCTGGCGGCCGAATCCCGCGTGCTCCTGAAAATGAACGCGCCTGCCAAAGCACTCGACACGATCATGGCCATCCTGCCGGCGCTGCATGCCCCGACGGTAATGCCGCTCAGCGATTCAAACTGGCACGCTGTCGAAACGGTCGTGGATGAGAAGGTGGTGCGTGACATTATTCCCCATTTGCGCCGGGCCGGCGCGGAGGGGATCATCGAACTGCCGTTGAACAAGGTCATCGTCTGAACATGAATGCGGGCATGCCCGGCCATGCGGGCGTCCGCACGCCTGGAAGCCAAGGAGAAGCAACACGTGGGAACAATCAAAAAGAAACGCCGCGCGAAAATGTCCAAGCACAAGTATCGCAAGCGCCTGAAGTCCAACCGCCACAAGAACAAGTAAGGCGCTGCCCAATGACTGCCGCACGGCTGACAGCATGCGTTCTGGTGATGCTTTCAGCGGGATGCGGATCCCTGCGTCCGCCCCGTCGTCCGCTACCACCACCTGGTTTGCCGGAAGACGGGGCGTTCTCATCCGCTCTAGCCCACTACGCCGAGGGCCTGCTGCTGGAGGCCGACTCCGGCCGGGTCTCGTCCGCCGCTGGCGACGCGTATGCGCAAGCCCACCGGCTCGACCCTGACAGCGAACCGCCTTTCTCCCTTGCGATCATCAGCCTGATGGAAGGCGGCCGCACAAACGAGGCGCTTGCGCTGGTCAAGGCACAGGTCCGGCGCAAGCCGGACTCCGTCGATGCCTGGCTCACACTCGGCCAAATAACCGAAGTGTCGGAAGATTACCGGCAAGCAGCCGCTGCCTATGCGCGCGTCCGCGCATTGCGCGGGCGCGGCGAAGCGTCCGCCGGCGCGACCCTCGGTGAAATCCGCAACCGCTTCAAGGCCGGTCAGGACCGAACGGCGGTTCGCCTCTTGCGCCAGCTTGCAACCGCCACCAACCTCCCCCCGGTTGTGGCGCGGGCCCCGGCCCTCTGGGCCCGTCATTTCCTCCTCGAAACCAAGACGCCCGAACGCGCCCTGCCGGTCATCCAAATCATGGTTGACACGGCATCGGATGCGAACGAGCAAGCGGCTACCATGACCCTTTACGGGGACGCGCTGTGCCGCGCCGGTTCCACCAACCGGGCGCTCCGTGCCTACTGGCATGTCCTGAAAATCCAACCAGACGCTGTTTCAGCCGCGCAGCGCATCGGCATGGTGCTCTACGAACAAGCCGACACCAACGGCGTCACCCGCCTCTCCGCCTCCATTCCCAAAGCCCGGCAGCCGTTGGGACAGGCCCTCGCCGTTTCTTTCGCCTGGACGTTGTTTGATCAACCCGAAGCCGCCGCTGACGCCCTCCTCGCCGGCCGTGATGCGGCGCGCCACGCGGATATCTGGCCGTCAGAATCTTACTATCTCCTGCTCGGCGCCGCCTTGGACGACCTGGAGCGGGATGACAAGGCCACCGCCGTCTTCGGCGAAGCCCTTTCCACCTACACCAACGCCCACACCATCATGAACCACCTCGCCTACATGTGGGCCGTCAATGACGAGCGGCACGACGAAGCGCTCGCGTGGATCGAGCGCGCGTTAACCCACGAGCCGCGCAATCACGCCTATCTCGACACGCTCGGATGGGTCTACTTCCGCCTGGGCCGCCTGCGCGATGCCCTGACGCAGCTCCTCCTGGCCGCCCGTCTGGCCCCCCGGGAAGACAGCGTGATCTTTGACCACGTCGGCGATGTTCTTCACGCCCTCGGCCGCCGCGAAGAAGCCGTCTCCTTCTGGCGCCGTGCCGCCACGCTCGACCCCGATCTTGCCGGCCTCCGTAATAAGATCGAGACGGTCAGGCCCGCCGTCGACGACCGGCCGTGAGGGGTGTGAACACGAAATCCGGATTACAGATGCGGACGGACGGAAGGCCCGTCCCGAATGGCGCTAAGTTAAGGGGCTATTGCCATCTTAATCGTAATCCTAATCTTGATCTTAATCGACTGGTGGAGAACGGATTACGATTACGATTAGGATTATGATCGGAAGCATCGCTTAACTTAGCG
>Ga0268276_1004042_pt1 | contig 10695 bp, 9 predicted proteins | sample saktaG_4_FD_190145 | JGI IMG/M metagenome (GOLD analysis project Ga0268276, IMG submission 190145) | Saline water microbial communities from Sakinaw Lake, British Columbia, Canada - sak_2010_1_5_45m | ecosystem: Environmental > Aquatic > Non-marine Saline and Alkaline > Saline ...
CCTGAGCTACAACGAAAAATGTTTTCTGTTTTAAAAGATATAGCAAAAAAGACCCAAGTTATTTTTGCAACACACTCACCGATTATGATAAGTGATTTATGGGGCAATAGCGTGCGTCTTGTATTAAAACAGCAGGGCCAGTCAGTAATTTCTGAAATAAATATTCAGGGTGTTGTAAGAGAGCTTGGTATTCGCTATGAGGATGTCTTAAATCCAAAGGTTGTTATTTTTGTCGAAGGAATTGGAGACGTCGCTTTCTATAAACGTATTATAGAGTTAAAATATCCTACACTTGCCCAGAATTTAGATATAAAGATCAAATTTATCGACACAGGCGGATTTGATACCATTCATGCTTATGCGCTAATGCATATTTTATTAAGTTTGAATGTAGAAACACAATTTTACATTTTGACGGATAGCGATGGTAAAAGCACTGAGACCAAAAAAGCAGAAATTCTCAATAGAATTTCCGAAAGAATAGAAAAGAAATCATTGACCATTAAGCAACAAAAATATGACGATCTACATAAATTTATTAAGCCTCTGAGCAAATATGCAATTGAGTCATATTTATTGGACTACGAACTAATTAAGAAATTGGATGAAAAGATCAAAGAAAGCGATTTTAATGATTTCTTGACGCATTATGAAGCCTGTCTGCCGGATCTATTAAAAAAGATGAGTGCAAACAGTTTTCGTAGTTTTAAACCAAAATTGCTTTTCGAAGAGCCGAAAAATCAAGAACATATTAATATATATGAAAACGATTTCAAAAATAATCAAACATTCCTAAAGATTCGGGCCCAGCTTGTTAGTGCAGCCGCGTCTAAAAGAAAATCCGGTGTACCACTAATGCATTGTCTGCTTACGGAGGAAACAATCAAGAGAGACATTTTAAAAGAACCCATCGCCTTTTTAAATGAAATTATTGAAGCCGTAGGTCTATTGAGCACAGCAACTAAAACGATTGATTTGGGACGTAGTGAAGCTATCGCGAAGGTATGATTTACCAGGAAAAATATGAGACTATCTGATAACGAAAAAAGAGATGCAATAAAGCTCCTCCAAGAAGGTAAGCCGCTTCCTGATAAATACAGGTTCCTTTTGTTTCAGGATGACCGGGAGGTTGAGCTTGTATGGAATGGCAAGACGCAAGAAGTCTGTAATCTTGTCTTACCCTTTCAGACCATTGAGCATATTGATGAGCCCAGAGGGGAGCGAATTGCAAAGGAAAAGCAGTATGAGCTCTTTGATACATCCGGCAGACAGATCAAGGGGTGGACGAATAAGCTTATTTGGGGTGAGAACAAACTCATTCTGTCTTCTCTTAAGAATGGTCCTATGCGTCGGGAGATTGAAAAGCAAGGCGGACTTAAGCTCATCTATATTGATCCACCATTTGATGTTGGTGCCGATTTTTCTATGAATGTGGAAATCGGCGAGGAATCATTTACAAAAAAACCTTCTGTCATTGAAGAAGTCGCTTATCGGGATACATGGGGCAAAGGCGCGGATAGTTTTATTGCCATGATTTATGAGCGGTTGAAACTTATGCACGGACTTTTAGCGGACGACGGCAGTATTTATGTGCATTGCGATTGGCGATTAAATAGTATAACAAGGATTGTTTTAGATGAAGTTTTTGGAAAAGAAAACTTTGTAAATGAGGTTGCATGGTGTTACGAGGACATTGGGAGTAGAGCGAGCAACTATTACAAAAAGAAGCACGATAGTATTTTGTTTTATCAAAAATCTGAACTGCGTAAATTTAATATTCAGCGGAAAAAATTAGCAGAAAGCACTATTGAGAGATATGAAAAGTATTTTGATAAGAATGGTCAGATTACTTATAAAGCGCTAAAAGACAGCAACCCGGGGGTTTTCAAAAAATTAAAGGGCATACCAGAAGATTTAAATAATGTTTGGTTAGATGTTAATGCAGGCCCGCCTCTAAATGATTGGTGGACAGATATATCGCCTTTAAAATCTGGGTTTGATGAACATACTCATTATCCGACTCAAAAACCAGCCAAATTGTTAGAACGAATTATAATCGCTTCTACAAATGAAGGTGATCTTGTCGCTGATTTCTTCTGTGGTTCTGGAACGACGCTTGCCGAAGCCGAAAAGTTAGGTCGTAAATGGATCGGTTCAGATCTTGGACGATTTGCGATTCATACCTCACGAAAGCGTCTTATTCAGGTTCAGCGGGAGATGAAAAAAGAAGGTAAGGATTTTAGGGCTTTTGAAATACTCAACCTCGGCAAGTACGAGAGGGAGCACTATATCAATGTAGATGGTGATATGAGGGCGCAGGAAAAACAGCAGATTTTAGAAAACAAAGAAAAGCAGTTTATTGAACTGATTCTCTCTGCCTATAGCGCTCAAGCCGTTAACTCCTATAATTCATTTGTCGGCAAGAAGCGTGATCGGCTTGTTGCGGTTGGTCCTGTCGATACGCCGGTATCATACGCTTTTGTTGATGAGGCAATAAAGGAAGCTCAGCAAAAAGGAATTACTAAGTTTGACGTTCTCGGCTTTGACTATGAGATGGGGATTGATTTTTCGGAGCTCAGTCGTCAAGGCATTGATGTGCAGTTTAAGATTATTCCCCGGGAAGTTTTTGATCGCCGTGCGGTTGAAAAAGGACATGTGAAGTTCTATGATGTTGCTTATATTGAAGTAAAGCCGGTTATAAAAGGACGTGTGAATAACAAAACGATAGCGGTTGAACTGTGTGATTTCAGCGTATTTTATAATCAGGACAGTGTTGAAGAAACGGAAGGGTCGCTTAAAGAGGGCTCAAGTAAGATTATTATCGAGAACGGGCAGGTCATTAAGCTATCCAAGGCCAAAAAGACCGCGGTTGTAACTAAGGAAATCTTGACGAAGAAATGGACGGATTGGGTGGATTACTGGGCTGTTGATTATGATTTTTACAGCCGAAAAGAAATCGTTCGTTCTGTCGATCCTGATACTAAAGAAGAAAAAGAAAGATGGACTGGTGGGTATATATTTGAAAATGAGTGGCAGTCGTTCAGGATGAAAAAAGATAGAAAACTCGAGCTTGTTTCAGCTGAGAAAGAAGTTTCCAAGGGACGGCGTAAGATCGCGATTAAGGTGGTAGATATTTTTGGCAACGATACAACAAGAGTGATCGAGGTTAATATTTAATAATGGCCCTCCATAAAAATTTTCCTAAAGATAAATTTGCGATATTAGACCCGGAGATTCGCTGGTTTCCGGCTGATGAGGCATTACGTGAGCAGGGCTATGAAAAACTGCTTCCGCCTTTTGTGCCGGAGTTAAGAAAACGCGTTAAGGAGTGGCGGGGTAAGGGCTACGAGGGGGCGAGTGCAACATCAAAGGCTTTTTTAAACTGGTGGTTCAAAGAAGAACATCTTGCGTATGGAGCAGATGGCACTTCGTTTTTATTTCGGTATTATTACGCCCAGCGTGAGGCAGTTGAAACGATTATCTGGTTGTATGATGTTGCCGGAGTGAGAAATAAATACGATCTTCTGCCATTTGATTCATTGGGGCGCGTAAGCCCTAATATGTTTGATGAGGACTGGCTTCGGTTGGTTATTAAGATGGCGACAGGGAGTGGTAAAACAAAGGTAATGAGCTTGCTTCTGGCGTGGTCGTATTTTCATAAGCTCTATGAGCCGGAGTCGGGGCTTTCCCGCAATTTTCTTTTAATCACGCCAAATATTATCGTGCTTGAGCGTATAAAGACCGATTTTGATGGATTAAAGATATTCTATCAGGATCCTATTTTACCGGATAACGGATATGAAGGCAGAAACTGGCAAGATGATTTCCAAATAACCTTGCATTTACAAGATGATTTGACAGCAATTTCCCCTACCGGAAATATTTTCCTTACCAATATACACCGTGTTTATGAAGGCGATGTTAAGGAGTCGTCTTTCAGCGATGGCGATTTGACGGATTATTTCTTAGGGGAAAAACCTGTTTCAAAAACAAACGAATCTTTGGTTGAGCTCAGTAATGTTGTAAGAGAAATTGACGAGATAGTTGTTTTTAACGACGAAGCCCACCATATTCACGACCCAAAAATGGCATGGTTTACGTCTATTCAGGACATAAATAACAAATTAAAACTGAAAGGTAAGCAGATTTCTTTACAGATAGACTGCACAGCCACGCCGAAGTATGATAATGGATCGATGTTTGTGCAGACGATTTCCGACTATCCGCTTGTTGAGGCAATTCATCAAGGTGTTGTTAAAACGCCTGTGCTTCCAGATCAGGCAAGCCGGGCTAAATTGCATGAAAAACCAAGCGCAATATTTACTGAGAAATACGAAGATTATATCAATCTTGGTATTGAAGAATGGAAAAAGACTTCTAAGGAGCTTGAGCCGACCGGAAAGAAAGCCATCTTGTTTATTATGACGGACGATACAAAAAACTGTGATGAGGTACAGGTATACTTGGAAAAGAACTATTCTTATTTAAATGGTAAAGTTTTAACGATCCATACGAATAAAAGCGGTGATATATCGGAAAAGGTAACCGGCAAAGCAAAGGAAGAATTGGATCGGTTGCGCAAGCAAGCCAATGATATAGATAGCCTGGGAAGCCCTTTCCATGTAATCGTTTCGGTTTTAATGCTCAAAGAAGGGTGGGACGTTAAGAATGTAACTACGATTGTCGGGCTGAGGGCATATGTGGCGGCATCAAACATTTTACCGGAGCAGACGCTGGGTCGAGGTTTAAGGCGGATGTTCTTTGGTCGGGAAGATGTGGAAGAATATGTAAGCGTTGTTGGGACACCGGCATTTATGAATTTTGTCGAGTCGATTAAGGCGGAAGGCGTTGAGTTAGAAAAGCGAAAGATGGACAGCACGACAAAAGCTATTACGCCTACAGTTATTGAAATTGACCACGACAACCCAAAAAAAGATATTCGCAAATTAGATATCGAGCTTCCGATTTTAACACCGAGGATTCAAAGGGAATATAAGGACCTAGCGAGTTTGAATGTAGGAAGTTTTAAACATGAAAAGTTAAAGATAAAAACATTTAGCGAGCAAGAACAGCGAGAGATTGTATTCAGACATGTTGTTGAAGAAAAAGTTCACCATACGACTATTTTAGAAAGTAATATCGAGCCGAATTATCAAAGCGTTGTAGGCTTTTTTGCTCAAAGCATTATGCGGGAGCTTCGCCTTTTTGGATGTTATGATATTTTATTCGGCAAAGTTAAAGAATTTATTTACTCGCACCTGTTTGAAGTAGCGATTGACCTTAATGATAAGAATGTTTTAAGAAACCTTTCAGAAATAGAGGCTATAAAGACAATAATTCAGACTTTTAAGAACGAAATCAATGCGTTAACGGTGAAAGATGTTGGCGATACCGAAATAAAGAACTATATAAAGGTCAGTAGTAGTCGGCCGTTTGTTGTTAATGATCGGGCGTATTTAGTGCCTAAGAAAAGCGTATTTAATAGAATTGTAGGAGATAGCCAATTTGAGCTTGAGTTTGCAGATTTTCTTGAACGGTTGGGTGATGATGAGCTTATTTCGTTTGCAAAGAATTATTATGAAGTGCATTTTAAGATAGACTATAAAAATGCCGATGGAACGATAGCGAATTACTACCCGGATTTCTTTATTAAAACGGATGAAAAGACGGTATATATAGTTGAAACAAAAGGGCGTGAGGATTTAGATGATCCTTTGAAGATTAAAAGACTTGCGCAGTGGTGCGATGACGCAAATGCCCGGCAGAAAAAGAGTGCTTATAAAATGCTATATGTTAAGCAGGAAGAGTGGGAGAAATATAAACCGAAGAATTGGAAAGAGCTTGTTGGGGTCTTTCAAAAAAAAGATTGATTTGACGAATTCCGGGACGAGCCAGAAAGTGCCAGCCCATAAAATTATAGGGTGAAATAAAAATAGTTATTTTAACGATGATATGGAAGAATATCAAAAAAGAATAAAAGATTTTCATGATAAAGACAGCTGGGATGAAAAACTACGACTGTTGAATCGTGCATGGGGATATGCACAGCTTGGGATGGTTGAAGATTCAATTAAGGAATGCGAAGCATTGGTAGTGCGTGATAAAAAAGATCCGCATTCTTACGTTGAGCTGGCATATTATTACGAAAAGAATGGCAATCTTGAACGGGCCATAGATCTTTATAAATATTTGATGGTTAAATTTCCCACCTATAGCACGGCATATTCAAATTTGGGGCACATTTATCAAGTACGTAAGAAACAGCCCGGTATTGCAATGCTATGTTATGAGAAAGCGCTTGAATTGAATCCAGAGGATGCGTGGGCACTGAATAACATCGGGACCGTAAAGCAGAATGAAGGCAGATGGGCCGAAGCGCTTTCTTATTACGAAAAAGCGACCATGGCAGCCGAGGCAGAATGCTTGGAACAAGAACGTCTTAATCTGATACTCCATAATTTGGGATGGGCATATTATAGATGTAAAGATTATCAGAATGCACAGCGGGTATTAGAAGGACTCACCGAAACTGATAAAAACGAACCCTCTGTCTTTAGCGATCTTGGTTGCGTCTTTTATAAGATGGGAAAATTTAAAAAAGCTCAAATTTCATTTGAAGTTGCTTTACGTCTGTATGGTTATAGCCGATATTATAAGAGGTTATGGAGCACGGCACAGCGTAAGTGCGAGGTCTAAAGACAACGCGTACTACTAAAAATGGTAAACCCATAAAATATGGGTACGGCCATAACCAGGCCATTTGAGAATAAGAGAGGTGGCACGAATCGATTGTTCCGAAATACCATATGAGAAATAAGAGGATCTATGAAAATAAATAAACCTTCGATTAAATTTATTAAAGCTAACCATAAAATTCCTTTGAAATACTGGGAGTTAAACTATAAAAGATTTACAAGCACGGCCAAAACACCATATGAAAAATTAAGGGCTATCTTTATAGATTCCTTGAGTGCTTCCGGTGGACCAGTTAAACTTGATGATAAGTACAAAGCTGTTAACGATTTTCTCAAGAGTTTAGCTCCCCTAAAGAGTAAAAGCAAGATTGATTTTAATAATTTTTGTAAATGTATAATTGGACAAAAAATAATAGTTGGCACTGATTGTAGAAAAGCCCTAATTATAGAACTATGGAAGGCTATGAAAACATTTCCGCAAATAGGACCTAAGAAAGCGGCTATGTTTATAAAAAATGTAATGATTTTTGGGGAAAATGATATTTTTACTAGATTTGAGCAGAATGATAAAAAATATCTGATAGTTCCAGTGGACAGGATAGTGAGGAGTCTGTCCGAAAAAATATTTGGCATGAAACTATCCAACAATGCTGAAGATGATGAAATAATTCAGAAGAAATCCGAAGAGCTATTTTCGGGTAATCCAATTTTGCTGGACGATTTATGGTTTTGGGGTCATTTTTCTATGAAAAGAGGCAGAATCCATAAAAGATGTAACAGGGCAATACTGGAGACTGATTTGACAATAACAGAGGATTTTATAACGCAATATAACTTAGTATATAAGCTTAATAAATTTATAAAAATACTAGGCTAATTAAAAAATCGTAAATAGTCTAGAAAGTGCCAGCCTATAAAATTATAAGGCGGTGATATGAAGATGCAATTTCATCCATTTGCACTATCATATGAAAAATACTCAGATTTTGTTACGGTATGCCCTCCGAATGAATATGTAGTCATGGAGCCAGTTGGCTTACCAAGTGGCTTACCGGCACCATTTTTATATAAGTGCAATAATGCCGTTGTTATGGCTTCGGGAAGCCAGGGGCTTCATACTGTGTATGTTGCAAATTGTTCGAGGGTTGATGGTACAATGCTTGATCAGAATCCATACATTATATGGTTTGATCATGAAAAACATATTACTACAGGGGGGTTTATAGATCATGGAAATTGGCCCGGTAGAACAGTCGCTATCGGAGATGATTTCTTAGGAGCCATTGAGGCTAGCGGTATTGCTGCCCGTTATCCTTATAGCGAGCGACCACCCGCACTTAAGGGCATGCTAAAAGATCTTATGATAGATTCACATAATAAAGCATTTTGGAATGCTGTAAAAATAATTGGTAAATAATATATGTGATGACACAGGACGGTCCAGAAAGTGCCAGCCCATAAAATTATAGGGTGGCACCGAGTGGGCTGTCCCCGATTAGCTCGATTAAATGAAATGACAAGAGAGTGCTAAAAACAGTTATAAGGTAACATGAAAGAAATAGATATAAATCTTGCAAAATCTTTAGCTACCGCTGGCTATGCTCTGGACGTAGAGATCCAGCAGAAAACAGGTGGTTATGTTAAAAATTTTCCGAAAAGCGATCTATTTCGCATAGCCATTGTTCAATCTTTAATATGGACGGGGCACGCCGTTGATAAGGCGGATTATTTTAAGACAGCCTTAGATTATTTGAATACAAGCTCAGATAGCGCCCTATCAGACATGGCCAAGTGTTTTGGAAGGTATGGAGTTGAAAATCTTAAGTCTACACTTTTCAATTGGCGAAAACTTTGTGGTAAAATCAAAACTCCTTACGATATTTCCAAGTCGGATCTCGAAGAGATAATTCTTTTCCAGAATTCATCTCTTGAAACTGCATGCATAGCCAGAAGCAGAGGTGAAATTATGGGCATAGGTGCATGGCTTTTCTGCGCGCCCTTTAAAATAATATTGTGCCTTCGTGATAAATTATGGAATCATCCCCGGGTAGACGAATTACTTATGCCATTAGGATTGGAAGTTATACGTGGTGTAAAAAAACTAATTCGTAAAAAAAGTTCATATGCTGAATCCTTCTATGCAGATATGCTAGCAGAAACAGAGGGCGATATAAGAGAGGGTCTTGGTACAGTAGAATTGGTTCAGGCACTCAGTAAAAAAATAGCTAAAGATTCAAATTCTATCGTACTTCATATCAATTCGGGACTTTGGAAGTTTGGCGCGGGAGATCTATAAGAAATAAGCAAAAAAAACTTATTAACGGGCTAGAAAGTGCCAACCCATAAAATTATAAGATACTAAATAAACCGTTCTTGACAGTACATAGCAGTTTTAAGAAATTAATAGAAAATGACTAAAAGTTTAAACGACATAGACATTAACAAAATTGATTTAAACAAACATAAAATTATTATTCCAAAAGGTACTGCGTTATACAGAGTTATTGAAAAAGGCAGGGATCCTCTAATACCTAGTGGTAAAGAGTGTAGATTTGCTAAAGAACCTCAGCAGTACACTCCCGAAAAATATGCGGAAGAATATAAGCAAGGACATGGGGCGCTGGTGGGTACCGGAAATATCTGCGGCAGCTTTTGTTTAGAAGTAGCAATCAAGGAATCGGGTGGTTACGTAAAAAACCCCGTCACTTATAAAATAACATTAAAATTAGATATTGAAGCTGTAAATATGGATTCTATATGTGTTGACGAGGGGATTCCTAAACCGTACATAACTGAAGATAGAGAAGGTGTATGGCATGAGTTTTATGGGGAAAAAGTAAAAGCTATCCGGTACGAAAGTTTAAAAGACAATGCCAATTATAATCTTGTTATGTTCCCCGATTCGATTGATGATTTTGCGAATATGTTTATTGTTGAAGAAATATTAGGTGAAAATTTAGGACGGTCCAGAAAGTGCCAGCACATAAAATTATAGAATAACGGCAAGTTGACCGTTCTGGAAAAACACATAGGGGGCAGTTATGATATTTGGAATAATAGTGATATGGCTTGTTTGCGCGGCGATATGTGTGAACATCGGCAAAAAAAGAGGTTATGGGACAGCGGAATCTTTTTTGACGGGAATAATTTTAGGGCCCATCGGTATCGTGAGTATGCTTAGTGCTAAAAGAAGAGATTTAAAAAAATGCCCTAAATGTGCAGAAATGATTAAGCAAGAAGCATTAAAATGTAGGTATTGTGGAGAAGATTTCTCGGTTTCAAAGTAAGCTAATATTACGAAAAATTGCGAAGAAACATATAAGTCGAGAAAACATATTAGAAACAGTGTTTTTATAGCGCAAGAAAGGGAGCAAGATTATTATGAATCCACCACTTCCGAAAAGACTAGGAAAGAAAACAGAAACTGCTGGAATTGACGGAAGTCCATTAGTATATACCATCATTGACGAAGAAGTGTTTCTTGCCAAATCCAATCCAAATAAAGCCTTTTGTCTTCACAAGTTCCGCCACGCAGACGGTAGGGAGGAATTCCGCATCGGATATTATATGATTGCTCATGCACCTCGTATGAGAGGTAAATGGGCGTGGGGTCAGTTTGCTCCCATGATGACAAAGGAAGAAATGTTCGAGATATTCGATACGATTAAAGATAAAGGCTGGATATAATTCTGTAAAATGAAACATGGAGGCATGAGATGAAAAAGATTATTTTGATTGGGGTGATATTTCTTGTGTTATGTGAGAGTGTCCTATTTGGTCAAGAGGCCCAAAAACCTTACTCATACAAATTTAACAAAGGCGTTGGAGAATGTGTATTTATTAATACTTCTTTTGATAAGGTCTGGACTGCTGCAGTTACGGTGCTGATGAGGGACAAGGCCCAAATTGTATCGGCTGAAAAGCAATCTAGTATAATGAATGCGGAATATCGACCTTTTGCTTCAGGGCACTTTGATATTTCCCTCTATTTTGAGCAGGC
>Ga0268276_1004043_pt1 | contig 10691 bp, 9 predicted proteins | sample saktaG_4_FD_190145 | JGI IMG/M metagenome (GOLD analysis project Ga0268276, IMG submission 190145) | Saline water microbial communities from Sakinaw Lake, British Columbia, Canada - sak_2010_1_5_45m | ecosystem: Environmental > Aquatic > Non-marine Saline and Alkaline > Saline ...
TTCCCCTTATAATCTCAGCATCAACCCTCACGGGAGCACGCGTACCTATTTGCGGACCTCTAAAATCAAAGGCGGTTACTCCCAATGTAGGATATTCTTCTACTCTTCCCAAAGTATAATCTCCATATCCTCCCAAATCCGATTGAATTGAAAAAAGATGCTTCTCTTCATCACCACTCATATTGAATATCAGAATTCATTCTTTATAATATTTGTTATCCTGGAAAAAAGTTCTTAATTAAGTTCTTTAGTTCATTTTTATCTAAATCTTCCGTTGGGTAAATCATGACCTTGAGATTTACGATAAGCCTCTCGATATGCTTGATGTGTCCTCTCTGCCGAAGGAGAATAAAATCCAGTATCTCTAACGGCTCGTCTATATTCGTCTTGTCTTCTAATTGTTTCTCCTGCATCTCTCTTCCATTTTTCTTCTGATTCGCCACTCATAATTTTTTTAAGAAAAATCCATTTTTAAATAATGTGGGGTTAGAATTGTTATATTAAAGAAATTAAATTTTAGAGAATTTAACGAGCAGAATCAGCTTGCTTTTCAGACTCGTTCTTTTTTCTTAGAGCGAAACTTTCACCATTTCCATCATAAGCTAACATTATTTCTTCTGCTAACGCTTGGCATAATTTTTTCTTTTTACCAAATGCTTTATCAGATGAACCATGAACCATATTTCTTAATGCAAGATTAACTCTTCTTAATGGGGCAACATCTATTGCTTGAGGATATCTTGCTCCACCATATTCAATAACTGTAATCTCATCTCGAGGAGCAGCATTTTCAATCGCTTTAACCAAAACTTCAACTGGATTTTTCCCTGTTTTCTTTTCTACAATCTCTAAAGCATCCAAAACAATTTTCATGTTCTTAGAATATTTTCCGGTAGCAGTACCTTTTTCTAATTTGTGCTTTTTACCCCTATGTCCAGCAACTGCAAGTTTATTCATTAATCTTTCAACAATGTTCATCTTTGTTTGCCCGTGTTTAGAAACATTTCTTCCCTGAGATTTAACAATTAATTTTGCATCAAGATTGATTATTGTTTTTAATCCCGGATCTCCAATTTGAATTTGACTAACATCGTACTTATCAAAAAGCTTAAACTTTGGAACTTGAACTATTTTTTGTTCTTCCATTTTATTTTTTCTCCTTCTGGTTTGGGAAACTTTTTAAAAGGTTCATCTTCTACCCTTCTCAATCTTTCCAAGCCATAATCTTTCCAATGGCTGATCGTTTACTTTAATTACTGCGTATCTAACTCCAGGAATATCTCCTTTAGCTCTTCCTTGTTTACCACCAATTCTTTCAATCATAACTTCGTCATGTTCATCTACAAATTTTTGTGCTAAGTTTCCAGGAATAAAAGCAGTTACAGTTCTACCATTTTTAGTAAGTTGAACTTTGCAACATTTTCTCATAGCAGAGTTTGGCTGCTTTGCTTCTTTTTGAATTTTAGATAGAACAATTCCTTTTGCCTGATTTGCACCTTGAAGAGGATCCGATTTAGCGTAAAGATTTAAAGTTCTAACTTTAAAATCTCTATCTGACCACTTGAATTTTTTTCGGTCTTTCTGTTTTTTCTTTGCGTTTTTTAATCCCATTGTTTTCTTTGATTAATAGATAATAATTCTTGCTAAAATCAGTTTATAAAACTTATGTTAAGGAGTTTTATAAGTCGGCGAGGAGGATTGTAAGTGCTTAAACTTATTCCCTTGCTTTTTAATTACTATTATTATTTATACAAACTTTTTTAAACAACTTAATCTTAAATAAAATATGAACTCACTTTGTAAAAGAGTTAATTCAGTTTTTCTTGCAGGTCTTTTAGCAGTTACCCCCCTCGTTAGTTCTTGCGGGAGAAGAACCTTGGTACATGGAACTACTAATTGTGATACTTCGGGGAATTATGGGTTTGATACAAATTATCGTGTTTCTAGGGAAGGAAAAGATAGACTTGTAATTGAGTATTCTCTAGACAAGGATCTTTATTCACAGAAAGAATCAAAGGAAAGAGCTTCCTTTAGCGGACAAACAGAAATGATTTTTCTTTTTTTACCCACGGGGACATCTGTTTCGGAAGCAAGGACTACGAATACTATTTTAGAAGAAAACACTTTAACTCAAGTGCCTTCTGAAGAAAGGATGTTTGTAGGTTCACATAGATTTGGATTCAATGATTATTTTAGAGAATCCGAAGAGATGCTTAGAAAAGATGGTGCAGATCCAACGGAATATCGATGCTATTTAACAAAACCCGATGATGAAGAAGGTGTTGTCGGAAGAAGAATAGAAATTACTTTTGATACCGAAAAAGATGCAATGTGTTATGTTTCTACAATCGTTTCAATTCAAGGAACTCAATATAAGCTTAGAGATCTTCACACAGCTCCTTTTTCTACTAGATTTAAAGTTTCACCTAAATAATTCTAAAACTCTTTCCAAAGAAATCCTTAATGATTCCTTGCATTTCCATCAATCTTCTTTTATTTCTTCCAATTAGTGCAGCTTTACTTTGCGAACCCGCAGTTAAAATTACTTCGTTATCTTTTACCTCTACTGATTGAAAATCAACTGGACTAACAATTGAAGAAATGAACCTTTCTAAGTTTTCAATCCCATCTGGTTGAGCAATTATCTTAATTCTTTTTCTTAATATCTGATTTATATGTCGAACATTTTGGCCTTCTTTTCCGACGGCACGATTTACCATCATTTTCGGAACACAAAAAATAAGAACATTATTATATGAGAAACAAAAACGAGTTTGAATATTTGTAATTCTTTGGAACAAATTCAAGTTCCTAATATCTTGCATGTCAATTGTTGTTGTCATCGTCGTAAATGTATATTTTGCTTAGATTATTCTGTTTTATAAATGTTTGGATGGAAATTTTATTTTCTAAAAATTATTTTATAAGAAGAAAAATTAAATTTACTTATCCGCCACATAAACAATTCTTTTAATTCGTATTCACCGACGATTTAATAAAAAAGTTTTACTTATTAGCCTCTTCTTACGAAGCGAAGCACAGGAAACTTACTTGTTTGCTTCCTCAACAATCTTTTTTTTCGCTGTTTTCTTGTCTTTCTCGTCCTTAACTAATGGTCCAATAACTTTAACCAATAATCCAGGAAGACCAGTACCAACAGGAACAGGTTGATTAAGTATAATATTCTCAACGACACTTGTAAGTTTGTCTCCATTTCCTTTAATCGAAGCGTTTACGAATTGTTTAACTGGTGTTTCAAATGTCGCTCTTGCTAATATAGAAGCCTTCTGTGCAATAATTCCCATTCTTGTTACTCCTTTGACCTCTCCAGTATTACACATAGCATCCGAGATTAATTTTAAGTGTCTTATATTAATATCAATTCCCTGACTATTCAAAACTTCTTTAACTTCATTCATGATTGTTTGTCTTGCAGCTTCTATTCCTAAAACTTCTGAAACTTCATGTAAATCATTTGAAGTAATTTTATTTACATCTACTTCTTTTAGCTTTAACATTTCTTCCAAATTAGTACCTAAAGTAATTATTACATAATCTGCACCTTTCTTAGCGACAAGAATTTGTGAAATTCCTTTTATTCCAGAAATTATTGTACTCTTTAATTTTTCTTTAAGTTTATAAATTTCTTTAAAATTATACTCTGCTGCATTCAATTTTATTGATTCAGGACCTTCTTTTACTTTGAAGCCCAAATCATTTAATCTTTCAACAACCTTTTTAATTGAAGTATGGGTTTGTTTCAATCCATTTTTGTCAATAATAATTTCTATCTTCTTATCACTGAAATCTAGATTAACTTCTGAAGCAATTTCTTTAAGTGTAACTTCTTTAATTTTCTCTGCAAAAGATCTAGCATCTGTCTCGTTATTGAAATCTTTATTTAAATGAATTTCCATTTTTGGTGAAGATGGTTTCTTTCTAGCGTCGAAGATTTCAATTAATCTTGGTAAACCTGTTGTAACCTGCATTTCCGCTACTCCTGCCATATGGAATGTATTTAATACCATCTGAGTAGATGATTCACCAAATGATTGCGCGGTAACTAAACCAATTGCCTCTCCGAAATCAGCTTGACTATTTTTCAAGTGTAATCTTGTAACATCTTTTCCGTCGTCTCCGAACTTGAATTGGATTATTCTATTTCCGCTATCTCTAACCGTTCCGTCGTATTCTATTCTAATATCTTGAAGAGCGTTAGCTAGTCTTCTGTATAAATAACCTGACTTTGGAGTTCTTAATGCTGTATCCATAAGTGAGTCTCTTCCAGTAATTGCCTGGAAGAAAAATTCATCTGGTCTCAATCCTCTAATAAATGGACTATGGATAAATCCTCTTGCAACTGGAGATAAATCTCCTCTTTCAAAGAAAGATAATGTTCTATCGGCATAACCAATTCCAATTCTTCCACCCATAAATGCCTGTTGACCTACACAACATGCCATCTGTGTAATGTTAAGGATATTTCCCCCACCACCAGATTTAATCATATGACTAACCGGATTTGTTGAAGGGAATTTTTCTTTTACAATTGCACCAATTTTTGTTCTAACTTCATTTAGTGCTTGTAATACTTTTATTTCTCTTGATTCTTCTCTAGTTTTACCCGGGATTATTTCTAATGTCCCGTCTCTATAGGATTCAAGTATTTCTTCAGCTCTCTTTTCAGCTTTTTTAATAACGACATCTCCTTCGTCAATTACACTTTGATCCAAATCTAAATCTTCAACTGAAATTGTAATTCCTCTTCGTGTTAGATAATTTGTACCTAAATCGAAAACTTTTTTCAAAGTTCGGATTGTTTCGAATCTTCCAACTTCTCTATCTAGTTCTTTAATTAATTCTCCATCTTCTTCTGCAAAAGCAGTTTTGTTTATTACTCCGCTAACAAACTGCCCATTCTTAATTGTCATAGCGTCATTCTTAAAATCAATTTTTGGAAGAATCTTAGAAAAAATTTCCATTCCCGAAACCGTTTTCTTTGTGAACTGTTCGTCGATTCCAGATGAATACAATATCTGGTTAGCTTCTGCATTAGTCAATTCTGATAGTCCCAATAAATATCCTCCAGTAATTGAATCTGCTTTAGTTCCTAAGAAGTTTGTATTATTTTTTGGAGAGATTAAATTTTGTTTAACATCTAATAACATTTTTGCTTCAGCTCTTGCTTCCTCTGTTTGAGGACTATGAATATTCATTTCATCTCCATCAAAATCTGCGTTGTAAGGGAATGTTGCTGCAGGATGTAATCTGAATGTTCTCCACGGAAGAACCTTTACGAAATGTGCCATTAAACTTCCTCTATGAAGTGAGGGATGTCTGTTGAATAAAACAATATCTCCGTCCTGAAGATGTCTCTCAACTTTGTATCCAGGTTCTAATTCAGAAATTATTTCTTCTTTCAACTCTTCAGTAATTTTCTTTCTCTTTCCGTCTGGTCTAATAATATAATTTGCCCCTGGATATTTTTCTCCTTGTCTTACTAAAGATTTTAATTTTTCCATATTCAAATCAGTAACAGTTTCAGCTACAGTAACTATTTCAGCAATTTCGTAAGGGACTCCCACTTCGTTGATATCTAAAGATGGATCTGGAGAAATAACTGAACGAGCCGAGTAGTTTACTCTTTTACCTGCTAAGTTCTTTCTAATTCTTCCTTCTTTACCTTTAATTCTTTCTGTAATTGTTTTCAAAGGTTGTCCAGATCTATGTCTTGCAGGAGGAATTCTTGAAGTAGTGTTATCGAAGAATGTCGTGATATGGAATTGCAATAAATCCCAAAGATCCTCAATGATAACTTCTGGAGCACCAGCATTTAAGTTTTCCCAAAGTCTTTGATTAGCTCTTATGATATCTGAAAGTTTATGCGTTAAATCATCTTCACTTCTTTCACCAGATTCTAAAATAATACTCGGTCTAATTGTTACGGGAGGAACTAATAGCATAGTTAGAACAGCCCATTCTGGTCTTGCTGAAGTTGGATCAACCCCGATTTTTCTAAGTTCGTCATCGGGGATATTTGAAAGTATTTCTCTCAACTGAGTTGGAAAAATTCTTTTTTTCCCGATATAGAAACTAGTTGGTTTTTCTAATTTAACCTTAGGATGTTCCGCATTACAGTAGGGACATTGCTTCGCATCTTTAGCTCTCTTAGCTCTTTGACTTGGAGAATACTTTTTCAAATTCTTTTCATCAAGTAATAATTTTCCACAATCATGACAGAATGATCTCAAGCCAATTTCAATTAAAGGAACATATTTCAAATGAATAACCGATCTTGCTAAATCTATGCTTCCCGGATGTCCTAAACATTCCTTAATTCTTCCACCACAAGTTCTACATCTCACTCCGGGGTCAACTGCACCCAATCTTAAATCCATCAAACCACCATCAACCGGATAACCGTCTATATCATAAAGTTCTGGAGTTACAATTTTAGCAGACGAAATTTTCTTAATCTTTTCCGGACTAATTAATGAAAACTTAATTTCTCCGATTTTTTTCCTAATTATATTTCTATTTGCCATGTTGTTCTCCACTTAATTGATTATACATTCTACCCGATTCAATTGGATGTGCTAATATTCTCATTCCCATACTAGACACTAAACAAATTGCTTCTCCAATAACTACGGGGGTAAGTTTTCTGCTTCCATATCCCGTATTTTGTATCCCCCTTGGATTATTATCTCCCTGAGATAAATGATTATATTCTCTTTCAAGTACCAAAGAAAGATTCTTTAATCCTTCTGCAACTAAATCTAAACCCTTGCTTGGTAACATTAATAACTCCCTTGGTCGTATCATTTTATTCGTATTTGTTTTTCAAATTTAAAGTTGTTTGAATGTGTAATCCCTGCAATTCTTCAAGTAGTAATTTGAATGCGTAAGATACTTCAATATTTTCTATATCCTCTGAACTACAAACAGGACAAGATATTTTTCCTCTTGCTGTATCATCAATTGCGATTGCTCCACATTTTGTACAGACAGGTAAAACAACTTTATCTGAATCGTATCTTTCTTTTAATAATAGCGAAGCTCCGTGAGCTACTAGAGCTTGTTGCTCCATTTCTCCTAATCTTAATGCTCCTCCTCTAGATCTACCTTCAACTGGTTGTCTTGTTAATAGTGCAACCTTGCCTGAAGCTCTTCCGTGTATTTTATTTCCTACCATATATTTCAATTTAAGGTAATAAAGGTTTCCAATGAATATTTTTGCATCCATTCTTTGTCCAGTTACTCCGTTATACATTGTTTCTTTACCATCGTATCTGAATCCCATTGATTTTAACTGCTCTTCTAATTCTTTTTTACTTGCTCCACTGAAAGATGTTCCATCGATGATTTCTCCTTTTAGACAACCAACTTTACCTGCAAGTAACTCTAATAAATATCCTACAGTCATACGTGAAGGAAGACCGTGTGGATTGAATAATACGTCTGGTCTAATTCCGTTTGAACTAAATGGAATATCTGTTTCAGGAATAATTGCTCCAACAACTCCTTTCTGACCATGTGCTGTTGCGAATTTATCTCCAAGTTCTGGAACTCTAATATCTCTTGTTTTAATCTGAACAATTTTATTTCCTTCGTCATCTTCTGTTATGAAAACTGCGTCAATAATTCCCTTCTCTTCTTGTCTCATTGTAACGCTAGCTTCTTTTTGAGTTCTAACTGAAATTTCTCTAGCTTCAGATAAGAATTTTGGAGGTGACATCTTACCAATTAAAACATCTCCACCACTAACTTCAGCTTCCGGATAGGTAATTCCATCAGCATCTAAATATTGATAACTTTTTTCTGTTCTGTAACCAGAAGTATCTTTTTCTGGAATTCCTAATTCATCTTTTAATCCACCAGCATAATGCATTTCAACAGTGCTGTACGGTCTGAAATAGAAACTTCTTCCAACTCCTCTATCAAGACTTCCTTTATTGAACACTAATGCATCTTCCATATTGTAACCTTCGTAAGGCATAATTGCAACCATTAGGTTTTGTCCAGCAGGATATGTTTTCAAAGTATCGTATACAAAACTTCTTACAATTGGTTTTTGAGGATATTGTAAAATTGAAACATCTGTGTCTAATCTACAATGATAGTTTGCAGCGTATAATCCTAGAGCTTGCTTCTGAGTTTTTGAACCTCTGTTTAGTCTTGAACTCTGATCGTGATTTCCATATGGAACCAATGAAGTAACAACACCAAATAAATCCATTGAGTCAATTTCTAAGTGAGTTTTATTTTCATTAAGCTCTCTTTCATAAAGTGCAACCAAAGCATTTTCTTCTTCAGCAGCATCGAGATATTCGATTATTCCTTTAGAGATTAAATCATCCCAGCTGATTTCATTTTGTTCTAATTGAACCAAATGTTCACTCTTTAACCTTGAACTCCCATTTTCTACAACAATTAAAGGTCTTAATGCTCTTCCTGGTTCAGTTGAAATTGTTATTGCAGATAATCCTTCATTTTCAGAAATATTAAGTTGAATTGGTAACTGTCCATGTCTTCTCTTTTCTCTAATCTTTAATACAAATTCTCTACTCTCTTTTACGCTTCCAATAAACATACCATTTAAGAAAACTTCCCTTCCTTCAACACCATCTACATCTAATCCTTCGTTTTGAAGTTCTTTTATAAATTTAGCATCGTCAAGAGCTACTCTTGTAGAAACTTTTGAAAGTATTGCTAAGTTTTTTCTAAGACCAATTTCAGTTCCCTCTGGAGTTTCAATAGGACAGAATCTTCCGTAATGAGTTGGATGTAATGTTCTTGCCATTGTGTTTTCTTGATCGGATGGCAACATAGAAGCTACTCTTTGTAATTGAGAAATTGTATCTAAATAATTTGTCTTACTCATATTCTGAGTTACTCCTTTTCTTTCACCAGTCCAAGAACCAGTAGCAATAGCCGACTCAACTCTATGAGAGAATAAGGTAGATTTAGCAATTGTCTTAATTGAATAGAATTTTTTTCTCTTTGAAGATTTTTGTAATGAGTACTGAATATCTCTTAATAAAATACCTAGATTCACTCTAAATAAACTTGCAAGTAGGTCCCCGGAAAGTCTAACTCTTTTGTTTGCATAGTGATCTTTATCCGTTACTAATTTTGGATTTTCTTTAGCAATCAAGAACTGTTTTATGAATTTACACATTGTAACCGCTTTCTTCATTCGGTCTTCTTTCTTAGTTCCGATATGCGGAAATAGATATGCATCTAGTCTTTGCTTTACTCTGTCTAAAATTTCTTTTTTAGTTCCTTGAAGATTTGTCTTTTCAGCAATTGCCATCATAGCATCTTCTGGAGTTCCTATATTTACAAATTCGTAAAGATTAACAATTACACTATCTGTTTCTTTTCCAATGTACTTTGCAATATCTGATTCTTTTGTTAAACCTAAAGCCTTCAAAACAATTACTGCGGGTAGGTCTCTAAATCTACTAAAAGTTGTTTCAATAATTCCTTCTTTGTCTTCGGTGATTGTAACTGGAATTCTGTATGTTCCTTTCAAAGAAAATAATCTAAGCATCAACCCACCTTTTTTGTTCTTTTCAATAAATGGTTGGTTTTCAGCAAGATCTTCTGCCATAACCATAACTCTTTCATTCCCGTTAATTATGAAATATCCTCCGGTGTCCATTGGGTCATTGTAATTTGCAATTAATTCTTCTTTAGACATTCCGTGAGTATTACATACTTTACTCTTTACCATAATTGGAATTCTTCCAATTTCTACAACTTCAGAATCAACCTGGTCTTCTTTCTTAACGGTTAATTCCATAGTCACTGGAGCAGAATATGTTAAATTTCTAAGTCTAGCATCAGAGGGCATAATTAAAGAGCTACTTCCATCAGCTTCTGTAATTTTTGGTCTTCCAACCTCTATTTTTCCTAATTGAATTTCAAAATCTTCGTTATTTATTGTTTCAGAAATCTCAGAAACTATTTCTTGCATTCTATGGTCCAAGAATTCATTGAATGAAATAATGTTTGACTCGACTAATGAGTGTTCCTTTAGGTACTTCTTTACTACCAGGTGTCGAGTCTCACTTCCCATTAAATAACCACCCTATAGTATGTAACGATTCCGTCTGTTTCAGAATCTTTTCGTTCAACTTTAATTAAATCCCCCACCACACAACCTTGAGGCAAGGCACTATCGCTAAAAAATATTTTTGGTAGTTGTGCTCTAGCAATGTTATACTTCTTTAGAAATTCTTCAGCTTCTTTTTCGGTTAGTTTGGTATGTTTTGGTTGGAGAATGTGCATGTTAAAATTTGAGAACGTTGTAGCTTCAACACTTCGATTAAGCTTTAACAACTATTCAATAATAAAAGATTGTGAAAATTGGTTTTTAAACTTTTCTGTGTAATCCCTCAATTATTTTTTGGATAATTTGGTCTATTTTTATGGAAGAAGTGGTCGCGACAACTCGCCACCCGACTTTGCACCGTTAATTTTACCTTTGGAATTCTTATAAAGTCAAATGGCTCGGGATTTTGCTCCCGCAAATTAAATCTCTTTGAGTTTACTCGCATTAAAACCAAAGGCGAATGCTATTTTACAATAGTATAAAGTGGTCGCGACGGGATTTGAACCCGCGACACCTACATTAAAAGTGTAGTGCTCTACCAGACTGAGCTACGCAACCATTCTGTTGCTCC
>Ga0268276_1004044_pt1 | contig 10687 bp, 6 predicted proteins | sample saktaG_4_FD_190145 | JGI IMG/M metagenome (GOLD analysis project Ga0268276, IMG submission 190145) | Saline water microbial communities from Sakinaw Lake, British Columbia, Canada - sak_2010_1_5_45m | ecosystem: Environmental > Aquatic > Non-marine Saline and Alkaline > Saline ...
AAAAGCGGTTAAAAGGCAGAAACCCCAGACCCAGGACGACAATGAGACCGACGCTCAGAACGTGGAGAACGATGGCGTAACTCAATGCGTCCGCCTTGGAAATGCCGAAAAGGGAAAGCCCCAAGATGCAAAAATAATGGAAATTGCCTATGAACCCCGGAGCCGTTGGAATCGTGATGCCGATGATGAGAATGGCCATCAGGACGAAGGATGCGGTGGCGGGGAGGTGAAAGCCGAAAGAAAGAAAAAGAAGGTAGATGGCCAGGACGTCGACCAGCCAGATGAGAAGGGAGAGGAGGATCACAAAAAAAATCATTCTTCCTTCAGAGAGGATGGCGACCCCGTCGATAAAATGGTGAAGGAGATCGTCCAGCCGGTGATGAAACCGGTCCGGCAATCTTTGAAGAAGCGGCCTCAGGGTGTTCAGGGCCTTTTCCCGTTTTAAAATGATGAAGATCAGAAAGAAAAGAATGGCCAGCGTCATGACAAGGAAGAGGATGCTGGATTTCATAAGCCACGGCGGCAGAGGCATGAAAAATAGAACACCGAAAAAAATGGCGAGCACGGTCAGAATATCGAAGACGCGCTCCACGACCACCGTTCCAAGCGCCGCGGCCATCCGGATGGAGCTCTTTCCCGTGATCAGATAGGGTCTCGCCAGTTCACCGATTCTCGCCGGTATGGCCACGACAGCGAGGAAGCCGACGCTGGTCACGGCAAACAGGTCGAACTGCCCGATCTTTTCAAAAGGGCTCAGGAGGAGACCCCAGCGGTAGGATCTCAGAATCTGGATAAACAGAAGCAGAAAGAGAACGGGACCGATATAGCTATAGTTCACTGCGCGAAAGCCCTCGGCGACCGACCCGGGATCTATGCCCTTCAGGGAAAGATAGACAAAAAGGGCGCTCAAGGCTGTCCCGACGATCAATTTTTTCTTCATGGACGCTTCCGCAAAAAAATGCCCGGATAGAAAAAACGGCTTTGGGAAGGCGCTTTTTCCAGCCGGGCTTCGATGGTTACTTCTTCACAAGATTGTCGGAAATCTTGTCATGAAGCAGCTGAGAGGACAGTTTGTTTCCTATGACGCCAACGCGTACGGAAACGGTAGTCTGGTTTTTCGCCTTGTACTTGACCGCAAAGGTCACTTTTTCATCGTTGATAAAGGCAACAATAGTTCCCTGGGCAATTTCCTTGTTGGGTTCCACATCAACGCCTTTCATGTCGGCAATGGTTTTTTCACAGGCCGACCAGGTTCTGTCGAAGGAGGAGTAGTAGTCCGTCTTCATTTCGCCGTTTATCCAGAGATAGGTTCCCGACGCCGACCCCACGGCGGCCCCGCCTACGACGAGGGGCGCACAACCGGCGGCGAGAAGGCAGATACCCACGACCAAAGAAACCCACACGCTTCTCATATTGAACATCGTTCTTCTCCTTCCGGTATTTGATAAACCTTTAAATCATAAAGAAGATACTATTGCAAGTCCTTCGCATGGACTCCGCCTCAGGCCATTTCCGTTTGACCGGCTTCAGGCGGTTTCTTTTCCGCTGCTTCACCAAAGGCCTTGAGGGTTTGGGCGATGGATCTTAATTTCTTATCTACTAGATCGTTTATGGCATTCTCGGGATAATTTCCTTTCTCGTCTTTCTCACCCGCTTCGATGCCGGTCAGGATCGTGATCCCTTCATCAATCGTCCTTACCGGGTAAATATGAAACCGTCCTTCCCGAACGGCTTCGACCACATCTTTCCTGAGCATCAGTTCCGGAACGTTCAGGGAAGGGATGAGAACACCCTGCGTGCCCGTGAGGCCCTTGGCCCTGCATACATCGTAAAAGCCTTCTATTTTATAATTCACTCCGCCGATGGGCTGGATCTCCCCCTTCTGGTTTACCGAACCCGTCACGGAAAGATCCTGCCTGATTGGATATTCCGTGAGGCTTGACATGATGGCGTATATCTCCGTCGAAGACGCACTATCCCCATCCACTCCCCCGTAGGATTGTTCAAAGCACAGGCTTGCGCTCATGGTGAGGGGCTTATCCTGGGCGTATTTCCCCCGGAAGTAACCTTCCAGGATCAGGACACCTTTGTCGTGGGTCTTGCCGGAGAGCTTTGCCTCTCTCTCGATATTAATAACGCCGGCCCTTCCCATGGAGGTCTTGGCCGTTATTCTGGATGGTTTTCCGAAGACATGATCCCCGAGGTCATAGACCGAAAGCCCGTTGACCTGCCCCACGACCTCTCCCTCCGTATCGATCATGATGGTCCCGTCGTCAATCATTTCCTGAATCTTATCCTCGATGAGATTGACCCGGTCGACCTTCTCTTCGTAAGCCCTGTCCACGTGCCGGTCGGTGACGATCCCGCTTCCCTCCTGAGAGGCCCAGTAATGAGATTCCCGGATCAGGTCGGAAATGCTGCTGAAACGGGTGGACAATTTTTTCTGTCTTCCCGTGAGCCGGACCCCGTGTTCGATGATGGATGCCACCGCTTTTCTGTCGAACTGCAGAAGCTTTTCATCCTCGATGATTCGCTTGATGAAACAGACATAATCCGTTATGTGCTTTTCCTCGTTGTTCATTTCCGTATCGAAATCGGACTTTGTCTTGAAGATTTTTTTGAAATCCTCCTCGTAAATGTAAAGAAGCCGGTAGATGTAGTCATCTCCGATCATCACGATCTTCACATCCAGCGGGATGGGTTCGGGCTTGAGGGCTGTCTGGACGATGCCGTAAGGGTCATAGGGCTGCATGTTCAGGCACCGGTTCTTCAGCGTTCTCTTCAGGGTATACCAGACGCCGGGCTCGATCAGGGCATCGAGGGCCATGAAAACCAGATACCCGCCGTTGGCCCTCAGGAGAGAACCGGCCTTGATCTTGGTAAAATCGGTCCTCCAGAAACCGGATCTGTCTATCTCCCTCTCGATGGTGCCGAAGAGGTTCTTATAGGTCGGATCCGTCTCCGTGATGACGGGCGCCTTATCCGTGAGGGAATTATCCACGAGAACATTGACCTTGTATTCCGTGAACTTCTGCAATGAAGGCGGAGCCATGGGGAAGGGCATGGCCGGCTGCTCCTCCTCTTTTTCCTTGAAGGTCTTGAGGTTGGAGAGGATATGCTCTTGCACTTCGTCAAGATATCCGTGTATTTTTTCGTTTTCGTCCCCGTGCTTCATCCGGATATCGGAGATGATCTCGCTGACGACGGGCTGCCCACTCCTGTATTCCAGTGAATCTATTTCCCGCCGCATTTCTTTTTCGAGCTGTCTCGTCTCTCTCATCAGGGATTCCAGTTCAATCCTGAAGTCCATCAGCTTCTTTTTTATTTTCTCCAGATCCTCCCTGCTGAATTTGTCCTGGTCCGTCAGGGCTTCCAGTTGTTCGAAAGGCACGGGCTTTCCCTCATAAACAGGGACCACATCCTGACGCGTGAAGGGTCCGATCTGGAACTGCACGAGCTGGAAGCCTTCTTTCAGAATCCGGTCATTGAAGTTCCGGACCATCTCCTTCTGTTTCGTGCGGAAGCTTTCCATGACCTCTTCGGAGGTCTTTTTGAACTGATCACTCTCGAATATGAGGGGAATCTGCTTCGTGAGATTGGATACGAGATCATCCATCTCCTGCGAGAATTTCTGGCCCATGCCCGCGGGAAGCGTGATGACCCTCGGCATATCGGGGTTTTTGAAGCTGTTGACGTAGCAGATATCGTCGGGGATCTTTTTCTCAAGATCCAGCTTTTTCAGTACCCTCCGGATCGTGGATGTCCTTCCGGTTCCTGTTTTTCCGGAGACATAGATGTTATAGCCGGGGCTTTTGATGGTCAGTCCCATTCTCAGGGCCTTCACGGCCCGTTCCTGTCCGATGATCCCCTCCGAATACTCGCATTCTTCTGTCGTCTTGAATTCAAAGGTATCCGGATCGCAGCGCCACCTCAATTTTTCGACGGGAACTTCCTCAAAATGAACCTTCTTATCCATCTTATCCATTGATCTTTTCTCCAGGAAAAAGCTCGTTGATATTCATGAATTCAAAAAGAAGTGAACTGTAGGAAAACAATATAAAGCAAGTTTTTTTAATTGTCCAACCTTTTATGGGTGCGGGTCACTTGAGCGGGGACAGGAAAGAATCATTCTTCGGGATGATGTTTTTTTCTCAGCGTGTTCAGAAGTTTATCCCGGTAGAGATAGGTCAGAATAAGAATCACGGCCGTGAGACCAATAATGACATAGAGGACGGGCATCTGGTCTTTCCGGACGCAGCTCCCCCCGACGGAAAGCATGATGGTTCCGAATAATCGTCCCATTGTGGAGACGATCAGAAAAAGCCTGGTTCGCATGTGGCTGAGCCCCATGATGTAGCACAGGGCATCCTTGGGGAAACCCGGGATGAGGAACATGACAAAGGTGACAAGGGCTCCCCGGTGTTCCATGAAGTAATCGTATTTCTGAAGGATATTCCTGCTCACCACCTTTTCTACGAAAGGCAGGCCGAGAACCCGGGCGAGCAGGAAGGCCATCCAGGAACCGATGGTCAGGCCTATTGTGGAATAAAGGGTTCCCATCACCGGTCCGTACAGATATCCCCCAATGATTCCAGTTACTTCACCGGGAAGCGGCGCCACCAGCACCTGCGCGATCTGAAGGACGATGAAAATGAGGGTGGAAAGCGGCCCGGATCCGAAGGATTCGATAAAGGCGATGGCCTTTTTCCGGTCCAGGAAAAAAGTGTGCAGATTGAAATGAAAGAAAAGGAATGTTGCCGCGCCGATGATCAGGAATAGAGCAACAAGCCTGAGGAAGGAATGATTCGTCATCGCTGCCCGCCCTTGCCTCTGATCGTCAGGCGGTGAAACGTTCGTGCGGTTTTCTGTGGGCATATCGTTAATCGTTGTCCTCGTGTCGGCCGGCTGCGAGGAATTATCCTCGCGCACTATATGTAATGAGCACGGAGCCTGTCAAGACCAAAAAGGACAGGAATTTATCAGAAGAACCCGTGAAAGAAGAATTGATCGACAAGGATCAGTGTCCCCAGTATCCAGACATACCAGGAGAAGCCGCGCAGGCTCTTCTTTTCGATCACCCAGAGCATGAAGCGGATCGCTGCATAGCCGAAGAGCGCGGCCGAGATCATGCCCAAGACCAGTTCGGTCATGCCGATCCCCGTTCCCGCCCGTACCATTTCGATCAGAGGTTTCGTCTTGACAACGGCTGCTCCCAGGATCGCCGGTATGGAGAGAAGAAAGGAAAAGCGCGCGGCGAATTGGCGGTCCAGCCCCCGCAGGAGGGCCCCCGCGATGGTCATGCCCGAGCGGGAAACGGCGGGAATGATGGCTATTCCCTGGAGGGTGCCGATAAAAACGGCATCCAGATAACTCATGTGTTCCACGTCTTTGTCATGCGTCCTGGCCGTCTCGGCCCACCAGAGGACAGCTCCCGTGATGAGAAATCCGGCACCCAGGCTTGCCCCGGAACTGAACATCTCCTCGAAAATGTCTTTGAAGAGAATCCCGATTATTCCCGTGGGTATGGTCCCCGCGATAATTAGGAGAGGGAGGCGGCTGAAGGGTTGCCGGATCATGGTCCAGATATCTCTCCGGAAAACGGTAAGGAGAGCCGCTACGGTCGCCACGTGCACGGCCACATCAAAAATCAAAGCGCCTTCCTCAATGCCGAAAAGCCGCTGAAAGAGCACCAGATGCCCTGAGCTGCTGACAGGAAGAAATTCCGCCAGACCCTGCACGATTCCAAGAAAAATCGCTTCGCATGTTGTCATTTCGAAAAATCCGTGTCCGTGATGTGTTTCAGGAAAAGTCCACTGATCCTTTCACAATCGATTTAATGAGTCCACCAAAATTTCATGGGGAGCCGGGAGAGTTGCCAGCCCGGCCGCCGGGTCCGGGATTTCAGGATAGATGTTGACAAATAAAGAATTCTCTTGCAGATTTACCTTCGACTTGAAGAGCGGGAAAACCCGCGGCGAAACAAAAGAATCTAAAAAGGGATTTATGAGCATGCAGGAATTTCACAGCAAATCGATTGATGATCTGTTGAAAGAGTTAGAAACCCATATCGAGAAAGGATTGAGCCAGGCCGAGGCCGAAAGCCGGATCAGGGAAAACGGCCCCAATGAACTCATGGAACGCCCACGGCCGGGTTTTTTCAAGTTGCTTCTGAACCAGTTCAACAACTTTCTGGTCATCATTCTGATCATCGCCGCTGTTGTATCCCTGCTCCTGGGCGAGTTTATCGATGCCATTGCCATTATGGTCATCGTCGCGCTCAATGCCGTTGTCGGGGTCGTCCAGGAGTCAAAGGCAGAACAGGCCCTGGCGGCCCTCAAGAAGATGGCGGCCCCCAATGTCCAGGTGATCCGGGGTGGTCATCAGGCGACCATCCCGTCCAGGGAACTGGTTGTGGGGGATATCGTTCTCATAGAGGCGGGGAATTATGTTCCGGCGGATATGCGCCTCGTGGAGAGCTTTAACCTCAAGGTGGAGGAGGCGTCCCTTACCGGGGAATCCGTTCCCGTTGAAAAAGAATCCGCTGTTGTTCTGGACAAGGATATACCCATCGGAGACCGGAAGAACTCGGCCTTTATGAGTACCCTGGTGACATACGGTCGGGGGAAGGGTCTGGTCACGGCCACGGGCATGCATACACAGATAGGCCTGATCGCCGAAATGATCCAGTCTTACGAAGAGGAAGATACTCCGCTCCAGCAGAAGCTGGAACAACTGGGCAAGGTGCTGGGGACGGCCTGTCTGGCGATCTGCGGGATTGTCTTTATCTACGGTCTTATCCGTGACACCCACGTGCTGAATATTTTGAACGAAGGGTTTCTCTATTATCTTTCCACGGAGAAGAAGGACATCATCAATCTGTTTATGACCGCCGTCAGCCTGGCGATTGCCGCCGTGCCGGAAGGTCTGCCGGCCATCGTGACCATCTGCCTGGCCTTGGGAATGCAGCAGATGATCCGCCGCCACGCCCTGATTCGGAAACTCCCCGCTGTGGAGACGCTGGGCTGTGCGACGGTGATCTGTTCGGACAAGACAGGGACGCTGACCCAGAATGAGATGACCGTGGTCCAGGGATGGGCCGGCAGCCAACGGTTCCGCGTCACGGGGGAGGGGTATAATCCAAGGGGTGAATTTTTCCTAAACGATCGGCCGTTCGACCCAACAAAGAACCCGGATACATCCCTGCTTATTTACGGAGGGCTGCTCTGCAACGATGCCATCCTGGAAGAGATCGGCGAAGAAAAAGCGGAAAGAACATGGCGGATTATAGGAGATCCAACGGAAGGAGCGATGGTTGTGGCATCCGCCAAGGGCGGGCTATGGCGCAGGGACCTCGAGAGGACCTTTCCCCGGGTGCAGGAGATTCCTTTTGACTCGGAGCGGAAACGCATGACGACCATCCACGCGTTCAAGAAAAACGGCCATCCGCTGCCGGGGAGCGATTTTGTTTATCCCCCTTTCATCGCCTTTGTGAAAGGCGCTCCGGATATTATCCTCGATTTGAGCGGTTCATTTATTGAGAATGGAAAACCGCTGGCCCTTTCGGAAGAGAAAAGGCGGGAGATCATGGCGGTGAATCATGACATGGGCGGTCAGGCGCTCCGGGTGCTGGCCGTCGCTTACCGTTCCCTGAAAGGCGTTCCGGATGCCTGTACCCCCGGCAACGTGGAAACAGGACTCACGTTCATCGGCCTCATGGGCATGATTGATCCGGCCCGACCGGAGGTGGCGGAGGCCATCAAGGTTGCCCAGGGGGCGGGTCTGCGCAGTATCATGGTCACCGGCGATTACAAGGACACGGCGGAAGCCATCGCGAAAGAGATCGGCCTGCTCACGCCGGGAGGCAGGGTCGTGTCCGGGTCGGAACTGGATCGGATGTCCGATGAAGTGCTGGCAAGCACCTCCGACAGGATCGATGTCTGCTGTCGGGTATCGCCGCAGCATAAGACACGAATCGTGGATGCCCTCAAGGCGAGGGGACATGTTGTGGCCATGACCGGTGACGGAGTCAATGACGCGCCGGCGCTCAAAAGGGCCAATATCGGCGTTGCCATGGGCATTACGGGTACGGACGTCTCCAAGGAAACGGCAGACATGGTCCTCACGGATGATAACTACGCCAGCATCGTTTCGGCCATAGAGGAAGGCCGGATCATTTACTCGAATATCCGGAAATTCGTGTATTTTCTTCTTGCCTGCAATGTCGGCGAGATTCTGATTATCTTCGGTGCCATGATCGCGGCACTGCCGATCCCGCTCCGGCCGATCCAGCTTCTCTGGCTCAATCTGGTCACCGACGGAGCTCCGGCGCTGGCCCTGGGAATGGAAAAAGGCGATCCCGATACGATGAAAAAGCCGCCCCGTCCCCCAAAGGAACCCGTCATCAACCGGGACATGGCCATCGGTATTGCCGCCGTGTCCATTGTGGATACCATTGCCATTCTTGCCGCCTTCACCCTGGCCCTGGATCGTTTTGCAGGCCATGTGGAAGCGGCTCAGACCGTCGCCTTTGTGGCCCTCTGCACCTCCGAATTGCTGAGGGCCTTTACAGCGCGATCGGAGTATTACAGCGTGTTCTCCGTCGGATTTTTTTCCAACCGTTGGATGATCTGGGCCGTGGGGATTTCGTTTATCCTGGTGCTCATGACGGTCTACGTGCCCTTCCTGCGGCCCTTTTTTGACACGGTGCCCCTGAGTTTCGCTGATTGGCTCTTCATGGCCCCCTTCTTTTTTGCGTCTCCGATCACCATGGAGCTGGTCAAAGTTTATCTGCGGAAGAGGAAAGCCCGGTCAGGCTAGACGCCAGCTGACATCATGTCGAAGAATTCTTGTGCGCCATATTTTCATCGGGTATTTGCCGTTACGCAAGGGTGCCGTAAAGCGTGAAGAGGCCGAGAAGTCCAAGAAGGATCAGCATGATTTTCCGGTATGTCTGGTCACTGATCTTTCCGTAAAAAAAGGAGCCCGCGTACGTTCCTATGAGCAGGGAGGGTAGGGAGATGAGAAACAGATTAAGGACGGAAGACGTCATCAATCCATGCGCGGCCTGCACGAAGACAACGAGAACGCCCGATGCAATAAAAAAGCCCTGCAGCGTGGCCTTGATGGTGTCCTTTCCCCAGGGCTGTATGGCGGTATAGATGATCACGGGGGGACCGGAGGCGCTCAGCGTTCCGCCCAGGCATCCCGCGAAAAAGCCGAACACATAAGCCCACCAGGCCTTCATCGGTTTGATGAGTCGTTGTTTCATGCTGACAAGAGGATAAGCCACCAGAATCGATCCCAGAATGAACTGGATGATTCGCGTATCAAGGGTCTTGAGGAGAAAAACCCCCAGGAACACACCGGGGATGGAACCGAGAAGGAGAGGATAGACCTTGCTCCATTCCAGATGTTTCCAGAGCTGAGTGAGCAGAAGCGCCGTTATGGCCAGGGCATGCAAAGCCAGGAGTGGGATGACGGTTTTGATGTCCATGAAGACGGTTAGAAGCGGCAGGGCCAGCAGAAGGGAGCCGAAGCCCGATAATCCCTGTGTGAAACCGGCTAAAAACGTGACAAGACTGAGAAGCAGATATAATTCCATTTATAATAGATTGAGAATTTTCCCGGGTTCGTTCATTCACAATAGGACCGCGACTTTATCATAATTGAGGAGATCGTCCATAAAAAAATCTCACATTTTTTATGGGTTGACTATTTCAGCCGGATTTGTTAAAGGGTGAGAGAAACGAAATCCAACTGCGATCGTGTTCACGTTCAGCTCCTAAGAACAGGAGTCCATATGAATAAGATGATTTAGAACTCCGTTTGTGCGCAACAGCGGAGTTTTTTTGACGTGTGACCAGTGTCGATCACAGATTATACATAAACCATCATGATTCACAGGAGGTGTGATTATGCTTAGAAAGCTTGCTCAATTTTTCACTTACATCATGCGGCATTACCTGCCTGATGCTTACCTTTTCGCCATTTTGCTGACCTTTCTATCGGCGGCTCTCGCGTTTATCTTCACCGACGCGGGATTCATGAAGGTCATAATCACTTGGGGAAAGGGTGTTTATGGGATTGTCGCCTTTGCCATGCAGATGATCCTGGTTCTGGTGACGGGTTACTGTCTGGCCCTGACGGCGCCGGCCAAGAAGTTTCTGGACTGGGTTGCGTCCATGGCAACGACTCCCGTTAAGGGTGCCATGATCACAGCTTTTGTCGGGAGCCTCGGCGGACTGATCAACTGGGGCTTCGGCCTTATTCTTGGCGGGTTTCTTGCGCTCGAGGTTGCGAACCGGACGAAGAAATCGGATTTCCCCCTGCTGATCGCGGCCGCTTACACGGGATTGGGTATCTGGCACATGGGTTTTTCCGGTTCCATCCCCCTGCTTCTGGCGACCCCCAAACATAATCTGAATCTGATCGAGAAGATCACAGGCCAGGTTACCCCTGTATCGCAGACGATTCTGGCCTCCTGGAATCTCATTCCGGCTCTCCTTCTGCTCTTCACGATTCCCCTGCTTTTCTATTTCATCCACCCCAAGGAAGAAGATTGTATCGGCCTCTCCGACGAGAGGGCCAAGGAACTTCTCGGGGAGACAGTCCATATGGAAATGCCGGCCGAGCCCACCCTCGCGGAGCGCGTGGATCACAGCTATATCATCAACATGATTTTTGCCCT
>Ga0268276_1004047_pt1 | contig 10685 bp, 5 predicted proteins | sample saktaG_4_FD_190145 | JGI IMG/M metagenome (GOLD analysis project Ga0268276, IMG submission 190145) | Saline water microbial communities from Sakinaw Lake, British Columbia, Canada - sak_2010_1_5_45m | ecosystem: Environmental > Aquatic > Non-marine Saline and Alkaline > Saline ...
CACAGGAGGTTTGTTGATCCGGAAAACCGACAAGGGAGATAAAGGAAAGCGCCTGTGGTTCAAAATGGTCCTGTTTCTTGTGCCTCGCTTAGTGACCGGTTATTTTCGATTAGTTGACCTGACCTCACGCAAAGTCTTTCTAAATCGTGAACATGAAGATTATGTCTGCAAAAATAGGCCATTCGCTTGCGCATGTTTCCACGGAACCATGCTGTTTCCCGTATATTATTGCCGAAGATACCCTGGTGTCGCAATGGTAAGCCGTTCATGGGATGGAGAGATTATAGACAGGTCGATTCGCAGGATGGGCTATGACACCACAAGAGGATCGTCCTCCAGAGGGGGTAAAGAGGCTCTATGGGAAATGATAGACATGATCAATGAAAATAAATATTGTTCCGGGCTCGCGGTAGATGCTCCCCGTGGCCCATCGAGAGAGGTCAAGATCGGTATAGTTGTTGTGGCAAAGGAAACCGGCCAGCCAGTAGTTCCTCTAGTGAGTTGGGCCACCAAAAAGATACAATTCCATTCATGGGATTCAATGATACTGCCACTTCCTTTTAGTACTATCGTTATGGCTTTTGGAAAACCTACAATGGTACCGCAAGGACTTTCCAAAGAAGAGTACGAAGATCTTAGAATTGAAATCGAAAAGGAAATGCTGCAAATTCAGGAACAGGCTGAAGAAAAGATCAAGGAGATATCAGCGGGTAAACGCTGATCAATCAATATCATTGCTCAAACGTCATGGGTAGCCGTCATTAGACCTTAAAAAAGTTAAGTTTTCCAATGCTGAGGAGATAAGGCAAGAAAGTTATTGTTGGTTTCAAAAAAAGAGGGCCTCAATTTTTCTGAGGCCCTCTTTTAGCAATCCCGCTATTTAGTTTGAACTGATTCCTGGGTACCGTTTACAATTTTTTTGACGCTTTGGCGCTCTTATTCCCAGATGGCTTCTTAACTGAGTCCACATCATCTCCAGACGTTTTGTCGAAGTCAGGAAAATCTCTCAGGGCGATCTTCAGAACATCGTCCATGTGTTTGACAAACTTGAACTCAAGTCTTCTTCGGATGTGCTTTGGTATCTCGTCCAGATCTTTCTGGTTTTGTTCCGGCGCAATAACGGTGTAAATTCTGGCCCTCAAGGCGGCCAGCGATTTTTCTCTCAATCCGCCTATTGGCAGGACCCTGCCCCGGAGTGTGATTTCGCCCGTCATGGCAACATCGGATCTCACAGGAATACCTGTGAGAGCGCTTACAAGAGCCGATGCCATAGTTACGCCGGCCGATGGCCCATCCTTGGGTATTGCTCCCGCCGGTACATGGACATGAATATCTTTTGAAGAATAGAAATTGTCTGTAAGACCGAATTTTGAGGCTCTAGACCTCAAATATGACATCGCTGCCTGGCCTGACTCTTTCATGACGTCCCCCAGTTGCCCAGTCAACAGGAGATTCCCTTTTCCTTCCATAGGAGTCGCTTCGATATGCAGAACATCACCTCCGTATGGAGTCCATGCAAGGCCTGTTGCAACCCCTACGGCATCCTTGCGGTTGTCGTGATCAGGCAGGAAACGTGGAACTCCCAGAAACTTGTTGAGGTTTTTTGCTGTAATTCTGGGGATCTTTTTTTCTCCTTCGGCTATTTTCCTCGCGATCTTGCGGCATACGTTGGCAATTTCCCGTTCGAGGTTTCTAAGTCCGGCTTCCCGGGTGTACAAGTTTATTATGTTCAAGATCGATTCATCGGTGATGTCGAGGTTCGATGCCTTGATCCCATTTTCCTTGACCTGACGTGGGATGAGATACTGTCTGGCTATTTTGAGTTTTTCCTCATCAATGTATCCAGCCAGCTCAATTATTTCCATTCTGTCTTTGAGAGCCGGGATTATCGGATCAGCCACGTTGGCCGTGGCAATAAACATGACCTTGGAAAGATCGAACGGAACATTCAGGTAATGATCACTAAAAGCATGATTCTGTTCCGGGTCTAAAACCTCCAGCAATGCGGCGGAAGGATCACCTCGGAAGTCTGCGCCGACCTTGTCTATTTCATCAAACATGAAAACAGGATTATTGGAAGCAGCGTTTTTCAACCCCTGTATTATTCGACCTGGCAGGGCGCCAATATATGTTCGCCTGTGGCCTCTAATCTCGGCTTCATCTCGTAAGCCTCCTAAAGATATTCGTGTGAATTTCCTTCCAAGCGCACGGGCGATGGATTTACCCAGAGATGTTTTGCCAACCCCTGGAGGCCCTACAAAACATAGTATTGGGCCTTTCATCTGCTTGTTCAATTTACGGACTCCAAGATACTCGAGAATCCTGTCTTTTATTTTTTCCAGGTCATAATGGTCCTCATCCAGAATCTGTTTGGCCCTCTTGATATCCAGTTTGTCACGAGTGGCCTTAGACCACGGGAGTTCTACCATCCAATCCAGATAGGTCCTGATGATCGACGCCTCGGCCGCGTCCGGGTGCATCTGGCCCAAACGGCTAAGCTGCTTTTCAGCCTCTTTCTGGACCTCAGAGGGGATTTTAGCCTTGACTATTTTTGCCCTGAATTCTTCAATTTCCTTGGTTTTTTCGTCTATTTCACCCAATTCGCTTTGGATTGCTTTGAGTTGCTCCCTCAGGAAGTACTCTCTGTGAGTCTTTCCCATTTCTTCTTTGGCCTGTGTCTGTATCTTTGCCTGCATTGCAGACAGTTCCAGTTCCTTGGATAAGAGTTCGTTGACCTTTTTCAAACGGGGGACAGATTCAATAATTTCCAGAATTTGCTGGGACTCCTCCACCCTGAGTTTCAAATTGGAAGCCACTAGGTCCGCCAGTCTACCCGGTTCTTCTATGGAGTCCAGAATGGCTACGGCGTCCGGAGACACTATGCCTCTTAGCTGGAGGATCTTTTCAGAATTTTCCTTTACTGTACGCATCAAGGCTTCAATTTCCATGGTGATGGAGTCTACCGGCGGTTCCTGTATTTTCTCGATCTGAACCATGAAATAGTTTGCGGACGATAGGTAGGATACGATTCGTCCCTTAGCTACTCCCTGGACCAGTATCTTGATTCTACCATCGGGCAGCTTTAACATCTTGACGACCATTGCCACTGTTCCCAAGGAAAAGATGTCCGAGGGATTAGGGTCTTCATCTGACGACGATTTCTGCGTTGCCAGAAAAATGAGTCTATTGCCGGAAACCGCCTGTTCCACGGCGCGAATTGACTTCTCTCGTCCGACCATTAGCGGCAAAATCATGTATGAATATATGACAACATCCCGTACAGGAAGCATCGGCATGATGTCAGGAATGTCATCAAAATTTATTGGTTGTGCCTTATTTTGAGCGTCATCTTCAAAATCTTCTCGTTTTTCGATATCGTCTGTCATTATTTCAATCCTTTTGACAACGAAAATAGTGTTATAGGCGCTTATGAAATCCGGAATCTTTGTTCAACATGCGTCTAAGAGGTCATTTCTTGTGAAAAGAGCTACATACTATAGTTATAGTTACCAGTGGCCGCTGTCAAGCGTGAACCGGATAAACTTGAATAATTGAATTCTAGGGAACAGGAAAATATCGAGGCAGAACACAGGATACGCTATCCGAGGTAGCGTATCCCTTAATTCGACTGCAAATAATTGAAAATATACGTTAGGTTGCTGCGATCAGAACTGATCGAGGTCTGAACCAGCATAATCCCAGGCGGAACCGCGCAGTGGTTTTGCAAGGGCGGGAGTGGGGCCACTTCCGACTTTGAAGATCTCCTGAATGCCCTCTCCGGATGCCATCCCGGTTTTGGGGTCAACACGCCTAAATTCCACATTTGAGGGAGGCGGAAATTCCTTCACAGGTATGTCTTTCAAAGCCTGTTTCATAAAATATCCCCAGATTGGCGCTGCGGCCTTTCCTCCAGTTTCTCCTTCTCCAATGGTCACTTCGTCATCAAACCCAACCCAGACCCCGCAAGTGTAGTCAGGGCTAAAGCCTACGAACCAAGCGTCTATATTCTCGTTGGTAGTACCGGTTTTACCGGCTATATCGGGCCTGCCGACTATTTTTTTCAGGTTTGTCGCTGTGCCCTCCTGAATGACTCCTTGCATTAATGACGTCATTATGTACGCGGTTGACGGATCTATTCTCCGTTGAGCCTGACCCGAACTTTTTTCGGGCCGGTCCGTTTCAAGTGATACCCTCTGAACGGGGGCCTCGTTTTCCTTTACGGGGTCGTTAAGAAATACTGCCGGAAGGTTCTCTTCAAGAACCTTCCCATACCGGTTAACGATCTTTTTGACGTAAATATGAGGAGCGAGATAACCCCTATTTGGAAATACTGAATAAGCCGCCAATTGTTCTTCAAGAGAGACGCCCATTGAGCCAAGAGCCATTGTGAGATTCTCTGTTGGGGTCGATGTGTACCCAAGTCTTCTTGCGTAATTTTTGGTATAATCTATCCCAATTTGCTGCAGGATTTTTATCGTTGGGATATTTCTGGACTTCACGAGACAATCCCTCAGTGTTACTGGTCCTGCAAAACCGCCCCTATAATTCTTGGGCCGCCACACTTCCCCTGTACCCGGGACAGTTAGAGCGAGCGGGGAATCGATTATGACGTCAGAAGCTGTGAAACCCTTGTCAAGCGCAGCGGCATAGATTACTGGCTTGAATGAGGAACCGGCCTGTCTCCTTGATTGAACAGCCCGGTTATATTTTGATTCGGAATAACTGTATCCTCCCAAAAGTACCCTTACGAATCCTGTCCGGTTTTCCCGAAACATAAGGGCAGACTGAACCACAGGTTCCTGTTCAGGTTCAAGCAGGAAATAGGGAGATATGTCCTCAGAATATTCTTTGTAATTCTTCATCTCAGGATCCGTCTTACCAAACTTTTTCAGGTAAAGCTCTCGGCGTTTGGGATTTGGATCCACGATTCGGACCTGGATGAGATCTCCAACCTGAAAAGGAAGTTCGCCCGGTGCGAAGCTTCGAGTTCTGAGTTCTGTCCTTATGAAAGGTTGGCGCCCCCACCATTTAGGATCTGGGTCAGTCTTTATCTGCCCCAAATATTCTTTTTTGACGCCATGTTTTTCGTAAGTTCCGAGCCGCACATAGACATTGTCTCGGTCCAAATGTGTGATTACACCTTCTGTAATTGCGCCATATTTTAGAGGAGATTCCATACCCCTAGATTTTTCTTCAAGAAACTCCAAAACACCTTTAACGTTGAGCGTCTTTATAGGACCTCGGTATCCCTGTCTCTTATCCAACTCCCTCAAACCGATGTCCATCGATTCTCTGGCCATTTCAGTTAGGTTAAGATCAACGGCGGTATGGATCTGAAGCCCCTCTTTATAAAGAGCGTCGGAGCCGTATTTTCGTTCTACATATCTTCTAACATGTTCAACAAAATCTGCCGCAATTCGAGCATTTGGATTACTACCCTGATGTATTTGAGGTTCTTCCTGATTCGCTCGTTCATATTGTTCTTCATTGATGAAACCGTCCTCGATCATACGCTTGAGGACGTAAGAACGTCTTTCCAGAGCTTTTTTTAGGTTTCGTTTCGGAGAGTGCGTTGTAGGCGCTTTAGCAAGTCCTGCCAGCAAAGCGCATTCAGCGATCGTCAGATCTTTGGCATGCTTGTCGAAATATATCTGAGCCGCCGCTTCAACCCCGTAAGCGGAACTTCCAAGATAGATCTGGTTTAGGTACAAATAGAGAATCTGCTCCTTTGAGAGTGATTGTTCTATTCTTGTGGATAGAATAGCTTCCTTGATCTTTCTTGTGAATTTTCTCTCGGGTGTTAAAAGAAAAGTTTTGGCCACCTGTTGGGTTATAGTGCTCGCTCCCTCTTTCAGAGAACCCGAAACAAGGTTTTTCTTTATCGCTCTAAGTATGGCTTCCTTATCAACCCCGGAGTGTCTCCAGAAATTTTTGTCTTCCGCCGCGACAAAAGCGTCTTGAAGTTCTTTGGGAATTTGCTCCATAGGAACCAAAAACCTTTTTTGGTACGCAAATTCGCCTATCAACTCCCCTTTGTCCGCATACACAGCGCTCACTACAGGTGGTTCATATTTGCGAAGCTTTTCGACATTTGGAACGCTCTGTGTAAAGTATATGTAGCCTTGCGCCGCCGCCCCCGCCATCCCTGACATCACTCCAATTAGGATTAACATACCGAAACGGGTTAACCCCCCCAGCAATGACCATCTATTTTTGTCCTTCTTGTAGGGTTTAAGCACGTCCTGAAAAGGATCCGACGGCAAAGAATTGTGTCCAGATTCACTCAAGCTGATCCTCCTCATGAGATTTTTGGAACGCGTGATACGCCAACCATGAGGTCCGTAAAGCTATATATGTAAATGTAGAGTTGATTTCAACATAATTTGTTCCAAAGCCGTTACTGAGACATCAAATAAAAAAATGGTGGTGTCTTGTTTAGTGAAAGTAATAGTTTAATAAAATACATTTGACTGTCCATTGCATCAGCCTATGCATTTATTATTTAACCATTATTGGTGGTGTATTCCTGTTTAGTGTCTAGCCATCATATAAACGCTTTCTAACGAATCCTGAGTACTCTTTTTGTTCATTGTTGAAACAAAGAACTTTTGATAATAATCCTTCACATCGAATTTTTTGAGCACAGGGCGAAATGATATCTTGGGTAAACTTGTTCAAGTTCGAGACACGAAGTTTCGAAACAGATAGCTGTTCTAAAATCAACCCCGGCGTGGCGGATAAAAATGGAATCGGTTTTTTGTCTTGGGAAAACCCTGTTTGACAAAAAATGTGCTAAAAAGATAATAAATTGGAAATCGCTCCAGGTTCAGAAATTGAAACAACACACCGGTAAATTCATCTAAGGTGGCAATTCGCATGAGACAAATATGGGAAACCATGGTGCGCCAATTTGACGAGAAAAGAAACTTTGCTCTTGCGACTATATTGTCTGTAGAGGGCTCGTCTCCCCGGAAGGTTGGCGCAAAGATTCTGGCTCTAGACGACGGAGAATTAGTGGGAACCATCGGCGGAGGATTATTTGAAGCGAATGTGTGTGACGTAGCCAGAGTTTGTCTGAACAATGGTGTATCGGTGAGACGCAGGTTCGCTTTTCTTGGAAAAGATATTGAGAGCGATCAGATGATTTGCGGTGGGTCTGTTGAAGTCTTGATAGAATTCGTAAGCGCAGACTCCCAAATCAAGGAAAAGATTTACAGGAAATTGCTCAGCAGTCTTGATGCTAGAGTTTCTTCATTTCTCCTAAAAAAAATTAATCTTGCCGAGGGGGAATCGATTTCAGGAGAAATTCAGCATTTATGTATAGATGATCGAGGGTCCCGCTTCGGAGATTTCCCTGACGCTGACGAATATGTTGGTTCAATCCCTCCTAGACGACTCATAAAGCCGGCGCAGTTTCTCAAAACTTCAGAAAAAACCCCCCCTGTATTACTGGAATGGGTTTTTCCAAGGAACGTGGTTTATATCTTTGGCGCAGGCCATGTAGGGGCCGCATTATGCCACCTGGCTTCTTATGTGGATTTTGAAGTTGTGATGATCGACGATCGTGATGAATACGCAAGCCCAGAAAATTTGCCTGATGCGAGTGAGACAATTGTCACCAACTTCGAAAATGCATTCTCAAGTATATCTGTAGACCAGGATAGTTATATTGTTATTGTTACCAAAGGACACGCTCATGACAGGACGACTTTGGCTCAGGCTTTGAAAACTAAAGCATGCTACATTGGAATGATAGGATCGCGACGCAAGACAAAACTTATATTCGATTCATTAGTCAATGAAGGATTTGCTGAATCCGATCTGGAAAGAGTTCACGCTCCAATAGGTTTGAATATTGGAGGGGAAACGCCGCAAGAAATAGCCGTGTCAATCGTGGCTGAATTGATTCAGGCACGAACAAACAAACTGAACCGAAAACGCGATCAGAAAAATGCTTAACAGAAAAAAGATAATAGTTGTACTTCCTGCGTACAACGCTGAAAAGACTCTCGAGAAGACCGTGTCAGAGTTGGACAGGGACGTGGTCGACGAAATACTTTTAGTTGACGATTTCAGCAGAGACGAGACGATCAAGTTAGCTAGAAAAATGGGCATTAGGTCGTTTCTTCATGACAGAAATTATGGGTACGGGCGAAATCAAAAGACCTGTTACTCCGAAGCCTTGAAATTCGGAGCTGACGTGATCGTGATGCTCCATCCCGATTATCAGTACTCCCCTCGATTGGTTCCAGCAATGGCTGCCATGATCGTATCAGAAGAATATGACGTTGTTCTTGGCTCGCGCATTCTGGGAGGGACAGCTAGAAAATCAGGAATGCCAATTTATAAATATGTCTCAAATCGATTCCTTACATTCATTGAAAACATTGCACTGGGGTCCAAGTTATCTGAATTTCACACAGGATACAGGGCTTTTTCCAGGAAAGCTCTGGAAACTCTACCAATTCATCAAAATTCAGACGATTTCATATTTGACAATGAAATGCTAGCCCAAGCCATATATTTTGATTTGAATGTTGGTGAAATTTCCTGCCCCACAAAATATTTCGAGGAAGCATCGTCGATCAACTTTCAGCGTTCGGTTGTTTATGGTTTTGGAGTTCTATGGACAGCTACCAGGTTTAAACTCCAAAGACTTGGAGTGAAAAACTTTAGTATTTTCGATGACGTTACAGCTAAGCCTAACCTAAGCTATTATTCAGAAGTCAAATAGTCTCCGGGGTCGACGGGAGATGTCCAACCCGAAAAGCTACATATAAAACCATTGTATATTAAATAGTTATCAGGCTGAATTAAAGCTAATCAACGCTACGTCCCGGTCGTGCCCCCAAGCGTCCAGCAAATCATCGCCTTTTCTCGTCCACACATAATCCACATAAATAACAGACTATTACAACTTATGATGGCTTCTCTTTTATAACGCGCAGTGAGCTCTGCGCGTTATTTGGCCTGTTTTAGGTCTGACAGAAGACCATTCATGGCTATTTCTAAACTAAATTCTAGCAAATTATGATATCAATTCGATTTAGCATAAGTTTTTTGTTGACAAAATAAAAAAACCAGCTAATCTCCACCTTGCAATAAACAGAACCCTGAGGGAGGGTGTTATGCTAAGAAGGTGTCTAAATTATTTATGTATTTTGACTGTTTTGTTGGTGGTGGGGGTCGCCGGCGCATTTGCTCAATCTGTTCCTGGAGCGCTGGATTCTTATGCGGCAGCCAGCCTGGATGCCTCTCCCAACTTCAAAGCAATTTCCAAGGTGAAACCATCTGAGCCGGTAGCCACTAAGGTTCGTCCGGGAATCATGTCCAGGTTCGAGGGGCTGTCAACGTTAAATCCCATGCGCTGGGGAGAGGAAAGCATTCTTCCTGCGCCTGCGCCGGGGCAGTTTCTAGCAGGGCCTCGAGTTTGGTTCGGTAGAGTTTCAGGCGAAGCCAGGAGGACGATTGGCGCGACAGCCATTAATGATAGCGCAGTCAATTTCAGGGACCATTTGGGAATTGGCCAGAGTGCTTCAACAATCTGGGGCGTTGACGTTCAATATCAACTAAGGCCCAGATTCGGTCTAAGATATTCCTTCACTCCAATTAAAATGGAGTCCCGCTATACTACGCCGGCGTCATTTACATTCGCAAACCAGCTGTTTGCCGCCGGGAGTCAGGTTCAGTCGAAGTGGGAACGCTTTGAACATAGAGCGGGCGTCACGTTCAATCTCAGCAACAGTACTAGTTCGAGAGCGAGCGTTTTTGCCGAGTGGATGTATCTACAGGACAAGCTTTCAATCGGTAGTGGGGTTGGCGCTATAACACCGCTAGTATGGGATGACGTTCGAAATCTGGCGGTTGTAGGCGTCGAATTTGACAAATGTCTCAAGAACTTTAGAGGCAACAGTTTGAATCTTAGCTGCAAAGCTGATGTAATGTTCCTGAATGATTGTTTTGGCTTTGACGCTGAGACGGCATTGAACTATATGATACCCATCAGAACCGGTCGATTCGGTTTTGTAAAAGGCGGATATAAGTACTCTTATTTTCAGAAAGAAAACGACAGGGACATGTTTAACACAGCAATTGGAGGACCGTTTGTTCAGGTTGGCTTCCTCTTCTAAAGTGTCGGTTTAGCCGCAAGCAGGTCCCAAATTCCCCCGATAAAACCTGACCCAAATTTAATGCCCTCCAAAGTCCGGCCGTAGGTCGGACTTTCTTTCGTGAATAACAAAAATTTGAAGATTTTCTGTTTAAGCTCAGGAAACCCACACAGTTTCAATATGGCAACTCGCCATATCAACTATCAACTTAGGCTGATTGGATGAAATATCCCATGAAACAAATACACCTGAAGGATCTGCAAAATTCTGATTTTCCATACCGACAGCCTCCTTCATTTTCTCGAAAGCTCTTGCCACTGTGCGAGTTATAATCCTTTCTATCCCAAGCTCGTTGTTGAGTTGTTTCAGAGAAGGACTAGTCTGCATCTGTTCAATCGCTTCCTCCCAATGAATGCCTGCAACCTTCTTCCTCAATACATAACCATTACCCCTATCTCGAATTATAAGTAGTGGGGGGTTGAATCGCATCTTGGTAGTGCGGAAAATTACGACTGGTTCTTTATCGGAAGCTTTGGACAAAAGCACTCTTTTGTTTCCATGAAATTCAGCGTTCTT
>Ga0268276_1004049_pt1 | contig 10679 bp, 2 predicted proteins | sample saktaG_4_FD_190145 | JGI IMG/M metagenome (GOLD analysis project Ga0268276, IMG submission 190145) | Saline water microbial communities from Sakinaw Lake, British Columbia, Canada - sak_2010_1_5_45m | ecosystem: Environmental > Aquatic > Non-marine Saline and Alkaline > Saline ...
TTTCTTTAAATCGGAATTCCAGCAAGTCTTGACATCATAACCGAGACAAACGCCCAAACGATTGATTGGATCCAAAAAATTCTGGCTTACTGCCGCGTCGGCTAATAATGACTGCGTCCAGCTCGGCCAGACCGATAAGCTGTTACCCGCCAGATAGGTCCCCGAAGACAAACGGGGATAATAATTATTATGGTTTTTAAAATTAAATAAAGCTTCTTTTAATTCTTCCAGTTGGCCGACCCGTTTAATATCGCGGGTAATCTTAGATTTAACGCTGTTGCAGAACAGGGTGTTCGGACAATCGGTGTCTACCAGGCAATTCTTCGGTTTCTTTAAGAGACAAGAACTGGAAGCGATACCGGCCGAAGAAGTCGCGCAATACTGATCCGTGGTGCAATCCGCCTCAAGATTACAAGCCGTGGCGGAGATAGAACAATCCGGGACCGGATTAGTACTTTCCGTTATATTATTATTGAATTTCCAATGCGCTACTATCTGACCTAAAATATCCACGGTTTTTGGGGCCGGATTCTGATTATAAGAAATCAAATAAATATTAGTATAAATAGTCTGAGAATTGGTGTCGACGTTAGCGGCGTTGACATAAACCGTCCGCCCGTCACGGATAGCCTCATAGCCGTCAACAACTAGGGCTTGCGGCGCGCCGGAAAATCCCTGGCTTTCATACCAGCGCACAATACTATAATGATTGGGGTTGGGGATGATACGCACCGCAATAACGTCGGCCGTATCAGTATTTGAAGATTGCGCGTCAGCTTCAGACAAAAAAGGCGACTTGGCCGTAAAAACCAAACTGATTCCTAAAATAATTAATAGAAAAACTCTGAAATTCTTCATACTGCTATAATTCTTCATACTGCTATAAATTAATTAACTGACTGCCCTTAACCGTTAACCTTAGTGGAGGTAGCGATTTTTGTAACCGTAAAATCATCAATATATAGATCTGTGCCGCCATTTATGGTTGAATTATATCCGGTAGACATGCCGACTTCGATCAATTTATTCCCCGACCGATCAACCCAAGAAGCCATTTCCGAAGTATAATCAAAAGGATAATAATACCAAGACCAGTTAGTATAAGCATTGGCGGCAATGGTCGGCAAATAATTACCATTATAACATTTCTTCTGGGCCGGACCCATATAACAGCAGGCATCTGCCTGATCGGAACAAGTCGGCCCCATGGCGCAAGGATCAACCCCGGGAGCCGGCGTCGGATAAACGGCTCCGTTCTTCCATGAATATCCCGATGCCAAAGCACCGACGTATGAATAAGGAACGCAGAAAGTGGACCAGCCTAAAGCAGCCGCTAAACCGACGCTAACATCAGAAACTGCCTTGCCTTTATAATAAAAATTAATCGCATAATGATCGCCTAATTTAAAATCTAAACGAGCTAAACTATAAGCCAAGCTAAGCCACATTACCCGGTTGCTTTGTCCCCAACAAAGAGTCTCTCCTTCATGATAAACGGCCGCTTCATCAGGATGGCAGTCGTCCGGATTGGGAAAATTACAGGTTCTATCCGCCGCGACCCAGACACAGGCGCCGGTGTCGGCGCAATGTTTCTGATCGCAAGACCCCGGATAAGCATAACCGGCATCTTGATGCAATAGCACGCTTTGCTTGCCGGACAAGAACTCGGCCTGACTTATTTTTATTGATGAACGCTGTTGATAGCTTGAAGACCAGTCTTGCGGCAAACCGTCGGCAGTCGCTTTTTCAAAATCAACATTAGTCAGAATATTTAAAAAAAAATCAAAGTTAGCGCAGTTCGGTTTGGCCGGAGTAGCGCAGCTGGTTTTTACAAAATTAATCTCCGTTGATTTGCCGCTCTCATTTTTATTAACGTCAACGGCGCTAATAGCAAAAAAGTGGCTGCCAAAATCAAATTTATTAACATCAAATTCCGTCGAGGTCGCCTGGGCGCCTAAAGGGAAAGATTCACCGTAACTTAAAGAATAGACCCCATGATATAAGATATAAGAATTAGTCTTGTCTTCATTGGCCGCCCAAGTAAATAATAATTTGTTATTTTTTATTTCCGCTTGCAAACCTACCGGCGCGTTTGGCGGCGTCTTACCGCTTGGCGTAGCGCTTCGCTCGCCGGTTAAAAGACTTTCTGCCTTATTGACGGAAATCACGGAAACCTTGAATACATAAAGAGTATCGCCGGTTAATCCGGAGACGGATGCATGGCAATTATAGGTATTTCCGGCCAAGACGCAAGCGCTGACATCAACTGCTTTTTCAAACATCGTTCCCTTACCTGATTTCAAATAATAAATTTTATAAGAACCAACTTGACTAGCGGCCGATTGCCAGCTGACCTCAACGGCGCCACCGGTCTGCAAATCAATTGCCGCCGTTATTTCTCCGCCGGATATCAAAGCTTCGCGAAAAAAATATGATTCTTTCAAGACATCCCAAATACATAAACCGTCAAGAGTCCCGTCGCCGTTCTTGTCGGTGCCACAAGCGGCTCCGCTTGTAGAACAAGAACTGCGGTCAGCGCTACAGATAAGATTGGAACTTTGGCCGCGAATGACCGCCTGATTGATGATTGCCGGCAAATCATCCAAAGTTCCAGATCCCCCCGAGTCGCGGCAATAGTAAAATTTATAATTATAATTAGAGCAAGCGCCTCCGATCGAACCGGTACAATTATCCGCCCAAGGCGACCACAGGCCGGTACTCGCGACCGGCGGCCAAGGATTCTTACATAAGAACACATAAATATTGGCGGCTTGATTAAAGTTATTGCCTCCGGAATAAGCGTTACAGCACTTATTAGAACAAATCTCATCGGAACAGGAACAACTGCCGCTGTTGCAAGAACCGGAGATAAAATTATTCATATTGACCGTTGCTTTAACTTGCGTTTCGGCGTCAGTGACTCCGCTTACCGCGGCCACAAAGACCTTATTCCGAGCTAATCCGGAAACAGGAACAATAGAAGCGACGGCGGGATTGTTAATTTGGAAATCCCAGATCCAAAAATAACCGGTTACCGGCTGAATCGGCTGATTATTCAAACTATAAGCCTGAGCTGTAAAAACCTTGTCTTTATCGGCGACCGTGTCAAAAGTTTTATTATTAACGTCCGTATCATTTTCATTCAAATTATTATCCGCAGTACTAAATAAATAAGAAAATGGGGAGACATTAACATAATCAAGGGCGCAAATTCCGGCCAGCGGTCCCTGGTCCGATAGAGTGGAAAATTTTATAATCTGGGAATTAATGTAATTCTTATTATTGAATTTAATGAATTCGCTCTCGACGTAAGCGCCAGTATCATTATTAAAATAACCTAAACCGTTGAAGCCTATTCCGGCAAAACTTAAAATTCCAGACTGGCTATTCAGATTTGTATCACCAAGAACTACCAGATAATAATTGGAAGAAGCGGCTAATAATTTCTTCGGAGAAAAAACTAAAGAAGTATTCTCGCCATTAGTTTCCCCGGCAACTGTTCCCGGTATCGCGCAATATAGATTACTCTGATTGGGCGTATCTGCTAAGACGGGGCCGAAGAAATGTTTAGCTAAAGTTTTCCCTTGATGGCTGATATTATCAATCAAGCGCGCCAACCAGCCCTGATTCTGACGAGCTAATAATTTTTCTACGAAATCAGTTTCCGCTAAGAAAGTTCCGGCCGGACAAACGCCGTTGCCGTAGGCGCGTTCTTCTAATAATAAAACATTGCCGGCTAAGCTGCTGCTATCCATCGTCTGATCAAAATCAACTTTAATGACAGCATTGCGGCAGACATCCGTCTGCAGATGAGCCGGAGCGGTGCTAGTTATCGTCGGCCGCGCTTGGCAACAAGTGTCAGTGCCGCAACCGACGGTAGACGGCGAGCCGCATTCATCATCCTTGGAACAACCGCAACATAAGCCCCGATTCGCTCCCGAGCAATTACCTTTATCGGCTAAACATTGTAGTTTAGGGTCTATCGCCGTACAAGCGTCGGTAGTTGCTTCCGGCTGGCAACAACAAGTACCGCAATCTACATCCAGCGTGCCTAAAAGTCCGCTCGGCGAAAAGCAACCAAAACCTTCAAAAGTACATTTATCGGTCGCGCAGGTTGAAGTGGCTTTACCGGCGCAGGAAAGACCCGGACCAGTCGGAGGATTGACACAATTCTTAGTGCAGGAGTTCAGATTATTATAAACTCCTGTCCGCTGCGGCGTCGTGCTGGCGCAAACATCACCGCTCGTAGGAGCGGCCTCACAATTATAATAAGCACAATAGCCTTTATCGGGATTACCGGCCGCGCCGGAAATCTGCGTTCCTAAAGTACAAGCATCATCGCTCGGCGCCGGAGTATTTTTAGAATCAAAACAACAGCGAGAATTTGTTTGGCAAGCGCTAAAGCTTAAGCCGGGGCAAGGGTTGGCGTTAGCACAATCGTCGGCACAAGCCGTCGGGCTGGCATAATTACCGATCTGAACCGGAGTCGTGGAAGCGCACTCCGTCGGGTTAATTATTGAACAGTCATAATAAGCACAATAACCATAAGCCGGATTTCCCGGGGTTGAAGCAACTAATAAGCCATCGCCGCCACGACAGATATCATCGGTCGTGGTCGCAGTCTTCTTAGCATCCAAACAGCAAGAGTTACTGTGATCAGTACATTCGGAACCGTTTAAATTAGAACAATCAGTACAGACACCGTCGGGAAAATCTGTATTATTGGTATTGCAAAATTGTCCGCTGTGTCCGCTACAATCACAGGCCGCATCATGTTCGGCCGCCGTCGTACCGACTGCCGCGCAACCGCCGCAACGGCCTAAAGTCGCGCCGCTGGTTCGGCCGGTATCGGAACCGCAGGTACCTTCACAGGTCAAAGGAGCACAGCAATCGCGCGCGGCTTGGCCGATAGCACAACAACAATCGCATGTCGGTTGATCAGGAACGACGCAGTTGTCGGCTTCTCCAATAGCCGGATTGTCGGAACAGGTCGCACCGCTCGGACAAATTTTTTCAGAAACACAGTGTCCGACCCCGGAAATATCTTCACAAGTAAAATCGAATGAACAGATAGAACAATTAGAGATTAAATCAATACAGCGATTTCCATTAGCTCTGGTCCAGCCAAACGGACAGGATGAAGGGGTAGTTATCTCCCAATGACTATCGGTATTACAACTCTGCGTCGCCGAATAATTTACTCCATAGAAATTATAAGTAAAAGTGGAATCTAAATCGCAAGTCGCGCCCGTTCCATTCTTAAGGCACTTATCTATCGAGGCGTTGTAAGTACAATTATTTAAACCCAGCTCCCCGCAACCCGCGACCGTCGCGCAGCTATAATCGCAATTGCCGACCGTCTTAGTTCCGCCGCCGGCATAAGGCGAGCAAGTGCCCGGAACGTTCGGACAAGTCGCGCCCGTCTGACAGGAACCGAAATACGAGGCTAACCCGGAACAGCTATAAGCGTAAGGATTGGTGGAAGTGCCAAAGCCGGTGTTGAAACTCCATTCAAAAACCGAAGTTGGGATATTTATGAAACAATCCGCGATTGTATTGACGCAACGTCCTTTCTTATAAGTATTGGGCGGACAGCAGACCTGCGTGCCGCAATCGGAATTGACGGCGCATTCGCCGATGGAGAAATTCAATTCGTTCCCCCAGCGGCTATTTTTTATAACTCGGACCGGACCGGTAATCGAAGCGGCCGGGACGGCCGTCTTGATGGTATCGGCGCGTCCATCTTTTACGATGGTGCCGGTCGCGGCTTTTTGATAATTGAAATGAATAAGGCCTTCATTATTAAGCTGGCCGAAATATTCCCCCCAAAGAGCAATCGGAGTCGCAATCGGACCGAATTCGGGGTCTATCTTACAAAGACTGGTGGCCAAACTTAAATTTTTATCCGAATGAAAAGTATTCGGGTTTAACTTTTGCGTATCTAAAGTTGTCGTACCTTTAACCACTTTAATAAACTGATAACCATCCGCCAATCCGGTGGGAACTTTAACGATTATCTGGTTATCTTTCCAAACGGAATTAAGACACATATCCGGAAAATCATAAGCTGCTTCGGAATTGCCGAAAAAAACCTGCGCCGAGCCGCGCGCCCCGCCGAAACCATTACCTCTGATAGTCACATATTGGCCGGCATTGCCTTCAGTCGGAGTAAACGAAGAAATGAACGGACCCTCGCCCGGTTCCGGTTCCTTGGTAAAACTTAAATAATTGCTTTTCTCTTGATGGCCGTTGATATTATTCTGGACAAAACTGCCAGATTCGCCGGATTTGATATTCGGAATCGTGGAAGTTCCCGTTAAGCCGCCGGGATTAGTAAAGCTAGAGTTCAAGGCTCGGATATTGCTCTGATAATTGCCGAAGTAAGCATTACCGGAATATAGATTAATTCCTTGATAACCTATTTGCGAGCTTAAGACGCCGCTATTCGGGCTCAAATAACATAAGCCCGGACGCGCGATGTTATTCGCTTGAAAATTGGGAATGGCCGGACCGTAAGAATTATTAGTCGTATCTTCAAGGTTATCGGAATTAATAACTTTGATAGCGCCGGTGCTGACGTCGCCGGGAATTGCCACGACGATTTCGTTATCGCGCCAGGTAGTAGTACAAGCGGAATTAAGTTCTACCGGGTTGCGGCCGTCGCGCGGATTGCCGTCGCCTTCAAAGATAACCCGGCTGGAAGTCGCCGAATAAACGCCAAAATTTTTGCCGATAACCGTGATAAAATTTCCCGCGGCACCGTTAGGGGCGGTAAGATTGCAGGTTGTAGCACAATCGCCGTCGGCGGTACAGGTCTGATTCGGATTGCTGTCGCAGAAACCGCCGAGCGGACTGATGGCGGTAATGATCGGCAATCCATAGCAAGTGCAGGTCGAAGGATGACAAGTCAAATACTCGGAACAGCGATTATTGTCGGCGTTGCAAGAAGTATTGGTTAAATCACTATCGCAAGAATCGCCTAAATTCCCTTTCGCCTTACAACCGCAGTCCTTGTCGTCGCAATAATCGGTCGAAGCGCAAATCTGCGCCGCCGCCTGGCAGCCCGGATTGACGCTGGCATCGCAGCTGGTCGGCTTACCGGAACCGCCGCTGCAATCAGAACCGATGCAGAATCCATAAGAACCGCCGCTGCAGACCATCGCGCCCCCGCAACCGCAAGACATGCTTTCCCCGTCAAGACAGCCGCTACCTGTTCCGTTAACCGCGCCGCTAAGACGAGAAATGATGAAAGTCGCTATGGCCCATGATGATAAGATAATCACCAAGCCGATAGCCGCGTTTTTTAAAATCTTTTTGGCGGTTGTAATTTTTTCTTCATCACCGTCGGAAGTCATCCATAAGAAACCGGCGTAGGTCATCAAACCGACGGCGATCACTCCTAAGAACCCTAAAGCAATATTGATTATCCGGCCGACAATAGTCCGCGGGTCAGTTGAGCTTAAAGAACCGGCCAAACCGGTGTTGACTTCGTTAGTCCCGAAATTTTGAGCCAAAGCGAAATTGGCCGCCAATAAACCGGCAGTTAAGAGGGAAAATACTAATAAGTTTTTTAAAACTTTTTTATTCACAAAATTTTATTTTATTGGCAATTACCGTCGGCGCCTAAAGCGCTGGTCGCCGAACCGAAACAGCAAGACGGCTGTTCGGCCGTAGCGTTACAACCCGGGCCAAGACTCGGCTTATAGCAATTCTGATAAATATCTTTAACGCCGGAACCGACTTGGGCGCGGAAAGTCAGAGACTCGGCCAAAGGAGAATGAAAAATCTTGGTGATAGTTATGTCCGGTTCTTCGTCCAAAGGCGACACATCCTTATTCTCGCTGGAAATCCAGTAACCCAAAGCGCTCGGCGCCGAAGAACGCAGATTAATCAATTTATGTTCAAAAGTAGAAGACCCGTTATTAACTAGGATGCTGCCGGTATCAAGAGAGCTATTAAGCATCAAGGCGTTGAAATTTATCGTTATCGGATCGGCCAGCCCGATTCCGCCTTGACCTTGGACTGGAGTGACGGAAGTAATCTGAGGCGGTGTCAGCATTATCTGATCATTGATATAGAAAGACCATTTATATTTATCTTTCTTATTGACATTCACGGTCGCATCATAATTATCATTATAAAAATCCCCGGGACCGTCGGAATAAGTGTTACGGTCGCCGTCAAAAGAGTTTATGGCCGCGTCCACGATTCCGTCGAGGCTGTTTAAATTAGCGGTCGGATAATTATGCCCTTCAGAATCTTGGCAAGTACGATAGCCGAGCGTAGTCGCCGCGCAAGTCTTATAAGGAGCAAAGGCTAAACAATCGCCGTCGGCCGTACAAGTCTTCAGATTAGCCGTCATGAGCTCGATGGATAAATGGCTGTTGGCCGGCAAACAATAAATCTCTTCGCCGCAGCCGTTAACCCCGCATTTGACGTCGGAAATAAATTCTAAAGTCTTATAAACGTTACTGACCGTAAATTTTCCGCCCAAATAATCGCCGACACAAGCGTTATTCTGACATTTATAAGATCGGCAATCGGCTTCCCGGCTACAGGCCGTCCCGGCGACACTACTGGAAGCGTTAGCGTTAACCACTCTGATATATTTATAGACTTCACTCGCCGAGCCGGAAACGGTAATCGGATTAATCGCTTCATTAAAATTTATTTGAATAGCGGAATTCATCGGCCGATCCTGCCTATCCTTGGGCTGGCTTAACTCCTGGCGATTCTGGCCGCCGGACAAAGCGCGCAAAGATAAAGCGCCGGTGTTGGTCGTCGTCACCGCGATATTATTTCCGGCCGTCCCGGCGACTTTAGCGCTAAGGCCCACGGTCGCGCCGGTAAGGCTGACATCAATATCGGGATGGCCGCTTAGCTTTGCTTGAATATTCGCGGCTTGAGCGTTAAGACCGCAAGCCGGCGGAACGATGATATTGTTATTCTCACCCGTAGAAGCAAAAGTATAAACCGTATTATTAACGGTCAAAGTGTCGGCCAACCTCTCCGGAGTAACGGAAATAGTCCATAAACTTCCGGCCGGGTGGCTGGTCGCCGTCAAAGTCAGAAAATTAGCGAAGACCGCGACTCCCGTCGCGTTAAAATCGGCAACTCCTAAAAGATTATCGGAAGAATCAAAAAGTTGAGCCTTATCGGGAGCGTCGGCCGGAACGACAACTCTGAAACTGACCAATCCGCCATGATAATTAAGAACAACGGCGGCGGTCGCGGGACTGACGCTATTTATACTGGCCGGGGCATAGGTGTTCGGACAAGAATTAACGGTAACCGCGCCCGTGGCCGCGGTCGCGGCCGTCACCACTTTATAAAGATCTTTTTGATTATCCGGTAACGGAAAAATCCCGGCCGGAACAACCAGCGGCGGCGTTAAATCAAATTTGGTGTCAACGGTAAAACCCCATTGGGCCAGATCGGAATTACAATTTTTAAACATTGAATCCCCGCCCAATTTCTTAACCTGGCTAGTCAGTTTAATGACGTAAGCGGTATTGCTATTGGCTGATCCTAAGGCGCTTAAAGGCATGAGAACTAAAATCTTATTGACGCCGGTAACGCTGACCAGGACATCGGTGACGTTAGTATTGGCGCTCGGACAAGCCGAATTAGAACAGGCGTCGCCGAGTTCAGTCTTATAAAGACGGATAGCGACCGGGTTTATTTTATTGCAATCGCTGGAATTGCAGGCGCAAGAAGCGCCGGTACCATTTATGCAGATAGAATCCGTCTGTAATTCTTCTTTAAAAGTAACCATGATTGAAGTGTTGCGCGGCACATCGGTCTGACCGCTCTCCGGATAAGTGCTGGCGATAGTGCAGGCGCCGATAGAACCGATACCGGCATTCAGGGAACCCGCGCCGGATCCGTTATTGTTGCCGCCGATGTTAGCACCGGTGGCGGCTATTAAACGGGTAAGGATAAAAGTCGTGATCCCCCAAGCGGACAAAATTATCACTAAACCGATAACCGCGTTCCGCAAAATTTTTTTTGCTTGAGAAACTTTTTCCTCTTCGCCGCCGGAAGTCATCCATAAAAAACCCGCGTACATCGTCAAGGCGATGGCGATAACTCCTAGAAAGCTCAAGGCCCACTGGATGATGCGGCCGATAATAATCCGCGGATCAGTCGCGCTCAGCGCGCCGCCTAAACCGTTGCTGACTTCATTAACGCCAAAATCGGCCGCTAACACAAAATTAGTCGCCAAAAGAATCGCTAAAAAGCTCAAAGATAAGCCTATTAATTTAACTTTTTTAGCCATTGTTCAAAATGATAAAAATTTTTAAACCAGCATTCAATATGGTATGATTGTGATACCCTTATTATAACATATTATAACATAAACCGGTTAAAATAAAAAAGGGCGTTAATCTCAAAACTAAGCTAATATGAAGATTGAACGGATAATTAAAAAATTCCAAGAGAACCATCCCGGAGAGGACGCTTCCATCTTGTCTTTAGCTTTTGATTTTGCCAGTGACGCCCATAACGACCAAATCCGAAAAAATGGCGAACCTTACATCCAGCACCCGCTTCATACCGCTTATCTCCTCACGGAAATTAAGGCTGATTTGGCGACTGTCACCGCCGGCTTGCTGCACGATGTCCCTGAAGATACGGATAAAACCTTAAAGGATATAAAAATACTTTTCGGCTCGGAA